>Ga0307509_10004814_pt1 | contig 19190 bp, 23 predicted proteins | sample 10_EM_MG_FD_202245 | JGI IMG/M metagenome (GOLD analysis project Ga0307509, IMG submission 202245) | Populus trichocarpa ectomycorrhiza microbial communities from riparian zone in the Pacific Northwest, United States - 10_EM | ecosystem: Host-associated > Plants > Roots > Unclassified | place...
GCGGATTGGTAGTCTTCGCCGGGCAAATAGTAAAAAAAAACAGAAGGATTTCCCTCAGATCGTGCAGTGCCGTGCTCTACATATTCATAGGATCCAGGAAAGGGAGAGGAAAGGAAAGAAATAAAAAAAGAAAGAAGAAAAAAAAAAAAAAAGAGGATGGCAAGAAGGAAACATAAAATAGAACTCCATCCCGCCCCCGTGCGTCTGGCTCTGCCTCCCCACTCCATGCGCTGCGCACGTACCTTTTCAATGCTGCATCGTCGATAAAGAAAAGAGCCGCCTCTTGGGAGGTTTTGCCATTTGATGATCGAGACTTCCACATCCCCTCCCCTCACTTCCTATCCTTCATTTTTCCTCTCATATGTACCCCCTTCTCACTCACACCTCCAGCCCATCCCTCCCAACGGTCTTTGGGATTTGCAGCACCGTTCATGGGGGGGGGGGAGGGGTGAAGATGAAGGGAGGAAGGGAGGGGGGGTGTTGAGCAACAAAGGAGACGTGAATAGTTAGTCTAGTGCACTTTCCAACAACCCCCCCTTCCTGCACCCCCCCCTCTCTACTGTGCTCCACCCTACCTCCACCCATCTCGCTCACCCACCCCCCCTCTCCCACACCCCCCCCCTCCCCCCATATCTATCCACCCATATACTCCCCCTACGCCTTGGATTCATCTCCCCCTCAGTGTGTACGCTTATGTGGTTCCTTCTCCCCTCCTCCCAGTGAGTGTCCAGTATCTAGCCATCCATCCTAAAGAGTGGCACTCTACGCTGCATCTTGGAAAAGGGCTGGCGATTGAATTGTTCTGGTTGAAGGACTGCCGGTTCGAGATATATATACGGCCGGGTGAATACAGCAGCCTACGATACGGTTGCCCCCTCCCAAAAGTATTTATTTATCAATATAGACCCCCCCTCCCCTTCCCTCGCGCACGGGTCGTTCTGTACGTCATTTACGAGCCGCCGCCAGTGCCTGCGAAACCGAACGCGTCTCGCTCCGGAAAGGCTATTATCTTCCTTTCTTCTCTCTTTTCTTTCCCCTCTCCACTCCTTCTTTCCCTCACTCCTCTTCCACTAACCTCCTACTCATCCGGCGCCCTCCACCATCCTCCGGTCCCTCTTTCCCATTGCGATCCCCTCCCTCCCTCCATCCCTCCCAGGACCCCGCACTTTCTACTCTCTCCCACGTTTGTAGCTAGCAGCAACCACCTAGCACTTGCCCCCCCCCATACATATACCTTGCTGACCTTACCCACTACATATCAATACACTTGCGGATTTTGTTTCACTACATTCTAAGTGCCCGCACAACCAATTTTTTTCGATCAAACCTCTTGGTCAAGCAAGAGTGTAAAAGGCGGTGGAATTCGCAATCAATTTCAAATCAATCAAAGTGGCTTCTTCGGTTGTCTCATCGTCGTCCGCTCTGGCGGCGCACGATACCAGCGGGGCCACCGCCGGTACAAAGCGGAAGAGGACTGGGGAGATGAAGTACTATGCTGTGAGGGCCGGTTTCCATCCGGGGGTGTATACCTCATGGGCCGATTGCATGGCACAGATCAAGGGGTTCAAGGGAGCAAAATGTAGGTGGATTCTATGAGACCCAAGATGCGATACCTTAAAAATGTACCGCCTTTCTGACCACGGTCTTTTTCTTTTTCTTTTTCTTTTTACAATAGTCAAATCTTTCCCTACCGAAGAGGAGGCACAGCTTTTCCTTAGCGGAGTTGATCCCACGCTTGATCCGAATTCCGCTTCCTACACTGCAAAGTACTATGGCGTTCGAAGTGGCAAGAATCCCGGGGTGTATACGGACTGGGCATCTGCAGAGCAGCAGGTGGTTGGTGTGCAGAAGCCGAAGGTGAGATGTTTTGCCACTCGTGAGGAAGCCGAGGCATTCGTCAATAGTAGTGGATCGGGAGGGGTGTCACCTGTGAGCGTCGATGATAGGAAGAGGGCCGCCCGAGCGGGGGCCGGGGATGCCGGGGCTCCTAGCAAGACGGCGGTGTATGGTAGGGAGGATTCATCGGAGCTGGAGGCCAGAACGCCGATGCCGAAAAAGCGAAAGAGTGTAGGGAATAATTTGAATCAGGAGGAGGCCGAACTCAAAATGGCGCTGCTTTGTGCCCCCCCAATGCTCCAGGAGGCTGCTCCCCAAGAAATGCATCCTGAGGAGGATGCTATCCTGCGCGTTTTGGACGGACACCTGCGGGGCGAGGAGGATGAGACTAGTGATGAGGATAGCTCTGACTCCAATACCACCCTGGCCAACAGCGACGAAGTCAAACCCAAGCCGCGGGTCATTGCCAAGAAGAGCTCCATTCTGCGGATATACACCGATGGTAGTGCCCTCCGCAATGGGAAACCCTCCGCAATCGCTGGCGTTGGTGTCTGGTTTGGTGACAAAGACTCCAGGTACCCGGAATCCTCTCATTCACCCACGTCCCACCCCCCCCCCCCCCCCATTATCCCCTCTACTTACTAACACCCCCAGCAGAAACATCTCTGAGCCCCTCCCTGGCCCCCGCCAAACAAACTCCCGTGCTGAGCTAACCGCAATCCTCCGCGCTATAAATGTCGCCCCTATGCACCGTGAGGTGGCTATATACACTGACTCGGAGTACGCAATAAACTGTGTGACTGTCTGGCACATCAACTGGAGCAAGAACAACTGGATCACGAGCGTTGGTCGACCAGTCGAGAATCAGGACCTTATCATACAGATCCTGGACAAGCTTAAAGAGCGCGAGAGGTATGGGAGCAAGACCAATTTCGAGTGGGTGCAAGGTCACACGGGTCGGAATGATGGGAATTCCCAGGCGGATAGGCTTGCAGTTGAAGGAGCGAGGATTGCGGAGGCGATGATTAATCGGAGGTATTGATCGGGGGCCTTTTTTCCTTCTATTCTATACATTACTCTTTTTCCTCGCCGGTTTTCGATTCTCAACTTTATGACCGCGTCCTTGTGGTCTTTTTTTTTCACCCCCTTTCTTTCATTATTTATTTATTTATTCCCTTTTGTTTTTTTGCCATCGGGGGTATCTTGGCTTTTTTTTATCTCGTCTTGCGTATCTGCTTGCGGTTTCGGATTTCGGTGACAAAAAATGTGGAAAATGGATGGGGTTTTTTGATTCTCATGTTCATCCTTTTTTTTTTCTAGTTGGTTATACTTGCATTTCTCTTAGCTCTCACATCTTGCCCACACACTCATTTTCTGCTCTCGGCACGGTGTTGCATGGTGTGGACGCTTTGTTTTTATTTTATTTCCTTTTGTTTTATAATTATCTTGGAACTGGAAAAGTCAAAATGGGTGGCTGTTTGTGCTTTTTTACTTTTTGCTTATCTTGTTTTATGCTCTCTTTCCACGCCGCCTTGTTTTGTCATTCGCCTCTGCATCTACAGTACTTTACCTGTGGATGTCGAGGCCTGTGTTTATCCGGCTCTTATTAATTCTCATATATCCTGTTTTTGTTTTTGTTTTAGTTCAATTCGCTAGAGTGTGCTCTCCCCCCTCACGTACATACCTAGCGGGGGGCTTCCCACATGCTCTATCTCATTTTTCTCGCCCCTTCTCCTCTTCAGGCCTTTCTTTCGCAAGGAGCCGGCTTCGTCGTAGGCTAGTCTCATCTTACCCGATCTCTTTTCTTTTGTAAATGGTGGTGGCTATTCTGATTATTTATATGCGTCTTCCCTTTTGCGATTCACTGGCCAGCTGGCTACTGGAGACAGATTGGGAGATTGGGAGGCTGGATTCGCTTGAGTTGTGGAGTTTTGCTGGATTAGGTCGAGACTGGGTGGATGTTTGTGTTTTCGCTGTTTTTTCTTCATTTTCGTTGGTTGGTAGATGGGTAGGTAATTCAGTGGTGGTGGTGGGTAGTTGGTCCGCACAGAGGGAGGCGATAGGGAGGGGGTCGTATGGGAGTAGGTTATGGTTGAGAAATTAAATTCGTTATGCGAATGAATGAATTGGCGTGTGAATGTGAAGTTCAAATAAGAAATTTGAAATTGGGGGAGGGGGGGATGGAGTGGAAATGATTTATGTGTGGATTTTGGAGTGGTCATGTGGTGCGAGTATGTATGTACTTGTAGAGGGGTGGGGGTTAGACTAAGGTGGGCGGCGGTATTGTTCGTTTGGTAAAAGCTATGATAGCCTGAGCTGGACGAGCGGCCGGGGGGGTTAGAAAGTGTAAGTGGGGGGGGGGGGGCATATGGTAAAGTGCAGGCATATATAGGTGGGCCTAAATTCAAAGTCAGGCTGCGGGGACCTGGGGGCGATCCAGCAACTCCCCCCCCCACTCTCTCTACCGAGAGCCTAAGAAATTTTAGCGCTAGGGGTACCGTACGATTGATGCCCTGTGATCGGCCACACGACTGAACAAGCTGTGTGCTGACTGACGGACCAGAAAGGTATGATATGATAGGATTGCGAAGCGTGTCTGAACGGAGCTGACCGGGGGGGATTGTTGCCCTTTTTTCTTCTTCTTCCCCTATGATCACTCTAGGAGCGTCTTTTGGCATTTCGTATTTTGCTGAGGGCAAGCGCGAGATGGGTTATATTGAACTAATAATATTTCGTAGTTTTTTTATTTTTATTTTTATTTTTTACCCTTTCCTCTTTCTCTCCTATCGTAATATCATATGGTACGGTATCATGATATTATAATATTACTACTCCCCCTCCCCCCCCCTCCTCCTCTCCCTCCTCCTCCTCCTCCGCCAAGGGTACCGGTAGGTCCGAGCAGTTATCAACCACCACCGAGACACTGGACGTTATTCTATGATATTAAACATTGGGGGGATGCGGGGGGGGGACTTTGGACCTAACTTATGTCTTTCTTTCTACTAGTAACCCACAGTAGAAGTTGACAATATGATACACTCTCACCCCCTTTCTTTTCTTCTTCCTTTTTTCCATAGTAATATTACCGCCCCTGATACCGAGCGATCGAGTAAGACGGTGATATGCAACTAGCATCCCACCCACCCACCGGGTCCATTCCTCTTATTTTTATTATATTTATCCATCCGGTATCTGGCACTTCCAATCGTTAGTGAGTGGGTTAGACCATGAGGTGTACAGTACAGTACAGTAACAGGGTAGATTGGCGATTTATATATCGTAGGTTCTAAAGGTGTTGAATGTCGGGTACTACTCGGAGGAAGGAAGGGGGGAAGGAAGGAAAAAAAAGTTCGGGCCACGGAAATTTTGTAGACTGGGTGGGTGGGTGGATATATTCGAATGGATTATTGTAGCTTTGTGTGTTCATACTGTGCTAGCTTGATAATACAGCGTGGGGTTCCGAGTGTCATGTATGATCACTCGTATCTGAGTGGGTGGTGTTGGGGTTGTGTGAGATGGTATCGTGACTTGGTCTAAGTTTGCGATATGCTCCAGAGGCTGTTGTTTAGGCTGGGTGGGAGGTTTTGGATCTTGAGGTGAGGGGAGTATACACATGCCTTAAGTTACAGGGGGGGGAAAGGAGGGAATGGACGATTGACTCCGGGGTAAGTTAGCTGAACAGGATTGGATCGGAGTTTGCTGGTGCAAATTTTTTTTATCACTCGAACTTGAATATATATAGCCTGCATGGTATTTTATGCCTACCAAAAAACCCCCCAACAGCCATCATCCTCCTCCTCCTTTCAGAGTGTAATGATTATCATACAAGGAAGAAAAAAGAAAAAAGAAAAAAAGAAAAAAAAAAACTCAATCTACCATACTACAAGTAGGCAAATAACTAACTCCCCGCGCACGCGAGCTTCCGTTTCCGTGAGCGAAGGGATACGTTATACACTGACATGGGAGTTCTATTCATGTTATTATCATAGCGGGGGGGCTAGATAGATAGATAGATAGATGGTTGGTTAACTTGAGTTACCACCGTATTAGTAATTTTATAATAATAGGGTAATGTGTATTCGGAGTATTGCGTATTTCCCCGCTATTCCATCCTTCCCACCTCTTCCACCCTTTCCCCTCATAATCCTGTTTTTTTTTTTTAAAAAAAAAGAACCCAACCTATGGTGCTGAAATTTATCTTATAATATCCTCCAAAAAGTAACCATTGCTAGTGTGTCCCAGCATCGCCGCTACTGCTAGGAACTTACCATATTGTTGTCACACCCACTCTACGAAACCTAGGTCGATGAGGTAAAAAAAAATGAAACCCGAGTGATGAACTGTGAAAATGATTAGCTGGTTTATTATAATTATTCTTCTTCTGTATAAACATGGAGGATAAAGAGAGCTACTACCCATGGGGAAAACAGGCGGAAAATTGACCCGCATATATAATACATACTTCCAAGTCTGACTGCCTAATTGATATCTATCTGCATTTACTCTCCTTTGTGTTAAATCTGTATATCATAGCATAGAAAAATGTTACTGTACGCCCCCCCCCACCACCACGGGCAACTTTGATACAACTGCTTTTCTACTGCCTACCTACCTACCTACCTACCTACCTACCTACCTACCTACCTACCTACCTTCCTTCCTCCTGCTATGGAATCTCTATCCACTGGGGGGAAGTGTGGGTTGATCAATCATGTTGGAGGACCGGACCGGTATGCCGGGATGATTAGGAGGAAGGAAAGGAGGAAGGAGGAAGGATGAACATTTGATCTGCGCTTCTATCATACCACCATGCTATCATACCAAGCCGGACCATCGATAATAACCCCCCTGAACCTCTCTCTCGCAGCAACTCCGATACCAAACTCTAGCCCCGGCCCAGCCCAGCCCAGTACAATACAAAAAAGAGGGAAAACAAAGCACACTAAATATACTACACTTATGGTACCTCACTCCCGATGTAAAATAATAAAAATAAAAAATCCGACGCGCCAAGTCATGACTTTTTTAAATCCCCACCCACCCATCCATCAATCCAGTCCGAAAATACCGGGGAAAGATGCGTAATATTATTATGACATCTCCAAGTATGACATCCAGCGTAGATCTCGGGAGACTGTCCGAGGGTCCAGCGGAAGGATCTGGTGGGGTATTATATGATACAGAGGAGGAGGATGCGGGTATCATACCTAACCTGAATGACGATGATGATATATAAAAAAAAAAAGCAGACTTATCCAAACTGCTCGATGCCGCGTTATGCTAGGCACGGCTATCGACCGGGCTCCCAGTGGGCAGGGCAGGCAACTGACTGTATCGCACTTCCCCCCGTCCTCGAACACGCACCGCAATGGTGGACTATTTGGTATAAAAGTTATACTGATACCCGACCCAAGTCATTGCATTCCATTCCCACAGGCATCGGGGATCAATGCATGGTACATAAGTCACCTTGTAGAAGGTAAGAGTTGACGCGCTTCCCCTTCCCCTTCACAACTTCGAGAGCCAGAGGGTATGTCGTGCTGGCGCGGCCGGGTTGGAGTTCGGGTTGGACGCCCTACCTCAATAAGCCAAGTAGACAGAGGTTCAAGGGTAGGGCGTTTGGATCCCGCTGCACAGCTAGCTAGCTAGCTAGTTGGTCGATTAATTATTAACGTTATACTATTTCTCTATTAAACATGTCTGCATCATCGAGTCTCACACGCCGACTCGCTGGTTTCTATTCACTATGAACCGCACGAGTTCCAGTATAGTTTGAGTTTGAGGTTTAAAGAAAAGAAGAAAAAAACTTTGAGATAGTTAGACAAGCCAGGCACTTGTGTGCCGGGATGCCAACTAATAAGGCACAAAGGGGATGAAGGCGTCCAACCGCCTCCAACCGCCCTCCGCACGCCTCCAGTCACAATCATAACCCTTCAGGCAACCATTCTCGAGTAGTGAAAAGGCAACCTTGTAACAAGGTATTTATACAGGAATTGTGAGTAAAGCTAACGCTACTAATAAAACACCAATCCCATCCACTATCAACCTATACCCTTCCCACCCCAATACCGTGTCCCGACCCAACCGACCACGGACCACACTGGCGCATTAAAATAAAAATAAAAAGAAGGAAAATAACAAACATAAGCTCCCGAACCCAACACCCGAACTATGTGCAGCGCAAATCAAATCTCGTCGCAAAGACGAGGGAAACAAGATGAAATTAGGAAGGAGAAAAAAGAAATAGATAATACAAGGAAAGGAACCTTCATGCGACAAAGGAAAGCTTCTGAAACAAAAAGGATCAGATCATTAGAAAAAGAGATAAACGAACAAAAGAAAAAAACGCCCCCTTCCCCATTATTCCGCCTGTTCTGCTTGGTTGTCTGGTTGCTTGGTTGCCTGGCTGCTATCGCCGAGGTATTATGCCTGCAAGACAAGAAGAGGGGAAAATGTAATCATAGTAATAAATCGACAACAGGAAGAGGAAGGAAAAAAAGCAGAGTCGAGACCACATGATGTTTTCTCAGCTAACAATTAAGTAATGCCTTTAAGACCTGTGCTGAAAATATATCAACGTATGACGGCGCTACTTTGATATAAGAAAAGAATAAAGGGAGGGGAGAAAAAAAGAAGAAAAAAAAGAGCTTGACAAAAGCAGGGTAGAAAGTAAAGTGGAGAGTTTAGAACTTAGGAAGAGAAGAGAAAAGAAGCACAAGTAACGCCAAAGCCGAGCCTGTATACTCATTCCCACTATACTGGTGGGGGGGGGAGGGGGGTGTAGACAGTGAGGTAGATTTAAGTGCTCACGGCAACTTTAACGTTCACCTTTATGTCTTTTTGCTCTTCATTTTTGAGCTTGAAATCTGGCTGAAAGTCAAACCATTCAGTTTCCGAATTGTATTTGTAGGCACGAAATTCAACGCCGTACGGTTTCTGGATTCCTATTAGCACGGAAAGGGTTCATGAATATTAGTGATCATACCGGCTCGAGAACGTAGATGGTTCCTAGAGGAACATCAAGTTTGGCAACGTCTTCCCTCTCGAGACCAAGAAAGTAAGCCAGCAGAACTCTGGCAACCACGCGGTGACCAATCAACAAGACGTGATCTGTCATCCGTTCAACTTCCACAATCACAGCACGAAGGCGGTTGATAACGTCTAAATAGGACTCGCCGCCAGCTCCAGGGTAACGGTAATGTAGTTTGTCATGACGACGCAAATCGTATTCTTGAGGATACCGACGCTTGATTTCGTCGTAGCTAGAGTGCGCGTTAGTGGTGCTTGAGGTTGGTAGGAATGACTGGGGGGGGGGAACATACGTCAAACCCTCGGCCACCCCAGCGTTGAGCTCATTAAGCATACGCATCTCTTTGATGTCGTAGTCATCGTCTTCAAAGAATTGAGCTGTCTCGATACTCCTTGCCAGCATGGAAGTCCATACACAAAAATTCTTTTCCAAAGGTCTTCCGTCCTCATCCTGAGTGCAACAATTCGAGTACTCCGGGTTGGGGGGTGTGGTGTCGCCTGGGCGAGGAGGCATATGCGAAGATTCATGCTTTTGAAGTTGCTTTTCACGGAACTTCTTACGTTCAACTGTGGCCAGTAGCCATAAGTATCACCGACGAGTGCGGCATATATAGCTTTGATACTCACCATCCATGAATTCAGCCAAAGTTTTGGCATACTTCTTCCCGTTCTCACTGAGAGAAGCGTTGCCTCCAATCTTGCCTGCGACATTGTCAAGTGACTCTCCCTAATAGGCAATTTAAATTAATAAATATTACGCGGGGCACTACGGTCGTGGAAACGCACGTGTCTGGTTATCCAAATTTGGCGATGAGCAAGGTTAAAATTGAGCAAGAAATAGACAGTCTGTGCAGCCAAAAAACCCTTAGTTTGGTGAGTCACAATCTTTCGACCAACGTCAATCATCTAGCAATGGTTAGTGAAAAAATTGTCGAGTTTTCTGCTAAAGTAAAATACCTTGATGTATTGCATTCCAGCCCTTTCCTCATATTCACCGAGAGGAAGGTAATTCTTTTCATAAATTTCAACTGAGTAGAACGGTTAGCTCGACAGACCGCATCCAAGAACATCAGCGAGGAAACAAACCCCTCTTTTTGAAATCTTCTAAAGCCTTAACCGGATCTTGCCCCTTGTAATCCGGGCCGCTCAACTTCAATCGCATGTTTGCCTCGAGAAGTTGTTGATCAGAACATTCACTCTCAAGAAACAAGACACCCAATTCTTTTCCAGCGACCTCTCTCACTCTATCAACCACCGCTTTTCTTCTCTCAAGTGTAGAATTGGTAGCATCAAGAATGCCGACGGAGCCGCCCTGATAGAGAATGTAGTCCAGAAGCTCATCGAGCGTTTCCATGGCCACCTTCTCCCTGAGCTCAGCTGCCGCTTTGTTTGCTGGATCGAAAAAAGATGCAGACTGGTCGACACCTCCATCAATGTCAATAGATGTGGTGGAATCAGTTCTTCGATGCCCGCCGGCGCTAGAATTGGAATGGGCGAGGGACGAAAGAGTCTTTGGTGATAACAAGCCAGTCCCGTGTAACAAGGTCGCAGGAGTGGTAGGTCCTGCATGTTTCACTGATGGATGAGAAGGCTCGTTATTGGCCAAATTGTCATGCGCGCCAGCAGCAATTCTTCTTCTGTGCCCAACGTTAAAGATCTTGGTGTCGTGTTGTAGCCAATTAAGATATCTAGCCACTTTCTGTGTAATATAACTCTTTCCCCTAGCAGGAAGGCCGACCATGACAATGACAAGCTTGGCGCCAATGTCACGGCCTGCGATACGACCATCGGGAGAGACTCGCGACTTTGTTAAGCCGGGTATGTCTAGGGTGGTGGCACGGCTGAATGGATCCCTTGTCAGTTTTTATTTTTTTTATTTTTTACTCTGTATAAAGAATAGATGGGATGAAGAAGCCTCACATTCGTGGGGAATTAGGTGCCGTAGTGGCGGGAGTGTCAGTCAAAGCCCTTCCTGCAGATAGTTGGTTTGGCGGGCAAAGCAATTCGGTGCCCTCCTTCCCGGTTGAGTATGTGCGTGCCATTCCGGGTGTGCTCATGACAGATTTTGCAATGGATGAATGCTGTGTTTGCTTGAGTGGATGCGGAGATGCCGACTGGGGAGGTTGTTGAGGGCCACCGTTGATACCGTTGTCGAGAGGGAGAAGATTTTGAGGTGCATTCGAGGCAGGAAGAGGAACAGGAGAGAGAAAGGCCGACACAATTCTTGGTGACCTTTGGCAGCGAGACATCATTTTAGGAGAGTGGGGGGTTGTGACTTGGGGTGAGGATTGAGCTGACGGAGCCATGCTGACGGGTGGGTAGAGTCACAGGAAGATGGAGGAAGGAAGGGAAAAAAAGAAAAAACCAGAGCGGTTGGTAGGAGAGGAGGATGACTGGTGCGAGTTTGGGTGGGTGCAAGTTTGTGGTTGTATAGTAAAGTTGGCGAGGACGACGACGACGACGACGAAGCCCGCGACCACCCCAGGAGGCAAACCTGAGGGCTGAGGGTAAGAAGTGAGAGCCGATGAAGGCGGAGAGAGAGAGAGATGCTTTAGAGATAGAAGAAAGAGTAAAATAGGGTGTCGATTGCCGGGGGGAACAAGAGAATAGATATAGCAGGCGGGAGCGGAACAAGAGGATCCTTTTTCTGTCCTTTTTTTGGAGGGGGGGTATTTTTTCCCTTCTTTGCCCTTCTCACTCACTGTTAGTGGCTGAGGTGGTGGTATTATATCGCTTTTCCTCCCTTGTGAGAGAGAGCAGCCAGCGAGCGAGTTGAACCAACAAACGGATGAACAAACGAAGAAAACGATTGGGTGAGAGTGTTGACTTCGAGCGGGAGAAGGGTCGCTTTGCTGCAGATAGTATAGCAGTATAGCGGTAGTGGATGGGAACAAGAAGGGGGGGGGATGTGGGGTTGTTTAATAGCAGTCCGGCGCACTCTTTCCAGCTGCAGGGACGAACTAACTATGGGGAGGGAGGGCAAGATAGGTTAGAGTTAGCGACGAGACTGCTGCGTGCCTGTAAAAGGCATCAAGAGTGAATGCACCAGAAGGTAACTAACTCTGGTGGTGTACTGTACAAGTACAGTATAGTACTCTACCCTTACCATACTCTGGCTTGCCGCAACCACATAGCCAACTGGGAAAAGTTCTCAAGGCGGAGTTTTGATTTTCAAAAGCATTTCGTAGTAAATATTACAAGATCGTTGTACCATACTATATGTAATCTGTTTAAGCGTGGGTACAGTAGACTAGCCCTTTAGCTCTCCGCTCCGCATGTATAATGCTCGAGTATTTTGAGAAGCCGTCAAAGGGATCATCCTTTTCCCGTATAGTTCCCTATAACGACCCTCCCTCCCCTCCCCCCCTCTCTCCCGGTCCACCCATTGTTTGGAACTGTGGGTTAGCTACACCTATACAAACACTGTACTGTACCTTGTCTCTCTCCCCCCCGGCACCGGAAATTTCACATACAGTACCTTCAGGGCCCTTCCCCGTCGCCGCCTGGACCGGGGATGCAGCCAGCCGAAAGTTTCAGGCAAGATTGCCTTATTCTCTCCTCCTCCCACCCGCTATTTCTCAATTCACACACCCATCCACCCACACACTCCCTCTCTCACCCTCCTCCCCTCATCAACAATCCTTTCAACCCCTCCCCCTCCCCCTCCCCAGCCCCTCCAACCCCCCGCACTCTAGTCCCTGTTTTCCGTCTCATCCCACGGTACAGTACTGTACAGTACAACACTTGTCACTATACAAAACCCTCCGCCCCCCCCCCCCCCCGGACCAATCATGGATTAATTTTTAAAAACATGTTTGCGCCCGCATACCGTATACGCCTGCACTTGTTTGTGTCCCTTATCTTTCGCTTCGGCTGAGGCCTCCCTTAATTCCCATGCAATCCCTCCCTCTGGCTCCTGCGGTCCGGGACACCTCCTTGCGGATAGCCTGGACTTCCAGCCGTTCCACAATCTCTACCCTACCCTGCTGAATCTCCAGATCTGGATTTTCTCCCGCATTCATCCCCTCCCTTCCATTTGCCTTGCACTTCCTACCGGTATGTGCCTTCCCCACTCCTCTCTCTCTCGCTCTTACTGTACCCTGCTCTCCCCCCCTTCCCACCCCTCCCACGACTATCGATATCGCTGGCATGCGCATAATGGAAGACAGAGGGAACCTTTAAGCTTCATCCCGCACTGACGAGTGAGACAACTCAAGGGGGAGATGAGCTGGTTCTATAATATCACCGATACATTACCATTTCTAATTCTGTATCGGCTGCAGCATGCACATGTACGGTACACTCGATACATGGGGCACACGAGCCATGCTTAACTCGAACCTCCTTCTCTGGCCGTAGATTTATGACGGGATAGGCTGCTGCATCAAATACTAAAGTTGGCTACGTAATTGGAAATGGGGCTCAAAATTAAACATTGCCGGGAGTCCTCCCTGCCTGCTGTCTGTCCTTCGTCATTGCTTGTCTTGGAATCCGGGTGCCTGGATCGGGTCGGAACGGCCGTTCAACTCGTAACACGCATCTACAAGGATATTTCTCCGCTCCTCTCGTGTCATTGTCTGTGGTTTGACCCTCTCGCCCTTTTTTCCCTACAAGTACAGCCTGGTTCGCTCCTGTTTTCTCACATGTCTGCGTCCGCGTTGTCGGGAGATGAACTTCTGTCATCCTTTGACTTGACTGCGAGCCTGATTTTGGATGGGTGGAAGGGTGACTATTTTTTACAGTACCGGTATTAGGGTGAATCCCTCCTCCCCTCCCCTGAATCGCAACTTACTACATCGGCCTGGCACATCGTGCATTCAGCCTAACCAGTCTAAATTCCCCTTCAAAACTTGAATAAATCACGGATCGGCGTAACAACACCCACACGTGTCGTCTCGCTGCGTTACTCGAGTAGTCTGGACTCGGTGATTTGTTTCCTTGAATCCTGTTTGGAAAATTGTCATGGCCATCGCCCTCGCGACATCGCCAAGATCTGTTCAATGGCCGGTGGATATTCTTTCAGAATCGTCAGGCGGGAATTCCAATCCTTTTATTTCAACCAGCCTATCAAGCTGGAGGCAGAAAGAATCGAACCATCAACATTCTCATCTAAACCAAATACAAACATATCCAACAAGGTAATACCGGTAGATACACTTACCCGCAACGCAAGCATTCTAGATCACACTATCTTACGAGCACACCCCTTTGTGATAACTCTTGGAGTGCGGTAATGTTTCGATATTATTCGAACGGTTCAAACCACCTCTCTCTCTCCAAATCATCAATTTCGGAACAGATCTCTCTCCACGGGAGTTGGACCCTGAATTCACTTTCCCTCTTACCGGCTGGCATTTGTCCGGAACGGCAGAGGTCCGATCTAGGCTCTAGCGCACGATTGCGCGAGACCAAGCCTTCTTGGCGAGGGCCCTTTTCTTTTTCTCCCCCCTTTTTTTCTTTTTTCTGCTTTTCTCTTGAGCCTCCAAAAGTCTGTGCGTTAACGCACGAAATCACGAATCGAAAGGGGAGGAAACTGCCAGCGAGACCGATTTGCACCAAATGGTTTACTGTGCTAGTATATCAAGAGGTTATCTTCTACGGGCTTTCTATCATGCACCGGTATGCTAGGAATAGTTGTGCCGGCCTTTTTCTAATTTTTTATTCCTTTTTTTTTCGGATTCGCGCGAGGCACGGGGTTTGCCCTTTGGACCTCCGCTTTCACGCCTGCTGTGTTTTTGCTTTTGTTTTTTTTAGGTATACCGGTATGCGAGGCGAGGGGGATCCATCGGCGAGACCAATGTGGGGGCTTACATGTGGTGGTGCTAAACTAGTTCGCTAAGCTGGATACCGTAGAACACGGCCTTGAGATAAGAAGGTGGAGAAAAAGGTATTATAAATATACCTTTTGCGCTGAGAAACGTAATGGCAAGAGGATCCGCGGAGCGCAAGGGAGTCAGGACAAGGCAAATCGGAGACCAATTGCATGCAGCACAGCAGAAAGCCTCATTGCATTCTCGCCCCTGCTTCAATAAGAACAACTGTATCATTATGTACCGACAGCGGTACCTAGGTTTGACCAATCAGCTTAAGATAAGACCTGTACCCCTACCGGTATTCAGTCTAACCTCTCTCAGCAAGCAACCTAGAGAAACCTACCGCCCAGAATAGTAGTTCGCTCCCCCCGCGGCGAGCGCGATCCCGCAATTGAGGAGCATCTGGGCTGAGAGTTAATGTAACTCGAATGGCTCTAACTTCTCACAAATGCATCCACCACAACAAACACCGAATACTCGGTGCCCTGCCGAGTGATTGCCAATGCTTCCGATATTAACCTATTTTACCTCGACCACAACTCCTCTTGATTACGCAGAACCAGGACGGTGGGATGCAATGAATGTGGGGTAACTCATGCCATCAGCACAATGTGCCGATACCCGCTCCATATACTGGATGGATGGTGCATATATATATTATAATATCGAGACATGCGTTTGACAGGATGGATGGATGGATGGCTCGAGCATGGCTTATCACGGTTTATTTGGCTCTGCTGGCGGTAGTGATTCTGGCATACACAAATGCACCATATTAAATAACGGCCAGCATGCAGGGAATAGCGGGGAAGCAGGAAAAACAAGGAAAGCCCGCATACATGCTCTTTCTTTGTCCCTGGATACAGGTTGGAAAGGGGGTGAACTATGATGAGGACGTGAGAAGGGGTTGGCCCGCTCGTTTGCAGGTGGGGTCAAATACCGTAGGGTATCCAGCGCCATGGCCATTCCGGATCTGCCTCTGATAGATTATCTCTGTTCTTCGATGTGGGGTTAATCTAAGGGAAGCAATCAAGTGTAGTAGTAAGTATAGTGGACCTGTGGGGAAATACTAATCGAATCTGCGGTGAAGTTTGGTGGTAGTGCAGATCATTACCTCACCTGCCCTCCGCATCCTCCTCTTCCAGGATCAGTCTTCGATCCTACCTCACCGATGGTTCCGCCCCCCAACCCGGAACGGTATCTAAGGAGTAGTACTCGAGTACCATGAAGGTGGGGTTAGTCTACTGTGCATACTTTCGACTCAGCTGTTCCCCAGTCGCATTCACACAGCCCGCCCCCCCTCCCGGCCTCCCGGGATACGGCGCTTGGGCAAAGATAAGCTTTGCCAATACAAACTACCGGGGAAAAGTCTCGGAAATAAGGGCCGGGCAAAAGCTTGATTGGGGCCACTGGTTTGGTATGATGGTTATTTGGGGCTGGTGATAGGCTATGTCTTTGATGAGATGCATAGACTGGACTGGGTGGAAGCCATGCTGTGCTTGTGTTACTTTATGTGGGGGTTCTATCTCAAGGCAGATGGGCAGCCCTTACCAGCGGGATGGCGGTGGGGACCATCCCAGTGGGCTGCGGGACTGGCATTGTATGATGCTGGGGATCGAGTGATCGTGTGCTCATGCTGGTGAGGGGTGGAGGAAGTTCTTTGCACACTAGCTTTCATTCGGATGGTCATTTCCATGCATGAGCCAGCATTTGGGGGTATTATCGTCGTACCGAATTAACAGACATCAAAAGTGAGGTGCATATAGTGGAGTAAAGTGAATTAAAACGGAAGTGCTTGCTTATTAGAGAAGCTTATATAACACACAGCCCTAGAAGGGAGGAAAGGGAAGACACACTTGCAAATTCCTAGTGACCTCCGTAGTGTAGTGCACCTAGGTAGCACAACCTACGCCACCTACGACATTGCACACAAGTGTAGAAATGTGTAGTAGGCAGACAGGCGCCGGTCCTAGATGCGTGCCTGAATGAATAGATATGCGGAACAAGCTTCTCATGGGCCGCCGTGCCTTGGACGTGCATAGATGCATACTCGAGTACATACACAGGCGCATACAATATGCAAGGAGAGACACGCGCAGTGCCTCTATGAATCAATGCGCGGTGGAGTTAAGAGGGTCAACGACGTGGGGGGTTATGGGGGTTCGGAATTGGATGCTCTACTAGTGGTCTAGATGGGCAAATGGATACGACTGCACCTTCTAATTCCAGAGGCTCGGGATTGTCGGGCTAAGTAACATAGTATCAGGACTTGCAACTCTGTAATCACCACTCACTGTTCATAGGAGTTTTGAAGAGAAAAAAAGTTTAGGTATGATATGTATTATATACATCACATCACGTATCGTACCTCCTCCTCCTCCCATCTTTTCCCATCTTTTACAAACGTCACACGGCCAAAGGAGAAAAAAAAAACGATTCAGGTCCCCCCCCCCCCCCACCTAATGCCCCTCCTTCGAGAACTATTATAATAACTCTGCAACTCAAGTTATATGATATAAGTATATACCCGAGGATTGCTAGCACCGCATCCTCCTCCTCTCAATTCTCCAACCTACGATATATTATTACAGCATATAGCAAACAACCCCCCCCTTCCCACCACCTTATCATACCCATCACACCCCAGCCAGTCCAAGACGATATTAGGCCTGAAAAAAAAAAACGCAGATGGATTTAAGATTCTATTCTCACCTGAAGAGGAAAAAAAAAAGCAATTCTTGTGGAATGGGTAGATAGATAGATAGATAGATACTACCCCATGCTACAATTACAACACACTGCCCTACCCTACCCTACCCTACCCTCCCCCCACACACCCACCGAAACTCTCCTTCCCCGCCCAACCTTACATCTATCCACCACCACACATCCCAATATCAAAACCGATCCCCCGAAGATCGAGAAAGAATTATCCGCCTGTGGAGGCGCTCCCTTACCTCCCACCCACCCGCCCTCCAACCTATTATACCCTACATCTAGATGGGAGGGGGGAGGGGGAGGGTTCGGATGTGCAGCAGTGGTAGGTATTATTATAGAGTGGAGTATTTGGTCATATCATAAGTAGTACTGGGCTGGAGTGTCCTGTGCTCGTGGGTGGCTTGTATGTTCGGTGGGTAAGTAATCGACGTGGTTAGATGTGTTATATGATTGTGCTATTCTGAACATTGCTTGTCCTTCCTTCCTGCTTGTATCGTTTGGTTGGGGGTGGTGTTCTTTTTTCTTTTTTCGTTCTTTCTCTTTTGTGGCGGTGAGGGAGTGCACTGTGCCTGTGTGGAAGTGACTGTGCTATTTACCTTACTGTAAGTAGGCCTAAGTCGAGTTCGAATTTTGAGCATCCCTTGGGTGAGGTCGAGTAATGAAATCCCATGCAGTCAAATAATTGTGTGTGTGCCATTGGGGGACATGCTTGCCGGCTGGCGGTGGGTTTGGATTAGGAAACGGAGCAAGTGATATCAAAACAGAAGCAGTAATGACTCACCCGGCCCTGTAAGTATACTCGTGTCTCTTCGCCAAGAGTTGGCACCCCTTTCGGAATAGTGACTAGAGACCCATATGGGGTATAGTATTGCTACCAGTAGGGAATGGTTCCAAATACCCGACCAGACTAATAAAAGACACATATGTGCTTTACCGGAGCTGTGTGTCAAGCCTCATCGCAAATTGTCTCTCCTGGCTCACCTGGTAAGTTGGTACTATCCGTGCAATGCCAAAGCTGTTTCTGACTTTAATGATATAGGAATAATCATGCCTGCTGGAATAAGCCTTTCAAGCTCCACAAGGGGAGCGATTGTTGCCCTACATATCACTTGTAAGATGTCGTTTGATCAAATTGCATTGGGTTTACACCTGCACCGTGAGACTGTTCGGAAAACATTCAAGAGAATAGAGGTTAGGTGGGCACAGATACCCACTCATTTTCTTAAAACTAATTGGACTTGGAGTTGCAGGAGCGTGCAAGGAGTGTTGCCATTCAGGATATGCTAGTAGCAGCAGATCTTGGTGATAAAAAGAGACTGGAGCCAGCTATTCCACAAAAGTATCCTCGTGGAAGTGAAGGCTCAGAGAGGCTGCGAGAGCTGGCAACCCAAGATGAGGAACATCGTCTTCGAACCTTTCCTCAAATAGCCTGCGAGGCAGGCATTCAACTTGCCGATTCAACTGTATACAAGATCATGCACCACCACCACAATCTTTATCGATACCGCCCACAACACAAACCCCCTCTTGATGCCTCCTGTAAGCTAACCCGGCTACACCTCGCTGACTGGGCTTTGACACAGCCAATCGAGTCCTTTGTGTATAGTGACGAGATGATATTAGAAGTTGGTGCCCCTCGTGGGCATAAAAGAATTACACGAGAGAATGGTCAAGATCCATATATGCTCCCCCTTCATGACAAGAAAAAGGGGAATGGGTTTACTATCATGGTATCGGGGAGCATATCCTTAGGGTTTAAGGGTCCGATTTGGATTTGGGTAAAGGAAACAGCAG
>Ga0307509_10004815_pt1 | contig 19186 bp, 23 predicted proteins | sample 10_EM_MG_FD_202245 | JGI IMG/M metagenome (GOLD analysis project Ga0307509, IMG submission 202245) | Populus trichocarpa ectomycorrhiza microbial communities from riparian zone in the Pacific Northwest, United States - 10_EM | ecosystem: Host-associated > Plants > Roots > Unclassified | place...
GGGAGAATCATACATGATCTTGATACTGTATATAGAAGATATAGAAGCGACTTTAAACCCACATCATGAGTTCGCCAGACCAGTGAGGCGTGATACGTGATACGTGAGATGTGAGATGTGAAAAAAAAAGTGCTGCTGCCCCAGATACCAGCAGACCGACATCTGAGGAAGCAGCGAATTAATTCAGGTTGAGAGTACTCGAGCGGGGATGAGGGGCGGGATACGTCAGGACGCAGAGAAGAAGCGAAGCGGAGCGAGCACGATCAGGAGGAAGAGGCGACGAGAGGGAGAATCTGGGGTAGTCTGGACGTCGGGAGAACGTGACGTTGCGTCAGGACGTAAGAAACGTTGCGACGTTGCGTCAGGACGTAAGGAACGTTGCGACGCAAGTCAGAACGCACAGGACGCAACGCCGGCGGATCAGACGCAAGATCCGTTTTTGCTGATGCTTGGAACGGATGAGTGGCGTGATTGTGGCGGATCATGAGGAAGATGTTTGGGTGGCGCCGGTGGCAAAGCCGGCGGTGGCTGAGTCAAGAGTGGCGCAGATAATGGAAGAGTAGGGTGGGCCGTCGGAGGTCAGTAGACCAATGTCGGCTAATAAGAGGAGGAGGTTGGATGAGGGGGGTGATGAGAGCGAGGAGGAGGTGGAAATGGTGAGCTCAGTGAGTGTTGTGCTGTCGGGGCCGAGGGGTTGAGTTCCGGTAGGACCTAGGGCAATGATGGGGAGTGGGAGAAGAGGGACACCTAGAGTGTCGGAAGGTATGTTTTTCCCGAGGGCGTATTGGTTTGTGGATCGGTCGCTTTTGGGAGTGCGCAATGAGATGATTGGGAATTCCCATCATACCAGAGGGGGCAGTGCCCATACGTGAGGGAGAGGTTATTTTGGCGGAGGTGTTGGTGGGAGGGGGAATAGGCCATACTGTTGAGGGTTGACCAGGGTCAAGAGGGGCTTAGGATTCGCAGCGGGCGGAGACCGTGGGCACTAAAGACTCACATGAATAGGCTCGGTGCTTGCGTGTGGCTTGACAGGAGGCGAAGGAGTTGGTTGTTGATGGTTGGTGACGATGATGGCGAGATGGGAGTGTGGCATGGAAAGTTATCCTTTGTATAGCAGATGTAGTGCCCATGACTGTTGAACGATATGGGTCATGCTTTAGAGTAGCTTAAGTACCTGAAATGGAAAATGTTTTAAAAAAAAAAAAAGTCGGTTGCAACCAAGCTAAACGTATGACTAAGCTTCGGCGAACAACCCAAGATATCCAACACGTACCACAAGGTCTGAAAGTCCAATCACCACATCCACCCTCCCCCGAAGCACAGCAAAGCCGTGCTACGGAAAAACTAAGGACCACATCCCACCGGGCTTGCCTCCTCTAGAGCTGCTAGTAGTTATCCTAAACTGGCCCCGAGCCTTCGAAGGCCACTTTGGTTCAGAAATCTTTGCTCAAGCCCCCAATACCAACACTACCGCCTAGCCTGCCTATAATATCACAAGGCCAGATTGTACGATGTTATACCCGTGACGCCCGACCTTAAAGCCAGGCACAAGGCCCCGAACGGGATTACCATAATTCAGTAATGTTGTGGTACCCCTCTATCATAAACTTATCAAAGTGCAGCACGGTGCCTCTCGTACTCTCACCCAACCCCCCCTTCTCTTCATCGTTGATATCCCGGGTGTTGGTTTATTTTTTAGTCCAAAGGAATCTTATTCCCAGTTTGCGACAAAGGTCTATAGCCTCTCTTCCTCAGAGAACATATTATTATACCTGTAGTGCTCCTCTAATATAATCGTTACAGTTAAAAACAAAGCAGAGCTGGAACTCTTCTAATGGGGTGGATGGATGGATGATAGGAGAAAGACCCTATATCGATGTATCATACCCCTCCTGTCAGTCCTCCGGAGGGTAACTAACACACGGAAGCTGATGGACATAGTGAGCACCCGCTCTGAATTAAAAGCCCCTCGGGCGGAATGTCCCCCCGAACCATTGCGGAATCTGATATATGTAGCTGCTAAGTTTCTCAGAATATATCTCTCAACACGACGACAGGAATCCGGTTCAGTGACGGGTGATATTTCTCAGGAAGCAAGAACCCCACATCTCGTTGTATGATACCGCCCGGCAGTAACCTAGAGCTTCCCTTAAAAATTAATGATAGAAATGACGGGGCCGGTGGACCGGAGTGGTGGTGGTGGTGGTGGTGGCTCGTTGTGGGTTGCAGCCTGCAGCGCAGCAACGAGTGATCCGATGGGTATTATAACCTTAGGCGGGTCAAATGTAGGATAGGTCCGAAAAGAAAGAGAGCTTTTGGAAGCAGCGATGGATATGTGCCCCACACAAGTGCTAAGGCAGGGTAAGCGCCAGCAGTAGTTAGGCTATTGCAGTTGTTACCTAGATACAATATATAATACAATGTTTCCCAACATGCTAAAACGATTCTTCTAGCAAGTTCTTGTGTTTCACACTTGTCAACAAGCAAGTAATGTGAGAAGGCAGACTGCCAGGGAGGTCGGGGGAGTGCCATGCGGTGAACTCCAAATTCGCTTTATGGTCCGCTGGCGGGGGGGGGGGCGCCTGCTGCCAGCAGGGCAGGTATTCAGATACTGGCACGGGATGGTTTTGCCAATGAGTGGACATCCCTCAGCAAGCCCTCCACGATCCTTATTAGAGGCTGGGTCGTTCCTGTCGTGTGGGGTAGGGTCTGAGATAACATTTAGCCTAGCGAAGCCACCTCGTCGGTCCATCACTAACAATGTCAATCATACACGCTCACTCGTCCCCCAGTGCCCCCACCGAAAGACACAAACACAAAGACTAAATTTCTATTAAACAAAACTACCCAATTGCTAACTTATACCTTACCAAACACTACCTTAGTACAGCTAGAACTTTTTTTTTAATAATGACGATACGATACTTAACTTGCCGACTAACTTAACCTCATCCAACACGTATACCAAGCGTACAGAGACATTCGCCCCCATCCACCGCCTACCTACCTTACGAAGACGAGGAAGCATGAAATATCAAAGACAAAGAACACAAAAGAACCAAACATAAGCTAAGAAGCAGTAGCAAGGGCAGAAAGTAATAGCAGTGAACATCGTAGAGAAAAAATGGGAATATGATAAAAAACTAGAAATACAAACCAAGAATAAAGGGTGTGTCCCGTACCGGGATACGACAAGCAGGGAGACGGTTTTTATATTGGGGGAGAACAGAGAGAAAGAAGGGTCGGCATATGGCGAGTATAGTAGAAGGGAAATATACTGTACGCCCATAGCTTTTGGGCGGAAAAGTAGCCTAACTCACCAAGCTTGCTCCTGCCCTCGTCCTAGCTGTGAAGCAGGGGGAAAGGGGGTGAAGGAATAAATAAATAAGGAAGCGAAGAGTGAAAAAAAAGAGAAACATGAGGGAAAATAATAAAAGCATAATTTTTTGGTGTTTCTTGTTTTTAACCTCATTGTCTACCACCTATTTCGTAGGAAAAAAGCCGAGGGGGGGGAAATAAGTGAGGGATATATATATCCGGGAGTAATACCAATAGTGGTAATAGTGGTAGTAGTAAGAAGTTAGAGGTCCTGCCGTCGAAAACTAACTGCTGAAGATGAGAGCGAGAGAAGTTGCCGGGCTGTACGAATGCTGGAGTCTTCACTGTTTACCCCTAACATACCTTTTGCGAGGGTGTCTGGTTTTCAAGGGGGGAGCCTCCTTTAATATCTTCTGCGGTGGCGGTCACCTCCACCACCACCGCCGCCGCTACCACCGTATCCTCCTTCCCCGCCATCATACGCACGCTTTCGGGAATATCCACCGTCATCGTGTCTGTCATCTCTACCGTGGCCGCTATACCTTCCGGAGTCGGCGAACCTATCCCTAGCGCTTCCACCTTCACGATCATGTCCACCGCGATGACGATCATACCCACCACCTCCACCGCTACCACGGTGCCCACCATCTCCATAACCTCCTCCCCCGCCGCCTCCGTACCCACCGCCAGATCCTCCACCACCACCATACCCACCACCGCCTCCGCCTCTACGCCCGCCAGGCCCAGTGGGCGCATTGGGCGGCGCCTCACCATGGCCACCATGATATCCGTTCTCATGTCCCCTACCACCCCTATCGCCTCCTTGGAAGCCAATACCTCCACGAGGTCCACGGCCATTCCCGACTTCAAACCTGTTTCCGCCACTAAAACCTCCCCCACCACGGCCACCACGAAACCCACCACCTTGGTACCCACCCCTAAAGCCGCCGCCCCTGCCACCGAACCCTCCTGGGCCCCGTGGGCCGTCTTGGCTAAAAAATGATGGACCGGTTGGTCGTGTAACAGGAATTTTGGTATATCCCCTACCACCTAGACCTCCTCCAAGACGCCTTGGCTTCCAGCCCTTGACAGTACGGCCACGCTCAACGTCGACGAGGACGCGGCGGTCCTTGATACGAATTCCATCAGTTTCTTTGTAAGCCGCTATCTCCGTCAGAATGGAAAATATCCAAAATCATCTTGTCAGTTTACTATTCATACTTTCCTTCGAGACCGATTTCCCTACCAAAGGGGTAAAAACAGGGGAGAGAAGACGGATAAATAAAAAGGGCATTGGTCGGAGGAGACATGTGATAGCGAGTATAAAAGAAAGAAGGGAGGCACGGGACCACGGAGGCGCAACTCTTCTTTATCACACCCGTTCCGCTTACTTGGAATCGGGGGGTAAAAAATGGAATACAGTGATCAAGGGGGGGGGCGGGGAGGGGTTTGTAATTTAAAGTACCCTTCATATCCTTCTCTCGTTCGTAAACAATGAACGCATACCCCCTATGTTTACCAGTTTCTTTATCGCGCACAATTCTAATCTAAAAAAGTGGTCAGTGTCAACATCCCCAAGATCGATGCCGAAGGGATTAATAACTCACTCTCTCAATGGGCCCAAAACGGCCAAACTCACGTTCAAGGTCCGGCTCCTTAACATTGTAATTCAACCTGGAGAGGAAGAGAGTCTTGAAAGGATCGCCACGGACCTGAGGATCACTCTCCGGATTATCTGGGAAAGATACTCAGCCAATCAGGAACGGAAGAGAGAGAAAAAGGTTGGGACAAAATATTAAAATAAGACATGGAGAGAGTAATATAGGAACAGGGGGGCACCATACACTGGGTAAGGGCAGCCTTAGTCTTTTCTGTCACCGCAGCCTTCTTTTCCTCACGCAAGCGATCCCGCCTCTGCATCCAACTTTCAGTCGGAACATAGTCAGGGTCAGGAGTACGAAGCGCTTCGAGATAAGCGGCGACACCTGCGATAGGTGCGGTTCTACGCTTGTCGGGAGCATAGTCGCAGTGGGGGAGGTAGCGGAGAGGAGGCCTCGGCGCAAAAAGCGCGAGAAGATTCGCTGGGAGCTTATCTGTCATGGTCAAACGGACCGAGAATCTACAGAAAAGTAGTTAAAAGTGAATAGTCGCAGTAGCAGAAACCTAGAAGCAGTAAGAGTAAAGTGAGAAATTAGGTTGATAAGGGGTGTTTTGATGAAGAGTTGAAGGGAAAGAATGAGAGAACGAAAGCGTGTTGTGTTTTGAAGCGATGGCTCTCGGAGGTTTGATTTCCGCGGTGGGCTGCCAAAAGGTTGCGTTGCCACTCATGGGCAAAAGGGGTTTCTAATACAATGCCATTGTCCCAGTACCAAATACTGACCGTCAGGGCTGTCCTTGTAGTCAAACGAAAGGGAAAAAGAGTCGAGTGAGAACTAGAGAGTTAAGCCCTCCTTTAACCCGGAACTGATTGGCACCACCACATGCTATGATTTCGACTATCGTGCCGTGATGTGTGTGACATCATAGCCTTTCAGCGCCTCCTCCGTCCCCCCCTTTTTTCTTTCACATTATGATATCCTTCTGGTCTATGAAAGCGATAATAACCGGTATCCCATACTCATCCGTCTTTGCCAAGAATACCTCCGTGAGCCGAATATTTGGTGAGAACCCCAGCAAAATATCGGCTGGCGGAGGTATTCTTGGCAAAGACGAGCGAGTAGACTATGGTAGCCTAATGACTTCAACCTAGGACCAATACTTGCACCAGTATGCTGGAGAATCCCCCATAAGCCCTCAAATTATGTAAAATACCTCAAACTCCGTCTCCCCCAAAGATCGTCTCCATTCCCGCGGCCATGAAGGCTGAGTCCCCATCGCCTACCGATTCTGCAATGACCCATTGAAAAACTGTCCTTTATCACGGAATTTCATCCCGCTTCAATAGTCAACTTGCCAATTCCCATACAGCAAAGCAAAGTATGGTATCATATCATAACTTGATTTTTACTCTCGCGAATAATATTGGGACACGGGCAACTAAGTCCGAACACCTACAGCCCTAAAGAGAGGAAATAAAAAGAAAACACGACATAAAGTTACCCCATCCGAGCTTCAATATGCTTTGGTGTGCCTTCAGAAAATTTCATCCACATGCACCCCTCTTTATCAGCTTCCATGGGAGGCCGTCGATTATTCGGCGCCTTCCGTAAACTCCGCCACTCCCATTATCGTTTGCCCCAACGAAGATCCATCTCATCCCGCAGCCTTTCTGAGGCTGCCTCCCAAAAGATAACTACAATGTACAACTCAGCAAAAGCCGGGCTTGGAGCTCTAGCGACAACAGGAACCGTTGTTGCGTTCTACCAAACACAGATCCGCCGGAGGACACTTGATGAGAGGGCCACTTTGGGAAATACCACCGTTGGAAACAGCGGAACACAGAAGGGGGACGATAATGATGGGACGGCGAAGGAGAATACTGAAACAAATGAGAGCGATAACAAAGCAAAGAAGGGAATTTTCTCCGCGATGCAAGGAACTCTTGGGCAATTAGCAGCAGAACAGACACCAAAGAAAGACCCGAAACCCACGCCGGAAGACGATCTGCGAAAAAAGGGCATTGGCATCGTGCAGGCTTACGAGGAAGGACGGCTTAATCAGAGAGATGCATCAACGGATACTCAGTGGCTCACATTCTCTGACAAACTTCTCTCAGCAAAGGAATCCATACTCTCCATCGACTGGCCAAAGCTCACCAACCTTACAAACGCTTTCCCCGACTGGGCTACCGGGCTGCCAGAATGGATTACCAAACTTCAGCGAGAGCTGAATATGGAGCCCGGATCGCTAGCAGATGAAATCTGGAGCGAAGCACAGGACCCCAAGGTCAACCCAGAAGTGGAAAAGGACGCACGTGTAAGGTTAGGGAAGGGTCTCTGTGAGGGCGAACAATGCTACCTAGCTAGCCGGAAGGTCTTCACAAAACGGGGGTTGGCACGGTATCTCAACATTCCAGAGTCGGAGATTCACGATGATGATGTGCCAATCATCGCTACCACCGGGTCTGGTGGTGGCTTACGAGCTATGGTTGCAGGAACAGGCTATTACCAGGCTTTGACGGAGGCCGGCCTATACAATTGCACGACATATACCGCGGGGGTTTCTGGGAGTTGTTGGTTACAAGCCCTTTACCTTACCTCTTTGGGAAAATGTTCATTCGATCGAGTGATGGAGCATCTAAAGACACGTATTAACGTACATATTGCTTATCCGCCTAAAGCTCTCGAGTTAGTTACTTCAGCGCCCACGAACAAATACCTTCTACGCGGAGTAGTGGAGCGTCTGAAGACAGGCTACTCTTCGTTCGGTCTTGTAGATTTATACGGGCTGCTGCTAGGCGCCAGACTTTTGGTTCCATCAAATGAGTTGATGCTTGATGATAACGATCTAAAATTGAGCGCCCAAAGAAGGTTCTTGGAAAATGGAGAGCAGCCTTTACCTCTTTATACAGCCGTCAGGCATGAGATACCATTCATCGAAGGCGAGAATGAGAAGGGGGAACCAATCTCTGAAGAGCTCAAGGAGAAGGCAAGCAAGCAACACGAGAGTTGGTTCCAATGGTTCGAGGCCACTCCTTACGAGTTATATTGTGAGGAACTTGAAGGTATTAGTGGACTCAAAGACCTTCATGCAATTACTTACTAACCCGGAAACCTGACTGCAGCTGGTATCCCAACTTGGGCAATGGGAAGACGATTTGAGAACGGAGTTAATGTCACCCGGGAGGTGCCAGAAATGAAACTCCCGCTACTCTTTGGGGTCTTTGGGTCAGCCTTCTGCGCTACCCTGAGCCATTACTACCACGAAATTCGGCCATTTGTAACCTCCGTCAGTCTTTTATTATCGTTGGATAAAATGGTATTGGACCGAAACAATGATCTCTCGAAGGTTCACCCAATCGATCCCTGCGGTATTCCTAACTTTGTGAAAGGCTTGAAGGAATCATTGCCGTCTACATGCCCAGTACTGTAACCCCAACACCCATATGAGCCTTAAAAATGGACTTTTTGCTCACAAGGCACCAGGAATCACTCTTTGAATCCGAAAGCATCAAGTTAATGGTTTGTTCCCCACCCATCATTGCTGGGCGTCGCTCCCTACACCCTGGAGATCCCTCTCCGTATTATTATCAGGTGCTTCCATGCAATTGCTAACCCCACTCAGGATGCGGGAATGAGCAACAACCTTGCATGCTATCCACTCCTACGTCCGGGCCGGAATATCGACATCCTTATTGCATTCGATTCCTCGGCAGAAATCCAAACGGCAAACTGGATAGGCTATGCCGAGGGATACGCTAAGCAGCGGAAGATCCAGGGATGGCCTGTCGCGATCGGCTGGCCAAAAGGCGACAACAAGCAAAGCCAGCAGGAGCTCGAGGATGCCCAAGCACACTCAGCAAAGGAAGCGCAACAGAAACTAGAAGAGGCTCAAAGGGAAGCTTCCAAAGTGGAAAACGAGAAACCTCTTAGTCAGAGAAAGGGGGAGCAGAAGGAGAAAAATGCTCTTGGATACTGCACCGTCTGGGTTGGCAGCAAAGAGGAAAGAGACTCCGAAAACGAACCACCTCCAAGCAAAGCTGTGGAGGACGACTGGGAGTTGATGAAGCCAAATGCAGGTGCGTACAGTATGACACGATATGATATCGGCCACCAGTGTTGTCGAGCTTTCCCCACTCCACCTCTTTGCTCTTTCACACACACCACCCATCTCTCCCCCTCTTATCTTATCTTGAGGCCTTCCCATTCTGTCACGCGCCAACTTCTCACCCCACACCCCCATCACAGCTCGGGCAACCAAGAGCTGCAACAAAACGTGGCTTGAACGTTTTTTTTCTTTTGCCAACACCTCCCTTTTCCTCCATTGTTTTTTTTTGCTTCTTCTGTCCACACTGACACTCAGTCCGTCAATCGGGACGGATGTGCGTGCTGCGTGTATGATCCAAGAACAAGCCTAGGGTTTACCCGCAGTGCAAAACTGGGAAATAAAAACATTTGGTTCCGTTATTGCTGTTTCTCTTGCGCTCTCCACATAAGCTTTCATATAGGGCTGACGAAATGGAACTCACCGAGCAAAAAATTCACAGGGATAACGGTTGTCTATTTTCCATTAATTCCGAATGAGAAGGTGCCCGGTGTTGACCCTGAGATATGTCCTTACCTCTCCACCTGGAGTTTTGAAGTGAGTTTCCTCATTCCTTTTTGGGTTCCCGCGGAGCACCCCATTTCACGTAGATGCCGTACCCCAGAGCTAATCACGAATGTGGCTGTGTGCCAAACGAAAAAACAAAACAAAAGTGGACACCAGAGCAAATCGACCAAACAGTGGCGCTAGCTAAAGCTAATTTCCAGGAAGGGGCTGAGAAGTTGAAGAGGACGGTCAGGGCCGTTTACGAACGAAAGAAGAAGTTGCGGCTGGACATGGAGGAGAAAGAGGAGGAAGAGAGGCATGAGGAGAATAGAAGGACACACGGGTTACATGATCATTTCTCATGATTTATTTCCTCCTGCTGTTTCCTTTGCTCTGCTTTGCCCTCTTTTCTTCGGCTTTTTGATGGAGGGTGCTCTCTCCTGCCGCACACCACACTTCACACCGCCGTACCATAGATAGAATTCCTTTTTTACAAAGTAGTCCGCGGCGGTTGCGATGGTCTGTTATTGCCGTCGCTGTAGGTACAGTACTTGTACCAACGTTTTGTTGTAGGGAGGGGAGATTGGTCAGCTTGATATGATACTAGTACAAGAACTAATACCAATAAAACCAATGAACAAAGCTTGAGCGATTTTTTTGCCCCCCTCTCTCTCTCGCTTCTTAGCTCCCAAATAGTGCACGAGCGAACCCTGACTTGGCCTCCGTCTCCCATGCTTTTGAGATGAACCTTCTTTGTCAGATCGTAGTAGAGTAGTGCTTACCATACCGTATAATCTGGCAAAAGTCGGATTGGAGCTAAAGCGAAACTAAGGCAACCGAACCAACAGGAGAGCTCGAAGAAGGCGAATTCGCCACAGTTTAAACATATGGGCCGCTGTGGTTGGACAGGTTCAAGAAAATCCTCACTAGCGTCAGTCCGACTTTTGCCAGATTATACGGTACCAACCATACCAGACAGCACCGCACTTCGGATCAATCAGTCAATCAACCAACATCTCGCACCCCCACACACATCGCAGCCCTACTGTGCTCGTACATACTCCTCCTCCATCACACACCCCACCCCACACACTGCGAACCAGCCAGAATCTGCACGAGGACAGCAATCGCCCATCGAAAACCCCGATTCCCTTCTCACCCACCCACTCACCTTGACACCTACCTACGGTAGCTAGCTAACTACTGCGCATTACTGCACCAGCACGCATTCTCCTCATACCACACTGCAGTGAGTGAGTGGTGAGTGACCGGGCATGAGCCACGCTGCGCTTCCCCACAAGCCCCCCCCTCCAGCCGCTCCCAAGACGGGAATCCCCGAGCAGATATGTCTTAGCCAGGCTCTCCCTTTCCCTCTCTCTCTCTCTCTCTCTCTCCACCGCACTTGTACTACCGGTACTTGTGCTACGGTACTTGCGCGTTGGAAAAATATCTAGGGATCTCGGCGTCTTCCAGGCCCGAAGAGCGCCAAAACCTCCGGGCACCTTTGCGAGACGGACGGAAGGAGTCTGCGGGAGTGAGTGAATGAGTTGAGTGAGCGGGTTGGACAACGAGACAATGTCTGAGGCGTTTTTTGGGGGGAATTGCGGTATTGGAACTTGTTGTTGTACTCTGCCGGTACTGTAAGATGCCGGTATCGGAAGTAGGGTTTAGTGAGTGGGTGGATGGATGGGGTTGGTGAGGGTGATGCGGTACCGGTAGTCTAGTTATGAACCTGTCATGAAATGATGGGACTCTCTGGATTGGTGGGGTTAGGTTTGTTTGCTTTGGGGGATAGGGAGGGAAGGGCTGATTATGGTGACAGTAGCGCAGCACAAAAGGCTGTGATGCGACGAGGGAAAGAGAGGCAATTATTGCTGCGAAAAGGAGCGTGGCGCAGTAGGACATCAAATTTTACTCTACTCTGGTGACCTCCACTGCTGGGTCGGCCTTAGTAGAAATTCAACTGAAATCAAGTATTGGACGGTAGTGACATGCAGCGCAGGACAGTAATATCATATCCGCATTTGCTCGCATCGTATTAATACGGTAGAGGAGGACAACCCGCCTGCCAACCCACCCACATATCATACTGTGTTGAGTTCCCTCGATCCACCAAGCAAGCAGATCAGAGAAGCACATCCAGCTCTTGATCCTCCTTCCTCTTGCTCCCTTCCCGTGTCCGATCTTTTCCATGGTATGATATCGACTGCGTTGGATTAACTGCAATGATTCGAACACGCCACTGTGGTCCAAGAGTGCTGAGTAGAGCAGCGCAGAGCATACCACCAAATCTAGCATAATCCCCAGCCCGTTCAGCCCGCTCTCTAAGCAAACTCACCCTATTCTAACTGTATGGGTATTGTAACCAAAAAAACTGCAGAACGACTTGTTGACGCCCAGACGGGTACCCCCCCCCCGGTCCCATCGCTTACCAACCCTGTAACTGACCTCCCTCCTTCTTCAGCCGCACCGAAGCAGCGGAAGAAGCACAAAAAAAAAAAGAACCAAAATCGTGGGGATAAAGGGAGGGGGGGCGATCTCCTTTTCTTTCTTTGTTTCTGGCATGCGCATGTAGGTGATAACCGGTTATGATTTTATGTTTTGTTGGGCAGTGTCATGGATGATACCGTTATTTAATCTATTTAAGGATATTAGTGGGTGGATGGACGATGATGATGATGATGAGGGTATGATGGATGGATGAACGGATGGATGAACGGGCGGACGGATGGATGGGGGAGTAAATTGTCGCGTGCGCAAATGGGGCAGGTGTTTTTGATCTGAGGAGGAGTTTTGGGGCTTCGGTTTCGATGCGACGCAGGAAGGGGACAAGGGAGGTGAGGTCAAGGAAGAAGGGTGGCTTCCTTTTCTTTTTTTTTGCGAGTGGGTGGGCTTCTGGGATGATGCACGGCACCATAGGGTGTGCTTCTGCTGTGTAGAGGAGAGGAGAGCGGTCCAGTTGTGTCAGTGTTGTAAGGGGCTAATAGGCGAGTTAGGTACCGGTTTTCGGTAGCAATTGGTTGGCGGTGGTGGCGGTCTATTTTGTGCTGTCGTGACTTGGTATGGTAGGGGGAAGTCTGCCGGTTGGCCATAATTAGGACTCAACTTGGAATGTCCTCCTCCCCTTTATATCCTATTGAAGGTACCTATAACACTTGTCCTCAATCCCTGTGATACTTCCATTTCCATCACCACTGGAGTAGTAGAATAGAATGCCATCTCGGCTGCTCGAGCACATAGTATTGCTCTAAATTCGCCTGATTTTCAACATAGGAATTCCGACGGCACCATACCGTAGTACTAGTACGATGCAGTGGAAAAGTACCTCGAAGGAAAGCATCAACATTGAGCACTTTCATTTATTCTTACATAAAAGGGTTTGGTTTGTATTTGTCCCTTTTTTCCGTCTCCAGCCCCCCCCCCGTATTTGTATCGTCTACCGCAACAACGGAACAATCTCTCCCGTTTCGGTGCTGGTTTTTTTGTCCCCTCTTCTCTTCCGCTCCTCCTCGCTTCGTGCAGGCACTCTTTTTCTGCTCATTGCCTCTCTAAACTCCTTCCTTTGCCAAAGAGAGGGAAGGAGACGACGAAAGAGAGAGAGGGCTAGAAAAGGCGGACGGTCCAACGGATACACCAGGTCCAAGCGGTATGCGAGAAAGAGGGATCTGAGAATCTGCATCCTCTCTGCGAGTTCGGTCTCTGCCACCCCCAACTCTTTATTATTATTGCCATTTTTAATTTAATTTTCCTTCTGCGGTTGCCGAGCGAGACAAGACCTGGAAAGCAATTGATTCAAATCTTTCCGCAGCGGTGCGAACAGGGGGTGCCAGGACCAAGTCCTACAGTGCTGCATCACACGAATACCAGTGCAGCACAACAGCGGTAGTGGCAGCGGTACTCTTTTGAGAAGGGGTGTCGGTGCTGCGCGATACTGAAGGAGGAAGGATTTGGAATAATTGCTCTGTTTTGGTACTCCTCTTCCCAACTTGCGCACGTTCCATACTGATCTTACAGACCTGAGCCACTGTGTGATGCGAGTACTCGAGCACTATCGAGTACCATACTACCGCTGGCTGCTGCTTCCAACCGGGATTCTTGTTAGGGTGTTGTGCTGGCAAGCAGGAAAAAGTGACCCGATAGACGGAAGAGGGAAAACTACATTGGCAGCATCCGAACTCTTCCAAGAAAGTGGCTCTTTTGGTTTTACAGTAACCCACGATAGAGGATTTGGCTCCCTCATTTTGTCTGGTTGTGGGCTCTGACCAGCCCAAATCGGCCCTTTTTTTCTCGCTCACAATCTCAGACTCGCATCTTCTCTAATTTCTTCCAGGCTGCCCTAACTCTGGCAGGGGTGACCTGGTGCCACTCACACTCTCACACCTTTTACTCGCTCGCTCTTGGGGTGGCTTGCGTGCTCTGTGTGTGCCGTCTGCCTGTATAAATATCTATCTGGACCTCCTCTTCTCTCTTCCACCTCAATTTGTATCCGTGGTTTCTACCCCCCTCTAAATGATTAATTGTGGAAGCCGAAGTATACAAAAGAGTTAAAATTCCACTGTCTGGATTCGGTATTCAATTCAGTATCATAACTTGTCCAAGAAAAAAAGTTGGCAGACCACTGCCACCCTTCCTCCCAGCCGTCGGTGTACGAGTGCAAAAAATACTTATTCCTTGCTCGGCCACAAAAATACGGAACGGAAAAAATATTAAAACCACACGAACCTCCTACCCCTTTGCCCGTCAACACCTTCGACTGTAGGCAGAAAGTTCAACTCCCACTCAGTTGTCCCTACTGAGCTACTTTCAACGCACGGCACACTATACACTATACACATACATGTGCATAGGTACACACACACAGACACAGACAACACGGTCATTTCTGCTACTACTGCGGACTTAGAATATGCCGAGGAGAAACACACATTCTTTGGCACTAGCCTTGCCGCCCCGCCTTCCATCTTCACCATCTTCTATGGCTGGACTTTCTCCCTCGTCTCGAGCTTTCGACAACTCTCTCCCTCAATTGTCTGCTCCCTGCACCACTCTACCACCACTAATCCCTCTGCTGTCTTCCGAGCTACCAACCACAGCTTCCGATATGAACATTGCATCTCGGTCCATGCCCTGCTTGCCAACAGTATTTAAGTCAGGGCTCGTAACCCCGGATACTCCAGCATTTCATTTTCGCGGAGACAGAGAGGAGGAAGCATGCAACAGCGAGCGGTTACGGAGCTCACAACCTCGGAAAGAGGGAACACCACACGCCATGGATTCTCATATTCCCACGCCGACTTTGACGAATTCACCGGGGTCACCATCCGAGATGGAGTACTCTTACGAAGAATTCGAAAGATACTTACCACTTTCCAACTTCCCGACACCACCGCTTTCCGATCCATCCTCCCCAGAGCTACTAGCAGGACCCAGTTTTGAGGATGCCTTAAGTCCGGAGCTTTATGGTGGGTTCTAAATTCTTTCCCCTTTAGCATGTCATTTCACCTTTTGTTTCCGTCCTAACAAGTAACAGGCCCTGCAAATTACCTTTGTAGCATGTTGCCGAAGAATGCCTCCCGTGAGGCTCCCTCGATCCACCTGCTACAATCTATCCTACAACGGGCCAATGTTACTATGGAGGTTGTGGGTTTGGCGAGCTGCATATTGGATTGTTTGTCTGCCCAGTTTGTGCGTCGGTGGAGACAGGAATATTGTGCGGTGGAGGGGTCTGCCGAGCGATGTGAAATTCTAGCTGTAGCTGCTTTGTGTATTGCTCTGAAATTCCTAGAAGACACTGTTTGTTTCCCCCAATCCATGAGAAATGAATATTTCCAAAACATTTGGATGGTGCATCGTGCTGACATGAGAACAGTCGTTATCCTCCAAGATGTGGGCTCGTGACATTTGTGGTGATAGATTCTCACCAAGAATGCTTAGCATTACCGAGCGGCTCATCCTTGGAGATATGGGCTTTTCCATTGCTGGGATCTGCACAGCTGAGCTGATCCAGTATTCTATCAATGAGATGAAGCGATACTCTAAGACCCTCCCAAAAGCCAAAAGGCCACCATGCCCAGCTATGGCAGAATCTTCCCCTTCCAAACAGTTCTCGAAGACAACCTTTCCTCGGCTGTCCGAACTGGACTCGTTCGTTGATGACACTTTGGTTGATTTGCCAGTATCTATTCCCTAGAAACTAGCATATTACCTGGCGTTGAGCAGTGTTTCATCTTGCCTTTTTATGATTTCCTTTCTCTCTACTAATTGAAGTTTGGTGTATTTGGGAGTTTTTGGAATTTCTTGCGGCAATTCCGTACGATACCTATTTTTTATTTTTTATTTTTAATTACCCCCCACCCGTGGTCATGGTTTACGAATAATGCCCAGCATTTTCATAGCTTGCAACATATTCCCCTTTAGCTCTTCATTGTTCTTTTTTTTCCAGAGATACCATATCCCATTGTAATGTCTTGTGCTTTTTTTTTTTTTGGAGGCCATATATCTTTGTAGTTTCGGCGTTTTATGGTACAGAGGCACATACCTTTTTCTCTTTGGGTGTGATGGGGGAGTTGAAGCGAGTTGAGTGGATGAACGGATGGATGGGGGTTCTCCTGCGGGTTAGGTAGAGGAGACTAATGAGGAGTGCCTTTAGAGAGTCTAGTGAGCAGATAGACAAATAGCTCAGCTGAGAGTTGCCTGACCAAATATTTGCTGCGTGATTCCTATTGGTGATCAATTATCGGGAGTCCTAAATCCATATCTGAAACATAGTGGGGTAGTAGAGTTTGAGTTGTAAGTTTTCTATCGTAAAACCGGTGCGCTACCATACTTGGAGGGCAAAAGATGGCAGATGGTTCCCATGTTGCTACAGCCCTATGCCCAGACAAGTCAATCGGTTTGAGTAACCTTGCACCATCCCCGACCTCGATCGAAATTTCACTTCAAACCAACATGGCACCGAGACACCATATGGTCGACGGTCTGTATCGCTGCCTGTGTCCACAAGTCAATAGCCTGCTCGTCAGCAAGTCCGCCGTAGCCCAATTCCGGCCTCGAAACCTGACCACTCCTGCATCAGTAAGATATCTCCCAGCCACCCGTCCAACCCACCAATCCGCCTATTCGGTGCCTGAGCCGGTACCACAAGCCCCACCGCCGGAAACTCGGGACACCCTCCCCCCTGTCGAAGACACCAATGAGGCCCCCTCTGTATCAAGAATCCGGATGGTAAACTCTCTAGGCGCATCATGGAACAGGCCGATCAACTTTGACCGGAAAGAGCGCCCGTTTATCCGACACCACCGGCCAACGCTGCAGGGTATAGAGAAAGTCAAAGACCTAGCGCACCGCGGCGCATTTCCGGAGGTCTTCGATGAGGCCAGGGCCCTCGTAGACCGCGGATACAAGCCAGACCGGGAACTCTACGCAGCGCTCATCTACGCATGTTCTAATTTCCCGGGATGTCTGATGCAGGATTTGGCCTTCGACCTAGTTAACGAGATGAAAGATCGGGGTATCCAGCCAAATACCGAAATATATCACCATCTACTCAAGTTGCTGGCCACGTCCCCGGACTACCTTAAGCGCACGGAGGTGCTGAAGGAGATGAAGGATAGGTGGCAGACGGTGTCGGATGATGGGTGGCAGTGGGTTATTGCTGGGTATTTAATGGGGGGGAATTTGGAGCTTGCTTTGGGGATCATTGAGGAGCGGAGGGAGAAGGGGTTAGTTGTGCATCGGAGCACATATGAGCATGCTATTCACAGGCTTTGTGCAGCTGGGGAGGCAGGGGAAGCGCTGAGGATCGCGAAGATGTTGGATGATGAAGGGTTCTGGAAGGTACCGGCGAAGGTGGTGTATGAGTTGTTGGCTGTGGGGACTAAGCAGATGCATGTAAGTGGTTGCCAATCCTACACCTACCCACGCCATCAATGATGGAAGAAGAGGTGATTGATGACATGTATTTCTATTACAGCTCGACTGCACAATGTGGTCCTGGTTCCAAGCGAACGACCGCCAACTCTTCAACCCGGACGACGGCCTTTGCCTACTAACTTTGAACGTCGCCGCCCGCTATGGCGGCGCGAAACTCGCAACAGACGTCTTCCGCGTCCTCGTGAACCGCAAATTTGAATACGAGGAGCACCATTTCGCTGCCTTGTTGGAAACCTACATAGTAGCCGACGACCTCCCCACAGCATTCTCAATCCTAAAGATCATGGAATCCGCCGAAGTTCCGCCAAAGCCAAACACAACTCGCAGCATAGTTAACAAACTGACCCAAAACAACTCCCCACAGGACATCGAAGCAGCATACGAAATCCTCCTCGCCCAACGCAAGTCCAAAAACTCTGTCCACATCGCCGCCCTAAACACCGTCATTGCGGCGTTCGTCCGGATCTCGGACGTCAAGTCCGCTTTCAATGTTTACAAGGAGATCCCCGATTTCGACTTACGCCCGGACCTACAAACGTTCAATTGGCTGCTCCAGGGCGCGGCAGAACAGGGAAGGAAGAAGTTCGCCATGTGGGTAGTGGCGGAAATGCAGGAGATGGAGATCAAGCCTGGGGAGGAGACGTACGAGAGTCTCGTGCTGGTGTGCGCTGCTCAGCAGGTTATCAATGACGCATTCGCCTACTTGGAGGAGATGAGGGATATGAGGTTCAAGCCGAGTGCGAGGTTGTATAAAGCACTCGCGGTGAGGTGTTGGGAGTTGAAGGATTGGAGGTTTGAGGAGGTGGTTAAGGATATGGAGGGGAGGGGGTATTCTACTCAGGGGATTGTGGAGATGTTGCGCCAGAGGGAGGCTGAGGAGCAGGCTGCGGTAGGGGCACAGGAGGCGCAGGGAGCGGAGATTGCGGAGGGCGAGGGGAAGGAGGGGAAAGGTCTGCTGGAGGGTCCTGCCAAGAAGGTTGAGAAGCAGTTTGGGCGTAAGTCGAGGTGGTAGTCATAATTGGTCACTCGGTGATCGAATGTGCCATGATGGAATAGATCCGTTCCTTCCCCTCCGTGAAATACTAGACTTTCTGCGAAGATTTCGGTAATAGCACCTAGATTTGTACATATACGTCAAAAGTTAAAGGACTTTATCCTATCACAAACCCATCACACGATACATATACGTGACTCATAATAACCCCAATATCATTCACTCTCCAAGCACAATGCCATATCATACAAGGTCGTTAAGTATTATATCCTAACACGATTCTACTCTCATCACACACCCCCGGGACACCCTACGATAATTCAAGGAACCCCATACTAATCACCCACTCCCAATAATCACCCCCTCCTTCGGCCCGGGCGGCAGGTTCCTCTTGACAACCCTCAGCATCTCGGCAGACTCCTCCTCGGAGAACCTCTGATCCATCTCCTCCACAATGCAGTCCAGCTCGGCAATACTGCTCGGCCGGCAATTCACCATCATGAGCAGCTCCGCCTTCTCCAGCGCGAAGGCCGAAATCTCTTGCATGAAGCTTGATATCGCTTCTTCGGATTGGGTCGCGGCAGGGATGGTTTGGAGGTAGTCCCTTACCTATAGAAAAAAAGAAGAGGAAAAAGAAAAAAAACTGCGTTAGAGGGAAGAGGAATGAAGGAGGTGGTGGAGGGGGGGGGGGGGGGGGGGTTGGACTTATTTAATTATGGTTTATATATTGCTGGATTTAATGGCGTGCGCTTT
>Ga0307509_10004816_pt1 | contig 19184 bp, 25 predicted proteins | sample 10_EM_MG_FD_202245 | JGI IMG/M metagenome (GOLD analysis project Ga0307509, IMG submission 202245) | Populus trichocarpa ectomycorrhiza microbial communities from riparian zone in the Pacific Northwest, United States - 10_EM | ecosystem: Host-associated > Plants > Roots > Unclassified | place...
ACGCCCATGTTACAGACGGCCGGGTACACGGTTTGCAGTAAGAGAAAACACTTCAACAGGCCACGGTCGATTTCTCTACTCTCTTTCTCTTTAAGAGGCTGCCTAGTCAAGACACGAACGTGTTTTCCGATAGTTTCTACGGCACAGAGTTGGGTCTACCCCTCTTTCTCCTCCTCCTCACACGGTCGGATCGGCTGGCACCCTACTGCTTCTTCACCTTTTTGGCTGGTACCCACAACTACCTGGCTGGTATCCACAACTACTTCTTCACCATTCGGACCATGACCACGGTCCCTCACGGCTTGCCTCTGGGAAGATGGTATTGCACTATCTCCTTCTTCTTTTTCGGGGTATTGCCAAAACAGATGGCATCCGAGCCTCCCCAGGACATCGATCATGCCGTGCCTGGCCCCTCCCGCGCTGAGTGTGCGGAATTTTTCAAGTGGTCTCCGCTTTGTTTGCTTTTTGTTTTTCCTTTGTTCGGATGATCGTGCCATGGGTTTTCCTGACTCTTCCTGCTTGTTCTTTGATTTGATTCCTTTCGTCTATCTTCTTAGCTAGTCAAGGGTTTCTTGTTGGGGGCGAGATGTGCGGTTGGTTCCACACCAGAGGGACTTGGGGGGTTGGCTTTTTCCCAGGGGTATTGGAGGTTTTTTTATGCCATAGCGCGAGCTGCATGCAAGATTTTGTACCTTAAACAATAATCATATGATTCAAGAAAAAAAAAAAGGTACAAAGACAGCCATCCTCCATCTCCTCTACACACCCGGCGATTGAAATCTCAACACCACGAGATTATCACCACTTTTCCAAACTCCACCCCCCGTCATGGATTCGTCCTAGGGGGTGGAGACATACCTCCTCTACTCTCTCCTTCCCTTAGGTTTATCCCTTTGGGCTTTCTTTACTCTGGGTTGATGGATTTCGTCTTCTTTTGATGATGTTTCCTCTTCCTACCCCGCTTTTGCTCTGCTTCGCTTAGAGCATTAGCACGGTCGGCAACACTCTCCTCACCGCCCATGTTACAGACGGCCGGGTACACGGTTTGCAGTAAGAGAAAACCTTTCAACAGGCCACGGTCAATTTCTCTACTCTCTTTATCTTTAAGAGGCTACCTAGTCAAGACACAAACGCAATTACCGATAGTTTCCACGGCACAGAGTTGTGTCTACCCCTCTTTCTCCTCCTCCTCACACGGTCGGATCGGCTGGCACCCTACTGCTTCTTCACCTTTTTGGCTGGCACCCCCAACTACCTGGCTGGTATCCACAACTGCTTCTTTACCTTCTGGACTCGAAAGACCACGGTCCATCGGGGCTTGCCTCTGGGAGCATGGTATTGCACTATCTCCGTCTTCTTTTTGGGGTTTGCCAACACAGCGGGTTCGGTCCTCGTGGCTTCGCGCCCTCCCATGTTTCTCTTTAGGCCGGCCTGGCAACCCTCGGGCTGATTGAGTGGGAACTTTCTCAAGTGGTCGCTGCTTTGTTTGATTTTTGCGTTTTCTTTTAGCCTGGATGAATGTGCCATGGGTTTTCCTGACTCTTCCTGCTTGTTCTTTGATTTGATTGCTTTCGTCTCTCTTCTTAGCTAGTCAAGGGTTTCTTGTTGGGGGCAAGATGTGCGGTTGGTTCCACACCAGAGGGACGTGGGGGGTTGGCTTTTTCCCAGGGGTATTGGAGGTTTTTTTATGCCATAGCGCGAGCTGCATGCAAGATTTTGTACCTTAAACAATAATCATATTATTCAAAAAAAAAAAGAAAAAAAAAGAGAAAAAGGTACAAAGACAGCCATCCTCAGTGTCGTCTACACACCCGGCGATTGAAATCTCAACATCCACGAGATTATCACCACTTTGCCCAACTCCACCCCCCTCTATGGGTACGCCCTAGGGGGTGGAGTGCATCTCCCCTCATCTTCTCCTGCCCTTAGGTTTATCCCTTTGGGCTTTCTTCACTTTGGGTTGATGGATTTTGTCTTCTTTTGACCATGTTTCGTCTTCCTACACTGCTTGTGCTCTGCCTCGCTTAGAGCATTTGCACGGTTGGCAACACTCTTCTCAACGCCCATGTTATAGACGGCCGGGTACACGGTTTGCCGTAGGAGAAACCATTTCAACAGGCCACGGTCAATTTCTCTACTCTCTTTTTCATTAAGAGGCTGCCTAGTCAAGACACGAACGCGTTTTCCGATAGTTTCTACGGCATAGAGTTGGGTCTACCCCTCTTTCTCCACCTCCTCACACAGTCGGATCGGCTGACATCCTACTGCTTCTTCACTTTTTTGGCTGGTACCCACAACTGCCTGGCTGGTATCCATAACTGCTGCTTCTTCACCATTCGGACTATGACCACGGTCCATCACGGCCTGCCTCTGGGAGGCTGGTATTGCACTATCTCCTTCCTCTTTTTCAAGTGTGCGGCCAAGATTGTTGGCCCGTTAAGAATCCCCAAGACTTCGATTATGCCGAGCCTGACCACCCTCGTGCTGTTTGCATGGGAACCTTTCAAGTAGTTGCGTTTTTGTTTGATTTTTGATTTTTCTTTTTGTCCCGATGAATGTGCCATGGGTTTTCCTGACTCTTCCTGCTTTTTTTTTATTTGATTCCTTTCATCTATCTTCTTAGCTAGTCAAGGGTTTCTTGTCGGGGGCGAGATGTGCAGTTAGTTCGCCACCAGAGGGACTTGGGGTGTTGGCTTTTTCCCAGGGGTATTGGAGCTTTTTTTATGCCATAGCCTCAGCTGCATACAAGATTTTGTACCTCAAAACAATAATCATATGATTCCACAAAAAAAGAAAGAAAAAAAAAAAAGGTACAAAGACAGCCATCCACCATCTCCTCTACACACCTGGCCATTGAAATCTCAACACCACAAGATTATCACTACTTTTCCAAACTCCACCCCCTGTCATGGATTTTTCCTAGGGGGTGGAGTGCATCTCCCCTCATCTTGTCCCGCCCTTAGGCTTATCCCTTTCGGCTTTCTTCTCCCTGGGTTGATGGATTTCCTCTTCATTTGATGATGTTTCCTCTTCCCATGCAGCGTTTGCTTTGAGCCTGGCTTAGAGCATTCACACAGTCGGCAACACTCTTCTCAACGCCTATGTCACAGACGGCCGGGTACATGGTTTGCTGTAAGAGAAATGATCTCAACAGGCCACGGTCGATTTCTCTACTCTCTTTCTCTTTAAGAGGCTGCCTAGTTAAGACACAAACGCCGTTCCGATAGTTTCTACGGCACAGAGTTGTGTCTACCCCTCCTTCTCCTGCTCCTCAGATGGTCGGATCGGCTGGCACCCTACTGCTACTTCACCTTCCTGGCTGGTACCCCCAACTACCTGGCTGGTATCCACAACTACTTCTTCACCATTCGGACTATGACTATGGTCCATCACCGCTTGTCTCTGGGAGGATCGTATTGCACTATCTCCTTCTTCTTTTTGAGCGTTTTGCCAAAACAGTGGGCCCCTCCGACGCCCCCCCAGGACTTCGATTATGCCGAGCCTAGTCACCCCTGCATTAAATATACGGGATCTTCTATGTGGTCACTGCTACGTTTTCCTTTTGTGTTTCCTTTGTTCAGATGATCGTGCCATTGGTTTTCCTGACTCTCCCTGCTTGTTCTGTCATTTGATTTTCTTAGTCTCTCTTCTTAGCTAGTCAAGGATTTCTTGTTGGGGGCGAGATGTGTGGTTGGTTCCATACCAGAGGGACTTGGGGGGTGGGCTTTTTCCCAGGGGTAGTTGGAGGTTTTTTGTATGCCCTAGCGTGAGCGGCAGGCAGGATTTTGTACCTTAAACAATAATCACATGATTCTAAAAAAAACAAAAGAAAAAAAGAAGAAGAAAAAAAAGGTACAAAGACAGCATTCAGCTTTAACGCTATGGCGAACAAAAACCATACCCTCCTCACCTCAGGCAACATCCAAACCCCCAAGTCCCTCTGGTATGAGACCAACCCCACATCTCGCACAGTGCCCAACCAAATCCTACAAACATACTCGTACATCCGAAGGAAGTAGAAAGGAAAGAAGCAACCAGGGAGGAGAGGAGAACCCTTACTGACATCTACTACGAAAGTATAAAATGATAAGGAATGAATGAACCCCTGACAAAGGAAATTTACGTCTGATAAGTGATGTGTATCAGCCTGAGCTGGGAAGTGAGAGTGTGGACCCGTACACCGGAGCGATACCCGGGAACGACGCGGTGCCCGATGGCAGGATGGAACGGTGTATGGAGGCGACTCTGATGAGGGGTCGCCAGTGGGTATGCCAAAGCGGCATTAGCGACGGCCAAAAGGACGGGCGTAACCGAGGTGGGTTTTTGTATAGCGACTGAAGATCGACCGGGGAAAGGGGAGCAGTAAGGTGCCACCTGAGGAGGTGGAGAGAGGGGAAAGGGTATAGGTGTAACCGAGCAACGGGATGAAGACCAAGAGGGTGGTGGAGAAAGGATGGGGAGGGGAAGGCAATCCAAACCCTTGGGACGACCGACTAGAGTAACCGCGGCCCATGCTTTTCCGAATGCGAAAGGAGGACGAGATGCTGAAGTTACTAACCGAAGTGTTCCGCGACAGGGCCACGTAGCCGAGACGGAAAGGTACTTCACAAAGGGCTTGGAGAGCTCAGCGCCGACCGTGAACGAAGAGAGCGCAATGCCGACCGTGCAAAACCTAAGCAAGGTGCAAAGGAAGTGCGGGGTAAGGGGCGAGAACTGAACTTCATGAGCGGAGTCAACCACGAATGGGAACAAGAACCCTGTGGTGGAGGGGAAAGGCCCCAGAAAGGAGAGGAGGGGTGATAGCATCACTCCCCTAGGCAGAAGCCATCAGGGGGGAGGAGAGGGGGGGTGGTGGATCCCACAATCATTTCCCTGGTGTTGAGATTTCAATCGCCGGAGGTGTAGGGGAGATGGTTCGTGGTCTAACTACTGTGACTTTTTTTTTTTTTTTTTTTTCTCTTTTTTTTTTTCTTTTTTTTTCTTTTTTTTTTAAATCATATGTTCATTGTTTATACAGTACAAGAAATGACATGCATCTTTAACGATATGGCCAAAACAAAACCAACACTCCTTACCCCAGGAAACATCCAAACCCCCAAGTCCCTCTCGTATGAGACCAACCGCACATCTCGCCTATCGCCCAACCAAATTCTACGAACATACTCGTACATTCCAAGGAAGTAGAAAGGAAAGAAGCACGCAGGAAGGAGAGGAGAACCCTTAGCGACATCTGCGAAAACCATAAGGTAAACAAAGGAAATATATGAACCCCCTGACAAAGGTAAATTATGTCTGATAAGTGACGTGTATCAGCCTGAGCTAGGAAGTGAGAGTGTGGACCTGCACGCCGGAGCGGTGCAGGGGAACGAAGCGGTGCCCGATGGCAGGATGGGAAAGTGGAGTGAGGAGACACTGATGAGGGGTCCCCTGTGGGAGTGCCAAAGCGGCATTAGCGACGGCCAGGTGGACGCGCGTAACCAAGGCGGGTTTTTGTATAGTGACCGAAGATCAACCACAGGAAAGTGAGCAGTAAGGTACCAGCTGAGAAGGTGGAGGGAGGGGAAGGGATGTAGCTGTAACCGAGCAACGGGACGAAGGCCAAGATAGTGGAGGAAGGAGGAGGATGGGAGGAGGAAGGACTAGTCCCAACGCTTGAGACAACCGACTAGAGTAACCGCGGCCGATGCTTTTCCGAATGCGAAACGAAGATGAAGTGCTGAAGTTACTAACCGAAGTGTTCCCCGACAGGACCACATAACCGAGACAGAAAGGTACTTCGCAAAGGGCTTGGAAAGCTCAGCGCCGACCGTGAGTGAAGAGAAAGGAATGCCAACCGTGCAAAACCTAAGCGAAGTGCAAAGGAAGTGCAGTGTAAAGGGGGAGAACCGAACTTCATGAGCGGAGTCAACGATGAACAGGAACGAGAACCCCGTAGAGGAGGGGGAAGACTCAAGAGGGAGAGGAGGGGTTATGGCTTCACTCCCCTAGGCAGAAGCCATCAAGGGGGAGGAGAGGGGGCGGTGGTGGATCCCACGATGATTTCCCTGGTGTTGAGTTTTCAATCGCCGGAGGTGTAGAGGAGATGGTTCATGGGTTTAACTACTGTCACCGAGTTTTCTTTATATTGACTCTTCACCTCAACAACCCTAATCCTGGTGACTCATCCTGTAGTCACGCAATCCTATGACTCATAACGAGTCATCCCCGGAATTCATTATCTGACTCTTATGAGTCAATGCGCAACATACCACAAACCAATCAAAACTCATTAAACAAGTTATTTGAGTAAACCGCATCACATGAGCGAAACTCGTCACTCATAACGTGAGTTATAAGTTAAAGTTATTACATTATTATAACTCTCAATCGTGAGTCATAGAAATATCAACTAATCAAAACATAACAATCTCACGCAACTGTGAGTCACGTGAACACTATGAGTCAATTGACTTCATAGCACGAAACATAAACATACCTTATGACCAAAAACCATTAGTCATGTGAAAACAATTTTGCTTTAGTCACAATTTGTAACACTTGATGCTTGGGGATAAGTACAATTGGGAAACTATAAAAGCAAAAGGTTTCTCCGATAATTTTCTGATCCTAGTGCTCCTGCCCTTCTGGCAGCTTATGAGTCAGGCAGTAGTGCATCCTCTCTGGTTGATGGAGGGTGGTTCTCCCTCTCATCAAGCAAAATATACCAGGTGGATCTGAGAACACTATCGCATCATGAAATTTGTTTTTTCCCCTGCCTCACCTGATCACAATCTGATCATGAATGTTTAGTCTATCCTAAAGGATAGGCTGAATAAGCACTACCCCCAGTCAGAGTGTAAGGAAGGAATGGCACAGGCCATACAGGAGGAATGGCAACAAATCTCGGAGGTTCATCTATTGACCTTGTAGATTCAATGCCTGAGTGAATTGAGGCAATTATCACTACCTCTGGGGGCCATACCCAGTTGTGAATGTTTAATTATTTTCAATTTTTTCTATTTACATCTATATTTATTTTTAATATTTAATTCTTAATCTACATTTGTTTAATTTGTTTACACATTGTAGTCATGCGAAGAATATTCACCTTTTGGTTATATTTTTCCCTTTTTACTTGTCTTTAGGATACTACTTTAGCATTTTACAAGGGTACTCTAGTGTCCTTCGCAATGGGCTCTCAGCCCCCGGCATCCCCGCCTTGTTCGGTCCATTTATGCCAGGGACTTCTACACTTAACAGAAGGGATTAGCCCTGCCATCCTGGTGAGAAGAGCAGGAGGAGGTTGCCCCTGCAGACAAGGCCAGGGGCGCTCCAGCCAGAGAAATTGCAGTAGTAGCCGTCAGAATGATGACCAGAAGGTCAATGCCAACAGGAAGTAAAGCATAGAAGGTAGGATGAGAATTCTAGCAAGAGAGTTGGAACTTTGAAGTGGTGAATGGCCTCGGCTCCTTACGGTCAACTCTTACTGAAGGTCAAAGTTGTACCTGTGTAATAATCATGTAGTCTAAAACGTACAGTTTTCACTGCCTGAAAAGGGTAACAACTTTGAATGTGAGAAAAACAGGAGAGGCCCCCGTGAAAATAGCGGAGACGGAGCATGCACATTTTCGCATCTCAGCACCCATATTTGAAAAATAGTATTAATTTTTCCTTCTAGAATAAAGGTTTTCCCCCAGCAAGATAGCCCGCTGTAGGATCTCCGTTCGCATTAGTTTCCTTAGTGGGATATATTTGACAAGGTGATAATGGTTTCATTATTATGTTACTTTATTTGGGCGTTAAAGTTCCTTTTATTATAGGGGCTTTTAGGCCATACGTCTGGCTGCTTACTAGATTTTCCCGTACCTGTTACAAATAAATCGCAGACTTAAAAAAATATCTACCCACGATGCACTTGCGCCATCACTTCGATCTTCCCTTTCACTTATCCCAGCTCTTGGCGACCATTCCATCTAGTGTAAAATCAGAATTTGGTCCTCGATGTTAGGATAAACGCGGCATACCTGGGGGGCTTGTTTCTACCCTAGCTTTTCCGACCTCATGCCAGTTAGTGCTCAGAGCTGTGCCGTTACTCTCCACATAGCTCTTCATCATCGCACGTCTAGTGTCTTCGTCCGCGTCCTTGTAGAGCTTTTTGAAGAAGTGGTTGACTGGGTCACCGCCCTCGTAGTCACTATCGTATTCTGCACCCTCGGGATCTTCCTCGTCTTTGTCACCCCTAATTCCCTTCCCTTTCTTCTCCTCTTTGGGACGGGAGGTGAGATCCTTCGCAACTTTGTCCCAATCTTTAGGGCCTTTCTTCGAAGATGTTGGATACACGGGCAAGACTCCCTTCGATTCGGCAGCCATCGCTGTGCCGGCCTCATCTATCCCTGGAGCAGGTACAGACTCTGGTGCCTCGAGACCTCCCCATTTCCGGCCTTGATTGGTTTTCGCGAGCTTAATCTCAATCTTTGACGAAAGGATCGAAAAACTAGAAGCCACAGGATCTATTCCGTCAAAGAGAGGGCTGACCTCGAATGTCCATTCGCTTCCTGTGGCCAAAGGGAAAGCTACCGAGACCTTTCCCAGTTAGAACATAGTCCAGTCGGCAGATCGAGACCACCACTTACCGAATCACTATCAATCTCCACTATAGCTTTATCCTTAGGCACGCCTTTGACATAGATGGTAAGTACCACTTGAGAAGCTGTTTGATACCATTCGTGGCGAATCCTGCTTGTGGGAGTACTAACTCCTGGTGCGGGCGGCAGCGGGGCGGTGGTAGACGCAGAGTTATCCTCTTTGGATAGGCTCACAGACACAGGCTCATTTTGTTTCTCCGGTGTTGGTGCCTCAGCATCTGGGACCTCGGAGACGGTGACCTCCCGTGTAGGATCATCATGGTCGAGTTTGGAAAGCTGTATCTCAATTTTGTTTTTCCAGATGCCGATGAGATTCCTTTCCTTTTCCCCAGCAACTTTTCTCTCTGCCTCTGAAATGCAGAACGCGGCGTCACCGTACCTCTTTTCCATAAATAAGGAAACCCCTCTGCGAAGCTGAGCACTGCTAATGAGCTCTCTCTTACCACGCTGGTAGCCCAGGACCACAGCTATTTCTGCATCCTTAAGAGCGTTGGTGTAATCAGCGGAACGTTGATAGGCAGTTGAACGTTTGATGTAATAATCGGGGGACCCGGGTGTCTGTTGCAGAGCTTGAGTATATAGATCAATTGCCTGAGGGTAATCCTGGGAGTTCAAAGCTTTCAGGCCATGCTCGGCGAGCACTGCAGAGGAAGGCATGTCAGCGATGAGGTTTCCGCTATCCCCGTTGCGTTAGAAAAAACAATTCGTTGGGGGGAGATGAGAACCGAAGGATGGCGAGGTTAGAGCAGCTATGAATGAGTGGTGGGAGGTTTGCAGAGATCCCCCGGTTTCATGTCTCGAATTTAGTGGAAGTGTGTCGAAAGTTGGGATAATACATTCCCCCCACTCCTTGGCAACTCTACCCCCCCCCCCCCAGTGAAACCATAGTCTACAGGTATGGCAGCTTAAAAGCTACAGTATTGCCCTTCCTAGGCATGTGTCCAACAAAAGGGGCAGGAAAAATAATCTACCGTACTGTACTAGGGGTAGGGGTGAAGTATTGGGACAAGCAGGGGTAGCTGAGGCCTGTGCATATACCCCGGAAGGAGTATCAAAGAACCAAGAAAGTAAGATAAATACTAATTTGAGTAATTCCAGTACCCTCCTTGTCCCAATATTTATTTTATTTTATTTTATTTTATTTTATTTTTTTATAAACCTTCCCCCATTCCACCGCCTATCTGCTACTCTAAAGCGTTGCCAAGGTACAAAAATCACAAACACTATCATCCGAGCTCTTTTTTTTTTTTTTTTTGTTAAATCCGTGGTATGATTTTAGGTACATGACTAGCACTTCCCAGGGCTCAACCGCTGCATTCGGGAAATATCACATGGCAAATAAAAACCCAAATCAAAACAAAAACAAAAGAAATGAATCAAAAACAAAAACTAATAATGCCATAGGGCATAGTATCAAAGTGAAAATTCCCCATAATTGGAGTTTCTTGCAGTGTCATCAGCTCATGACCTTTTAAATGTATCCCCCATCATACTACTAGAGTAGACATCAACAGTCAGCACCGGGTCCCCAGAGTAGTGTGTGTTCTGAAACGATTGTCGGTATCTTTGATGGGTCTTTGGTATCTTGGGCTCGGCACTTTGGAGTTGATATCTTGGTGTAACAGCAGTAGGGTGCTAGCTGCCGGTGGGAGAAAGGCAGTAGGATGCCAGCCGGTAGTAGGATACCAGCCGGTAGTAGGATACCAGCCAGCAGTAGGATGCCAACCTGGTTGTGTTCCCAAGTGTACTCGTCAAGCACTGGTGCTAAGATGACATGAATGCTTGTGTATTCAGTGGGTCTTGTGTGTTTTGACAACAGAGTGAAGGACAGAATGATGTCAGTGGTGCAAAGGATAGCAATAGGATGCTAGCCAAAGGTATGGTGTTTTATCCCAGGAGGGGACTATCTGAGCACACTTATGAAGCTTCAAGTTCAGTGGCCAGGTAGGATCGTGGGATTTTTGTTGTGTTTTACTCAATTAATATCTTCCTAAAAAGGAAGGCAAAAAGCGGGGTCTGGAGGTAGTGGAGACGGAGCTTGACTATCATCTGAGCTCCATGCTATCCCCTTTATACTGAACTTTAGTGCCGGCCTTCTATGCCAACATGCCAATCCAAGGATACGCTCACAGAATCCACCATTCCAAGGCAGCAAAGGAAAATCAAAAACTCCTCCCTTCCGACCATATGGCAACCACCCTACCCCCTTTCACCCCGCCCTAGTGGTGCAACAGCAGATATACAAAACAAAAGAAAAAATTCACACAGCAGGCAGTGGACCCGAACCCTCCTTTCCTAGTTACCACTCTTATACTAAAAGACATAAGAGATGCATACACAGGGGGTTAGACCTGTATCAGCTGCTAGCCTATACCATTTAAACAAAGGAAATATAAAAGAAAAATTAGCTCAAGCCAAAGCCAAAGCCAAAGCCCTAGAGGCATTCTACCAATCTCAGGTCAAGCCTGGAGGCTAATATCCTCTCCAACTGCCTGCCGACTAATAATCCAGAGATAACACTTGCAATAAATGCCGACATCTTCAAACCAGCCACTAGCAACCGACTAGTGATGTGCTACAGCCACACCAGCCACCCCCTTACCCTAGGTTCGCAGACCAATGAGCACACACTAAATCTTGGAACGGACCTAAATCCTCGTTAAAGTGAAAACAAAGCCTGGGGGAGAACTCAGCAAAGGATCTAAGGATAGACAAAAAACCATCCAAGGATAAAGTTCAGATGAAATAGATGAACAAGCATCGTTTCAAACAAAAAATTGAAACTATCATAATGGAGTCAAAGACTTGAAGCCATTGTGAGATGAAAATCAAGGACCCAACTGGCTGAATACCCAAATATGACACATGACTCAAAGGTTCAATTTCAATCGCTAGGGTTGTAAGCACCATGGAGGATGTCCCAATATTTCTCCCCTCACCGGAGTACTCAAGTGAGAAAGCTGGGTGTGCCAAAAAAAAAAAAAACCCCTTGTATATCTGGATCATCTGATAAGCTCACTCCGAAAAGCCGAGCATCCTGCGAAAACAGGAAGAGCGGCCCGCAAGAGACATAAACTCATGGTGCTCGAGTGCAGGGCAGGGGTTTCTGGCTTACTAGGGATAGGGGACTACGGTATGACAGTATATACCGGTAGTATCATAACAAGTATCATAAATGCCGGTTGGGTGACATTTAAGAGGGAACTTGAATCCCGGGATGAATAGAAGCCACGCCTCCTCACCCGTCCTCACAACCTCCCCCCCGGAACTTACCATTCAATTTTCTTACCTTTACCACAAAGTGTCGGTATTACCTCCAACTTTAAACTCACCTCTAACCTCCGCCTCTGCCACAAAAAAACACCTTCCTAACAACTCCGCAGCTACCACGAGTGAGCGTCCATCCCCAAGAGCAACAAACCAACAATGTCCTTCGCAGCGGCAAACAAGCGCCTATTAAAAGAATACAAAGCCCTACTCAAGGAATCCCCGGAAGGCATTGCCGCAGGTCCCATCGACGAATCCAACCTCTTTGAATGGGAATGCCTGATTCAAGGCCCGGAGGAGACTCCATTCGAAGGCGGGGTTTTTCCTGCTACACTCAGCTTTCCAAAGGCATGTTTTTTTTATTTTTTATTATTTATTCGGCACATGGTGCGATTATGAAATTAAGCTCTACCTAATTGCAAACAAAACAAGGAAATGGGAATTAAGAAAAAGAAGAAAAACTCTATCATGGCTAAGCTATATATAAACAGGATTACCCCCTTAACCCCCCCAAAATGAAATTCACCTGCGAAATGTTCCATCCAAATGTTTACAAGGACGGCACCGTTTGCATCTCCATCCTGCACTCCCCCGGTGACGACCCGAACCAGTATGAGGATGCCAGTGAGCGTTGGTCGCCCATACAGAGTGTGGAGAAGATACTCATCAGCGTCATGAGCATGCTCGCCGAGCCGAACGACGAGAGCGGTGCGAATATCGACGCTTCGAAGATTTGGAGGGATGACCGGAAGGAGTATGAGAAGAGGGTTAGGGCTTGTGCGAGGAGGGCTTTGGGACTTTAAAAAAGTTGTTTTTTTCCTCCTTTGCTGCTTCCTTCTCTTATTTTGTTTTGTCGGGGGTGTGGCGCAGAATAGGTGGACTGTATAAGGAAGGATGGAGAAGTGATAAACGAGACGGACGGGGGAATGAGATAAGAGAATTAGGGGTTTTTTTTTCTATTATATCATACTTGGAGTGTTGGCTCCCTGTATGGTCAATGGGACGATGCAATTAATACCAATTCTCTCGCGCGCCCATCTTCTACGTGCAGGGTGGGAGCGGGGATAATTTACAATACGGTACACGACTGACCAAGTCGAACAGATTATCCTCAGATGTCACCCTCATCCTCCATATCCACCACCTCAGCATCCCCATCAACCTTTTCCCTCATCGCACTGACAAAATTCTTTGAAGTAGCCAACGGGGCATACATGTCATCAAGCATAGTCCTTGGCCCCAGCTCCGAATCCCTCATGGACACTTTCTGGCACTTAGTCCAGCAAATCTCCAGGCCAGCCATGTACCAGACGAGACCATGATTCCCACCCCAACTCCAGTAGGCCGCGGAGGCCCTCAGTATAGCCCAGGGCGTAAAGCTCGCGCCGCCCTCTCTAATCCACCTCGCAACAACCGGATCACGGGCCTGCTCAGCTGGTGGCATGATGTCCCGATAGCGCCGATGAAAGTTGGGCACCCCAGCCCTGAATTCATCTGGTCCACCGCGCTTACTGCGGATCCAGTCAGTCCAGTCTTGTTTCAGGAGCGTCAGCTCCTTGGTCAAGTGCCGCAATGTGATCCACAGCGCACTCGTCTCGTCCTTTTGTGCGAGCTCGTGCTCCCGCACAAACTGCTCCACGATATCGCCGTCACGCTGGCCCTCGGATTTTCCGACATCATCGTGGAATGCTTGCTGCTTCTCATTGACTTTTGTATCGGCGATCTTGAACAGCCGATCGATTATGTGGTGCCCCCCAGCGCGGACTCTCGAGCCCTTTTCCTTGTAAGCAGGGGTAGGTGCCCCGGAAAACTTTCTCCTCAACTCGGCGACCTTTTCGGGCCTGATGCTCATGCCCTGCTTCGGTGCGTCGACAAGCAGCGAGCATGCCTTAGCCAGCTGGAGTGCCTCGGGGTCCGCGATGTCGTTCTTCTCGTAGCAACGCTTTTCCCAGATCGAAGTGCACTGCCCAAGGAAGCCATCCTGGAACGAGCTCCTCAAACCTATCCGGAGGAACCGTTCAAAGAAGCCGGGTCGGCTGGGGTCTAGCCCGGAGACCCTCTCTTCTGATTTATTAAACCATGGGACCACCATCGCTTCAACCTCATCATATGTAGTTGGACTGTTGGTGAACGGTTTCACCAGGCGTTCCTCCCAGCACACCCAAGGCTGTTTTGACCAGCATGTTAATTAACAATATACCATTACGAAAGAAAGCGAGCGGATACAAACCTTATCGCCATCGTAATCACCACCCGACAGAAGTGACGCCAAGCTTTGGTCTCCTTGGATGGAGAAGACAATGACGTCCTGCAGTTCCCGAAGGGCCAGAGAGTGGTATGATTGGATATCCACTGCTTTCACCTAGTTCTGTCAACACACAATGCATGAAAACCGAGCGAGAATACCATGAGCCATACCTTCTGAATGTCGGAGGGAATATGGGCGGGGTTCCGCGCGACCAATATGTCACCCGTAATGACTTGATTCCGCCTCAGAGTCTTGGGGTCCAGGAAACCGTTTGAAAATCTGAGCGAGACTTCGCCCTCTCTAAGGGTTCCAGTGGGGTCTGCTACACATAGAAGGGTCGTGGAATGCGGGACTCTGATATGTAACTTCTCCTTCAAGTCCTCGCAATACCTATCTATCATCACCCTCACATGGTCCATAAGCACTTTGCACGAGCGAACGAGGAAGCCACTCTACGACATGTTAGCTTCAATTGAATAACCCGGCGTTGCCATATCTCGCAGTGCATACCTCTAGCAGTAGAATGGCCATCTCATGCTTTGTGGAGGGCATGCTTCCAGTGGTCTGGATACCTTTATACGATATCCTCTCCTTCCCCACACCCCCACGGTCGTATACCCACTTCCTCAGCTCAATAGGCTTATCGATCACCTGGAACAGCTCATCCAGATCCTCTTCCAAATGTTCCTCTGTCAACTCTTTCAATGCCTGGAAAGGCACACCACGATTCTCCAGAATAGGAATCAGTTGGACATTGATCGTAGCAGCTCTGGGCTCATGCGAAATGTGCAGTACGTCCAGTGTCATCCTAGCCCAGTCCTGGTCATCTGCGTAACCGCTATATTTGAGTTGAGATTCGGTCACTTTGATGGAGATCTCATCCGAACTCCAGTCAGTGCTAGGATCTACCATCCAAACACCCTTCGCTCCACCAAGACGCGCTTGGACTGCCGTGGGAGTCTCATGCAGGTCAAGAATCCTGCGAATCTCCTGCATGACCTTTGGCGACACAACGGAGCACCCGTCGTTCATGATCTCACCCTTTGCGGACTTAATATCCGGCACCCTCTCGACCTGGGGAGGTTCAAATCGGAACGAGGGCACCGCTGCCGAGAATCCTTTTGTATGTCAGCATCATCAAGTACCAGCGGGAATCGCAATACTTACCCAAGCTTATCCTCGACCAGAACTTGGGGACTGTGACGTGTTCATTTCCCTCCAGAGGGATATGCCACCTGAGTAGGTCCTCCACGCCCATCTCCTGCCTGATCTTTCTGTCCAGCCCGCGGAACCCCAGCCTTGCCATCTCGTCCTTGTCATCCCCAATACCCACGCCTGAGGTCGCGAATAAGACAACCTGGATAAAGGTTTCATTGATGACGGTCTTCTCGTCCTCTAGGGATCTCTTTTTTGACTTTCCCTCCTTCGCATAAAAGCACCTCCACTTCCGATTGGCCAGCTCGATCTCCTCATTGACCAGCCAATCTTCAACCCTCCGCGCCACCATGCCTCCGGGGGTTGAACCGTTCTGTCCACGGCCGGTCATATCCGGCAGGCGTAGGGTCAAGAATCTATCTGACCCAAATCGATTGAAGAACCGATTGTTTGCGGATTTGTTGAGAGGGTTCAATTGGATATCGAAAGCGATATCCTCCAGCTTTCGCGCCCTTGGATCCTTTAACGAGACCCTGCCCGTCATATATAATTTGTCGGTCCAGCCCACTCGACCCTTATATTCCCTCCAAGCCGACTCCGCACTCTTTTCTAACATCGCAGCCCCTTGATGGTACCGTCTCATGACCCCCAATACCTCAGCATAAGTCTTGGCTGCGAACAGATCATCGCAGTAGCGATAGAGGCTGTCACAAACATCCTTGTTTGTAGGAAATACGCCATTGCTCAATGCCACGCGCGTGGCCTCATACTGGACCTGGTAGGGGAGGGTATGCAAGGGATGTTCGATATCCTTCAATGGCTCAGTCGCCCGCCCTTTATCCAGTGCTTCCGGTTCCAGCGGAAGGAGATCTTCACGAAAACATCAGTAAGCAAGATGGAAAATTATCGAGCGACAACAAATAACGTACGTAGATGGACAACTATAGAGGGAAAACTTACTCAACATCCCCGCCTCAAAATCAGCATCTACTCCGAATTCGGGATCCTCTTCATCGCTTATCTCCCCTCTACCTCCCTCATCAACCTTACCCTCCTCGCGGCCTTCCTCACTCAAACGTGGACTAGATCGCTGCAGGGCGTCAGGAACCATTTGGTGGGATGCCCCCACCCAGCTACCGCTCCTATCACTCATTCCATCGGGGGACTGCTCGGCTTCCTGCTGTGCCGCGAAATCCCAATGAATACCTCCAGTCCTCACCGCATCCCGTAGCAATTCCGGCCCCAACGGTTTCCCGCCAAAGAACCCTACCAGCTCGGCTCTTTCCCGCTCCTCTCGCTCGCTAGTTTCCGAGGCCACGACAGACTGCGGAACAGGGGAAAGGGGCGCGCGCTGAAAGCTTTCCGCCTCTCGGAGTGCCGCCGATTTCTGCCTCCTGCGCGGTGGTGGCGCCTGAGACCTCCGGATACTCTTTTCCAGAGGATAGGCACGTGCGTCTTCCTCAGGCTCATCTACATCCGTCGCGTTGTCAGTTTCCTGAGCCTGGGAGTCATACCGATCGGTATCACTATAGTAGGAGGCCGCCGGCTTTGGCTTGCCGTTGTGGAAGCTGTCGTACTCGGTGATATCCGTCCTGAAAGTTCCGTTTTTCGGGGAAGAGAAACCCCCTGCGGTGATTGACCTCGTAAACACGCTTGACGCAAAGGAGCTTGGTGCTGAGCTGCTCCCCGCACTACCGAATGAGTGTTGAAAGGGCTCGCCCTGGCTGCCCGAAGCACGTGAACCGCTCCTATGCACCGGTTTTACAGGCCCGCGTATATCCTTCACTCGCCCCTGGCCCAGTAATATTGGGCACTTTTCATGGCCCTTCGAACTAGACACCCGAAAACTGGAGATGCCATACTCACCCTCGAGCTCTGTGAACGCAGCCTTGCCCTTCCCCTTGGGCTCGGCTACCGACGAACTCGCCGAGTAAAAGGTGCCGTCCGAGTCTGGCTCGGTGCCATCGTCCTCGTAAACCGCTACAGGCCGGGTCGGTCTTTGAATAGTGGGCGGCGGGCCTTCCGGTTGCCTGCCCCTCCGCCTCCTCGATCGCTCTTGCTCCTGGTACGGATCTCCCAAATTTTCCCTTGACAGCGGGGGGAACAACGGGGGCCGCGTCCTGGTGGATCTCCTGTCCCGCTCCTCCTCCTGTATCTGCAGTCGCAGGTGACCCTCTCGCCCAGATCCCCCCCATCCCCGTCGCCGAGCTTCCTCCCCACTCTCCGCTTCCATCCCATACTTGTGCTGAGCCTGCTCAGCTCGATGCCTTTTTTCCGGCTTTTCCAACCCGTGCCGGTTCTCCCGATTCCTTGGCCGCTCGGGAGAACGCTGTTCCTCCCCCGGGAGCACCTCCATCCGTGGCAGGTCTTTTCGCCGTCGCTGCCGTTGGCTAGGCCCTTGGTACGGCGTGCTCTGCACCGCCTTCAGGTCCTTTCGTCCCCCGGATGGGGCCAGTGCCTCCATCGAAATCACGTCCCCACATCTATTCTTCCCCCGCCCCTTGAAGACAATGTCCTCCCTGTTCCGGTTAGACCCGAGGTTCAATGTCGCTAAATCCTGGGTGACCTTCTGCGCCTCATACCTGTCATCGGACCGCCAAGTATTCGGCTCCTCCTTGGGGTAATCCCCAGAGCCGATGCCAAACAGGCCGACGACCGATTCGTCCCTGTCCTGGAACTCCGCCAGCTTCTCGTCCAATATTATCTCGTAAGCCCTCTCCAACTCGACTCTAACATCGGGGCTGGGCTTCCGGTCCCCGGGCATCCCTCGCTTCTTGACGAACTCGTGAAGCAAGACAATGGAGTCATCGACCTCCTCCGACGAAAATCCAAGTAGGGCGTCCAGCTTTCCGATCCATGGGCTGATGACCGGGCCACCTGAGCGGGTACCGCTCCCCTTCGGCCGAGGCTGCTTCGTATGGGTGTGGAAGCCGTACACCTTGTTTAATTTGACTAACATTCTAGTGAGCTCCGCATCGTTAAGCTCCGCTTGCGGGTCCATTCGGGCGGCCGCCGATGGCCCCCTTGGTGTCGTTAGAGGGGCAAGCTGGGCACTTGGAGGAGGGGTCATCGATAAAGTGGTAACAATTTCTACTATAAAGATTAAGAGGAATGTCTTTCTCGGTCAGTGAATAGAATGCGGGCGGGGTGCTAGTGATAAAACATAATGAGGGGGGGGGGGTATAAAGGTATTTTATATAGCTCGAACTGTCGGCCTGAAAAGTAGGAAGTACTCACACCGGTACAGAAGAAATAAGGGAGGGGGACGGAGCAAAAGGCAAATGTACAATACTGTACAGAGGAAGCTGGAAATAGGAAACAGGAGGAAAGAGGCATTCGGAGACGCTCACTCACATCAACGCTATTAGAAGTAACCTGCAGGAGGAGGAAGACAAGGCTTTCAGTCTGCTAATTCAGGCTACTGCTGTACCACCAGGAGTCGGTTAGGGGGGGGAGGAAAAAATTAAAATAAAAAAGTCTTCAAACAAAGCCGAACAACTAAATGACAAGTGGTAGCTTAGCTCACAGCCAGAAAACAGATATGGCAATGATTTTGATACTATAGTAGAGGGGGGGTGGAGAACCCCGAATGAATTAGGCAGAGGTGGGGTTGAGGGTTATAAGTCACAATTGCAATGGGAAGGTATTATAAGAATAGCAGAAAAGAGTTGAGGAGCGCAGGCAGGCAGGCAGACGCGTCTCCTTTTCTACCCCACGGATGAAAGAATTCTGGGGGAACGCGTTTTCCTTTCTCCTCCTCCCCGAAGACTCTCCACTATCCATCCCTCTTCTCACTCTCTCACTCTCTCACTCTCTCACTTGTTCCGGGGCGGGGTATGTCATGCATCTCCATCCTATCCCGGGGGGGGGGGGGGAGGACGGTTCAATTC
>Ga0307509_10004818_pt1 | contig 19182 bp, 14 predicted proteins | sample 10_EM_MG_FD_202245 | JGI IMG/M metagenome (GOLD analysis project Ga0307509, IMG submission 202245) | Populus trichocarpa ectomycorrhiza microbial communities from riparian zone in the Pacific Northwest, United States - 10_EM | ecosystem: Host-associated > Plants > Roots > Unclassified | place...
GGTTACAAGAGTGATTGGTCATGATTCAAGATGCTCGAGTATACTCGATGATAGTCGAGCATGATCGAGTAGTACCCATGATCGAGGGACCCCTATGATCGGGGCTGATCGAGCAGACTATAATCGAACAAAACTCGATCATGATCTGATCGTGGCCATCACTAGGTCTACCAGGTTTTGCTGAAACACAATGCTATCATCCAGCCGGTTAATTGCGCAAAGAATAGTGTCGGTGAGCTCAAACACATGATGATGATGCCCTAGGGCTATTGATGCTGATGGGCTATCTACCTTAGGAAGAAAATCTAATGAAGGGAGTGATAGAGTGAGTGATAATGTAGACAGGACATGGGCGCCAAGGTCAGAGCTTTGTAGCGCAATGACAAGCCTTACGCGATTGATCCCTAGAGGTGTAAGCCAAGCAAGCGATCTCTCAGGTTCATGATTGGGAGAAGATCCCGGAAATATGGAAAGTATTCTATGGCGGGCCGATGCCTCAGGGGAATCCGGAATTACTAGATTAAATTAGTCACTCATAGAGCACGCAAGAATGCCAAAACGTCCTTGGGCTTCCCAACTCAAGATATTTAAGAAAATATTGACACAGATGCATCACCTTCCCCCCCCCCATTTAGCCCAGGTGGTCCCCTCGGCCCACCCCCAAGTTTCCAACGCCCGATCAGCCCTCTCGATTATCGTCAGACAGTATTAGGCCCCCCCTTTCATTTGTCTTAGCTTTCCTCTCTTAGGTCTTTGCCCCTCGGCTACCAGACACATTCACTTCAAGGAGTAATTTCCACGTGAAGAATTGTCTAATGCGATGCCTCCGGCGGTTTAAATGTGAACTGCGATGGATGCGGGCATTCTCTAATTTCCTCCAATTCTGTTCTATGTTTCCCCTCCCTCCTTTTTCCTCACCACTCCTTCATGTGTTTCTTCCCTCTCAGTAATGGTTTGGCTCTGTCTTCTGGTAGTGTTTCTCGCACCTCATTCCTTCTAATAGGTCCTTCGTTGCTGTGGCACTTATCATGTGTTTTGTGGATTGTGGCGTCCAGCACAACCTAGCCAATTTCAAGCAATTAAGTGAAAATAGGTGGCGAGCTTGAAGAAGTCTATCCAGAATCTGTGAGCGGCCTAAATATCTTCTCCCACTAATCCTTCTCACTGGGGGCTGAGCAATCTTCAGAGGTTCCATTTCCAGGTTGTCATCCTTTGAATCTGGTGCTCCACTCTTTCGATATAATTATTGTGAGTGGCAGGAACTTTGATGGGCGGCGGGGTCTTGAAGTCTCAGGAACAACAACAACTACATATCCGGAATTCATCACTTCTCTCATAAAGGACAAACATGAATAATCTGGGGGACGGAGAATTAAGTAGAAGCTAGACAGAAATTGAAAAAGTGAGAAAAAAGAGGGGGGAAGGGAAGAAGAGATATTTGAAATGGAAGAGAGGTGAAGCTGAAGAAATGGAGGGAACGGAAGTGAAGAGGTCAGGGGAGGTAGGACAGAGAGAGAAGAGGCCCAGCGAATGTTATAATGGAGAAGGAGAGTCTGAGAAAGGAAGAAGTTGGAATATAAAAGTTTTCTGAGTATGTATTTAAAGATCCTAGTTTCCCTCCTGACTGCGACCATAGAATCAATGTCAAGACATCCTCCTCCTATAGCTAGCCCCCTTCCACGCAGATAGTCTTCAGTTTTTCTTTAATAGCTGCTCTGGATTTGAAAGTTTGTATACATATAGTCCGCCATGGTTGATGTTTAGAAGCGCTAAAAAAGCGGTGTGGCGGGTGAGCTGGTTCTGCTTGTGGTTTCAAACATAAGGAGCACAAAAGTGCGTGATCCGTCATGATTGCGTTTACCCGAGAATAGTAGAGTATCGTCCACTATGATCTGTGGTCGAGCATCCGAGCAAACCACGGATCCGATGCTTAATCAAACTATGATCGGGGAACCCTGTGATCGAGGATAGTACATACTATAGCTGAGCAAAATTCGATCATGATCCGATCGCATGCGTTGACCCCATGCTGGATTACCGGAGCCAACCCTCACCGCCCTTTATCGCTGGTACGAGTAGTGTTGTGAGAACCTTACTGCCCCGGGCCAATGCTAATTGCGTCGTAGCAGATCGCTATAGACAATCTTCTCTCCCCGCAACCTAGCCCTCTTGGCCCCCTCGACTCGCCCCCCGATTGCAACACCCAGATTGTTGGATCCTCCCGGAAAACTCACCTATTCTAACAACTCCCGATCGGTCCTGATGAAACAGTACTGGTAATTTCCTAACCTTTTGTAAAAAAGACTGCTATCGCATATAGGCAAAAAATTGAATGCAACCTGAATACTTTGCCCATATGCAATAGCAGTCATTTTTACAAACATCGGTTACAAGTATTGGGTCATGTCCCCTTGATTTTGTCTTTTAGCTCTCCTCTCTTGGGTCTTTCTCTGTACGAAACACAAGACAGATTCTCTTTCAATAAGTAATTTCCACTCGGGGAACCGGGGAATCCAAGACCTCGTGCGATTCAAATGCAAATAGACTTTAAGGAGGGCATTTTGTAGTTTCTTTTGATTCCTTGAAATGTCATCATCCCCCGCTTTTTCCCTCTCCTATTCTTCGCGTGTTTTGTCCGTTGGAGTAATAGTTAGATATTGTCCCCTGGCGGTGTTCTCACTTCTCATTCCTACTATCGCGTCCTTGGTTAACAGGGTTCCGAATGGTCGGCGGAAGACTGCACTGGACTAGCTAGTCCGGTCGAAAGTCAAGTCTAGTCCAATGGTGGAAATTAGACCGACTGGACAGTCAGGATTATGGAAACCGACTTGACCAAGACTGGTCTGACCAGGCCTGCCAAGCAATACAATATGCTATTTTTATCACTATATATTACGTTCAAATAAAGCTTTTCTTAATTAAACTTATTGTTTCCATGAATTATATGGTGGAGATAGTGCCTCGCTTGGATTAGGGGTGGCGAAAATAGGTTCTTGAGTATCGAACCATTTTTAGTTTACTAAGTGAGTGATATTACATGACCACATGCCACAATACTGGTATTGGATGCGACTTATCCATCAGGTAATCGTATTTCCACCGCATATCATCCTCCCCAGGATATTCTATCAACTTGTATTGAGGAGCTGTTGATTCATAGCGTGACAAGCGACTTTAAGATCCTAGTATAGCTATACTTCTATTCTTAGCGAGTGTTGGCCTTGGTGCCATTCAGACTCATGCGATCTTTTTATAAAGACTGGTCTGGGACCAGTTCAAACCAGACCTGACCACCCAAATTAGTCGGGTCCAGTCACCGCCATCACCAGGACTGGCCAGCCCGGTCCCGCCTCCAAGACTTGACCGGTCGGACTATTCGGAACCCTGTATCCCATAGTTCCCACTCAACAATTGCCGAGGTTTGCTTGACATATCTCAATTTTGGATCTGTTAGGGATCTTTCGCCAACTCTTGACTCCCCCCCCTCAACAATGCCCCTTCTAGAATATGCTTCTCTTTACTGGGGGGAGCACACAAGAAGGCGGATAACGGAAAATGTCGAAATACTGGCCCTGAGGCTTCTCGATAGATTTGATCAGCATATATCTGCTCAGCTGCTGTTATTGAAGTATGAGAAATATCGTTCAAGTTGGCTGGGATCAAGTGACTTTGAAGAGGGACCTTTGGGATTTACCGGGCTCCACGGGATAGCATATCTCGGGATCGTGGAGGTAGCTGCTGCCGTATTGAAGATGAAGGACTGGGATGTTAATGCAAGCGATTGCACAGGGAGTACGGCCCTCATATGGGCAGCTTACAAAGGTCGTGAGGAGGTTGTAAAAATGCTTTTGGAACACACGGACATCAATCCTGATCAGGCAGACGAATATGGTAAGACGCCACTCTCGTGGGCGGCTTCGGGCGGGCATGAGGGGATAGTCAAGATGCTTTTGGAACGAAAAGACGTCAATCCTGACCGTGTGGATACCAAATATGGCCGGACGCCACTCTCGTTGGCGGCTATTCACGGGCAGGAGGCGGTAGTAAAGATACTTTTGGAACGAAAGGACGTCAATCCCGACCATGCAGACACCAGATATGACCGGACGCCACTCTCGTGGGCGGCTTCGGGCGGGCATGAGGGGGTAGTGAAGATGCTTTTGGAACGAAAGGACGTCAATCCCAACCAGCCAGACATCGAATGGGGCCAGACACCACTCTTGTTGGCGGCTCTGTGTGGGCGTGAGGGGATCGTAGAGATGCTTTTAGAACGAAAGGACGTCAATCCCAACCAGCCAGACATCGAATGGGGCCAGACACCACTCTTGTTGGCGGCTCTGTGTGGGCGTGAGGGGATCGTAGAGATGCTTTTAGAACGAAAGGGCGTCAATCCCGACCAGCCAGACACGGTAATTGGCAAGACGCCACTCTCGTGGGCGGCTTCGGGCGGGCATGGGGGGGTGATAAAGATGCTTTTGGAACGAAAGGACGTCAATCCCGACAAGAGAGACACAGGATATGGCCGGACGCCACTCTCGTGGGCGGCTAAAGCGGGGCATAAGGAGGTAGTAAAAATACTGTTGGAACGCAAGGAGGCCAATCCTGACAGGACGGACACTGAATCTGCCCTGACACCCCTCTCGCGGCCAGCTGACAACGTGTATGAGGCCGCAGTGAATGCGATTCCGGAACGAAACGATGTCCGCACACCCACGCCAGACAACCAAAACCAAGCCCCACCGTCGGCGTCACCCAAGGGATGCGATGGAACTGTGGACATTCTCCTGCAACCGGCCAATGTCAATCTCTACGCAGCAGGTTGCGGTAGCCAGGCACCCCCCCCACCCCCTCACCCCCGGGACGAGTGTCTGGTAGAGGCACAATTCAGCTCCCATGATCCTAATGCCGACATCACCGATTTTAACAGCCAACCTTCACTCCCATCGGCAGACTCCTTCTCAAAGTCCCCAGATGATGACCTCCCTACAACCGAACCGTCCGTGCCCCCCCGACCGCTTCCCTGTTGCTCCTAAAGTTCCCATACCCTCTATGGAACTCCCCTCAACACCCTAACAATACCCCCTCAACCCTATCAATTCTGCTCAACCGGTATTGGGTAATCCGCTCTTCCCTTTTCCTTGTAGCTCTGCTCGCCTACATTAACCGAATCTCGCGTAAGGACATCGCAGTTACCTTTGCTAGGAAGTTACGGAAGTTTGTTGTTTATTCTTTCCTTAAGCTGCGCTTGCGGAGTTGGCGCAGACAAGACCTCTCTGTCGATTCAGACGTGGATAGACTTTGATTAGGACGCTTCTCTAGTTTCTTCTCACTCTTAGCTATTTGTCCGCATTTTCTCTTGTTTCTTTTTCGCCTAGTTCTTCCATTTGAATTATTGTTAGACATGGTCCTTGAGCGGTGCTCTGAGTCGTCATTCCTGTTACTCTGTTGTTGGTTAAGTTGGTATTTGTCTTGTGTTTTTTTTTCCGGCAGTCAGTTATAGTACGGTGTGTTCCAAGCAGTGTTCCCAAGCGTCCAGCCCGTCCGTCTTTAGCCTAGGACGGGACGGACGCCAAGTTTGAGACCTTCGGACGGGACGGACGCCCAGTTGCAGTCCGTCCTGACCCATGCCCGGGACGGACGGCCGGGCCCTATAGGTGTCTTAGTTTATGTTTCATTTTCCGATTTCATGAGCATTAGGTAAGTGTTATCAAGATGTGAAACATTTCTATTCTAATGAAGAGAAGCTCAGGCTCTACTATTATGTATCAAATTTCGCTATCAATCAACCAATGCTTCCAGTGATATCCGATCCTGGTTCTGAGGACCCTGACCCCATTCCACTTCCTTGACCTACAAGGGACGCCCGTCCTTATGGAGGACGATAGGTAATCTACAGGTGACGCCCGTCATTATGCAGGACGGTAGGTAACCTAGAGGTGACGCCCGTCCTTACTCAGGACGGTGGGTACCTACCGGAAGTTACCATTTTCAAAAAAGACTGCAGGGCCCGCCCGTTAACCTACAGTCCTGCGGTGTTTACAAAAGACGGACGCCGTGCCCGGCCGTCCTTACCCACCCTGCCCGGAACGGACGGGACTATAGGACGCCAGGGCCCTGGCGTCCGGACGGGACGGTTGGGAACACTGTTCAGAACTACTCCTTGGAGACACAGGTGTTGTCTCGGGAGGTGGTGGAAAGTGGTTTAGCCGGTCGCTTCCCCCCCAGGAGTCATAGTTCTCTATCCACAGGCACCAGAGCCCCTGGTACTAAGTCTGGCAATGACAAGGGAGAGAATGCTTGTATGGGTATTATTGCTTAGCCCTAACAGGAGGAAATTTCAGAAAGGATGCAGGTAATGATATTAGGGAGATTGAGAGAGAATAAAGGGTGAGGAGTAAGATGGAGTCTGAGCACAAGCCTGTGCCCGAACTGTGGAATTCTGTTAGGTTCATGGTTTTTTTGTTCTCAGAAAAAGTGGGAGGTTTTGGATTTTCTGGGTCGTTGGATAACTAATAGTTTGTAGGTTTTGGTGATTCCGCAGAGCGCGGGGGGTGTTTCGGCTAAAGCTGTTTATCCCGTACCGTAAAAACTCAAATGATTGAACCGTGTGCTATGAAGTCAACAATTTCCTTCTCTGGAACAGGGGCAAAAAACACAGAAAAAAAACAGCTCCCCCCTTTCGAGTCAGAAAAAAACAAAAGTTTCTTGACCTTACGGAGAGGGGAAAGCCCAACGACATAGCACGCTGCTCGATTATTCAAGTTTCTACGGTATTCCAGAGTAACAGGCTGGACATTCACATGCAGACTGGGCGGATGTAGATGGGTAAGAGGTTGATGGGGAAGGGAGGGTTTCGCTGACATTTTGGTCTCTATGCTACGTACACCGGAAAAGGTTTTCAGCCACACCCAGATATTCAAAGCTGTATTCAAGCTCTAGATATGAGATTTTGAACTTCAGCTTGCTTAAGTATTCGCATTCGTCTTGATAATGATATCTAATCCCCCCAACATTCGGCTAGTAACAGAAAAAACCCATCAGATTCAATCAATACAACCATCCATGGGGCGGATCAGACTCAAAAGCTGGCTCGCCGACCCCGCGCATATTGGCAAGTACGGCCTGTCGGAAATGCCAGCGTAGGAGGTCATCAGCTGGCCGGGCGGGATTCTCAGTAAAGCTCCTGTTGAGATGACGGCCACTAATCCGAGACCAGCCCTTCTGGAAGCAAACCACCTTATAATTGTCCTAACCAGAATATAAGACATGACAATTTAAAAAAGGTGCTAGTTATACATACGTCCGGATTGATGGAGATAATGTAATTCTCAAAAAGATTACACATTTGGCTGTCAAGCAAGATGCCGTTGTGAACGGAGTTGATGGGATCATCAGAGCCGGTAGGGGTAATCCAAGCAGTAAAGTTGTAATCACTCCAGTACTGCTCCAACGATGGGGGAAAAATATGGACGGCCTTGAAACCCTGCCAAAATCCGAACCGACCATTCTCTGCAGGTTGCCCCGTGATCACACAACCACCATCCCTCTCACGTACAGCTGTGCGAAATGGCTCATTCTGTGTTTCTGTAGTGGCATCGCTGGTGCGTGGCAGCCAGAGTTCCGTGCTGAGGTTGACCGAGCCAGTGGTAAGAATGGCATAGTTCCCAGGTTTGAGACACTGATCATCCCTTGCAACGGTGGATCCAATTTCGTCGTGCAGTGTGAAGTCGTTTTCAAATTCGAGAATGATTCGCACCATCACGTAAAAATTGTTGTTTGTGATACCCTCCGTACAAACAAGGCCGCCGAGAGTTGTAGTAGGATCATTGACACTAAAGATGTGGACGTTGCGTCCGATCTCGCGAATAGCCAATGTCATTGTGTGAGATTGTGGTGGTGGTTAACGTACTCTCGTAGAAGTGCCTGAGCGGTGTAAGGGTGATGTCAGCACTAGAGGTACCGTATTCTCGGGGTAATGAGGGTTAGAGGGGGAAGAACTAAGGTGAAAACTCACGGTCAGTTCAGTCGGAAATAAAGCACTGGAAGAGAGGAAGGAAAGGGTGGAATCTGAAACTAAATTAATTTTATCGCTGTTGATAAGGCAGATGGTTGGTTGTTAGGTTGATTACTGCGGAAAAGAGAGTCACAAGCTGAGCCATCACCCAGCCCTAACCATGCCAAGGGTCCAGCCACTTTGAAATACGCTAGGCGACCATCAAATTTTGACGGCACTCCAAGGGAGCGCCCGACAGCTCAACGAGGTGGACAGTTCAATTAGACTTTTATTGTACATGGGTAGAAACATGGGGATTTACTTAGAAAAGTCTCGTTGAGCTGTTGACCTCGTTGTGCGGTCGGGCGCTCCCTTGAAGTGCAGTCAAACTTTGACGGTGGCTTTGCATCTTTCAAAGTGGCAGGAACCTTGGTACGGGCACTGCTTGGAGCCTGGGCGCTGGGGAGCTGAGTGAGTGAATGATAGGGAAAACCTTTAATCAGTACAGCTAGGGCCCGTTTACCTATAGACGTCCGTCTAAAAGCCTGAAACGATGCCCACCGTTAAGCGGGGCTTGACAGTGGGGGAGTGTGCGGCAAAGTAGATGGCGTTTAGCTAGAGTAGGCAACGGAACTTTCTGACGCTCTAACTACAAGAATCTAGGACCGTGGAAAATTTGTCAAACACTTTCACGCAGTGTACCAGATAACGCTTGAGACGCCACCGTCTAGTACAACAATTATTACAAATTTAATTTTTAGCAAGAGACAGACAGTTGAATGTATGCAAAGAAAACAGAATTGTCGCATGCCCAGCCAATATACTGTCTAGTATATAACTGAAAGCCCGTTTACATAACTGACTTTCTTTGACGGTCGGCACTTCCTCTGGTTGCTAGACGGCCGTCTATAGGTAAACGAGCCCCTAGTTCAAAAGTGCTCAACTTCCGGCGGTTAAGTCACCTCCTCCTCAACCACACCTAGATTTCCTCTGTCACAATTAGTAGATAGGAAATTTGCTAGGGATTTAGAAGGTAGAGAGAAACATGGTTCTGAATGGTCGGCAGAGGACTAGGTGAGTCCAGTCAAAGTCAAGTCCAGTCTAATGGTGGAAATTAGACCGACAAGATAGTCATGGCTGTTGGACCTGACTGGACCGGGATCGGTCAGACTGGTCAAAAACAGAGTGATAGAAGGTGCATTGGCTTTTGGCTGATCCACATGTCAACTGCCGAATGGTTGAAAAATGCGGCTCCAAAAAGAATAGAAGCAAGAGTAAAGCGAGAGAAAGGACTTCAATCGCTAACACACCCACGGGAAAGTTCTCTCTCATTCACTCCCACTCACGATCATACTCCACTAACTAATTACTAATACAGACAGGAGTATATGTAAAGCAGAAAAGTCCTCTCATCCTTCCGCCAATCGTGATAGAGATATATTCTCTTCCATGCATGTCCCTTCTTCCACGCGTGTCCCTCTTTCTTCCACGTGTGTTCCCCTTTCCCTTCCGCCAAGAACTATCATGCTAATACAAGAAAGAACAAATGTCAGAAAGAAAACTTCGGCTCCCACAATAGCGTCCATGCGTCAGATTCTCCTACCGATATCCTTCCCGTGCAGCGCCGATCCCAAACGCATTACCGGAGGTTTGTTGAACGATAGCAGGATACGCTACCCCTGCACAGAGGTGTGCGAGGGCGATTGGACGGACAGGGGTCAGAAAATGTATGTTAATACATCCACTTCTGACCCTTGTCTATCCAATCACCCATGCACACCCCCGAGTATGCTGAGCACGCCGACAGGATCCAGGAGCTTGCTCCCAACCGGTCTGTCAATCCAGAGCACAGGTCGGGGCTTCCTTGTCCCAGCAATCATGGGATAAGCTGTGGGCGTGCCCGATAGAGAGAGCATGCTGAGCAGCATCACAGGTTTCCGGCACGCATATGTGAAGCGTTTGTATTAATGATATAGGCATAAGCAGAACTTGATATTCTGCGGCTATGTGATACCTGAGCATGCCAAGTAGCATCAAGGACTCCCAACGGAGGTAGCCATATAGAAGTAAGGATGATTTCTTTCCGATTGTAAAATGTAGATCTTTTTCTTTTCAAAACCTGTATTTATCCTATATGAGTTCCATTATAATAGTATGTTGCAATCCTTTTATAGAGACTGGTCTGGGACCAGACCTAACCACTTGAACTAGGCTGGTCTAGTCGTTCACATCAAGGCAAGCTTTCAAATGGGCCAACCCGGGTCCAAAATGGGCCGGCCCAACCCGGCCCAAGAAAGAAAAGCCCGGGTTAGCCCAATGGGCCCAGTGGGCCGGCCCATATAAGAAAATGAATTAAATATTATATATTAACATTGGTGTGAAATTAGTATTAGAATACAAAATGGATAATAGGAAAAGTTGAGCTTGCTTTAAATGTTTGGTCTTTGCCGGATCGTCTTCGTGGATTGAATGAAGGCGTATGAGGTGGGTGGCAGGGTTTCTGGTACCATGGGACTTTTGCTACTTCTGGGCACAGCGTATGGATTGCCAGTACCTAATTCATTTGATATAAATCATTAGATATGACTTCATTAGCAGAATATTCCAGGGTTGAAGACTTACTCGATATCATCAACAATAACCAACTTTCCATTAGGTGACTCCGGAGGTCCCAATACCCAAGATGACGGAAACTGATGCTTGCGTTTCTTTCTTGAACCATGATTTGGCGGAAATAAGCGATTGGAGCCTAACTCGCTTTCTTCAACACGTTCATCGACAGGAACTTCAACATCTTCCAAGTCATATAGTGGAGACACAGAGTGTACACTGGGTGATCGTAGATCAGCTGGAGGGCTTGAAACCATACTACTGATATTAGAACAAAACCTCATTGTTTCATGTTTGGTATATACTCAAGGGTATGAGTAAGGCTAGGGAATGGAAAGAACGGAGGGGGGTCAGTCAAGTAGATTGTAAAAAGAACAGACCTTGTATACTCTCAAGCAGAAGCTGCTCTTGTTCCCATCAATCAAATGCCTAGAATGACTCACTCGAACCATTGAAAAGCACTAATCACTTTTCCTTCTCACCTTTCACTATTCAATCGCCATTTGAACACGCGTCTGCTAGGATCTAGCTGCTGAAGGCAAATTCATTCCCAAATTTTGTGTGCTCAGATTCAGGTTTCTGGGGTGACAAGGACTTGAAGAATCGTCATGGTGAAAGTCAGGAAGGCGAGACAAAACATTCACTAGGCCCGCCGGGTTACCCGGGCTTGACACCTCCAGGCCCGACCCGGCCCAAGCTCATCCAAAGTTGAACCCGCCCAATGGGCCCAGCCCGGCCCAACCAAGAGCCAGGGCTAGCCCAATGAAGCCCGGCCCCATTGGATGGCTTGCATCAAGGAGGACCGACTAAACTGTCCTGTCCTCAAGACCAGACCAGTCGGACTATTCAGAACCCTGGAGAGAAATCTTGCGTAGACCAATCCTTGCATGAGTCATACGAGTTTAAGGCTGAGATAGCGCGCGCTTTTGAGGGTGTCTCCAAGAATGTCGGGTGTGAGTCTTAGCGCGGTGCCCACCGCGTACCTTTGGAGATGGCTAGTTTCACTATCCGGGCATGAGTAGGTTTTCATATATTGGGCCATATTCGACCTAGCTCATCTCACCTGAATGAACAATTAATTTCGCTATTTAATATCTTCAAACCTCCCCGGGTAAGAATCGGGATTATCTAGAACTGCACTTTCCACTTACCAAAAATGCATGAGATCTTTGGTGTAAGACAGGAGATCAGCTTCTACCCAGGCTCGCCTGTAGTGCCACTCAATCACTCCAACAATGGATGGAGCCAGCCCTCTCTTTTGTATGATCTATTCCCCTAGCAGCCTAAGTTCCGGTAATGAAACAATTTCAGGGTTTAGTTCATAGAGCCTGGTGGTTCCGCTGCTGTGATGCCAGGGTGTCATCTCCTGGTTGTTGGCTGATGTTTACCATTTACTAGGTAGAGTATCGATACTTTGGTTTGCCACTAATCCGGATTGGAGAGATTTTAGATCCAGGTGATCTTTTTGGACAGGAGTGTAATATAATATTACTGTATCAATCAAAGGAAAATATAGTGTTGCTGTCTTAATTGTTTTATTTTTTGATGCACCGAGGTTGCTCTACTTGTAACTGACAGTAGGCACAACATATATTAACATGGCTCTTATTATCATTTCGATTCCTATGTCCCGTTTAGTCTAATGGATTGCCAGAAATATTCATACTTTCTGTCATACTATCACTCAAAATAAGACATTGTGTTCTGAGTAGAAATAGAGCAATATGATGACTTTCCAGATGCAGGACTGATTAAAGGCCCAACGGCGTTGCTGTCAAGTACGACACCCTCCAATGTCTTTAATTCCAATGTCTTCCATGCCATAACCAGCGCCCAGTATAGCGAGCCATCCACCCAAATACTAGCCACTATTTAAATCTGGACAGGGTTTGGCCACTCACATTGCCTAAACTTCCCGATGGCTCACTATGCTGGGCACTGGCTATGGCATGGAAGACGTTAAAAAATACAAGCCTAGGTGAAGTTTTGAGGAAAAGAGGAGTGCTTAACGAGGCAGGTATTAGCAAGAATACTAATGTCAGATGATTTAGCTTTAGCTTTCTGCTAATTGATCCACACTGAGATCTAATACTGATCCATACTCAGCCTCGATCAGTCCCCGCCGCCCCTGGGCTCACCAACCTTTGCATAACTTTAGGCTAACTCATAGGGTTTGAATAGAGCGTTAGCGCATGCCCCGGTCAGTAATACTGGTGCAGAGAATTCTCCGAGAGAGTAAATGTTCTGCCCTTAGGAGTGGTAAAAGCCAAAGGCCCTGTTCGATTGTGATGGGATTGTTCCGTTATCTCTTATAGATGACCGTTTTAAATCTGAGTGAAGGTCATTTTCAGAGCAGAATCGGTCGCCCGACGGAAACCGTCCCATCACAACCGAACAGGGCGTAAGTTTGGCCTGACGTATTTCTCACAACCCCTGCTCGCTTAGCAAGCTCATTCCGACGCTTCAAACTCTGCTTCTTTGGATTACGCTGCACCCCAAGAGCTTTAACTTCCTCCCCGCCCAATACTCGTCAAACAAATCCCCACCCCGCCCTAGCTTTCTTGAACTCAACTTTCATAACAAAAACATCCCCATTCAATCGGGCACAAAATGGCCAACAATCCCCGCTCCTTTTGGCACACAATACACATTTATCGAGTCGGAGCCCCGGAGACCCTTCTGGCCGGTTTATGCGCTACTCCTGATATGACAAACCTCACTTTCCATGCAATGATTGGAATAACATTTGTCATTGATCATTCCTTTACACTTCGATATGAAAGTGGATTGATAGTACCAAGGGACAATAATGTACTCCAGAATGGAAATTACTTTATCGATACCATTGGTTCACTGGCTATCAATGACGAAGCTTTGGTGGCAACCCTCCGACCTGTTGCAGTGGGAAGACGAATTACCGAGTTTCCTCGTACCGTCCGTATGAGGGATCGTAGATGTGTCATTACGGGTGAGGTTTCGGAAACCGGGCCGGCGAGTGGGCTCTGGCATGGTTTTCAGGCAGCGCATATTTTCCCGCTTGCGCACGAAAGGCTCTGGGAGGACGAGGCGTATTGGCATTGGATCACCCTACCACCTCGAACTGACGGCACCATAAACTCGGTGCAAAATGGGTTACTGCTCACGAATACCGCTCATGATCTTTTTGACTCTTACACAATATCGATCAACCCCGACGTAAATATTTCTCCAGTTTCCCTACATTTACCTCTACTAATTGTATTATAGGATAATTTCAGAGTCGTACGCTTCTTCCCTGGCTGGCGTGCCTATGGTGGCCGCTATCTCGATGCTGCCTTGCTACAACAAGACGACAGACCGGCCGAACAACTACTTCGCTGGCATTACCACCAAGCAGTCCTCACGAACATGAGGCTTTAGACGGGGGGTATGTGTGGGCTGTGGTTTGTTTAGTGCTGGGTGGTTGTTTGTTTGTCGATTTGGTTGTCGGTTGATTTGGTGGTCATTAGAAAGCTTGTGGTGTAGAAAGCTTGTCGGGGAGAGGGTAATTCGGCAGGAAACTAGCAAGTCCGCTAGGTGTCTGGTGGTGGATGCTTCGAATGTATGATACCCCAAGCATAGTTCTTCCAGTAACTCACCCAAATACAATTTACGCCCTTCGGAAATAGCTCCTATCGCGATACTTACTTAAAACTCTCTTAAAACCATTACCATATATCCGCTCGTATACCCCTTCACTTTCACCCTGACCGATCAACTCGCCATACACACTGCTCCCAAAGGTCCAGGGCCTCTATAGGGCCCCGCGGAGGGACTTCCAAGAGCCATGGACTAGACGGAACGGCAAAATGCGGTCCACACCACTCCTGGAAACCTTAGGACGGGTGTCATTGTGCAGGGCGGCGGCCCTGCAAGGTAAGAAAAATTAGCATGGGGGATTGCAGGGGACTGGGGGGGACTGGGGGGGACTATGTATGAATCCTATCGACCACGTTTCCTTACACCCTCCCCGATCAGATACGGAAATTCGTCGAATAATATCTAAAGAAAGCAAATGCTATCTTGTAGAGATAAATTGGAGTGGATATCTTCCTATGATATATGGTAAGGGAAGCACATCAAGCAGAACCCTGGTATTTTCACTGGTGGGATTAACTCTAATGTGAATCGGATGGAAAGCACCTTGAAGGAACTGGAGTTCTATTCACTTGGTCTTCGTTCTTTCTCTGTTGTCGGAAATTGATGTGTACTTTTATTCTTTCGTTTTACATTCATTTTATGCTCTGCTTTAGTGGTCGACCTTATAAAGCTATGAGTTTCATGTGTTAGGACATGCCTGGGATACACACATAATCACATACCCATCTTGCAGTCTCCATATTGCTAGACATTCAGGGTGTTGAGGAATATATGACGACGTAAGCAATCTGGCCAGGGATTTCTTACTGGTTCCCGAGCTGTGATGACACATTTCCCAGCCAAACATGAAAAAGGTTTCACGGGGGACGGCGGGGGTATAGTCCTTTGCGTCGGGGTGCCGGGCAAGTTTCGGAAAAGACGGGACGGGACCGAACCCAGTCTCTCCCGTGCACCCTTTGCGGAACTGCCCGCTATCCCAACTGGACCACATGACTGATGGACTTGATACTTGTCAACACTGGATCAGCATAGACTTTGATGTCAGTGTTTTCTAGTTTCAGTTGGGGCTTTGGTATTTATCTTCCCTCCATTTCCATCCCTGCCCCTTGTTTCTCAAGAGGTTCAAATTACAATTGAATGGTTGTATTCACGCTCCCCATTCCTGCTGCTTAGTTCTTCAGTACACAGGCATCTGGCCGGTGTTTTTCAAATCTTGGTTCCCCAAGGATACCTACTGCTACATCACCTCTAACATTGAGCGCTACACCATACTCTTTTCCCAATCGGCAGTGAGTTCTTCCAATCAGGCATTTTGTGAAGGCAATGGACGCTGTTATCCTGTTGGTCTTGTTTTGTTTGCAATCTGGCAGTATTTTCTTGGTAACCCGAGTACACAGATCTGGGAGTCCAGGAAAGGAAGCTTGGTTGCGGCCGTGGTGTGATTGAGTGTAGATTGGTGGGAATGTGGGTTCGGCTTTCTACTTTTAAATTTGAGTACATTCCGAAGCTACGTCAGTCGAGGTTTTTTTTCTTCCGTGCTGACAGGGTTTTCATTTCCCTTGTGATGTCGAGTTGGGAAACACGTCACGACTATCATTTCCCAGGTAACCCGAAAAATGGTATATGTCGAGTGCAAGAAATTTTATTAAGGGCATAAACATCACAAATGCACCCTGAAGCTAAGTCATGGGGGTTTTGAAAACATTTTAAAATACTTCCTCCTCTTGGCCGGGTCTGACAGCCGATGGAAAATCTTCGCTGCAAGGGGGTTTAATTTCTCAACCCCTAAGGTCGTTAAGCTATGATACCTAGTTGAAAATGTTGCTACTTGCCATACTCTAACGATACTTCCTTTGTTCAGACATCTTTCGGGAGTGGCTTCAGATATGAAGATTCACACATATGGCTCCTGCTTTGGGAATTTGGTTTGTACGTTTGGGAAAGCATTCCAGGTGCAGGCATGCGCGGTAGTTTTAGGATGGTGCAGCTTTCGGGAAAGCCGGCAGAAAACCCAGGAGAAAAGAGGAAGCACTGTAAGGCCAGCGTGAAAGATCTTGAAGCCCGGAGGTGGGAGTGTTTGTTTTCCTTTTGGTTAGCCGGGAGAGTTGACGGGGGAAGGAGAGACTCACCTGAAGTAGTGTGGTTCCTCATGGATAGATATGATGTCCCCGTGATTGACATATACTCCTGTGATCGCCCTTAGTTAGTTAGTTAGTTAGTTAGTTAGTTAGTTAGAGGGTAGAGCATCGATCATCGCGGTGTCATTGAGCGAGAGACTGTGGTTGTTATTAGGTGAGGAGATTTTCCCCGCTCCAGAGTGCGATTGTTTAGGCGTGAGTTCCTTGGCGTTTTCGTTACCTTTCGCCTTGTATCGTTTCGCCGTCCAAGTCCAAAAACCTGCATACAAAGTTATGCGGCCGCGCAACTGCAACTCATTTTCTCTAAGTTTGTCTTTAAACAGGCCTGAGAATCGAAATCTGCTGTGGATATGAATTGCTAAGAGTGACCTTCCATTGTGTTCTCTCTTGTCAAAAATACTTGATTGCCTCCTGATTCATGCCGATACCTACCGTCATCCTTTTATCCACAAACTGAATTCACTTCCTTTTCTGCCTCACAAAAAAGCAGTGACCACGGCCGACAACAGTTTGTTCTAGTGATTGAGAATTTTGAATGATGGTGTTTATGAACTTAGTCTCAGTATATTCTTTTGGTTGGATGGCCAAACACGGAAACAGGCTTACATCCTGGGGCCCTATATTCCTCTCCGAGTTCGCAACGGGTAGTCTATCCTAGGCCAGGACCGGAACCGATTACATTGCGTTATCCCATCCACCCATTTCTAGAACTCGCATAGTGATGGCCACGATCAGATCATGATCGAGTTTTGCTCGATTATAGTCTGCTCGATCAGCCCCGATCATAGGGGTCCCTCGATCATGGGTACTACTCGATCATGCTCGACTATCATCGAGTATACTCGAGCATCTTGAATCATGACCAATCACTCTTGTAACCTGTTGGAAATATCGCGAACACAAGAAGAGATTCGTATCGCAATTAAGTGTAAAGAACAGCAAAAGAAAGACATGAAGAGGGAAAACTATGGTGACGGAAGAGAGAAGCAAACATTAACGTTACTGGCGAACCTTGGTAAAGGTAGAATAGAACAAGTCCGGTGAGTTTTGTGGCCAATACGTAATCACTTTTCCAACACAACCTTATTAATTGGTGATGCGATGAACTTATATACCAATCACTCTAGATCAGACAGAAAACTACTATGATACCTAAGTGAACGATAGGGTAGGGGTCTTCTGTTCTTGTTATAACATGGGTGTAAATGCTGGTAATCCATATTGAGTGAATATTTCCTACTTAATAGATACAAAACAAAATCGATCATACTCGAGCATAACGTCATTTACCTAGTAATGGCTTGCCACCGGGATGCGGCTCACCTTGGCAACCATTGGAAAACCAAATGTATATTTTATTATCTACATAAATAGTAGTGATACCAAATGGAAAATTTGTTAGAAAGTACTTTTAAATATGGAGAATCAGAATATGAAGATTTTAATTAATAATAAAAAATAAGGCCTCGTGTATACTCACTTTATTCAAAACTGGTTCATTTAGCAGATGTCTTACAATTGAAGTCAAGAACATTGAAATCAACCATCAAAGTAACAGTTTAAGCTGGTAATAAGAGCCTATATATCTTGTATTTGATGTATGAACTGATTTGGTATTTATTTGTAGCTATTATGGAAGGTATTGTGGCTTTAAAAAAGACTATAGTTGAATATATATGCTATAAAGTGCATGAGATGATATCTACTTATAGGGTTTATGTAATGCTCCAATACTTTGCAATATACTTCAATAAGATAATCCAAGATACTATATAAATTTTCAAGGCTGTTGGTTAAGTCTTCCTAATTTTATTCCCTTGTGATTTGAAAGTAATTTCTCAAGAAATACTACCTTCTAGTCTTGACCATGCAGGCTACGCATGCAGGATAAGGCTAAAACCTGTTTGATATACTCTAGTCATATAGGTAAAGCCACTATATGAGTTTTAGTCAGTTTGGGGTGTGGAATTTAGAGATTTCACGTGGTAACTATACTAATACTGTAAATTAAGTGTAAAATTGAGTGTTGTTAGAGTTGGTATGTGAAATTGCTTGATCCCATAGTCCAAATGGACTAAAACCCATCTAGTAGCTTCACCTATATGACTAGAGTATATCAAACAGGTTTTAGTCTTATCCTGCATGTCTAGCCTGCATGGTCAAGACCAGAAGGTAGTATTTCTTGAGAAATTGCTTTCAAATCACAAGGGAATAAAATTAGGAAGACTTAACCAACAGCCTTGAAAATTTATATAGTATCTTGGATTATCTTATTGAAGTATATTGCAAAGTATTGGAGCATTATATAAACCCTATAAGTAGATATCATCTCATGCACTTTATAGTTAGTGTTCGTTACGGGGCGGAGCGGGGCGGGTTTTCACTTTGTGACCCAGCCATTACTCCGGCCCGGGGTCAACTCTTTGCCGTTCCTCCCCGCCCAGTATGACACGGGGCCCTGGCCAGCTGTGGGGCGGGGCGGGTATTTTACTTTCCCCGCTGATTGCCTAGATGGGCCACCATCTTCTCGTCCCCCACTCTTGCCCCTGTGCGGGGCCCCACTTATTCATACGAGTGATATTCTCTGACTAAACAAATGGCAGGTTGAAATCTAAGGGGTGTTTGGCCTCTCAATTCTGATCTGAAATCACAATTTGAGATCAGAATTGGCTGGCCAAACACCCCCTAATTACTTTGTATGTCTAGTATGATGACTCCACTATTTGGATATTCCATATAGCAATCCGGCAACTATCTCAAAAGATAGGATTTGAATATAGTGCTCACATTATCATTATGATTTGGGCTTCTAGTTTGAGATAA
>Ga0307509_10004819_pt1 | contig 19179 bp, 24 predicted proteins | sample 10_EM_MG_FD_202245 | JGI IMG/M metagenome (GOLD analysis project Ga0307509, IMG submission 202245) | Populus trichocarpa ectomycorrhiza microbial communities from riparian zone in the Pacific Northwest, United States - 10_EM | ecosystem: Host-associated > Plants > Roots > Unclassified | place...
AAGGCGATGTGGAGCAAAAAGGAGAGTCAAATGGTGGCCGGGGGAACGTAGAAAAGTAACTGTCTGATGTCCCATTCACTATTCGAGCCATTGAAAAAAAAATCAATCAGTATTTGTATCATACAGTACAGAAATGGTGATTCCCGGCTGGCAGTAAAGCAGACGGCAAAACCCCATCACCTCGTGAATTTGGAACTCAAGCCGCCGCCATCAACTTTAAAATAACAGATACGCGACAGCCGTTCGAATCGAAACTGTGAAGGCCCCGTATGCAGAGCCACAGTAATTCTAAAACAATGGGCATGTAGGAATAGGGATCCTTACCGGCGCGTTGGCTGTCGACGTGGCAAGACACGGATATACAAAGGAGTCATAAGGGCTGTCTGATAGAGTCCTGGAAGCATCCTAAAACCACGAATCGATTTCGGATGGCAGTCACGCCAGAGCCTCGCGATCCGGAGTAGGGGAGCTACGGTAAAAGGAGAGAAGCACAACGCGTCGGACCAACTGTCACGTGGAATGAGATTTCGACCCTCTTATCTTTCGGCAGCTTATTGTTTCTCCGTCGCTACGAATCCCTTAATATGACTTTTCCGACTGGCTAATAGATATTCTAACCCTTTGTATACCCTTCACTACTGACGATTCAATCACTTTCCATCTCCACTCCAGTTACAAATTCGCTCCAACTCTCCTCGTCTAACCGAAACCCTGGCCAAGACCACGCCTTGGGTCCTCCTTTGGAAAAAAAAAGGTAGTCCTGTACCTCTTGTTCAATATAGATGTTGGTTTCGTCATCGTCGCAAACCATTCTCGGAATGCCGATACCGCTACCTGATACAGAATCCAACAACCTCTTGGCGATGGCGAAAGCGCCGATTTCCAACGGCCCTATGAGATATCGAAAATCCCAAGTAATGTCGACAAGGTCGATATCTGAATTTTGGTTAGATCAAGTGGAAGAGATGTGAGGAGTGAGCGAACTATCTCTTCCCAACTCAAACACAGATGAAACAATGTTTTGAACGGTATAGGCGTCGGGAAAAGCAGATGCGTTGTGGTAATAATTGGGATGAGCCACCAGATTACAAAGTCCCAAGAATGGCTTGACCGGTGTATCTGCCAGAAAAAGAATCAGAAAAAACGCAGGTCGGACATATCAAGTACTCACGTTCGATGCAGATTCGAGGCGTGACTCCCAGCATTTTGATCATCGTGTGATAGAGTGTCCGGTTGACCTCTACGCGATTCAGGTTGCAATCTTTTTTAAATTTCATCCGACACTTGGCCATTTCCGTAAGATGAAAGCACGAGTAGTTGAGGAAGTACGTTGTCGTCGTTGTCGTCGGAATAGGGGCGTAAATATCGAAAATAACGCCTGGCGGGACTATACTGTAAACGCATCGAGTCAGCATTCACAGCATTCAAATCAAATCAAAAAAAAAGGTACATCAACTCCCCGCGAAGAATCTCCACCACGGAACATGTCGACTTTGTTCGTTCCATCTCTTCGCACTCTGTAAAGTAGTCGTGCCTGTCGTTCATCCGGTCGGGATTCGGTGGAAAAAAGAGGCGCAATATCAGCAGTCCAGACCGGACGTGAATGGCCACAGAAGTTCCAGGGACCATCTCCCTCCAATGATGCGGTCTCAGAAACGTCGAAGGGTAGCACTGTAGCGAGGCATGCATCCGCTCAAGCGTGTGAGATCGGTCAGGCGGTGAATCTTCTCCGGGCATGTAGGAACCCCCCCAGCCAAAGGCGTATCCTTGATCGAGGTGCCTAAAAAAACAAAAATAATGAATAATGTGCTAAACGGAAACGGATGGGAACATGCTCAAGAAAGAGGGGCATATCACCCCTCCGGATGGGGTGGTCGTGAATGGAAAGCTGATCCTCTTCGTACTTTTCCATGAAATCCCCAAACCGCATTTGCCTCGTAGCATAAGCATCGCATTCTATCATAATTCAGTAAACGTATAAACTAGTGAAAATTCATACCGGATATCGCCACAATCTCATCCGGAGAAAGAGCGAAATGCTGATGGAAATAATCCAAGTCCATGAAAATTTTTGGAGCGGTGGAACAGGCGACAAGGACAATCCTTTGATTCGCCAGTAGCTCCTCGATTCGCAACGCAAATTGGAGAGGCTGTCGGACATCTTCATCCAAGAATTCGACCCTGTCATCCGCTTCGTACATTACTAAAGGGGTGCACCGCATATCGTTGACGATTTCCCAGGCATTCTGCCGGGTACGCACAGACGGAATCCGAGTTCGAAATCCCCGTCTCCAAGGAAAAATGGCGGCAGTAGCAGAGGTCTGTGGATGCAGTCGCGACGCCTCGACCACGGAGAGTCGATCGAATCGGACGACGTCATGGTTCGTCGGATTGGCTACAAGAGCATCCTGTATTTCATCTCAGCGATGCCATCGTCATCCACAAATCGGAATTGAACTTGCCTTGATCATAAAAAATCGATCATCAAATAGCTGGTAGGTGGGATGAGCGGGGGATGGTAGGCTGTGAGTGGATACGTACGTTCGTTTCCCTTTTGATGATGGCGTATTCCTGAAAGGTGTGGGTATGGATGGTAAATCGAGGCGGACACCTGCCTACCTCTTCGTCTAGGGAGGACAGTTCGCAATCTTCTTCGCCACTGGTGCCTTGGTACAGTAATGGGTAGTAATCGACGTAGTCAGAGTCAGAGTCGGTGAGTTCAATACACTCTGTTGACTGTGCTGTTAATCTAGGAAGGATGAGAGTGAATTCGGTCATTGGGTGCATATACTCACTTTTCTGGTGGCTTTGGCGCATTGGCTGTCAACACGGCATTAGCTGCTGCAGATTCTCTAGACAATGCTACCTTTGATCCTTCTGCATTCTTTTGTTAGACTAGGCAAGCTGTAATCGACAAAACTCACCGTTTGGCCAATTTTGAAGAAGCGCTGAGGGTACTAGGTGATGTTCGAGGGCTATACCAAGGTATAAAGCTGCAATTACCTTTTTTTAGGTTCATTGGTCGGCATGGTGGAGGAGAGGGAGGGAGAGGTGCGATCAAGAGTCGCTTCGCCAAAGATTGTGATCCTAGCGGCGCTTTGCGCCGAGTGTCCGACTTTTCATATTTACATGATCAAACAAAAGGATGATCCGAGGGTTTGATGCGTTGCTCCGAAGTCCAGTTTGTCGTGGATGAAAACGTTACGGACGACGCTACTTGTACTGGATACACAAAATCACCAATTTAGTGGATGCCAAGCGTTTAATATAGGAGCACTGGCTGTGGATTTGGGGTTGGTGTACATTTTAAATATTTACATTCAGAAAGAAACGATGGCTGGTTTTGAACCCTAAAGTCGATCTGCGCTACTAGCGGTGCGTACTACTCTTCTTCGGCAGCATTGCTGAGATTCTATACTTGATACGCTCCGGAAAGATGTAATTCTTCCTACCTTGTTGAGGAGGAATACGCACCATGCAATTTAAGTGATTTAAGATTCAGGAAATTACAACCAAATACCCCACTCATTTCCGGCCAATCAATGCATAGCGTTTGCACATTTTGTGTGCCAATAAATCTCTGGCCTACTGCCCAGTCGCCGATTCCGAGAGAAAGGGTGGGTGGGAGCCATCTTTGGGGAGGCGTATTATCGGAACCCGACGTATTATCGCTAAAGGCACAGTCGACGAGATGTAAGGTGTCGAGGGAATGAAACTTCATGTCCTCCAAGTGGAGATATGCGAGTGTCGAGATGGGGAGGTCTCAGGCTCTAAGCGAGCCTGTGTTTGTGATGGTGGTGGTGGTGACGGTAAAGGACGCGCGTTGTCGCGTTTGTGCATGTTGATTTTCTCGTTTTCCGTTTTTGGTAAGTGCAGCAGGCGCTCGTTCTCTGCGTAATACAAAAGTCCCAAGTTGCAAGCCAACGTTAAATCTAACTACTAAAAGGCGTACGTTTGATGACTTCGACCTCTTAACATGATTTTGGGCGGGTATTGGGGCGTCGAATGTGTTGTTTTCATTATATTACAAGAAAAAAACATGTACCTATCTAACCTACGATGTCGCCAAAGGCTGCGAAGGCGTCGACGCGGTAAAAACAGCCTTCACATCCGCGGCTAGCTCGCTATATTTCGAGAACATGTTCAAACCAATCCTCCACCTTTCGCCGGCCTCCATGTCGATCGCTTCCTTCCTTTCCCTCCCAGCGGCGGTTTGGCTTAGCGTTTTGGCACTTTGAAATCCATAGGCGACCCATCGGAAGAGCCCACCAGAGGCATACTGGGCTATTGACATCCGCGTCTCATCCTCTTGGATGGGGGTGTTTCCGTGGCTTAGGCATCCGGAAGGAATGAGGACGGTCGCGCCGGGTGGGAATTGAAGAACGAGCTTGAGGTCGAAAAGAATCAAATGGCCGCCACGTCGGTGGTCAAAGGACCCTAGCGCCGTCAATGCACAGATGCCGTGCGAAATGTTTCCGTAGTCGGTATGCCTGAGAGCTACGGTACGTGGGCCGCAGTTGAAGCTTATTGCTGGGAATACGCTGCCTCGAAAATTGTGTTCCAGGCCCTTGTGGTAGGTGAAAAGGGCGTCCATGTTCTCTACTAAATAGCGACAAAACTTTGGGAAAAAAGCAGCAAGCGCGCCTAAAAAAACAATGTTCGTCAGCGGCTGATAAAAATCAAAGGAGGGTTTACGAACGGGATTGAAAGCCAGCAATGCGGATGACGCCCAGATTCTTCTTCATCTTCTTTGCAAGCTCTTGTCGCTTCGCGGGATGGACAAGGTTCCCTGGTTTCTAGTCGACGGTATGCATGATGGCAGGTGGTTAGGGATAAACGCACATACCTTTTGGCCGCCACCAAAGGATACGCCTACGGGGAATGCAACAAATTCGCCACGACGGTGAGAAAGAAACTTTTCGGAGAAGCAGCCTTCCTCGAACCCTGCTTCCCGCACCTCCTCCATGACCGCAGCAGCATCATGAACGACCTGGTCCCAGGTTGGATCGTTCGGTCGGCCCACTAAAACGGCAATAATCCTCTGCTCGCAATCGAGAATTTTCCTGCTTGTGCTATGGGATGGGTCAGTAAGCGCTGGCGGGACAGTTCAATATTGACCCACCAACCATCCCACTCTTCGACCCTAAAACCCTCCTCCATGAGCTCATCCAAGCTCCACGGCGTATCCTCCCCACTTGAAACTCGCTTTCCCACCCAGGAGCCCTCCAGTGACGTTGGGAGCTTCTGCGCGTCTACATCCGCCTTGAGAGGCGGCAGATCCTGCAAACGCTCGACTACAGAGGGTTTGGCGGCGTATCCGGCGGCAGGGTGCTCACTTTGGGCAAGGGCTATACGCTTGATGGAGCGCCGCTTTTTCGAGGAGCCTTTCCTACGTTTCTGACCCGGGGTTTTGCTCGAACCCTCCTCCTTTGTGCAGTAGCGCTTGCTATTCGACGGGCCTGGTGCGTCCAAACTTGCGGGTTCGAACTCCCTAACCCTTTTGGATGATGACGCGAGTGGAGTTTCCCGAATGGAATTGGCATCGTGGCCGGGAGTTGGCGTTGGTGTTGGGGATCGCGACAAGAGCTCGATGCCCTCCGCATCGTCCCCGCCTTCCATGTACCGCCAATCCTGGAGATCGCTGGCCGCTTGGACCAGCTGGTCGAGGCTTCTTGTGGCTTCGATCGATGCATCAGGTTGGGGGGGCAGAGGGTAGGTGTTGCTGAGGAAGTCCGCCCCCACGTCTCTCCCCGACCGGGTTTGCATCCTAAAGGGTTGGGGTCAGCAATGCGGCCGGTAGAAGGTGCGGGTTGTGGGGCTATCTTGGGAGGATCTGTCCCAGCGAGGGGCGGGTTGGGCTTGGGCGAAGCTGCGTCAGTGCCTGTGGGTAAGACTCCGCGCGCAACTCGCACCAGGCTTGGATTAATCGCGTCAGTGCCTGTGGGTGAGACTCCGCGCGCGATTTCGTCCTTAACCGCCCCCACTCTGGGCCTCGTCGCTCCAAAAGCCCCACACGCGACGGTGGGGAGGGGTACGTACCTCACCCGGCCAGCAGCCGCCAACCCTGGCTCACGAATAGATGGCTTGATCGGAATCCGTGGGCGGTTACTGGGCGATAGGAAATCTCACTCGGAAAGTCCAAGTGGTGGGGGAGGGAGAGCTTGGATCATGTTTGTTTGTTGATCGTGTTGTGTTGATTACGCGTCGCGTCGTTATCTGTTTTAAGAAAACGAACGATCATGTGATGTTCCTAGCGGAGCAACATCGATAAGTCGTTTGAGGATCCTAGTTTTTAGGTACCCTTTTCAAATAATAAAGGCGACAAAATTACGGGGTATTTATATTTTATATGCTACAAATACAGTATATGTTAATGTAGGCGCAAGAATAAAAATACACAATGTACGGGATGCTTAAATTCTATACACGGGGGGCCTATACATGCAAGAGTGGAAACAACAAAGGTTACAAAAAGTGATGTACCTAAAGCTCTTCGCGAAATTGTTCAAAAAAGTCCCCTACCTCGAGCATCGGACCCGGATCCATCCACCCTTTACCGTCAGGCTTCGGGTCAAAGATAAAGTCCGAATGATCTTTTTTTTTGGAGGGATGGTGGAATACTGCCGTCGGAAGCTTGAACCTGGCGACCGCTTTTCGGGCCATGTCGGCAGCCTGGATGATGTCCTTGGGGGTGTTGGGCTGCGGGGCGCGTTTGATGTGAATCGACATGGCCGGAGGCTTCGTCTTCCTTGCCTCACTGGATTCCGAGGTAGGCTCTTCAGGAAGGGGGGGGATAAAGTACTGGCGGCTGTACGCGGAGGGGTGAAGGACCATGTTGCACCACGCGGCGAATGCGGTTTTACAAATGACTGCAAGTATTTAGTTCAAGGCGGCCTTTTCCATACGGGGCGTAAAACTTACGTGGCTTTGACATGAATTGCAAGGACGCCATCATTATAGAAATGGTCGCTTGGGAACTCGCATGCTCTTGGTTTGTGAGTCGACCCTTGTTTTTGGCGTCGTAGGCACGAGCAACCTCCGTCAAATGCATGGTGTTGTTGGTCAAAAAATGGCCACCCCACGTCACGGACGGGGTGGGTGTGTAAACTTCGTGGTGGGTACCGGGCGGCTGGATGCTGGATGCAGCTTCAATAACACCACTGCGGGCGACAGGCTGTGGAATACTTACACGATATCACCTGTTTTTGCACAGAAAAAAAAGCAGCGGTAGCCGTCGGGGTACTTTTCCGCATCGAAACCAACCGTTGTGGAGCAGTCTAGGTAGGGCTTGACCTTGTCCGAAAATTCTTTGCGATTCCGGCACCGGTCGAGGATATACGGCCGCAAGAAGATCCAAATCTTGTCTCCAGAACCGATGAGGGTCCACGTATTGGAGCCTTCGGCGTCATGGTGCGGGTAGGTGTGTACGAGAGGGGTGTGCGCGAGGATCCACGATTTCGACTGAAGAACGTCGACAGGAACGTAGTGGCGATCTTGGAAACGATGAAATAGCTGGGGCCATGCCGTATGCCCCTGATCCAGATGCCTGAAGCTGCCATTAGCTCTCAAATAACACGAGCCATTGGCATGATATACGTACTTGACAAAGGTGGGAGTTGCACCGTCGAGGGTCGCACAGTCCAGAATGCATTGAACACGCCCGCTCCCAAGACCTTTGCAAAAATCAGCGAGAGTGGTCTTGATGTGGGGATGTGATCCCGGATTCTGCGCCCGCTTGACAGAATCTTTTTTTACAACCGTTTAGCTTAATGTTCTACAGGAAAAAAAAAAAAAAAAATTATCTACCTATAGCCTCAAAGACCCGGTAAGGCTTCAACCCCAAAACCTCGTCTAGGGAGTCCAGGTTCGGCTCTACAGGCCTCGACGGGTACCCTCTCAGAATGACTGGGTTTCCGCACGATAGCTCCTCGTGGATGCGCTCAACAAGCTGGATCTCGCTTTTAAAGGCGGTATAATCCAGGTGGGCGATGTAATCTGACTCTGTCGTTGGTCGCGCGATTTTTGAGAGTGTCCTAACGTGGTTTGCATCCTAAAATGCGATATGAGCGTCGTCAGAAATAACATTAAAAACTGCATACATCTTTCAGGATATTTTTATTTGGAGCTTTAGGGTCAGAAAACCAGGGAAGGTACGTTCGATGACCGTCTGCCCACTCTACAATCTCTGCGTGTTCTGGAAACGCGAAACCTTCAACGTGGGTCAAGTCTTTGGGGTCGATGCCCTGGAGAGGTTCCGCGAGAGTAGGTAAATCCGGCAAGGCCTCAACGCCGCGATCCGTCGTAGACGCTGCTGCTGTCTGCACACCCGCATCCACCTGGAGCGTTGCTTCAGGCCGATATTGGGGGGCATGGTGGGGCGCCGCTGTTGAAAGAGATGCCAATTAGCGAGTACTTACCCCCTCTGGCTACTTATTAAGACAGTACCTGGTGAAGAAGTGGGAGGGAGGTTGAGATATTGAAAGGCATCCGAATGGACGCCGGTATTGGACGGTGTTGGGGCTGTCGAATGGTTTAGCATCGGTTCTGTAAAGAAAACGAGCACACCTACCCGGGGGTGCGGGGGGGGCTAGGGGCGGACCGTGTACGCTGGGCCGCTCCATGAATACGTAGGGATCTCGACGCGGGATCGGCGCAGGGCTGATACTGGGTTCATTCATGCGGAGCGATGGGTCGATGGGAATTTCATCCACAGATCGCGGGGTGAAGTTGTGTGGCATATGGTAAAGTGCCCCACTCCATAAACCGGCTGTCATGTTTGGAAGGTCTGGGGATTCCAACGGTATGGTGGGTGCGGGATCGGGTGCGACTCTTGTGATAGCATTGGATGGCCCAGCAACAGGTGGCCCCTCAAAGTCACTGGGCATCAGATTCTTCTTGTTTTGCTTCTTCCGTGGCCGAAAGTTTGGGTCCATCTTCTTCTTATTCCTAGTTTGAGCGAGTCAGCGGGCAGGACTACGGTCAAGGGTATCGCCTACCTGCGTTCCCGCGCACCATCGCGATCCTTAATCCGCCTTATCAGAGCCTTTTTCTGTCTAGGTAATTTATTAGATTGATATTATGGATGTGAATTTGTAGAACGCGTACTCCTCGTTGAGAGACGCGTAGCTATCGCCATCGTCGCACCCTGTTGCAGCTGGGTCCCCACCTTCCGCCTTCCTTTTCTGCGATCCGGGTTGCTGAGAAGGGACAGTGTTAAATTGGCTTGGATCCATGGGCGATTGTCGGGGAATTCTCGCGCTGCAAAGCAATGCGTGTTTGGGGGGTTAGGGGGAAAAGCAAAGCATCGGCAGTGCGTCACTGATCAAAAAAAAAAAAACGCGGTCACATGATGCCACTTTCCAAATGGGGGTTCTCCTCGATTCACGAATACATTGCATTCATAAAGGCTCGGTAGGCTATTGCTCTGTTTGAATTGTAGAAAATCCTCCGAATCTGTACATAATAATCAGTGTTTTTTTTTTCTAAATTCAAAGCACCATGACAATATAAACGAATGATTTGCCTACAGTGTGGCCTCCCTCCCTTCAAAAAACGACTTGCTCTTGTTCCAACGGGTCATCGTCGGCGTGTGCGTGAATATTAAGAGGGGAGAAAAAATCACATACATAAAACTTATAAAGAATACAATAAACGTGCCCTATTTCGCCATATCCTTCCATCCTTTTTCCCCGATGGGGGGCCCCAACTCCCTCCACAACTGATTTGCATTCGCCACGAAAATAAAATCCTTCTCGTCCTCAACCAAAACAATATCGCCATTCACCTGTTTAAGCCAGGGATACGTATACCTGCTCCCGTCGGGATCCAGAGCGTGCAATATTTTTTGGGAGATATCGATTGCATTCCGTTGGTACAATGCAAGGACATACCGATCACTATACGCTACGGTCCTCCCCTTCCTTGACCCTGTATTCGTATTACCTGAGTGAGCGCGTCGGACGGGTAGAATGACACGTACTTTTCTCCATGGAATTGAAAAGGTCCTGGTTCTCTTCGATCTGCCTTGAGTTGCCGCCAATGTAGATCGAAACGGCTGATGAAACTTTGTTCATATGCAACCCCACATCGACATCGACCTTGGTTCCAATATAGCGAGCTGGGCTTCGACACATAGCCACGAGGGAAAGAAGAGCCTTTGTTGATATCACTGAACAAAAATAAGTTTAGCATTCGAAAAGGTTTCAATAGACGTACTGGGCTTGTCAATGAACGGGATCATCGCCAAAAGCCTTGTTAGAGTCTCCCAGGCCTCCACAGCATCTAGTGCTGTCTTGGGATTTGTATTGTCAACTCTGTGGCTGCTGTAGATGCGCGAGACCTCAGATAGGTGGAGGCAGCAAAAACTGTAAAAGCGTCTCCCCACGACGACTGTAGATTTGGCCGCAAAAAGGTGATAGCATGCACCAGGAGGGAGGACACTGTCCACTCGATAGAATCAACTTTAACCGTGAAATAAATTAAAAACTAGGCTTACATCACGTCGCCGGGACGTAGCGCTAATAGATAGCGTTCAAAGTTGGGCTCGTCGTGCAATGCGTATAACTCCTTGCGCGATGCGGCTTGGTGGGCATTCTTCAATATATAACACGCCATGAATAAAAGCCCTCCCCGAACTTGCATAACCGTCGCTTGGCCCTGCACAGTGTCGCCTAAATCCTCCGGCTTTGCGTGTTTGAGATAAAGAGCTGGGAGTAAGCTGGCCCACGAATGCTGTCTTTCAACAGCAGGAGATCGTTCGATTGACTCTTCGCCGGGTATCATGCCCCCCCACCCAAAATGATAGCCGTGGTCGAGTAACCTAAAATGATTGGTTTGGTTTCCAATGACTTTACAATGCGAGTGCTTACCCTGTGAATTTGGGTAACCCAGATTCGCTGACGGGGTGCTCAATGACGGCCCAGTTTTTATCCTCACATCCTTCCATGAATTGTGCCACAGTGCGCTGTTCGGCTGTTTTGGAGTACAGACCTATCGATATGTCAGTAATTAACATTAAAGGTTACAGGGGGGTGTATACTCACTCGAGACGCTGACCACGCCCACACTTTGAAGCCCTAACCCATCTCGGAGGCCGTCAAGGCTCCATTGGAGGGGTTCGTTTGGGACATCCCGCATATACACATAATGCCCTCTCGCGAGATGACCCTCGATGATCGAAACCAGCATTTGAGGGGGATTATCAACCTTCCTAACGTGCGTGATACCTGCTACACTCCCTTGAACAAATGGGAGACTCGCCATGCTCTTGATAGCGGCTCCTTCCTTTAAACGATAGCAATAAACTAATGGCTCCATTGATTATAATTTTAAAACAAACTTTTGCACGCTCGCTTTCTGGGCTACCCGGCTTCATGTTGGTCCTTGTTCTCTCTTCATCATTCCAAGTTATAAACGACGCAGGTAGTGGGGGTAAAAGCCGCTTGACATCCTCCTCTATTGCACGCCAGCCCTCAGATCTGATATCGTTCAAATTGTCAAAGCTGTCGTAAGAATCCTCCTCGGACGATGCAGCGTTCTCAACGGCGGGTGATAATCGCTTGATACCCTCATCTACAGAACGCCATTCCCCGGAACTGATGTTATCCAAGCTGTCAAATTTGTCGTAAAAATCTTCAGAGGAAGAGGGGGAGCTCTGTGCGGGATACTCTAGACTGGACGCAGGGGTTGGTGGGTTGGATATCATTTTGATATCTGGGGGACATGTAGACATATCGTTCATGAATGAAGGGGGCTGTATGCACGAATGGATCCCTAAGGTTGAGGGTTAATAAGGTGGTCGCGATCGAATATTATCACCAACCTGCTTCCATGAGAGCTGCGAAATAAGGGTGATTCCATTGCATGGTTGTAGTGGTCTGGCTCGCATAGATGTCGCCATACGTGGAATCTACCGGCACGGGGAGGGTCTCTAGCGGCGTTGAGGGCCTCATCAGCTCTATGAGCAGCTCTGTGGCATGAGATGAGTCGTCGATAACTTGGTTCATATCCGCGTTTCTGCACAAAACCTTTGGCTAGTTTTTAAGAGGGGTAAGGGGCTGAAAAGGTTTGAATTTGATAAACCTACCGCTTGTTCGAAAGATTGCGAGGAGCTTACGTGCAGTGACGTAGAGTATGGGATCGATGGGCTGGCTGTTTTTTTATACGTGCCCCGAGGGCGACTATATGCGCGGTGCTCAGAGGATGGCCACCATAAATTAGATGGCCACTTACGCGTCACCTTCATTTCGCGCTCCTCGAAGGTTAGACCCACCGACTGCGGCCATGTTCGAGCTCGAGGCGGAGATCTATCCAGTGACGCAGACCTTCCCGCCTGGAGGGCGCCTAAGTAACAACACAAGGGTAGGTGGAAGAGATAGATCCCCTCGTAATCTTCCTAAAAGTGAATTTGGTACTCGATCTGCGGTGCGAGAAATCCCTTGGATGCGAACATGGCTTACCTCCAGTGTAGGAGGACCACGACGCCTTCCTTTCGTTACATTAATGTTCACGTAAAATGGTGGTTGTCGGGGAATACTCGCTCTGCAAGGCAGTGCGTTGGGGGGAATGATGAAAGGTTGTACCCGCACATCAGTACAAATTACCTCAGTTTCTTAAATAGGAAAACGAGATATGTCGTTTTCCAAACAAGGAAAACGAGATATCATTTTCCAAACAAGTGAAACGATGTCTCGTTTTCCAAACAAGTGAAACGAGATGTCGTTTTCCAAACAAGGAAAACGAGATGTCGTTTTCCAAACAAGTGAAACGATATATCGTTTTCCAAACAAGGAAAACGAGATGTCATTTTCTAAACGATACGAAACGAATAACCGTCGCACACTTGGAGGAGGAGAGCACGATAAAAATTCATACAACGACTACGTTTACAAAATATTACACTCTTTACCCAGCCATATTACAAACAACCAAACGTTAAAGCGTACTTTCTTCGGATCCATCCAATAATTATCATACTCTTCATCGTGGGGCTGCAATAGCCATGGCAAAAATTGATCAGAGGCGACAAAATTAGGATCCAGGGTGGGGTGTAATGGAAGGGTTCCGGCTCCTATCGCTATACGGTAGGCGTAGCAGAGCCTTACAATAATCCCATTGTCAGGGCAACGAAGACCTGAAACCAACCCATGATCGCTTCGTTTCTGAAGGCCAAAATTAATATAGCTAAAATTTTCGAAAACTCTGCATACCTGGCTTAGGGTACACCCATAGCAATGTCCAGGAGGCAACTCGAACCGGTCCCTAAAGCTTACAAAGGCGGTATCCATTCCACTCATCTGGTGCGATCTACAGTTATCCGTAGTGTGTTCGCCCCACCGTGCATCGCCACTGAAGTAACAGGATATACATTTCCCGCGGAACACATCCAGTATCGTCCTCAACGGAGTGTCCACCTTCTTGATCCATTCCTGAGCAGCTCGTTCCTTTGCGCCTTTATGCTCCTGCCTTACAGCTACACCGGCTTTGCTTTTCGGGCCGACTTGCGCATCATGTCGAGACGAGGAGTAGTCGTTTCGAACCTGGGGTGTGGGTGACGCAGGGGTGTGCGGAGTTTGGTACGTATGTGTGCGCGATGACGATGCCTGTTGCGCAGGAGGATTCGTTGGCCAAGGCATATGGTTTTGAGGAGTTACTGCCCTCGTCCCCGCGAACGGTGTGGTGGGGCGGACGGGAATACCGAGTTCGTCAGAGGAGCCAAGGCCAAGCATCTCTCCTAAATCATCGGCAGTAAACGACCTTGCCGGAGTTGCGGCAAAACGAGTTCTGGTTTTACATGTCAACTAGAATTGGCTTATAGAAAAAAAGTGACGCTTTTCACCTTTTAGAAGACGCGTAACCCTTACTAAAGTCGATTTTTGGGACTGGCGATTGCTCACGCTCCAGCCGTGGATGTTTTATAGGCCATTTCTCATCGGTTGGCAACGATCTCTTCTCAGGGCGGTGCCCCAGAGTAGTCGGCGTTGTAAAGTCTTGCTCCCCATGGCCTCTGGTAAACGTCGATGTCTCCATTGTAAAATCTGGACGATGGAAATGCAGCGTGGTAGGTGTTGGCGTTTCTTCACGCGGAGGAAGGAAAGGCGTTCTCGGAGTGACGAATGCGGGGGCGTAGGGAGTACTAGACCCCGTGATATCTGAAGTGCGGTGCGAATGCAACGTGCTGGGTGTTGCTGTTGCTTGATGAACATGTGCTGGTGGAATAAAGGGGGTTGCAGCGTGCCGATTTTCTGTGCTTTTCTGCTTTGGAGTGACGAATGTGAAGGGGGGAGGAGCACTCGGTTGATTTGGTGTGACCGAGGCCGATTGAAGAGTGGGTTGCATGGGTAATAGCACGGGCTTGAGCGGCGGAGGTTTATTGGCTTGAGCAGCACATACAAGGCAGAGTTGTGCGTCTTTTAATAGCGTGCAGGTAATAGCAACACCGTCGAGGAAAAGGCTGGGTATGATTCGCAAGCACTGATCCTTCTGCGTAGCCCATTCATATACCTCCTCCTCCCCGATGGGATACGTGTCCTTTTTTGGTGGTTTCCGTCGCCCTTCCGGTATAAAGGTCAATGCACAGCAAGACCGGCCGTCCCTTCCACCCCTTGAATCCTCTTGGTACATGTCCAGCATGGAATGCGCTAGGTCCATGTGAAGAACGTCGCGGATGGAGGGGTAATCCAAGCCACAGCCAAGAATGCTGGTGCTGACCATAACGCGGTTAGCGCCTGTGCGCCACGCGTGCATAGTGGGTGGGTTGGTTACAGTCGACCTGGAGTGAAATGCATCGACGTTTAGCAGACCTGCCATTTCGTCGGCCGCGGCTGTTGTCCGGCAGAATATGATAGCGCGATCGACACGTTCATATTGGGCAAGTTTGCCTTGGATGTATTCCCGTATCCTGACTGCTAGCGGTATACCCTTGGGAACCGTTATTACGCCATATACCAGCTCTTTGCGATTCGAAGACATCCGAAGGATCTTCCAGGAGAGTCCAGTTAATTTGTGAAAGACGGGCATGAGCGTTTCGGGGAGAGAACCCGTCAAGCCGAGTATTGGAATCGGGACAAGCTTGAGTGTCCAAAACTGGCGGAAGACGTCACGAAAATTCGAGTCGGTGATGACTTTGTGGATTTCGTCAAAGACAAGCTGGAAGAGGGAGTTTTGAAGATGGAGGTCCGATAGATATCTGTTAAAAAAGTTAATATTCAACTTGATAATGATTCTGTTCATCAACTCACGACCGGAAGCGAGGGTCCCCAAGGTACTCAACAGCGACGGTAACGATGTGGACGCTTGGATTGAATTCATCGGGGCTCCACCGACTGATGCGAAGGCCATACTCCTTTGCCCGTCTGTCAAGATCGTCGTGCAGTGCAGAAAGAGGAAGGACAACGACAATGACACGACCCTGGCTATACATTTTTGCCATCATCATAATCATCGTCGTTTTTCCAAATCCCGTGCCAAGAATTCCGAGAATATTCTCCCGGCCAGAAAGCGCATGTTCAAGGAGAACCCCTTGCTCTGGGGTGCTAAAGTGTGCTTTCGGGTTGCCAAAGAATTTACGGAGGTCCTTGAGGCGCGACGGATGGACGGCTATATCGGATATAGACTGCAAGCTGGAACCCGATGGAGCAGGTGGCTTTGGGAAGTACAGTTGTGAGCACTCCGCGATAGCGTCATTTATGGTATCGACTGTACGGTCCTGGATGATCGGCAATAGCTTGTCGATGAGGGCTTGGGCAATTCCAGAAATGCTTCGTCCCGATAATTCACCCAATTCGGCCCCTAAAAGAAAATAAATTTGATGCAACGAATGGAGGTATAGAATGCTACACACCTTGCGTTGAACCCTTTGATCGCCCCCCCTCCTCTTCCTGCTCCACTTCTCTGCCAACGCTGAGAGGCTGGGCTTGTCCAACATCTACGAGTTTATGCCACTCGATGCCAGCTTTGATGCAGCCCACAACCATCCTCGGGTCTACACCACGGATGCCGATCGAAAACCCCCCATACTTGTTGACGCTTGCAGTGGTAGAATGCATATTGGCCTTGTCGACATAATACTCCTTGTGGTATTCCAAAAGGCGGGGGTCATCGAATTGCGAAGAGAGTGTAGATACAAGCTCTCGCCATAGCCGAATCTTCAGCTTATCGTCCAGATACTCCTCCGTCACCCGACCAATACGATCGCTCAGACGGTCGCCCGTCATCGCCTCCGTTATTCCGGGCCATAGCTGATAGCGGTAGCGAGAAGCAACGATTGGCTCCATAGGGAAAAGTTGTTCCACTAGATGCTGCTCGAACGGGCGTAAAAGGACAATGTTGAGGATCAAAGCTGTTGCCCACTCTCGAGTGGGAGCATGCGGTACGAAAAGGTCCTTGTTGGACTTGTGTGATGTCTTGTCTTGGATGTCGACAAGGCAGAGGTTGTGGTATAGAATTCGAAAACTTCGTGGCGCGCCTGGGACGTTTCGTAGAGTACGACGTGTCACTTCCGTGGACCGCGCGGATGGCCCTGCACTCAGCGTTGTTCCAACAGCCAGTAGCTCTCGACATTCCTGCAAATCCTTCAGAAAGCGCTGGGTGGGCTCCGACTTCCAGACAAGTTTTTTCCCATCCCAACGCACAAACTTTTCTGCACGTTCAGCGTCTGAGAGAAACCACTGGCCATACGATTGGCGATACTGATCAAAGCCATTCTTCGGGTCGTCAATGAAACTATACCCCGGACTGCGATTTTGCTGGTTGTCGACGAGCTTGGAAATATCGATAGAGGGAAAGATGTCGGTAGGGATTTCCTCGCCAAAAAATGCTATTTTTTGAATGCGGTCCGTGTATTGGGTTAGAGTCCCTTCGATCATTCTCTTTACCATCGGCACGGAGATTAGCTTTCCATTGTGCGAAACCTCGCGATAAGATGAATCCGTAAACGTGAATGCCCCCTCATTCATTTCATTTCCCCGGATGATGCCCAATAAAACCGTGGCATTGTAAGCAAACGACATCGGACTCTCATGCTGATCTTGAAGGTATGGGAGGAAGCGTTTCAAAGCTCTGTGTAATAGATTGAGTCGTGGTTGTAAGCAATGGCTAGTAGTACTTACTCGCGTGTATCAATTGCTTCCTTTTGACAGACTTCATGAAGTTCGAATGAAACGGTAGCTCTGATCGAGTACATGATGGCAGCGATGACTGCTGTGATCGCTCCAGCGGTCTCCACACCCCCTTTTTCGTCGATACAATGGATGATGATGAAGCATATGACGGGCGAAAAAAACTTGTGGGACCTTCTACTCGCGTCGTATTGATACTTTGTATGGGCGAATAGTTTGAAGCAGAGTTTGTGGAAGACGTCATCCAGTTTAGGCAGGCACTTGAGTTGAACGGCAAGAAGGTCGTCTTGGGTCTTGCAGAGGGCATCTTGGCGCAGCTTGTCTTCGACTGCGATTCGGAGGGCATGAATGGCATTCTGCTGACTCTCATCGATTTGGGGATAGTGGTAGGAAGATGTCCAAACGCCGTCATAAAAGCGGACGCAGCTGAGGATGAGACGGTGAAGGACGAGGGAGTAATCTGTAACGCTTTTGGGTTGAATCCTCTTAAAGGCGTGCTTTGACGAATCAGCCATGCTAAAGGATAGGCTCAGTCGTTAGCACATGTACCCTTGGATCAAAGAATGCTCCTCTTACTTTACAGAACCGATGGTTCGCATGATCCCAAACGTGATATTGTCCCGGATGTGCAGCTGTATCTTCTGTAGATATCGAAGAGCAAGGTTGCGTAGCTCTTCACCCATGGAATCCCCAGTTTCAGAAGTTCGTCGCGCATCAACGAGGTCTGCTGGTAGCAACCCTTCAACGTGCGCCAACCATCCATCGCTCGCAAAAAAAGAATTCAAATTCATATCGTCTTCAGGCCCTGAAATCGGATATAGAGAATGGTCGACAAAGGGCGGTGGCTGCGACATGAACACCTTCGCATAATCGATCACCTTCTTGTTTGTAAGGGTGCCGATATCAACTTGAATATAGCGCCTGGTCTTGTCGATAGTGATGAGCTGTCCATAACCCATATGTGACCTCCTTCCTTGGTCGCGAGACGGGCATTTTCCATTTTGATGGGTCCTCAGAGAGTCATCGGTTTTGTACCCTTTGTTGCAAAAGGAGCAGAAATGGAGTGGGTTCTCCACGATGGGAAGTGGGTAGATGGGATCAATGCTGATATCTGGCCAAGTGATTCCTTCGTCCGAAATGCCAAAATCAGCCCGCAAAGCCTCGATAAGCGTGGCTGGAGGAGGGTTGAGCATTACGTGAGTCTTCAGGTGAGTGCACAAGCAGCGCGTTGGTACGGCGATAGAGCAGCTGAGGCAGATAAAGGACTGGAGGACCGTATTGACTACGAATCCGAAAGGTTGAAGATCATACGGGGGATAGCTAACCACCGTAAACGCGTCTGGTTCGCGATGGTAGTCCGAGTTTTGGATGGGTTGAAGGGGCTTAGATGGCTCCCCCGTAACGACCTCAGGGCTGCTCGTTGGTGTCTCAAAAGATGATCGGTCGATGTCGGTACCTTCTGTGGAAGAAACACACGCTGGCGCATCGTACATGGCGCATTGCTTCGATGCGTGGCTCTGGGGTGACGGTTAGAGTACAATTTTCATTAAAAAGCAGAAATAAGCTTACTTGAAGTTGGGATGGGTCAGATGAATAATAAACACAGAATCTACAGCGGAAAAAGGTATCTGTGCCTCGAAAGAGAATGGTGGCCAGGTCCGTCTCAGCCTGGTTGGGATACTTGACGCCCACAGAAACCTGATGGATCATACGCTTGTGGTACCGTAGGGATGTGGTAATTTTCGCCTCACATGTTGGGCAGTATTCCGATAAAGTGGACATTTGGACGGCGAATAGAGGTCTCCCTGCGTAAGAACGCTGGGTCTTTAGAGTGTGGGGTGAACAGGAAAGGCAGGTCCGCTTCGTCGGCATCAGGGCTTTATATACCATAAAATGCGAAGTGTGATCCTGTACGTTGTATCATCACAGATTAGTTGGTTGTCTGTCTGTCAGAAAATCGAAGAACGGCGCACATGATGATCGGCATATTGATGGCTGGGGAAAATTCCAAACCGGTAGGTTTTCCTAACCAACGGGTATCCATTCGCATCGAATATAAGAA
>Ga0307509_10004820_pt1 | contig 19176 bp, 14 predicted proteins | sample 10_EM_MG_FD_202245 | JGI IMG/M metagenome (GOLD analysis project Ga0307509, IMG submission 202245) | Populus trichocarpa ectomycorrhiza microbial communities from riparian zone in the Pacific Northwest, United States - 10_EM | ecosystem: Host-associated > Plants > Roots > Unclassified | place...
GCATTGAATGGGGCGGGGGCCTGGACGGGGGCAGGGGCAGGGGTTAAAAAAAAAAAGCGCCCCGCCCCGGGCCGTTGACCGGGGCGGGGCGGGGAATTGAGGCGGGGGCCCGCCGGTTTCGGGGCCCCGGAGGCCCCGTAACGAACACTATTTGCGACTGTAGAGTAAATCGCAGGAGGGAGAGAGGTAGGTGGGCCAGCGGAGCCACAGGGGAGAGGGGATGCCAGCCAACCATGATGAGCAGTAGGGTGCTAGCCGGATAGTAGCAGTAGGGTGCCTGCCGGTGAGGAGCAGTCGGGTGCCAGCCAGAGAGAGGAAAGAGGGCAGTAACGATGCCAGGGGACAGAACCGGGAGGTGGAGAGAGGAAGTATTGCGAGCACGCTAGCCAGAGCCAACAAACGGGCCGTAGTCCAGGCCTTGTGGACGACGACGAACCAACCAAGACCGAGATGTTACTAACCGAAGCTTTCCCCATCAGAGGTATAAGCCCAGCTAGCCGAGGCCTACTTCGACCGAGAGTTTGACACCATAACGCCGACCGTAAACGAAGCGAGAAGCTTTCTGACCGTGCAAAACCCTAAGCGAGGTGCAAAGAGAGTGCAGGGTAAGGGGGAGAACCGAACTTCATCACCGGGTGTCAACGATGAACAGGAACGAGAACTCCAAGGAGGGGAGGCATGTGTGCCCCAGGAGAGGAGGGAAGATGGCTTAACGTCAACCCCTAGGCAGTAGCCATCGAGGGGGAAGAGAGGTGGGTGGGGGGAAGTGATGATAATTTTCCGTGGTGTTGAGATTTGAATCTCCGGAGGTGGAGAAGAGATGGTTCGTGTCCTATCCCTTGGTCTTTTTATTTATTTATTTATTTTTTATTTGTAATCATGGGTGATTTGTTTGAAGGTACAAACAGCCTCATGCAGGGCTAGCTATGGAGAGAAAAAAACCTATAAACAAAAGCCACGACACGCTTCACCTCTTCATTGGAAAAATCAAGCACCCCGAATACATAGCAAAAGTCCCGCTCGCCTAGCACCTAAGATAAAACCTCAGACGCGTGAGGAAACAATACATAGAAACGTACAGGGAGAGAGACCCAAACCCTTCCGCAGGCCCACCAAAACAAAAGAAAAACACTCTAACGGCCAGAAACGCTGCCCTCGGGGAGAGGTTTGTTGATAGGCAACATAGGAAAACTCCCGTAGAGGCCCCACCGAAACCGTGATGTACGGTCAGGCAGGTCATTACATCGATCCAAGGCATTGGACAATAGCCCCGGAGGCAGTGCTAGACAACGACTAGGCGTAACCGAGGAGGGGCCAACCGATCGGAAGGGTAGATGGCGAGCGGAGCCACAGGGCAGAGGGGATGCCAGCCAATGATGATGAGCAGCAGGGTGCCAGCGGGTGAGTAGCAGTAGGATGCCAGCCGGTGAGTAGCAGTAGGATGCCAGCCGGGGAGCGGGTGGTAGCAGTACGGTGCAAGCGGACAGAACCGGGAGGAGGAGAGAAGAAGGATTGCGAACAAGCTAGCCGCAGCTGACAAACAGGGCATAGCAAGAGCTTTTGGGATGACGACGAGACCGAGCGAGACCGTGATGTTACTAACCAAGGCTTTCCCCATCAGAGGGACAAGCCCGGCAAGCCGAGGCCTGCTTCGACCGAGAGTCCGGCACCGTGACGCCAACCATGAACGAAGCGAGAAGCTTTCCGACTGTGCAAAATGGTAAGCGAGGTGCAAAGCAGGTGCGGGGTAAGGGGGAGAACCGGACTTCATGAGCGGGTGTCAACGAAGAATGAGAACAAGAACCTCAACGAGGGGAGGCCGAGGCCACCGAGGTGGAGGGTAGATGGCTTAACGTCAACTCCTAGGCAGTAGCCATCGTGGGAGAAGAGAGGTGGGTGGGGGAAAGTGACGATGATTTCCCGTGGTGTTGAGATTTCAATCGCCGGAGGTGGAGGAGAGATGGTTCGTGGTCCTATCCCTTGGTCGGAACAAAGAGCCTTCTATAGGCATATTCCCACAACCCGAACCCTGGTGACTCATCACCTCGCGCTACATAAACCTCTATGACTCGTAGTGAGTCATAGCGCGAAATCCATCAATGACTCAGATGAGTCATCGCGCACCATTACGATAACCAATCAAAATATAACGAGGACTCGCAAGTACGTAGTCATGTGAGAGCTTATGAGTCAAAAGACATCATAGCGTAAAACTTAAACAAGGGATGACTAATAAATGATTAGTCATGTGAGAACAAATTGGCTAAGTCAGAATTTGTGACAGTCATCGCTCTATTATGATTGATTGTTTGTTTCATGACTTACGATTCGACGTTATAGGATTTGATGACTTTCGCACATGACTCACATTATGAGTCATGGGTTTCACACATGTGACTCACTCAAGGACATGACTTGGTTTATGAGTTTTGATTGGTTAACGGAATGTGCGCGATGACTCATGTGAGTCATTGATGGATGTCGCGCTCTGACTAACTACGAGTCATAGAGGTTTGTGAAGTGCAAGGTGATGAGTCACCAGGGTTAGGGTTGTGGGAATATGCCTATAGAAGGCTCTTGGTTCCGACCAAGGGATAGGACCACGAACCATCTGTCCTCCACCTCCGGCGATTGAAATCTCAACACCACGGGAAATCATCGTCACTTTCCCCCACCCACCTCTCTTCCCCCATCATGGCTTCTGCCTAGGGGTTGACGTTAAGCCATCTTCCCCCCTCTCCTGAGGCACGCATGCCTCCCCTCCTTGGGGTTCTTGTTCCTGTTTATCGTTGACACCCGCTCATGAAGTTCAGTTCTCCCCCTTACCCCGCACTTTCTTTGCACCTCGCTTAGGATTTTGCACGGTCGGAAAGCTTCTCGCTTCGTTCACGGTTGGCGATACGGCGTCCGGACTCTCGGTCGAAGTAAGGCTTCGGTTCTGCTGGGCTTGTACCTCTGATCGGGAAAGCTTCGGTTAGTAACATCACGGTCCCGCTCGGTTTCGCTGTCACCCCAAAAGCCCTTGCTATGGCCTGTTAGTCGGTTGTGGCTAGCCCGCTCGCGATCCTTCCTCTACCCCCCTCCCGGTTCCGTCCGCTGGCACCGTACTGCCGCATAAGCTGGCACCTTACTGCAAAAACTCCTCCCCCGGCTGGCACCCTACTGCTCCCCTTTGGCTGGCACCCTACTGCTACCCACCGGCTGGCACCCTACTGCTCATCGTCGTTGGCTGGCATCCCCTCTGCCCGGTGGCTCCGCTTGCCCACCTACCTCTCTCCCTCCTGCGATTTACTCTACGGTCGCAAACCTCGCTTAGGTAACGGTTGATCTTGGTATTGCACTGCCTTCTTGGTCTCTCCTAAACGCTGACGTGTCGCCATCCTCCGGTCAGTCCCGACCCTGAACCGGCCTGCCCCTTACAGCGACTCGCCGCGGGGCCTTTTGGTTAGGCATATTGGCAATAGTAGTTACATCTCGTCATTTCCTTGATTCTTTTCCTAGTGTTACCACGGGGCCTGCTGAAGGGTTTGGGTCTCTCTCCTGTACGTTTCTATGAGTTGTTTCCCTACATGTCTGAGGTGCGAGTCTTAGGTGCTAGGCGGGGGAAGTTTCTTCTATGGTCTCGGGGGGTTTGATTTTTCCTATGATGAGGTGAAGCGGGCGGTTGTTATTGGGCTTATAGGTTTTTTTCTCTCCATAGCTAGCGCTGCATGACGCTGTTTGTACCTTAAAACAAATCACGCATGATTACAAAAAAAAAAAAAGAAACGACCAAGGGATAGGATACGAACCATCTCCCCTCTACCTCCGGCGATTGAAATCTCAACACCACGGGAAATCATCGTCACTTTTCCCCCACCCACCTCTCTTCCCCCATCATGGCTACTGCCTAGGGGTTGACGTTAAGCCATCTTCCCTCCTGTCCTGAGGCACACATGCCTCCCCTCCTTACCGTTCTTGTTCCTGTTCATCGTTGACTCCTGCTCATGAAGTTCGGTTCTCCCCCTTACCTCGCACTTGCTTTGCGCCTCGCTTAGCATTTTGCACGGTTGGAAAGCTTCTCGCTTCGTTCACGGTCGGCATTATGGTGTCGGACTCTCGGTCGAAGTAGGCCTCGGCTTGCTAGGCTTGTACCTCTGGTGGGGAAAGCCTTGGTTAGTAACATCACGGTCTCGTCCTGGTCTCGTTGTCGTCCCAAAACCCCTTGTTATGGCCCGTTTGTCGGTTGTGGCTAGCCCGTTCGCGATCCCTCCTCGTCCCCCCTCCCGGTTCCGTCCGCTGGCACCGTACTGCCCCCTTAGCTGGCACCTTACTGCTTATCTCCCTTCCGGCTGGCACCCTACTGCTACTCAACCACTGGCACCATACTGCTATCCACCGGCTGGCACCCTACTGCTACTCACTGGCTGGCACCCTACTGCTCCTCTTCTGATCGGTTGACCCTTCCTCGGTTACGCCTAGTCGTGGTATAGCACTGCCTCCTTGGCTATGGTCCAACGCCTTGGATCGATGTAATGACCTGCACGGCCGCGCGAGCGGTTACAGTGGGCCCACAGGTATCTGTGTTTTCTTATGTCGACGATCATCTATCCACCCCCCTCCGGCCTGCGTTTCTGGTCTTCGAATGGCGGTTTCTTTTGTTTTGGGGAGCCTGCTGAAGTGTTTGAGTCTCTCTACCTGTACGTTTCTATGTATTGTTTCCTTACGTGTCTGGGGTATATTATCTTAAGCCCTAGGCGGGGGGGACTTTTCCTATAGACTTGGGGTGTTTGATTTTTCCCTTGAAGAGGTGAAGCGGGCGGTGGGTTTTGCATTTATAGGTTTTTTTCTCTTCATAGCTCACGCTGCATAAGGCTTTTTGTACCTAGAAACAAATAACGCATGAAAAAGAAAAAAAAAGAAAAAGAAAAAGAGAAAAAACGACCAAGGGATGGGAGGCAGCCTGATCAAAGGGCATGCTGAACCCCAACCAATGCGGCTCCCTGCCTGGGCTAAGCACTTACGATGCGGTCCTAACCCTCTTCAACGATGTGAAAACGCTTCAAAGACCCCACCTGAAGGTCTCGTCCTTGTTTTTGGACATCAAAGCAGGGTTCGACAACATCGACAACTCCACTCTTGCCCGCATCCTGAGGGAGGGCGGGATCCCCCGCTACCTGGTCTCCTGGGTCTCGTCATTTCTGGGAGAACGAAGCTGCACCCTAGTCTTTCAGGGGGCCCCAGGGACCCCAGCCCCCGTAAATGTCGGAGCCCCGCAAGGCTCACCGATCTCCCCTCTTCTCTTCCTCCTCTACGTTTCGCCCCTTCACTGCAAAGTCCCTCGAGGTCTGATGATCTCATACGTTGATGACTTCGCCCTCACTGCCGACTCACTTTCATACAGGGGCAACATCTGCCGCCACCAGAAACTGTTCGAGAAGCTAGAAGCTAAGGCCCTCCGCATAGGGGTCTTCTTCTCGGTCGCCCAAACAGAACTCATACACTGGAGGACCCCCAGCCAGAGGAACTCACCAAGGTGCCTCTCCCCCATTCAGATCAAAGGAGAGCTGTTCCGGCCCCGCGACTTGGTTAGGTGGCTCGGGTACTGGTTCACTCCTGCTCTTGACTCCTCCGCCCACTTCTCGCGCCATCTGGCCCTCGCCCAGGGTGCCTTTGCCCTCATCAGACGCCTTAGCCCCCCCGGGGTGGGCCTGGCCCCATACCTATACCACAGGCTAGCAACGTCCTTGGTCGCCCCCATCTTACTATATGGGTCGGACCTCTTCACACCCAGCGCAGGCGCCATGGCGCGCCTGAACACCTTTTTGCACAAAGTCCAGAGATGGACTACGAACTGCTTCTCAGCCACCCCTACCAGGATCCTTGCGGTGGAATCCTGCCTCCCCCCGGTCGCTCTCCTGATCTCCCAACGACAAAGACTGGCGGCGCTTCGGGATATTTGCTCCCGCCGGAGTTAAACCCAGCAACAGCCCGCCTCCACACATCCTTTCCCTCCCTCTCTGCCCACCGGGCACATGACTCCTCAAGGGCCCTAACAAGGGGGCTCTCGTCTTTGTATTTCCCCCTCCACTGGAAAGCCCCGCGGCCAGTCCCCCCCCTGAGGAACCATCTGCCGATAGATGCGTTGGCTCACAGAACCATCCCTTTCACCCACGGGCTGTCTAGGATACCCATGATCAATTCACACCTTATCTCTTCGGCCCCCTCCGCCCTTCCTCGGTCCCTGATGGACAATACCTACTCCGCCCTGAAAAAGAGGGTCAGGGAGGCCCTCCTTGCAGAGTGGCCAGGCGTCCTCCCAACACCAGGGTATTTCCACCACCTCCCCGCCCTGAACCCGCGGCCCTTTATGGGCTTGGGCAAGTTCATAGCAGGAAGAATCCACGAGATGAGGGCCGGAAAAAGCTACCTGGCCCACCACCCAACATGGAGGTCCCCCGATGCCGACACCTCCTGCCCCCGCTGCGGTCTTGAGCCCGAGACGTTCAAACACGCCATACTCACATGCCCCTCCAGACAGGGCGCTCGCTCACGCCTACTCCACGGTGTTTCGAGCGTTAGTCAGGACGCTCCCCTTTGGTTCTCCCTCCCACTGCTCAAAAGGCTCGCCACCTTCAGCAGCGTTACCTCCACCGGATTCCCCCCTTCGATTTTTCCGCCAGACACACCCTCTTCCTCGCCCCCACTGCCCCTCTCACAACTAGCAGTACCCCCCCCGGCGTTTCGTGGTTTTTCGTTGGCTGAGGTTTAGGCCTGTTGGTATTTCTTTCCTGCGACGTTATGTGTGCTTTCCTTATTTGAGTCAGACCTTAGTTAGTTTGTATCTTTCCATTTTCCGCGTGGCCAGAGGCCCGGCGGAGGCGAAACCTTCGCGATAGTGGATATTTAACCGGTACCGTGACTTTCCTTGGTTATTTGTTTTTGATTTATAGGTTTTGTTCTCTCCATAGGTAGCGCTGCATGAGGCTTTTTGTACCTTAGAAACAATCAACGCATGATTACAAAAAAGAAAAAAAGAGAAAAAAAGAAAACGACCAAGGGATAGGACCATGAACCATCGCAACAACACCTTCAGCGATTGAAATCTCAACACCACAAGAAATCATCGCGCCTTTCCCCTACCCACCTCTCTTCTCCCACGATGGCTACTGCCTAGGAGTTGACGTTAAGCCATCTCCCCTCCTCGCCTGTGGCCTCACGGCCTCGCCTCCTTGGGGTTCTCGTTCTCGTTCTTCGTTGACAGCAACTCATGAAGTCCGGTTCTCCCCCTTACCCCGCACTTGCTTTGCACCTCGCTTAGCATTTTGGACAGTCGGAAAGCTTCTCGCTTCGTTCACGGTTGGCGTCACGGTGCCGGACTCTCAGTCAAAGTAGGCCTCGGCTTGCTGGGCGTGTACCTCTGATGTGGAAAGCCTTGGTTAGTAACATCACTGTCTCACTCGGTCTCGTCGTCGTCCCAAAAGCCCTTGCTATGGCCTGTTTGTCGGCTGCAGCTAGCCTGTTCGCGAGCCTTCCTCTCTCCTCCTCCCAGTTCTGTCCGCTTGCACCGTACTGCTACCACCCTCTCCCCGGCTGGCACCCTACTGCGCGTCACTGGCTGGCACCCTACTGCTACTCACCCGCTGGCATCCTACTGCTACTCACCGGATGGCACCCTACTGCTCATCGTCGTTGGCTGGCATCCCCTCTGCCCGGTGGCTCCGCTCGCCATCTACCCTTCCGATCGGTTGGCCCATCCTCAGTTACACCTAGTCGTTGTATAGTACTGCCTCCGTGGCTATTGTCCAACCTCTTGGATCGATGTAATGACCTGCCGGACCGTACATCACGGTTTCGGTGGGGCCACTACTGGAGTTTTCCTATGTGGCCGATCAACAAACCTCTCCGCGAGGGCAGCATTTCTGGCCTTTAGAGTTTTTTTCTTTTGTTTTGGTGGGCCTGCGGAAGGGTTTGAGTCTCTCTACCTGTACGTTTCTATGTATTGTTTCCTTACGCGTCTGAGGTTTTATCTTAGGTGCTATGCGAGGGGGACTTTTCGTATGTATTCAAGATGCTTGATTTTTCCCATGAACAGGTGAAGCGGGTCGTGGCCTTTGTTTATAGGTTTTTTTCTCTCCATAGCTAGCGCTGCATGAGGCTGTTTGTACCTTAAAACAAATCACACATTATTACAAAAAAAGAAAAGAAAAAAAGAAAAAAAAAAGAAAAACGACCAAGGGATATGAAACGAACCATCTCTCCTCCTCCTCCGGCGATTGAAATGTCAACACCACGGGAAATCATCGTCACTCCCCCCCACCGACCTCCCTTCTCCCACGATGGCTACTGCCTCGTGGTTGACATTAAGCCATCTTTTCTCCTCTCCTGGGGTACGCATGCCTCCCCTCCTTGGGGTTCTTGTTCCTGTCCATCGTTAACACCGGCTCATGAAGTTTGGTTCTCCCCTTTACCCCGCACTCTCTTTGCACCTCGCTTAGGGTTTTGCACGGTTGGAAAGCTTCTCGCTTGGTTCACGGTCGGCGTTACGGTGTCGGACTCTCGGTCAAAGTAGGCCTCAGCTGGCTGGACTTGTACCTCTGATGGGGAAAGCTTCGGTTAGTAACATCTCAGTCTTGGTTGGTTCCTCGTCGTCCACACAGCCTGGGCTATGGTCCGTTTGTCGGCTGTGGCTAGCTTGCTCGCGATCCTTCCTCTCTCCACCTCCCGGTTCTGTCCCCTGGCATCGTTACTGCCCCCTTTCCTCTCTCTGGCTGGCACCCGACTGCTCCTCACGGGCTGGCACCCTACTGCTACTCTCCGGCTGGCACCCTACTGCTCATCGTGGTTGGTTAGCATCCCCTCTGCCCCGTGGCTCCGCTCTCCCACCTACCTCGCTCCCTCCTGCGATTTTCTCTACTGTCGCAAAACTCGCTTAGGTTACGGTTGATCATCGTATTGCACTGCCTCCTTGGTCTCTCCTAAAGGCCGACGGGTCGCCATCTTCCCCTCAGTCCTGACCGTGAACCTGCCTGCCCCTTCCGGCATCTGGCCGCGAGGCCTTTTGGTAGGCATATTGGCAATAGTAGTTATATCTCGTCATTTCTTTGATTCTTTTCCTAGTGTTACCAGGGGGCCTGCTGAAGGTTTTGGGTCTCTCTCCTGTACGTTTCTATAAGTTGTTTCCCTACATGTCTGAGGTGTGAGTCTTATGTACTAAGCGGGGGAAGTTTCTTCTATGGTCTCGGGGGGTTTGATTTCTCCTATGATGAGGTGAAGCGGGCGGTTGTTATTAGGCTTATATGTTTGTTTCTCTTCATAGCTAGCGCTGCACAAGGCTCTTTCTACCGAAAGCAAATAATGCATGATTACAAAAAAAGAAAAAAAAGTGACCAAGGGATAGGACACGAACCATCGCAATAACACCTTCAGCCTTTGAAATCTCACCACCACGAGAAATCATTGCGACTTTCCCCCACCCACCTCTCTTCTCCCACCATCGCTACCGCCTAGGAGTTGCCATTAAGCCATCTCCCCTCCTCTCCTGTGGCCTCACGGCCTTGCCTCCTTCGGTTTCTCGTTCTCGTCCTTCGTTGACACCTGCTCATGATGCTCAGTTCTCCCCCTTACCCCGCACTTGCTTTGTACCTCGCTTAGCATTTTGCACGGTTGGAACGCTTCTCGCTTCGTTCACGGTCGGCGTCACGGTGCTGGACTCTCGGTCGAAGTAGGCCTCGACTTCCTGGGCTTGTACCTCTGATGAGGAAAGTCTCGGTTAGTAACATCACGGTCTCGCTCGGTTTCGTCGTCTTCCCAAAAGCCCTTGCTATGGCCCCTTTGTCGGCTGCGGCTCGCTTGTTCGCGCTCCTTCCTCTCTCCTCCTCCCGGTTCTTGTTAGGCATATGAGAAAAGCGTAGCTTTTCCACCTAGTTTTGTGTACCCTGCAGTTACCCTACCTTCACCCTGTGAAGCTAACACCCCCCTCTGGCCCCGGGGTTGGGACGGCGTCGCAGTTGCGTCCCAAAACCAAAGGAAACTCTCATTGGAACCTATCTGATAACACCGTATACGTCGCAGCCGTCCGTCCGTCCATCCAGATGCTGCTCGCAGGATATATGCGAGGGGACCTCTGGGGAGCTTATGCAAGTGTTCCTGGCGAAATCGGTCGACGTCGTATAAAGTTACAGACATAGCGGTACGGCACAGGAAACTATGTCACTAAAGTAACGGGACGTTTTCGTCGTGTCTACTCTAGAATGAAATGAGAGGATGACCCCACCCACACCAATGGTATAGTACCATTCAGGATTATTCGGTAAGGAAAGACTATGAGAGAATTGTGCTATTGGTACGATCCCGACTGATATTCTGACCGAAGCCTGAGTGCGGGAAGCAAGAGTCATATCTGCTACGGCGATAGGTCCGATTATGAAGTTGGCCACTTCATTCGTCTGATGATGAGGACACTGTCTTGCATGCAGACAAGTTTCAGTTCCTCCTGACGGAAGAAGTATTGTGAACTCTGACTGGAACGTGGTGCCACACCAGAGAAATCAAGAGCTCTCCAGTGCGGAAGTCAATAGTGGGGCGATATTATTCAGGGTCAAAAGGTGTTCGCACTATAGGAAATGTCCGGAATGGTTAGCAGGTACTTAGTTAGGATGGTAGTTACTTGTAGGCCGCGCACTCTATCGATGCGGGATATAAATATCGAAGTGCCTCCCGAGCTTTACCGAAATCATCACGCTACGGAGAAGAGACCTTATCAATATAATAAGTTATTACAAGAAAAATCTTTATCACTATTTTTACACATGTTTATATTGAGCCTCCCTAGACACATCTCCGTCTATGATAAAGTACCCTGGTCTTACCCATCTCGCTTGTTCTTAGAGATTTGGTACCACCTAACAGTTCTGTCCACTTGCACCGTACTGCTACCATCCTCTCCCCAGCTGGCACCCGACTGCTCATCACCGGCTGGCACCCTACTGCTCATCACCGTCTGGTACCCTACTGGCTGTCATCAGCTGGCACCCTACTGCTACACATCGGCTAGCACCCTACTGCTACTAATCGGCTGGCACCCTACTGCTTCTCATCGGCCGGCACCCTACTGCTCATCGTCGTTGGCTAGTATCCCCTCTGCCCGGTGGCTCCGCTCGCCATCTACCCTTCCGATCTGTTTGCCCCTCCTCAGTTACGCCTAGTCGTGGTATAGCACTGCCCCCGTGACTCTTGTCCAACGCCTTGGATCGATGTAATAACCTGCCTGACCGTACAACATGGTTTCGGTGGGCCCTCTGCTGGAGTTTCCCTATGTCGCCAATCAACAAACCTCTCCCCGCGGGCAGCGTTTCTGGCCGTTAGAGTCTTTTCTTTTGTTTTGGTGAGCCTGCGGAAGGGTTTGGGTCTCTCTACCTGTACGTTTCTATGTATTGTTTCCTTCCGTGTCTGAGGTTTTTATCTTAGGTACTAGGCGAGGGGGACTTTTGCTATGGATTCGGGGTGCTTGATTTTTCCCATGAAGCGGTGAAGCGGGTTGTGGTACTTCTTTATAGGTTTTTTTCTCTCCATAGCTAGCGCTGCATGAGGCTGTTTGTACCTTAAAACAAATCACGCATGATTACAACAAAAAAAAACAAAAAAAACCGACCAAGGGATAGAATCTTCACACAACCATCTAAGTACTTTCCTATACTTAAGATATTGCAATACAATTACGCTGTTACTCTCTTTATATACACCCCTCCTCTACGCAAGCCCACGTTTTAAGAACCCTTAGACTATTGTAATAGTCTTGAAGGGCCGCCCAAACATAAAGCTATTGTGATAGCTCTGTCAAAAGTACGACAATCCACCCATCTTACTATCTGACGAGATAGTATCCTTCCGCGGATCATTCGAGATAAGCAAGCCAGTCTCGGACTATCTGAAGAGATAGTATTCTCTTTCCCTATAAGATATCAAGACGAAGGATCGCTTAAGTGCATAGATGAGTATCGTTGCTTGTTGCATATAACTCTACAATAGGATTGTTACAATATGAGTCACTGCGCAACATACTATTAACCAATTATAACCCATAAACCAAGTCATGCACTCAAATGAGTCGCATGCGTGAAACCCATGACTCATAATCTGAGTCATGTGCAAAAGTCATTACATCATATGACATGACAATCGTGAGTCATGAAACAATCAACCAATCATAACATAACGATGACTTGCGAGTGCGTAGTCATGTGAGAACTATGAGTCAAGTGACATCATAGTGTGGAATCCAACATACCTTATGACTCATAAGTATGAGTCATGTGAAATCTGCCTTGCTTAGTTACAATTTGTGACATAAGGCTAGAATCCCAGAACAATCAAAGATAGCATATGGAAACGAAGCAGGATCATCAATCTTAAAGTCAGTCCAAACTATGCAAAATGCAAAACAATAATTACAAAAACCTGTACAAGATCAGGAAGATCAAATAAGAGCATTGACTGCAGATGTTCCAATTTCTCATCTACTAAGAAAAGTAGCTGTCAATATTTGTCAGCACTTTTTTTGCAATATTCCGATCTCATCAGGGAGTATCCAGGTCTGGTGATTCTATTGTTATTAGATTTTGTAATAGCAAGGATCAGAAAGACGACATATGTACAAGTATTTGCATATTCTATAATGGGCTTATAGGATTCTACAATATATTTGTTGCCCTCTATAGGATGTTAAGGTGGAAGCCAGAGGCACTTTTAAATATGCTAATTTATTTCAAGTTCTATAGGCTACTTTCAGTTATCACTATTGCTATTTCTGACAAAATGATTTAAAATACAAACATCATAAAGTAATGATATTAAATAAATAAACAATCTAGCTACCAAATAACAGTCTCAGGTGGAGTAATGAGAAGGGGTTCATTTTCTTATAAAATAAATGATGACCACCACTCCAAGTGAACTACTGTATTATCTTGTATTATCTAGTTTTCTGTCAAGACTATTACAACACTAAGCGGCCTTAATTTTTTGCCAAATAGGGATAGTTTAATGTAGCATAATGTTTCAGGTAACTTTAATTTGAACTACATGCCACTTGCCACTGTGTAACAACTGCTTATACAACACCACTAAAACGAATATACCATAGCTACTAAGACTTTTATGATCTGTTTTCTTATCTTTTTGTTTTACTTTTCCCCACAAGTAGTGGCTTCACGGGCACCCTTATACCATTTACATACTAGTACAAGAAATATACAGAATACAGGCCAGGGAGGAGTTGTGTCTAGCATTCTACGAACTCGATCACAGTCAGACTCTAGGCCAAAACCATTGGCCAATTGAGTATACAAACCCAGATAACCAATTAAATGAGTTCAGAGAACTTATAACTATGACTATAAGATTCAGGTATTATTGTTTCAAATTCGCCATGGTATCCTAGCCAATTGAAATGCAATGGAATATAGACGTTCTACAAATGCTAAGGCAGCCTCATATTAGAAAATCTCTGACAACACGATTCAGGGGTGGTGGAAAAAGCAAGATGAGATTCTGCATATCAAGACAAGTTCACAGAGGAATATAGCTAACACATGAAGCTATACATGGCCAACTAGCGAGGAAGAGCCATTTCAGACATTTATTAGCCAGAGAGAAAGTAGATGGTTAATTCGAAGAGGATAGTTTGGCCATATAGCAACACTGTTTTTCAAAAAGCACTATAGGAGTCCTAATTCCAACCTATTTGTCATCTCTGCTGGGTAGTTTAATCAGTTTCTACTGAGATAGAATATATTCTGTCGAGTATTAGCAAAAAGAGCATCCAAGCTGCTAGAGAAGTATAGTAGGCGGCTAGTGGTTAATTGGCTATGCTTCAATAGGATAAATTCACAACTGGAAAATTTACTCGAGTAAGCCAGTCTCAACACAGACATTGGATGCTACAAATTAAGTAATATTCTTAATCCGGATGAAATACCTATTCAATTTGGATATTTAGATGGAAAAAGTTATGATATTAAGGGATCTCGAACAGTAAGCAGTAAAACAAATCGGAGTTACTGGAATAAGCATCAAGCGATACTTATCCTCTACATTTTTGCTGAAGTTGTGGCATATATTAAGCCAAAGTTGATCTTCCATGGGAAATCTGGTCAGAGTATTGTTTAAAAAGAAGGATTCAAGTGGAGCAAGTATAGCACAATCACCATTAATAAGTCTACTTATAACAATAAATCGCTATTCATGGAGTTTATTCATAACGAACTAATACCAGCACTAAATACACATTACCCTTTCGTCCAAATCCACCAACCCTTTCCTGCTACCCAAAGTCCTCATCAATCTTACCTTATACCTCATGAAAGTCTCCTGATAATAGATATAGCTACCTTTCATATTATAAATTCAATTCTTACAACTCTTTGTGAAAACGACTTCATATCCATCATATCAGGAGGATGTACCAGACTACTACAACCACGCAATACTGGCATTAACAAATCATTTAAAGAGTATCTTTAAGAGAAACCAGAGGTATACTTTGATAAGCAAAAACTAGTCTGTAATGCTGGAAACTGGGTAACAAGTGAGAAACGAATCATGACTACATTTGTAGTTGCATATGCTTGAACAGCATTTTGTCATCAAAAGAAACATGTTATTATCAAGGCAGTTCGGGATGTATGAGTTACTTACCAATTGATAGGAGCCTTGACTATGAGATCAAAATCAAGGGCTTCACCCCAACCGTAATAGATAGTGGCAACCAGACCCATGATCTTCTAGTCTCCGAGTCTCTGTTATGGAGTAGCTAACATGGTAGGATTCGGGGTTAACTAGGCCGGGAATATTCGAGACAACAGATTGTAGGTCAGGAAGGCTCAAGAAGAATTTGTTCAATAAAGTAATAGAAGAATATCGTAATAACTTATAATATTGTTAAGGTCTCTTCTCCGTTGCTTGATGATGTTCTCAACCATCGGGGAGAGCCCTACTATTTATACTAATATTCACGCTACTTTGACTTCTCTAGTAAAGAAGTATCTTTCTCAGAGTTCAGTTCGTCGGAACAAAGTGCGAACACTGTTTGACCCTGAAAACTTGCCTAGCTCGACTCTGAGAATCCCCCGACTGCTATTTCCTCTGAGGGTGTCCCCACTCCACCAGTAGTCAGTCTTCGATCTCTTCGTCCTGATAGACTATAATGGAATATGCAGTCCAAATGCCTACATACCAATAGTATTATGAATATGGAGTGATCAGTTCCGATATTCATCTATCAATGCATAATGCGTATGCATTATTAAGAGTAGAGAACTTGTTCTCATAGTTCCAATCAGTTAGCCATATCTTGAAACCTGAACTCTTTGGGGTTCCTGAGTAGTCTCCCAGATCCCTCTGGGAAGCCCCTACTCAGGGAGCTTGGGTTCGGATATATGCTCTCCCTCATGGTGGCATATACCTGGCGCATAATTATGCAAGCTATTCCCGCTAGGGTAATACTCTCCTACCCACCAAGCAATCCAAAGCAATTATGAGCTTCCTATCATTACCAGCCAGCACCATAGCCTCCACTATATTCGGCAGTGTGAAGACTATCACGATAAAGACTACTGAAATATTGATCCAATTCTGTGTTCCTCAGTCAGCAGCAAACTCCTAGATTTTACTACAATCGATAATGTCAACTTGAACTAACTTTGTTGATTAGTGTATATTCTCATGATTAATTTTTATTATTAACTTTATCTTGTAGACCTCAATATAGGCTATACTGAGACCCCTATAGTGTTTTTTCTTTTTTATTCTGATGTTTTTCTTTCTTTCTCTTGGTCAGTAGGCTAGGGTATTGTAGAGTTAACACAAAGTCAACTGATATCATGAAATCCTTTAAGACATGTTAGAATTAGTAATAACTTCACTATTCATGAAAACAGGCTGGTCAGGTAGGGTGGAAGAGGTGCTCAGTATATTTAAAGGAAAACAATGCAATCAGAGCTTACATACTAGAAAGTTTTAACTAGTAGTGTGTGAGGGTTTCTGCACTGCTGTCCTATACTGACACCATGCAAATCATGGCTGGCCGGAAAACTGGATAATATGAGATAATTTAATATCACAGTTCTGAAGGTGTACAATGGGGGAAATCTCTAAGAAGTGTATTTACTTATCCGTAATTGATTTCAAGATATTAAGTTTGTTGGTCATAAGTATATGTTACAGGATTGATATAATAGTATGCTGTAATATGTATACATATTTTGGCAACTGTATTCAGGAGCACAGTATCTGATTTGCTATAATGAGTTTTGATTTATATTTGATATATTAGATTTGATTTCAGTTCCACTACTATCTCTGAGTCAGATAGGCTATGCTGTGTTCTACTATGTTTAGTTTTCTTTACTAGAGGTTTATATTTAGGATTCTGGGCATTGAATAGTCATGTAACAGGGGTAGAAACTTGGGTACTATAACTGTTTGTTCTTACAGAATTATAGGATTCAGGTAGGCCTACAGCTACTAATAATAATATTAATAGCAGAAAGGCTATTACTTTGGATTTTTGTATTGAAACTAGTTCCCTGGCTAAGAGAAGAGAGCAGACTTCAACAAATGCTCTGTAACGGGGGCATTCTGTAGGAAGACGGATCCTAAGATTGCGACCATACCAAAGACTCAAAGTAGAAGTAAGGATCAAAATAAAGATAAAGATAATTCAAAGTAGAATCAAGCGGTAAAACTTAATATCATTAAGCCTGAAAGCTTAACTCGATAAGTCCTCTCGAGGATCGTTGGTTATCAGAATAGGGTGTCTCTCGCTTTGGTTAAGTAGAATAATGTAAAGCCAGAGGACACCTGTCAACCATTCTGACCTTTCGCGAGCACCCTGCTCAGCTCAGGGCTGTCCAACTCACCCGCCTAGAGTGAGCTAACACTCGGAGGCAGTCTGACCGCTCGGATATTAACTATCTCCACAAATAGGAAGTGCTTCCGGTGATGTCTCTCCAACTACATCTGCATGAGCGAAAAGTCCTTCCTATCGGTAGCATATCAGTGGCCGACCGACATGCCCACCATGGAGATAATATCCATTGGGACTCACTGGCCCAGCGGTGGTTTCGTCTATACAAGCTACACAGTCCATCGGCAAATCTACTTGGCTATACTAAGCTTCTAAACCTGACTGCATGCTCCTACGATAAGAAATCTCCTGCTGCTTGACTGCATGGGCGCTACCCACAGTCAACCGTGCGGGACCCTCTTAATTCGTGACAAGACTCACACCTCTAGAGTCCAATAATAACCCATGATAATGCCACAGTTCACGGGGTTGCCCGGGACTGGCTTTGGGGTGGTTGTCCTGGAAGCCTTGCAGCTTCCCCAGTCAGCCCCTAAGTTAGCCCTCTACTGTTAACCATACAACTACCCGGAGGTCAAAGTATGCCCGTAGGTGGTTCCCAGGTGTTATCCAGGTGGCGCCCCAGGAGGCGGTCACCCTCACACCCCTTACATATCCTGCGAACAGCTTCTGGTCGGTTGGACGGCCACAACTCATACGGTGTTGTGGGAGCGTTCAAGTTCCTATGGATCTCACTTTACCAGGAAGCACACAACTACACAGCCGTACAGTACTGTAGCGCCATACCAACGCTGGGGCCGCAGGGGGGTGTTAGGAATATTCCCTGAAAGTTACAGGAGGTTCGGACCACTCCTGCTCCCTCAGTAGCCCGTTTCGTGCCCTACGAAGCGGCCCTTTGAACATCTAAGAGCCCCACTATTGTGGGATAACTTCCCCCTAAGTCCGCAGATAACTTTGTCGGTGAAGGTAGGGTAACTGGGGTACCTCAGTAGGGTAACTGGGTTCCTAAGGTAGGGTAATCATGTTTCCAAGGTAGGGTAACTTTACCCTGTTATGCCTTTATTCCCTTCGGGAGTCCGCGCAACCACATATAATGTTACCCCGGAGACCCGTGCAACGTTTACTATGTTTCCTTAACTTTACGCAAACATGTCCTCCGAAGGTTACCCTGCCTAGCAGGGTAACTTTCGCCTACCTGGGTTACCCTGTCTAACCCAATGTCACCAAGTCACTTTGTAGACACTTGTACCAACTCATGTCTACCGCTAGTATACTAAGTATACTGGTCTATTCTCAATCTGATTACCTCTTGGTATACCATATGGGCTTGAGTTTTGTCCACTGTAGCTACCTATCTATAGGGTCGTTACATGCTCACTTTAAGAAGACACTTGGTTGAACAGTGATCTCTTTAGCTCTCTTCAAGTTTCGACCCAACTGTTAGGCATATGGGCATGGCGTAGCTTCTTCACCTATTTCTGTGTGCCCTGGGGTTACCCTACCTTCACCCTGTGAAGCTAACACCCCCTCTGGCCCCGGCGTTGGGATGGCACGACAACACCAGACAGCGTCATATTTGCGTCCCAACAGCAAATGACACTATCATTAGAACGTATCTCATAATACCGTATACGTCGCAGCCGTCCATCTGACCGGATGCAGTTCCCCTGAAATATGAAAGGGGACATTTGGCGAGCTTATGCAAGTGTCCCGGGCGAAATCAGTCGATGTCACATAAAGTTACAGACATAGCGGTACGGCACAGGAGACTATGTCACTAAAGTAACAGGATGTTTTCATCGTGTCTACTCTGGAATGAAATGAGAGTATGACCGCGCCCACTCCAATGGTATATTACCATGTAGGACTATTCGGTAAGGAAGGACTATGAGAGAATTATGCCACTGTTACAATCCCAACTCCTAGTCTGACTGAAGTCTATACGCAGAAAGCCAGAGTAATATCTGCTATTGTGATAGGTCCGATTACGAAGTTGGCCACTTCGTTCGTCCAATGATGATGAGGACACTGTCCAAAGCATTCAGACAAGTTTCAGTTCCTCCTGACGAAGAAGAATTGTGAACTCTGACTGGGACGTCGTGCCACACCAGAGAAATCAAGAGCTGTCCAGTCCAGAAGTCCATCAATGGTGATGTGATTATATTCAGTGTCAAAAGGTGTTTGCACTATGAGGAAATATTCGGAATAGTCTATATGTACTGTAAAATAAATCTCGGCGCGTACGATCTGATGATCTGATAGGCCGTCACCTGACCCACCCACACACTGGTAGTAAGCGTGCCAGATGTCCCACTCACTATATTACCCCCTGT
>Ga0307509_10004821_pt1 | contig 19175 bp, 21 predicted proteins | sample 10_EM_MG_FD_202245 | JGI IMG/M metagenome (GOLD analysis project Ga0307509, IMG submission 202245) | Populus trichocarpa ectomycorrhiza microbial communities from riparian zone in the Pacific Northwest, United States - 10_EM | ecosystem: Host-associated > Plants > Roots > Unclassified | place...
GGCACGTCATGGGCGATACGCTCAAGGACTGTTGTGTGGTACTTGGGGCGGATAGTTGCTTGATGACTGCCTACGGGATGGTGACGAGTGCACTCTCCCGTGACCCATCCACAGTTTCCTGGCAAGAAGTCGAGGCCCCATTGTTCTCGATGCGCTCAATGGGAGCGGAGGTGGACTCTGACGACGAAACGGTTGTGCCAAAGATAATGGAATTGATCCCCAACCTTCCGAACCACCCGCGCATCCAGTACGCGACCCTACTTTTGATCGCGAGGTACACCGAGTGGACGAGCAAACACGCGGATTATCTCCCCACGCAGTTACAGTATGTATCCGCTGGGTTCGACAGCCCGGAGGAAGATGTCCAGATGGCCGCTGGGCAGGCGTTGAAGTACCTATGCCAGGATTGTAAAATGGTCAGACCCTCAGGCCTCTAACCCGGTCAACCGACTAATGATCCCATTCACAGCATCTGGAGACGTTCCTTCCGCAACTGCACACTTTCGTTTCCTCCAAAGGGCTTAAGCTGGCACCGGAGGAGCGGGTGCAGGTGTACGAAGCAATCGCTCATGTGATCTCTGCTATGAGCATGGAGCAAGCCGCTACCTCATTACGGACGTTCGCGTTGGACATTTTGACGTCGATTCATTCGGCTTCGGTCCAGCCAACATCGGTGTCCAAGGAACAATTCAAGCAACTGTGCAGTACGTGGTCCCAGGAATTTTAATCCAAGAGTACGAACTTATGGCCGTTGAAGATTCGTTGGAATGTTTGGAAACCATGCTTTCTGTGGTTAAAACTTTCGGCGATGACCTTCCTGCGGTGTGCCAGACAACGTGCCAGGAGGCCTGGAGTTGCTTGGACCTCTTCATCAACAAGTATGGCTCGGATTACGATGCTTCTGACCGTGTGACGAGGCTCATCCGACACGGGTTGACATTTTTCGGGTCGGCCGCCCTCCCCGTTGCTTCTGCCGTGGTTTCAAGGATGACGTCTTCGTTCGAGACCACGGGCAATCCCGGATACGTATGGATCATTGGGAAGATTGTCAGTGAGTTTGGGAACGAGGAGGACCCAACCCTGAGGGCTGCATTCAAAGAATCGTACGACCGAGTGTCCGCGAAGGTACTCTCCTCGTTGCAAGAAAAGTCCCCTGCCGCGATCCCGGATGGTAAGCAAAATCGGTTCGAAGAAAAGCCCGCTCTGTTCACTGACTTTATGGTTAGTTCTCGAGGACTACATGCACATGCTCATACATACATTGGATTACGCACCGGACGTGTTTTTCGATTCTCCCGAGTCGTTCTCTATCGGGTTCAAGGCCGCGATGACGGGTCTCACGCTCATCCAGACAGACCTCATCTTCGCCTCGTTGGATCTCATCCGGCTCGTCCTTATCCACGATTCCATCCTCCCTCCGCCTTCGGACAAACCAGTACCTCCGAAGTTCCCCATTTATGCGTCTCGAATCCAGCAGGTCATCGAAAAAGAGGGCTACGAGTTAATCGGCTACCTTCTTTCTGGACTCACGGGGGATTTCCCTGAGGATTCGTCATCGAATGTGATCACGATATTCAGGAACATAGCAGCTGTTTGGCCGCAGCAACTCCTTTCGTGGTTGCCCTCGGTATTACAACAGTTGAACTCCACCACTGTTTCAGACGAGGCGAAGGCGAGCTTCCTGACAGAAATAACAAAGTTTGTGCTCTCCTTCGTCGTGTGGTGAAAGCAAAAGTCGCTAATGTGCCCGTCTAGCACCGTCAACGGAAAACAATGGGACAAGGTCAAGTACGCAATACTGGGGCTGCACCGGCAATCCTTGAAGGCCAGGGAACGTCGGCGAACTGCGCTGGACCGCCAGTAAAGAAATAAAGAAGGGATCAAGTACATAGTGGGTAGACAACGCAACCGGGACATTGTAAGTACAGTCGGTAAGTATAATTAGCGCCCAATGTAGTAGACCAATCAGAATGAGTATCGGAACGACTCGCACGTGCAATCTCAGCTTCGCCCCGCACCTCCACATACCTTTCCCTGTCCTCCGTCATGTTCCGTTTCCCAAATACGCTCGTGGCTGGCGGTAAGCTCATATTGAGGTGGTGTATGAGATTTTGGGGGTCAATTTTGGTTTCCGTTTTAGCTGGTCGCAGGGCGTTTTCCCAGTCTACGGCCAGATGGTCATACGAATCGACCATCAAGAACCTCCGGCTGCACAAGGACTCGAAGGTTTTGTGCCAGGGTTTCACTGGTAAAACCGTCAGTCACATTCCACCAACTCCGAACGCGAAGTCACGAAACTCATCCGCGCCGTCGGTTCCGTTTTGAAACACAGGCTACGTTCCACATCAAGGAGGCCCTGGCGTACGGAACGAAGATGGTTGGAGGAGTTTCGCCCAAGAAGGCCGGAACAATTCACCTTGGTTTACCTGTGTTCGGGTCGGTGAAGGAAGTGAGTGAACCGTTGCTGGCGGTTGCCTATTTCGGGATCGTTAGGATTGACAGGTCTCTGTGCGTTACATGCGGTTTTTCGTGTAGGCTGTCGAGAAGACACAACCTGACGCGACTGTGATCTATGTCCCACCGCCAACAGCTGCCGACGCCATTATTGAAGCCATCGACAACGAGATTCCGTTGATCGTTTGTATAACCGAGGGCATCCCCCAGGCTGACGAGATCAGGGTAGGTGGGGCGAGGATCGAGAAGCGTGCCGCTGGCTGAACCCCCACTTTAGGTTGCCAACGCCCTCAAGAACCAGACGAAGTCGCGTCTCGTTGGTCCCAACTGCCCTGGCATCATCAACCCCGAGGGATGCAAAATTGGTATCCAACCCGGGCATATTCACAAACCCGGAAAGATTGGTCTGTTTCCTTCCTTTATTCTCTGGCAGTGGCTTACCGGTGCCTAACATTGCCTCTCGTCTCACAGGTATTGTCTCTCGTTCGGGAACTTTGACCTACGAGGCTGTCGCCCAAACGACCGACGTCGGATTGGGCCAGTCGCTCTGCGTCGGTATTGGAGGTGACCCCTTCCCCGGCACAAAGCATATCGACGTCGTCAAGTTGTTCCTCGAGGACGACAAGACCGAAGGTTGGTTTTTCAGCCCTAAATCACTAATCAACAACGTTGAACTTTTGGCGTATTTAGGCATCGTTCTGATCGGTGAGATCGGTGGCAGCATGGAGGAGGACGCTGCCGAGTACTTGGAGAAGTATAACAAGACACGAGAGAACCCCAAACCAGTCGTCGCCTTCATTGCTGGCCGCACTGCTCCCCCGGGTAGGCGTATGGGACATGCTGGTGCCATCATTTCCGGTGGAAAGGGTAAGGGCCACCTTTTTTATCAATTCCCCTTCGTATGGGATGTTGACCGTTGTGATCAGGCGCCGCCAAGGACAAGGTTGCTGCTCTCGAAAAAGCCGGTGTCATCGTCACAGATAGCCCTGCCAAGATTGGGGAAGTGATGCTCAAGGTAGGATTTCCCTCCGAACACCCTTTATATGCGACTGACCCTCCCTGCTTGCAGGCCATGAAGGATGCTGGATTGGTGTAAGCAATTGGGGTGGAGCATGCTTTTGATAGTTTAGACGGCTTACATAAATTTACTCCTTCATACCCCCAACCCTCCACCACCAACTACATAATGTCACCTTCCGAAGATTTCGACGCGGCGGCATCGTATTTGTCCAACGCGTCTTCGCTCTCGCAGGTGTCAACCGCGATAAAATTGGAGGTCCTCGGTTGTCCGCTGCGTCTCGCGAATAGCGGCGATTCTGACCATCTTGTGTTATCTACCCCAACAGCTGTATGGGTTGTTCAAATTTGTGACCGTATCGCACACGCCCAACACTTCGAGGCCGGGGATATTTGACTTCACCGGAAGGGCGAAGTGGGATTGTTGGCAGGAGGTCGGAACGAAGTACTCGACCAAATCTGATCCGGACGGTGCGGCGCAAGCACGATACCTCGAGATTGCTAAATCGCTAGGGTGGAAGTTTGGCACAACTTCCGACGGTGGTTTACTCGGTCACGGCGCGGATAGTGAGAGGGAAAGTGCTAAAGAGGTTGGGACGGGGATGGGCGTGTTCGTCAGTACAATGTTCATGCCCAAGGACGACGACTTGGACACTATCCATGGGCTGGCGATTGCTGGAAACGCTCAAAAGTTGGCGGAAATGCTCATAGCCGAACCGTCCTTGGATCTCAACCGGAAGGATGAGTATGTGAGTATTTCCTCTGTATGCATTACAGGTTCGAGACTGAAGGTCGCATTCGGCAAGGGGTACACCGCTCTGCACCTAGCGTGCGACAGAGGGAACCTGGCGATTGTTGGGCTTCTGCTAAAGCATGGGGTGAACCGGGCACTCAAGGTAAGTTGTCCATCCATGTGCTATTCGCGTATATGCGCTTAAATATGTCTGATGCAGGACCCCGATGAGCTGACAGCACTTGAACTTGCGGAAACGTGCGGTCACGACGAGATAGTGAGGGTACTCAAAGACGGACAGTAATGGCGGTAGTTTCCTATTAAACAGAGCATGTAATAACAATTATCGATTACGTTCGTGGTCATGGTTGTGACGGTGGTGGGGACGCGTTCTGTAGGTGTTGCAGTTGAAGCGTAGGCTTGGAATGCCATTTCGAATCCGGTGGTATAACCTTCCCCTGTTTCCTCGCAAAAGTTTCAACCTCAAACGCCCACAGCACCAAATTCACGTGTATGGGACGTACCGTCGTCAAAAGCTTCACCACGGAATCACTTGGCTGAGCACCAACACCCAACCAGTACTTTATCCTATCCACGCTCCATTCAACGCTCTTGTTCGGGTTGTTGGGTTCGGCCCTTGGCCGGTAAACGCCCAAAAGCTCAATTGGTTTTGCGTTCCGTCGTTTCCGCTGGTCAATGGCGACGAGGCGGAAGATTTTGTTGTGTCTGACGCCGTGCACGGCGAGTCGCAGACGGACGGTCATGGCGGGCGGATTGAGCTGGTGTGAGATCACGTGTTGACAGTGTCCGTCGGGGTCGATCAAAATGTTCCGAGGGCCAGCATCCCCTTCCATCCCTTGGGTCTGCGGTCTGCGGGCGGCAGTCGGGAGACAAGGTCACGGCGGGTGCACGGAGTAGAAAAAAATACAATGTCGTTGGTTCTCGTAGAAGTGGCGGATACAGGTCTTATCTCTTCGTACAAGAGTAACTGGGCTTTCCGCCTTCATGTGACTTTAACATTAGAGAAATCGAGTTCAGGATGGAGAGCCTGGAACTTGGCAAGGGCCTGTGATGATTCGGGAAACCGATTAACGCCCAACTCTCCGTTGATATAGGCGTGAAGGCAAACCTCGTGTTTCTTTAGCTCATCGGAGGTTGGTTTTCCAAGTTGCTAGATTAGTTGCCTTATCAACTCTGTGGAATACCAGGTGCAGGGGGTAAGAGTACCTTCTGCTGATTGTCGAACTGGTTGGGAAAGCGGCGTAAGGTATTGGAAGGGGGAGTGCCGGAGAAACTAACGTACCATCATCTTCTCCACCATTCCTCTACAAAGTTCGGCGGGTCCAATTACCATGTAGAGCACCCATCATTGATTCTACGCACCTTGTTTCACCATCCAAGTCGCTTAGCTTGCTGTTCTCTGGGACGATCTTCGTGGTGTCGATCTTGGGGTGGTGGGTGAGCACGTTCTCCCACCATTGCTGTTTGTTCACTTTCTCCAAGTGAATGTGAACGAGTTCTTGGTCCTCTATATCCCGTGCGGATTTGGTGATCAGGTAAGACACTCAGGGGGGCTCGGCACAGACCGACTGTCCAGGTGCTCTCGTCCATCTTTATCTCCTTGCACAGATCTCCATCGAGGATGGGTTCCTTGCCCTTAAGACCCACCAAGAGCTTTGTCTTGAGGATCTTGACGTTCAGATCTCTCGCGCGGGTCCCCTTGGGAATGGGGACTATGATGTCGAGTTCACCAAGTTCTTGCTTCCATTTGTAGGGGAGGGCTGGTGGATGTGCGGCTCAGTTGGTAATCGCAACAGTAGATATGATCATGAGTACCTCCTTGTTCTTGCTGTTCCCTCGCTCTGTCATTTTTGTCCTTGGCTTCGCGCTCCTCTGGGGAGAGCTTATCGTAGTCGTCGGGGGTCATTGCGGTGAAGTGTGGCGAAAGGCCGCGCACGTGACAAGACCGTCACTATCTGGGTGGTCTCTGCTAAACGCCGACCTCCTCTTCCGCCCAGGACTGTCGCGTGCGGCCATGGCTACGCAGGATACATTCGCCGATATTGAGGTGCGCCATTTGATTCATCACGGGTTTAAAAGCCTTTCACAAGGCCTCGAAATCGCATCCAGACGGTGAAGGCGAACGTGCGATCCAATATTGTCGAACGTCTCAAATCCATAATCAGCGGGCTGAACGACGAGTGTGGCGCGTCTATCTCGAAGACAGGCAAGAAGGGCGAGCTGATTGAGCGTATTACTCGTCAGTTCGACTCCTGGAGGCTCACCAAGAACGAAGCGGCCTTCAACCGGGCAAAGGGAATTGTGAATAGAGTGACGTGAGTATGGCAGGCTCTCTCTTTCTTGCTCAATGGTACGAGGAGTGCATCTCAGATATGGTGTTGGTTCTAGATACGGGGGCTCGAGTTCTGGAGGATTGTTCCACATAAGCCAAATCCCGCAATCCTCAACTGTCACCTCAAACCACTCCTACAACACTCTCAACCCGGGACCCAGCGCAGTAAGCCGGCATGTTGGCCCGTATAGAACATCAGGCGGATCCTATCAGAGCTCTGGTCTGCCGCAAGCTCCGAAACCTAGTACGTATCTCTTCCCTCGTGGCGATCTTGCTCGATCCGCGTGCTTACCTTGATATCCGTGGTTCCCGTACAGTCATGAAATTTCAATCTTCGCCCTTCCTACGCGTAGACCAAGCCGTTTCGAATATCGAGGAATGTCCGGGTCAGTTCTCCGCCTTTCTCGGCCATGCTGCGTGCGGTAATTGACGGACGTCCAATGCAGAATCTACGAGTTCCGTTGACCGGAAGCAGGCAGGATTGACCTTTACTTTGACCCCAGAACAACGTCAAAAGTTGGATTCAACGACGTATGTCGATCCCCCATCGTTCAAATGGGTGAAAAACGTGACTAAGATCTCTTCGCAGGAGCAAGTACCAACTCCGACTGTATTGCACGTCTTCCACGTTCTACTCTTCGCTTTTCCAAATCCCACGGGGTCCGTGTCAGATGGAGTTCCCCCCCGCTTGCGAAGTTAGAGTGAACAACATGCAGCTGCAAGCAAATCTGAAAGGGTTAAAGAAAAAACCGGGAACGACACCCCCTCCCGATCTCGGCAGGCTCGTAAAGATGTCTCCCGGCGCTGCGAACCGATTGGATATGATCTACGTCAATAGTCAACAGCCCGTCCACGGGAAGGTGAGCCGACCACATTCTTCAGAGTGGCGCGAACTAATTGTCATAAGAAATACTACATCACCGTCATGTTGGTTGAGGTGACCAGCATCGATGAGCTGATCGACCGTCTGAAGAAAGGGAAGTTTGTCAGTAAGGAGGACGTACTTGTAGAGAGTGAGTTATCCAGCCCAATTACGTATCCTGTGGTGCTGATGCCGCGAACCCAGGGAAGCAGAGTGTGACTGACGACGACGAGATCATTGCCGGGGAGCAGAAAATGTCATTGAAATGTCCGGTAAGTCCTGACGTTGATTCAGCAGGAGCGAGCCTCACCCCCTCGGCCACCAGTTGAGCTACGCACGTATCGGCCTCCCCACCCGGTCGAAGAAATGCGTGCATCCTCAATGTTTTGATGCAACGTCGTGGTACAGCATGATGGAACAAACGACAACGTGGCTCTGCCCTATCTGCGAGAAGGTGTTGGAACCAGAAGAGCTGATACTTGATGGGTTGGTCGATTGATTTGTGTCCCCTTCAAGTGTATGCTGATTGTCGTACAGGTACTTTAGCAACATCCTGGACTCGACACCGGACACAGTGGAGGACGTCATCGTCGAAGCCGATGGTCAATGGCACACAGATGATAACAAACATGGCTCTGTCGAGTGGATCGCTGCTCATCCCCCAAAACCTGAGCCGGCTAAAGTTGCACCGGTTCGACCACAGCCCCGGACTAATGACAGAGGACAAAACCAGGGAGCCATTGTAGTCTCCTCTGATGACGAAGATGATGAAGGCCGAGTCAAACGTGAACTGTCTCCCTCCTACGATCCGGGGACGTCGACCAACAATACTCAGCAGAACACACCGGGCGCGGGGACACAGGTTGCTCATGCGGTCATTGACTTGACGTTATCCGACGACGAGGATGACCCGCCGGCGCCTGCACTGCCTAAGCGAAAGTCAAGGGACTCTGATTCCCCGATGGAGCCCGTGTGGAAGAGATCGCGCTATGGTGAACCCAGCGCACCAAATGGACCTATCACAGCATCTCCGGCGATGACTGTTTCTGACGCACCATCATGGCGCACTCTTCCCCCTATACCCGCCAATCGCGGGGTTTCGAGGATGCCTGCCGGCCCGCGTCACGCCTCCTACAACACCGGGTCGGGCTCGTATCGTAACCCACCTGCGACTAGGTGGTAGTTTCGTACCGTAGGGTTTTTGGAGCATGTATTCTATTATTTACAGTAGTAGCGACTCGACATTCTACTAATTATCTGCGTGCACATTCCGAACTTCATACTCGTGTGCTCGGACGACCGGGTACCATGTATGATGCGTCGGAACGATTTTAGAGAGAACTTCCCGCGGCGTCTCGCTTACTCCGTCCGTTTTGGCCCGATCTCCCGTCGGAGCTTGCCGAAAACGAAATGATCCGGGCTATCCGAAACCTTTTTCAGTCGCGTCTTTCTGAATTTTCGCCCTCACCCTCTTACCACCACCACTCCGTTTCTCTCTCTCTCCCTTGTTTTTTATTATCCTCAAAAATGTCCGAGGTCAAAAAGTCCAAGACCCCAAAGGAGTTCGCTAGTTAGTCAAATTCTCCGTCGTTATGTTTCAAACGCTGAGCTGGCAACGTGTAGTCGACTTCATGATGGGTGGTGTCTCCGCCGCTGTGGCCAAGACCTCAGCCGCTCCCATTGAGCGTATCAAGTTGCTCGTACAGAACCAGGATGAGATGGTATGGTCGTCCCACCAGGAGCCGTACAACTTTGATACTCAACGTCCTTCCCTCTTCAGATCAAACAGGGCCGTCTCTCTCACCCATACAAGGGTGTCGTTGACTGCTTCTCGCGCACCTACAAGGATGAGGGTATGGTTTCGTTGTGGAGAGGTAACACGGCCAACGTTATCCGTTACTTCCCGACTCAGGCCTTGAACTTCGCCTTCAGTCAGTCAGCCTTCTTTCTCTACCTTGTCCTTTCCTAACGCGCTGTTCCCTCGACAGAGGACTATTTCAAGTCGCTGTTCGGTTTCAAAAAGTCCGATGGCTACTGGACCTGGTTCGCTGGCAACGTCGCCTCCGGTGGTGCTGCCGGTGCTTCCTCTTTGCTCTTCGTCTACTCGCTCGACTTTGCTCGTACTCGCCTCGCGAACGACGCCAAGTCCGCCAAGGGTGGAGGAGACCGCCAGTTCAATGGTCTCGTGGATGTCTACCGCAAGACCCTCAAGTCTGACGGTCTTGCCGGTCTCTACCGAGGTTTCGTCCCCTCTGTTGTCGGTATCATCGTCTACCGTGGTCTCTACTTCGGTGTCTACGATTCTCTCAGTGAGCATGCTTGTTTTTCAATCCCACTCGCTACTCGCCCTGACACACCTTGCAGAGCCTGTCGTCCTCGTTGGTCCTCTCGAGGGTTCCTTCCTTGCCTCTTTCGGTCTCGGATGGAGTGTTACCATTGGTGCTGGTTTGGCCTCTTACCCATTGGATACCATCCGTCGTCGTATGATGATGACTTCTGGTGGAACCGTTCACTATAAGTCCATGTTCGACGCTGGCTCTCAGATCATTGCCAAGGAGGGTACCAAGTCCCTCTTCAAGGGCGCTGGTGCCAACATTCTCCGTGGTGTCGCTGGTGCTGGTGTGTTGTCCCTCTACGACAAGCTTCAGGAGGTCATGTTCGGCAAGGTCTACTCTGGAGGTATGTGCTTGTTTCACCGCTTGACGTCATTCGAAACGCTAACTTACGTGTACAGGATCTGGTTGAATACCTTAATTTCTTCGGCACGGTGGTCCTACGGAGTGTCTCGTTCTCTAATAGACCTTGTTTCGCATCCTCTATCTTATTTTCGCATTTCGGGAGACATTTTGTTGGTGCCCACCTTAGATACCAATACAAGCCCATCACAGAAAAGCGGAACCCACTTGAAGTAAGAACGCAGCCAACCCGCAAGGCGAAATCGAACGCAACATTACTGTTGAAGCGCGCGGTGTCTCCCCAAGGTACCTGACCGAACGGATGCTGTAGGTGCCGACCGAGGCCTGAGCTTCCTCGTGTCGCCATGTTATGCAAGTGACCACAATGTCTCCTGGGTGGCTTTGCTCGTATAATGCGCCATTAGCTGCCGCTTGCCTTTATTGGGGTCCATTCAGCGTTCGGGTCTCACTGTTAGGCTTCCCGTGGCCATCTTAAGCTTTGGCCACGGATACCAGCTCCCGGCGTGGGACGGTGCACTCTCTTCGTTGAACGTTAACATCCTAACCACTGAACCTTGCGGAGATGTGTTGTTACATCAGCGAAGGTCGCATCTAGTTTCCTCAGTACCCCCGGTGTAGGTGCAACGTGCTCAGTATCGAGAGGTCGAGGGTGGAGGATGCGCGTTCGATGGCATAAGTATCCTTGAGCGGATGGCCCGAGTCGATCGCTTCCCTGAAATGCTTCGACCGCGAATACGATTAAGTTACCTTCATCGAACGGCTGTGTTTGCACGAGGCGCTCCGTGACGGAATGACCGCCCATCCTTATCAGGGTTTGGGCCCTTTCTCACAACCTTCCTACAGCACCGTTTCTCGCAGCCACTTCGACTTTCGCCGATGGATGCGGATTCTCGGCGACAGAAACGTCGGGACGATGCTCTCTCGTTGTTGAACGTGGCCATCGAAACCATGAACCTAGCGAAGGAGGTCTCCAGCATCACACCGGCCAAGGCCGTTTTTGGTTCCGTCAGCGTTCTTCTTACAATGATCAGAGTGCGTTTCCCCCCTTCTCCAGTGGCGTATAATCCGGGTTCACACGTAACCAGGACTCTCTGGTCAATAGAGCCGACTACGTAGATCTCGGGTTAGCCTGTGCCGACGTATGTAGGGCGCTTGACCGGGGGATGAATGGAAGGCGACTGGATGAGCTCAGTCAGTCCTTGTTCGAGGCGATTGGGCAGTTGACTACGTGAGCTAAACCGGCGGTGCATACGCCAGGCCATTCACTCACCAATCTCCCAACCGCAGGGCTGTGGCCGAGATCCAGAGGAACATCACCAAGCAGGGCCAACGAAATCGGGTCTCTCGGATGTTCCATGCGAAGAATGACAAGGAGACGATCGCGACCTGGAGGTCGGATCTCAACAGGATCATTAATGTATTTAATGTGCGTGGCGTAACTCCCGCACGACCGCCGCTGACTATTCACTCCCAGACCGAGCTTGCGTTAAACACGAACGTAGCCGTTTCCGACGTCCATCTTGACGTTATAAACACCCAATCCATCGTTTCAGACGTCCGCCACGATGTCACAAACGTGCGGACCGTCGTTTCAAATACCCACGTCATCGTTTCTGAGCTTCAGCGCGACGTCACGAACACCCAAACCATTGTTTCCGACATCCACCGCACCATCGTGGAAAGTCAGGAAGGGGCTGACGGTAAAAATCGGTCGGTGGGTCCCACTTTAATTTATTCATCACCGAATCAACGCTCATCATTACCCAGACTCAAGCTAGGTTGGTGATCCTGGCTACGATGGATCCAGTGTCTCACGCTCCTATCTAGTATACCTGGAGAGTCGCCTCCCCCGCCGCCGAGGGCCTGTTTCGGACGCGAGGATCTGATCGAGAAGGTCGTCGGCTTCGCAGAAAATCTCACCCCAATCGCTCTCATCGGCACAGGGGGTATTGGGAAAACGTCCATCGCTCTCACCGTCCTCCACCACGATCGCATCAAGGAACGGTTTGGAGACAACCGCCGGTTCATCCGTTGCGACCAGTTCCCCGCCTCTCGCGCTCATTTCCTCAGCAGACTCTCCAAGGTGATTGGCGCAGGGGTCGAAAATCCCGAGGATCTGACCCCTCTACGACCCTTCCTGTCCTCAAGGGAGATGATCCTCGTCCTCGACAACGCCGAGTCCCTCCTTGACCCACAGGGAACGGGTGCTCGGGAGATATATACCGTGGTGGAGGAGTTGAGTCAATTCGAGAACGTATGTTTCTGTGTCACCTCCCGCATCTCCACCGTCCCTCGTCACTGCAAACGGCCGATCATCTCCACATTGTCGATGGAGTCAGCATGCGACATCTTTTATAGCATCTACGATAACGGTGGCAGGTCCGATATTATCGGGGACCTTCTCAGGCGATTGGACTTCCACGCCCTCTCGATCACGTTGCTCGCCACCACCGCATCCCACAATATGTGGGATTACGATCGATTGGTCCAAGAGTGGGACGCATGCCGCACGCAGGTACTTCATACGGACTACGACGAGAGCCTGGCAGCAACCATCGAACTATCGCTCGCTTCGCCAACGTTCTGCAAGCTTGGCCCAGATGCACGTGACCTCCTCGGCGTCATCGCATTCTTTCCTCAAGGCACCAATGAGAACAACCTCGACTGGTTGTTCCCCACCATCTCCAACGGAAAAGGTGTCTTTGACAAATTCTGTGCCCTTTCTCTGACGTATCGAAGCAACGGGTTCGTCACGATGTTGGCACCACTCCGAGACCACCTTTGCCCCAAAGATCCGATCTCATCCCCACTCCTCCAGAAAACCAAGGAATGTTATTTCACCCGAATGTCTGCTCTTGTTGGCCCCAGCGATCCCAACTTCAATGAGGCGCGATGGATCATATCAGAAGATATGAATGTCGAGCACCTGCTTGATGTCTTCACACTCATTGATCCAAACTCACTTGCTGTCTGGGATGCCTGCGGTTATTTTGTGGGGCACGTCTATTGGCACAAACCACGGCTCGTTGTGCTGGGGCCAAAGATCGAAGGGCTCCCAGATGACCATCCCTCCAAGGCTGAATGCTTATTCCGACTCTCGTGCTTGTTTCAGGTGGTTGGAAACGGAGGCGAGCGCAAACGGCTCCTCATTCACTCTTTGAAGCTCTGGAGAACGAGGGGGGACGACTACGAGGTCGCCCAAATCTTGCTGGCCCTCTCTGGTGCGAACAGGAGCCTGGGCCTCTGCAAGGAAGGGATAGGGCAGGTGAAGGAAGCGCTGGAAATTTATGAACAGCTGAGTAACACATTGGGACAAGCACGTTGTCTGGATCACCTCGCTAGGTTGTTGCATGAAGACAAGCAACTCGATGCCGCAGAAGAAGCCGCACTCCGAGCGATCAATCTCCTCCCGGCCGAAGGCGGACCATATACAGCCTCCTCATGTCACCGTCTCCTTGGTCGCATATATTGTTCCAAGGGTGAGACAGGGACGGCCATCAAACACTTCGAGACGGCCCTTGGGATTGCATCCCCTTTCAACTGGCATGATGAACTGTTTTGGATTCATTACTCCCTAGCGAACTCATTTTTCGGTGGAAACAGGTTTGACGACGCGCACACTCATCTTGAACTTGCCAAGCTGCACGCGATCGATAGTGCATACCGACTGGGTCGTGCAGTGGAGCTGCAGGCTAGATTTTGGTATGGAGAGCGCAAGTTTGAAGAGGCGAAATCTGGGGCTTTGCGCGCTGTCGAGGTTTATGGGGAGGTTGGAGCTGTGAAGGATGTGGAGGACTGCAGAAAGATCCTCCGGGATATCGAGGAGCAAATAGAAAAACTGGTTATCACTGATGGATAGGATTTCACCGGTGAGCTCCTGGAAATGATGTTGCTCCCCATGCCTGTTGACCGGTATTTCTTTGTTCTCGGTTCAGTGAACCGAGCGATAACACCGGCGATCGCCTCGTACCGTCCTCCAGACACACCCTTCCGACCCCCCTCGAGATGAATACCGTACCCCCTCACCCGTTCCCCATTATTGCTTCCACCATGTCTCCCTCCCTTTTTACGACAACTTCCACTCCGGTACCTTTTTACCTCCTGCACTCGCGCATTGTTTAATGTTCATTGTCCCACCACTAACTTTCTCCCCTCCTGTGATGCGCCCGTTTCGCCCTCGTGAATCCGTACTCTCTGTTACGTTCAATGGTTTGGTTTGCAAAGATCGTGGTTAACGGAAGGGGTCCGGCCTTGACCGCATCCTTCATGGCGATTCCAGCCGAGAGCAATACCGTCGCTATTGTACTGAGATGTTCCGCAGTCGCCACGATCGGAGAGCGAGAGCCTCTCGCAACGGTGAAGAGCGACCGTTGGATTTTGAGTTACAGTTCGGATTGGGCGGTAGATTATGCACAGATCCCTATACCTAACCTGGAGATGGGGACAAAAACTGTGAGACGAGCGGGGACGAGCGGGAAATGAACAGTGGACGGCGAAGAACGCGACATAAAGGCAGGTACCAATGGGGATCGATCTAGGAACTAGAACGGTGGCGGAGGAGGGTGACTGCTGAATTTCGCGGAACCGCTCGGACTGAGCGGTAGGTTACACACGCGTCATTCTACCCGGCACAAAGAGGGAAACAAAAACCGTCAATGCTCCTGGTTGGCGTATCACATTCGACACAAGTCAATGGGTCTCCCCAGGCCTGACGCTCGCGAACACATCGGCCCAGAACGGCCCAACGTACCAGACTGTAGTCTCGAGCGGCGTCTTCACAAAAGTGGGCAAGGTAAACCTTGGCTGCCGCTAGTATATGCCATAAGCCATGGAGGCGCCGGGAAGGATGTCCGCAAATGCGTCGCCCATTGAGGGAGGAGCGTCGTGAGGATGAGAGGAGACGGCGGGGTGCCAGTGCCTGAAGGTGAATGAGCGTCAGAAGGTGACGATAGGTTTGCGGTAAAATAAATGCAAGAAGACGGAGAAAGCGAGGGTGGCGCCCATCGCGGGTTCTACTATCCGGTGGCCCAAGGCCGTCTGCACGCTGGACGGTCCGCTTGAGGGGGGTTGCTATCAGTCGAAGCGCGTCCATCACTAGTCACTCCTGGAAGGGGGCCATCGTTAACCAGGTTTTGTGCCATCTGCGGCCCGACAGATATATGGGTCTCGACGGATATCAGCTTGTAAGTGACAACTTCCGTAAAGGGTGCTGAATTTTCGGGCCGCAAAGGTACGAGGGTCGAATGTTCATGTGGGTTTATCACCAAGAGTTGCTCGGGCCGGCTTTGTTCACCTAACTCTCACTTCAAACCGAGTGTTGGGTCGAGACCTGGCCAGGCTCCCACTGATGAAGGAATATATTGCCTCCGTAACTAATACTTACAGTAGTGGCCGCCCTCCTTCTTGTAGCACATTTCGACCGTCGGCCCGGTTCACGTCACCACAAGGGTCGCCCGCCAAATTCACACGAGCGCCGTCGTCTTTTCTACGGGCTGAGGTGAAAACATACGAGAGGCACCTTGTTCCATGTACAGCTGAGCTGCAGGCTTGGGTTTATTGGCCTCATGTCGTAGCGGCCGGCCGCCCCCTTTATTGGCGCTCGTATGGTTGGTGGATCGCTCAAAAGCTCAGCACAAGTTGGAATCGATTCTCATCTCCTTCCTCCTCCTCCTCCTCCCTGCCATGACTTTCGATACCCCTCCTGCATCTGTTGACCCTGCCCAAACCCCCACTGTTTTGCAACCTACCTCCGATGCTGTTATGACTACCAATCCAAGGTATGTACCCATGTCTCAACATCTCACAGGCACCCTTTGTCGTTGAGTCTTGAACGCGGAGGCTGACCGCCGCGACCAACCACCGACGTACTGAAGTACTGACCCCCTTGTCTTGCTTTTGATAGTGCGAGAGTATTACCATCGACGATACAATACCCAACCACTCCTGCAATCACTCTCCCAACGGGTGGTAACAGATACGCGTATGGGTCGTACGAATCATACATGCAATCCGTTCAGTCTGGGTATCGTGGACGTCTCTTTCGCCGCCGCCGTGGCCATTCGTGCAGGGACGCACTGTGGGATAGGTTAGTATTCACGCGGACCATTGCCAGATTTTAGTCGTCCGGTACTGACCTGCCTTAGCTCCTAGATTCCCACGGCACAAAAACACCATCGTCAGCCCCATCGAACTCTCGGTGCTGACGGTAGGCTAGTAATGTTTCCCGCGGCGGCGGGTGTGGGCTGGAAACCCTCCCGCTTGTCCATCCACTATCTACAAGGCCTCGAGCTACAATCGATAGCTTATGACTACTAGAAGACAACTCTGTTAGCTTATACCTTCGCTTGCACTGTTAACCTTTCCCTTTCAATCGTCGGGTATTGGGAAATACGAGAAATCCCACCACGAGTGTATAGTTCGTTGTGCGGCAACCATATAGGCAGTACCCGTCACTGTGCAACTCCATGCAATCCGAGTCTCCACTCGGCTCGTTTGACCACCACCGTGGCCCCATTTTGTTGGCGTACTGCGTGAACTTGGCCCCGGACCGATGGGTGGAGTACAGTCTCAGCAAGGGCGCCCCCTCCCCACCTAGCGGCCCTTATGAGTGCAGCTGACAGGAGCGGCGTGACCCCACGAAACCGGACCTGTCCGAAGATAGGACCAAGTCCGCGTACAGGGCTCTGCGTGTAGCGATTCTCGCGTGCCTAGTCTATCGACTCGCTCCGAATGCCATCGGGAGTCGAAGGGCACCGTCCGCCTGAGAGTGGCCACCCCGAACTCAATCGGCAGGTCGGGGCGTTGCGCCGACACTTATGATGATTCAGGGTCGCGTCACGGCGACCTGGAGGCATGTAGTTGGATCCTCCGGGGTACCGGGGGAAGGGCGAATGGGCTGTGAAAATATAGAGGTTCTCACATGAGGCATGGGGGGAAAGATCGACTATTCAAAGGCGTTATCTAACCCACCACGAACTCCATCTCAACGAGTTCAACGTTTAATCTACAGCGGACTCCTCGAAACGGTGCCACTTTCGTCAAACAATGAACCCAGACCCAGACGCAGTTTATAAACGCTTCATGGAAAATACCACCCTCTCCGCGCAAATTGTATGTGGTTGGAATCGAGTGGTGTTTACTTCGGGACTGACCGTTTCCTAGCCAAAACCCCCTCCCGGTACCCCTATTCCTCAGCGCCCATTCTGTGGGGGAGCCATAATCCAGAGCGGGGCAGCGGGTCAGATCATGTTTTCGATGACCGATGGGAGTCCCTTCCCTGCAGAGTCCGCACTTACCGGACACTGCGAACTCTTGGTGGACGCGAATGGCACGGTTTTTCCTGACCACAACCATACCATTAACATGCGAATCGAGGTATCGGGCAGTTTTGCTTTTTTCAAGGCTATCGCTCATCCCAGCTCTACACCTATAGTGGCCGGGGTACGACGGATGGGGTGCACAGGTGAGCGCCACGTCTCCCAGGCGAACGGGTCGATTGAACTGCTTCCCAGATCAGAATCGTGAACTACCTGGGGGAACCAAAGGGGATCAGTCGGGCGAAGTTAGTCAAGGAAGTTGCCAAACAGCTGAGGAACTTTATCGAGGTGCGTGACCTTCGCACCTGAACTCCGTCAGAAGTACAAACAACCCGTTCAGAAAATGAGACACGCCCCCATCGATCCCCCCCACGCGAGCTACCACGTCGCACAAGGAGGCATTGAACTACGTCACATCCACATCGCTGCATTGGAACAAGTGTCGCGTGGTTCGTGGCAGCCCCGTCTCATCTACAGCGGGTGACCTACTACGTATACTACCACCCGCTGCAGTTTCTGATCCTCTTTTCTCCCCTTCTGTTTCCCCAGACCGCGTAGTCCAGTGTGTGATCAGAATGTTCACGTTATGTATAATTAGTCGGCTCCAAATCGAGCGCCTTTTGGTCTTTGAACGTCCCGGGCCGCGTGAACGAAATCCGCCCCATGAGTATGATAACAACGACACCTGGGCGGCATAGGTATACAGTCGAAACCATAGCTCATCGGTCTCGCTCCCATTCAAGCGACCAAGCGGGAAGGTCCGCGGCTCAGCTCAGCGACCGGGGTTAACCTCGGCGATCGTTTCCTCTCCGTGACTACCGCCTCGGTTACCTCGTGTCAATGCCTCCGTCCCTGTGATCTGCTGTTTCAGGTGCGAGGGTGTTCGCCAATGCGAGTTGTGGGTGGCTGGCTTGGTCTCGTCGATGGTGAACGTTGCAAAGCTGCTCGCTCGCGAAGTCCGAAGCGAAACGGTTCTACACCAATGTTCCGCTCATCACTGCAGTTGAACGCCCATGAGGTGTTATCAAGTTATCGACCGAGATCCGACGCTACAACCGTTCCGTACTTTTAATACAATCCAGTGCGTTATTCACTCTTCGTTTTCCCTGTACCCTGGGAGGACAATGGACCCAGAGAGTTTACGTTTGACCCAGTCTTCGTCATCTTCGTCGTGATCGGAGGGGACTACAATGGCTCCCTGAGTTTGTCCTCCGTCATTGGTCCGGGGCTGTAGTCGAACTAGTGCAAGTCAGGGTTGGGGATGAGGAGCCGTTCAATCGACAGAACCGTGCTTGTTGTCGTCCGTGTGCCATCGACCATCAGCTGTGATGAAGACATCCTCCACTGTGTCCGGTGTCGAGTCCAGGATATTTCTAAAGTACCTACATGGCGGTCAGCGTACATTCGGAAGAAACGAAAATCGGTTGACCTACCCATCGAGTATCAGCTCCTCCGGTTCCAGTACCTCCTCGCAGATAGGGCAGAGCCACGTTGTCGTTTGCTCCATCATGCTGTACCACGACGTTGCATCAAAACAGTGAGGATGAACGCATTTCTTTGACCGGGCCGGGAGACTGATACGGGCGTAGCTCAACTGTTTGCCGAGGGGTGATGCTCCCACCTACTGAATCAACGTCAAGGACCTACCGGACATTTCAATGACATTTTCTGCTCCCCGGCAATGATCTCGTCGTCGTCAGTCACACCCTGCTTCCCTGAGTTCATAGCGTCAGCTCCATAGGAC
>Ga0307509_10004822_pt1 | contig 19174 bp, 15 predicted proteins | sample 10_EM_MG_FD_202245 | JGI IMG/M metagenome (GOLD analysis project Ga0307509, IMG submission 202245) | Populus trichocarpa ectomycorrhiza microbial communities from riparian zone in the Pacific Northwest, United States - 10_EM | ecosystem: Host-associated > Plants > Roots > Unclassified | place...
CGTTGTCCAGCACATCGAGGACTGATGCGAGCCCGGAGTCGAACACGCCGTCGTAGACAACGACCGCTACCCGCATGACGGGAACATTATCGTCAGCGACGACGACCGGCGCCGGAGCGACGGGAACGCTATCACCCTTGTCGTTTCCGCACCTGACATGACCACAATTGAACGGTTCGCCTCGCCGTCCACCTACTTTGCGATGAAGGCCAGTAGGGCGCTGTTCACCTCATCCGGATGAGTCCAGGCGATGTTGTGAGGGCCGCCCGCGATGGTGACGAACTCGAGGTCTTTGATCAGGCCGGGCAGCCGAGCGGCGGTCGCCGGGTACGGCAGGGTGCGGTCCGCGTCGCCGTGGATCAACAAGGTCGGTACGTCGATCTTCGGCAGGTCGGCGCGGAAGTCGGTCAGCCACGTGTTCACGCAGGCGTGTGCGGCGTACGGCGAGGCGCCGATGGCGACGGTGAAGCTGGCCTGCCAGGCCTGTTCGCTGACGCGGGTGCCGCCGAGCACGTCGACGTTGTAGAAGTTGTCGAGGAAGTTCTTGAAGAAGGCCGGCCGGTCGTTCAGGACCGCTTCTTTGATGTCGTCGAATACCGAGCCGTCGACTCCTTCGGGATTGTCGTCGGTCTTGAGCAAGAACGGTGGGATTGCTCCCAGGAGAGCTGCCTTCGCGACGCGCCCCGAGCCGTAGGTGGCGAGGTACCGGACCACCTCCCCGGTGCCCATCGAGAAGCCGGCGAGGACCACGTTGTCGACTTCGAGGTACTCCAGGAGAGCGTTGAGGTCGGCGGCGAACGTGTCGTAGTCGTAGCCAACGGTCGGTTGGCTGGACTTGCCGAATCCGCGACGGTCGTAGGTGATCACGCGGTAGCCGGCCTGCAGAAGGACTCGCTCCTGCTTCTCCCATGAGGCGCCGTTGAGGGGGTAGCCGTGGATCAACACGATCGGTTGCCCGGAGCCGTGGTCCTCGTAGTGGATGTCGATCGGGGCGGTGTTCTCGGTGCCAACCGTGATGCGTGGCATGGCGCTTCTCCTGTCTGAGTCGATGCGAGGCGACGGCGTACCGATGCCCATCTCGTCACCCACCTTCGCGCGCCACGCGTCCGGCGGTGCCTGAGGCAACCCCTGGTCCACCGGTCCAGGCGATCGCCAGTGACAAATGGCGGCGGACCCGGCATCGACCCGGGCTTTCCCCGGGTGCGCGAGGCCGGTCCCGGCACCAGTCTGAAGAGCGAACAGCAGTCCCGGCCGGCGACGACCGGCCCGAGCAGGAGACGTCTATGAGCGGAACCAAAGCAAGCAAAATGACGCTGGAGATCCAGATTCTTCCGGTGTCCGACGTCGACCGCGCCAAGAAGTTCTACGAACAGTTGGGCTGGCGGTTCGACGACGATGCCGCGCCGCTCGAGGGGCTGCGCGTCGTGCAGTTCACGCCCCCGGGCTCGGGCGCCTCGATCACCTTCGGCAAAGGGCTCACCACGGCCGCGCCAGGCTCGGCCGGCGGCGGGCTCGTCGTGTCGGACATCGAGGCGGCCCACGAGGAACTCGCCGACCGCGGAATCGACGTGAGCGACATCTGGCACGGTCCGCCGTTCCCCGTCGAGGCGCGACAGCCCGGCGCCGATCCGGAGCGCACCAGCTACGGATCCTTCTTCTCGTTCACCGACCCGGACGGCAATCTGTGGATCGTCCAGGAAGTCACCACCAGGCTTCCTGGCCGCGTCGAGTAGAAGGACACGGCTCTTCATCGTCGTCCTTGGGAAGGGCTGCCAGGTCACCACCGCGGGCGCCGCGTTCGGTCACGTCGACCTCGCGCCGGCGATCGTCCGCCACCGCAGCCCCGCACTGGCTGACCTGGTGGCCCGCTATCTGGTCCTCGACGAGCGCCCGTCCCAGTCGGCCTAAATCATCCCCAGCGCCCTGGCACAGAGCGATCCCACCGTCGCGGCCTTCGAACGCTGGATCAGCGTACGGCTGGCCGAGCCCATCAGCATCCCCACCGCCGCCAACTCGATCGGCGTCAGCGAACGCACCCTGCAACGCTGCGATCGGCGCACCCTGGGAACCTCACCCATCCGCTTCGTCCAGGATCTGCGGATCGAACAGGCGTCCCACCTGCTGCGCACCACCGGATTGTCGCTGGAAACGATCGCCCGGAAGGTCGGCTACGAGCACGCCAACACCTTGCGCGTGCTCCTGCGCGAACGTACCGGCAAAACCACCCCGACTCTGCGGGGCATCTGATCCCTCTGATCGATCACCCGCCTGGCTACCACGGCGGCCGGGCAGGTGATCGACGGCAGAGGGCCTATGGTCGGCGGCGGCGACGACCGTCGGTTCGGTCAGTAGGCACAGGTTTCCTCTCGGACAGTGACGCGGGTGACGGCTCTAGGCGAAGCGCTTGACGAAGGCGAGGCTGGTGTCGGCGACCTCTCGCCAGCCGTGATCGATGGTCAGCGAGTGTCCCCGGCCGGCCAGTTCGGCGAACTCGGTCACCGCGTGGTTGCGGATCTGCTTCTTGTAGATGGCGTCGCTGATCGCGGGCGGGACGGTGTGGTCCTTCTCGCCAGAGATGATCAGCATCGGGCCGCGGGCCGGATTGGTGCTGTTGACCTTGGCCTCGGTCCACGGGTTGAGGTTGGCGGTCGCGGCCTGGAAGATCGGGGCGCCGGAGGTCGGCACGGCGTACGTCTCGAACAGCTCCTTGGCCTCGTCGTCGGGGACGGCGTTGCCGAATGCGTAGTGGAACTGCTCGAAGGTGAGCGGCACGGCCCGGTGGCGGTTGGCGGGATTGCCCAGCACCGTGGCGGCGGAGCGCAGCGCCGAGATGGGCAACGGAAGCACGCCCCGGAACGGCGCGGAGTCGATCGCCACCGACACCGCCGCGAGACCGCGACCGGCGAGGATCTGGGCGAGCAGGCCGCCGAAGGAGTGCCCGATCACGACCGGCTTCTTGTCCAGCCCGGCGATGATCGCGGCGAAGTGGTCGGCGACCTGACCCACGGTCTTGTTCGCGAAGACCTCCGGTTCGGCGTATGCCTCGGCGACCGTGTCCGGATCGTCGGGCCAGCCCGGGCACAACGGCGCGTAACCGGCGTCGGCGAAGACCGGACCCCAACGGTCCCAGCTGCTGGGTAGCAGCCACAGACCGTGGATGAACACCACGGGGACCCGGCCGGACGTGTTGACCCGGGCGATCTGCTCGGCGTCGGTCTCGTGCATCGGTGGATTTTCGGTGGACATGACGTCCTCCTCGCGAGCCCCGGAGGGGCCGCTGGATGGCGCCGGGCACGTGCCCGGCAGGGAGACTGCACCACCGGGGGCTCGGGCGACAGGCTGACCGTACGCCTGCCCGCCCCGAACTACACGTCACGGTCGCGCTGACGAGCGCGCCGGATGACGCGTGCCAAGCCCCGATCGGGTGATGCTCGGCGTTCCCGGGCCTCCTCGCATTGACCGGCTCGCGGGGGCGGTCTCAGACTCTCCGAGGGGCACGGCGTGGGGCACTCCACCACCGCCGTGGAGGATGGGAGAGGGAACGCATGGGAGCAGACCTCCCAGATGTTCGCCTGGTGGTGGGTGCGGATCCGGACACCGCGATGATCGAGATCGAGGTGCGGGGGCGGTGGTGTCGCAGCCTGTCGCTGGAGGTCTATCGCACGCTGCGGGACTGCCTCGCGGAGCATCCGCTGGCGATCGTGCTGGACCTGAGCGAGCTGATCGACGTGGACGCCGCCAGCACGCCGATGTGGCTCGCCGCCAGTCACGCCGCGCGGCGGCTGTACCCGCCGGCGCAGCTCGCGCTCGGCCTGCCGCCGACCCGGCAGCTCGCCGCCCGGCTGCGGCGGCTCGGGGCGGTGGAATTCCTGTCGATCCACCCGACGATGAATCAGGCCCGGGCCGCCGCAGCCGACCGGCTGTCGCAGGTCGACCGGCTGCAGCTGTACCGGCTGCGGCCGGTGCCCGCGTCCACCACCGTGGCCGGCGACGCCGTGGCGGTCGCCTGCGCCGCGTGGAGCCTGCCCGGCCTGCTGGAACCCGGCCGGCAGATCGTGCGGGAGCTGGTCGCCAACGCGGTCACGCACGCCGGCACCGACATGACCCTGACCATGTCCGTACGCGGCAAGGGTCTGCACCTCGCCGTGCACGACGGCGACCACCGGCTGCCCGAGATGCGGGCCGGGCCCGGGCGGGGGCTGCGGATGGTGGAGTCCCGGGCCAGCGCATGGGGCGCCGTGCCGACCCGGGACGGCAAGGTGGTCTGGGCGCTGGTCCGGCCCCGCCCGCTCGGACCGTCGTAGCGGCGCCCGCCCGGACCGTCGTAGCCCCGCCCGCTCGGACCGTCGTAGCGGCGGACCGTCGCGGGAGCTAGACGGCCGGCGGGCCGCACAGCAGAGCGGAGATCCACTCGAGGCCCGGAGCCGCGTCGCCGCCGCGCTGGTGCCGCAGCTCCCAGTACAGCGCGAGCAGGGCCTGCGCGGTGGCGAGCCGCGCCGCGTCGGCCGTGGCCGGCCGCTCATCGCGTACGTCGGTCAGGAGCCTTTCGGCCGCCACCGCGAGCTCGTGGCCCAGCAGGCGTGCGGGGGTGACGGAATCGGACATGGTCACGCGCCCGGTTCGTTGGCCGGCACCGCCGGGCGCTCCCACCGGGACAGGTCCAGCCGGTCGGCCGGGGGGAGAGGAGTGCCCTGGTGCCGCATCTCCCAGTACAGGGCGAGGACGGCGCCGGCCGCCGCCAGCCGCACGGCGTGCGCCACGTCGATGGTGTCCAGCCGGGCCTCGGCCAGCAGCGCCTCGGCCGCGTTCGCCAGTTCGGCGCCCCGGGCCCGGTCCGACACCCCGTCGGTCTCGATGAACATGGCCGGTCACCTCCATCTCACTGTCATCCACTCTCGCCCTGGGGCGCCGGGCGGACCACCGTGAAACTACCGAGATGCGTACTGAGAAGCGGCGGGCGTCCGGGCCGTAGCCCCACGATCGCCGTGCCCAGGGCGACCAGCGCCATGACGATGAGGTACCCGGCCGGCGCGAGCGGCGTCCCCGCGCGGGCCACGAGCCAGGTCGACACGTACGGCGCGGTGCCACCCAGCAACACCACGGTGACGTTGTACGCCAGCGCGGTCGCGGTGTACCGGATCGGGGCCGGGAACCGGGTCACGCTCAGCAGCGCGCTCACGGTCGCCCCCATGCCGATGCACCACGCCCAGGCCAGCTCGCCACCCAGGGCGGCGGCAACCGTGCCGTGCTGCAGGAGCAGGAAGCTGGGCCCGATGGTGACGGCCACGCCGAGAGCGGACCCGATCGCGACGGTACGCGGCGGGTACCGGTCGACCAGGTAGCCGCCGGCGATCGCCCCGGCCGCCAGCGCGGCGAGCCCGCCGAGGGAGACGCCGAACGCCGCGACCGGACCGAGGCCGACGACCCGGTTGAGGTACGTGGGCATGTAGCTGAACAGGAGGAACCCGCCGAGCGTGACCATGGTGAGCCAGCCGGCGAACACCAGCATGCCGCGTTTGGCGGTCCGGACCGCGACCGCCAGCGGCAGGGCCGGCGGCGCCTGCCGGCCGACCGCCGGGCTCTCCGGCATGCGGAAGCGCAGGTAGAGCACGACCACGCCGAGCGGTACGGCGGCCAGGAACGGCAGCCGCCACCCCCAGGTGATCATCTGCTCCGGGGTGAGCGCGGCGGTCAGGAGCAGACTGGTCGCCGCCGCGGCGGCGGCGCCCAGGTAGGTGGCGACCTGGTTGGCCGACACCGAGCGGCCGTAGCTGCCCGGGCCGGCGTGCTCGAGGATCAGGATGTTGGCGCCCACATACTCGCCGCCGATCGAGAGCCCCTGCAGCAAGCGGCAGGCGAGCAGCAGCGCCGGGGCCGCCCGCCCGATCTGGTGGTACGTCGGGAGCAACCCGATCGCCAGCGTCGCGCCCGCGACCAGCAGGATCGACGACGCCAGCGCCGTACGCCGTCCGAATCGGTCGCCGATGTGGCCGAAGAGCAGGCCGCCGACGGGGCGCGCCAGGAAGCCGACCGCGAAGATCGCGAAGGTGTCGAGCAGGGCGGTGGTGGGGTCGGCGGCCGGGAAGAACTGCTGGGCCAGGACGCCGGCCAGGTAGCCGTACAGAAGGATGTCATAGCCCTCGATGAAGGTGCCGATGCCGCTGGTCACCATCGCCCGACGGGGACTCGGAACTGCCATCCGCCCAGCTTCGTTGCACCGCCCGCGCGCCGGGAGGGACGTCACTCGACCGGGTGACCGATCCACGCGGCTATCTGGGAACGGGACGTGAAACCGCGCTTTGTCAGGATGTTCGCGACATGGCTTTCCGCGGTGCGCTGCGAGATCACCAGGTGCCGGGCGATGTCCGCGTTGCTCAGTCCACGCCCGACCAGCACGGCGACCTGGCGCTCACGGGAGGTGAGCCGGAGCGGGGCGGCCGGTTCCTCCTCGGCCGCGGGCCGCCGCTCCCCCAGCGCGTACGCAAGCGACTCGTCGTAGGAGAGGCTTCGCCCGCGACGGTACGCGTCCTGGAACGCCGGCTCCTCGAGGACCCGCTGGGCGCGCCGCTCGCAGGCCTTCCGATGCCCGACCAGATGCCGGTACGAGTTGATCGACGTGCCGTGCCGGGACCACTGGGCGTCGACGGCGCCGAGCAGGACGGCGGCGCGCCCCGGTTCGCGGCCGGTCTCGATCCAGGCGAGCACCTCCAGGCAGAGCGCGGTGCCGAGCGGGTCGTCGAGTCCGCTGGTCCGTTTCAGCCGCAGGCTGGCCTCCTGGTGCTCGGTCGCCGTGTGCAGGTCGCCCTGCCGCCAGGCCGCCAGCCCGTACGCCCACATCGCGTTGGATCGGTGGAAGCCCTCGCCGCAGGCCTCGGTGTCGGCCAGCACCTGCCGGTAGAGGGCGGCCGCGCGCTCCTGGTCACCGCTCAGCCCGACGGCCGCCACCAGCGTGAAGAGCAGATGCAGCCGCTGGTCCCGCACGGCGGGACCGGCGCCGTCCAGGGTGGCCAGGGCCGTTTCGAGCAGGCGTACGGCGGTGGCGAGGTCGTTGGCGAACATCGCGACCGTGCCCCGGATGAACGTCGCGTATGCCAGTGCCGCCGCGTCGCCCAGCCGCCGTCCCAGGTCCTCGCCCTCGCTCGTCAGCCGCTGCCAGCCGTCGAGGTCACTCTGCGCGAACGCCATCCGGCCGGCCAGCACCAGGGCGCGGGCGCGGTACGGTGTCGGCGCGGCGGCCCGGTCGAGGGCCCGGTCGAGCCAGCCGCGGCCCTCGTTGAACATGCCCCGGCCCCACCAGTACAGGGCGGGCAGGCAGTTCAGGATGTGCAGGGCCCGCTCCGGCTCGCCGGGCTCGCGCAGGCAGAAGCCGAGCGCGGCGCGCAGGTTCGCGTGCTCCTGGTTGAGCCGGCGCAGCCAGTACGCCTGCCGTTCGCCGATCCATTCCCGGCCGGCGCGCTCGACCAGGTCCTGGTACCAGTCGCGGTGCCGGCCGGCGAGGGTGAGCCGCTCGCCGGACTCGTCGAGCTTCTCCCGCCCGTACGCCCGGAGGCTCTCGAGCAGCCGGTAGCGGACGACGGCGCCGCGGTCGTCCCGGCTGAGGACCGACTTGTCGATGAGGGCCGCGGTCAGGTCCAGCAGGTCCGCGTCGACCAGGTCGTCGCCGGCGCAGACGCCCTCGATCGCGTCCATCTCGAAGGTGCCCGCGAAGATCGACAGCCGGGCCCACAGGCGTTGTTCCGGTTTCTCGCACAGCTCGAAGCTCCAGTCGATGCAGCCCCACAGCGTCTGCTGCCGCTCGGGCGCCTCCCGGTTGCCGCGGTTGAGCAGGGCGAAACGGCCGGTCAGCCGGGCCGCGATCTGCTCGGGCGTGAGCACCCGCAGGCGCGCGGCGGCCAGCTCGATCGCCAGCGGCAGGCCGTCCAGGCGGTGGCAGACGTCGACCACCGCCTGGCAGTTCTCCGCGGTGAGCCGGAAACTGGACAGCACGGCCTCGGCGCGGGCGGTGAACAGCGCCACCGAGTCGGATCCGATCACGTCGGCCAGCGCCGGCCGCTCGGCCGGGTCGGGGGCCGGCAGCGGCGGCACAATGAACGCCGCCTCGCCGAGGAGCCCGAACGTCTCCCGGCTGGTCGCGACGATCCGCAGGCCGGGACAGGCGCTCAGCAGCATGTGGGTCAGCGTCACGCAGACCGGCAGCACATGCTCGCAGTTGTCCAGCACCACCAGCAGCGAGCGCGACGCGAGGTGATCGCGGAGGGCCTCCGCCGGCGCGCGGGCGGAGAGCTCGGGCAGGCCGAGGGCGGCGGCCACCACATGGGCCAGGATGTCGCGGTCCGACGTCTCGGGCGCCGGGGCCCGGTCCCGCCGGCCCAGCTCGGCCAGGTCGACGAACCACACGCCGTCCGGGAACGCCCGGGCCACCTCGGCCGCCACCCGCCGGGCCAGCCGGGTCTTGCCCACCCCGCCGACGCCGCACAGCGTGACCAGCCGGAACTCGGAGATCAGCCGCTTGACCTCGGACAGCTCCCGGCGACGCCCGACGAAGCTGTTCAGCTCGGCGGGAAGGTCGCCACGCGTCGAGGAAAAGCCGCGTCTGACCACAGGACAGGAGTTTGGTCCACGCCGGGCCGTGCGCCCATCCCCCGGCGGTGGTACGCCGTCAGGCCGCTCCGCCGGTGGCCGTGGGACCTACGAAATCCGGGAGCCGCCGTCGGTCGTCCACCGGACGATCGCCTCGGTCCGGCTGCGGACGCCGAGCTTGGCGAAGACGTGGTTGAGGTGGTTCTTCACCGTCTTCTCGGTGAGCCAGAGCTGCTGCGCGATCGAGGCGTTGGACAGGCCCTGGCACAACAGAGTCAGCACCTGCAGCTCGCGGTCGGTGAGGCGGCCGGCCGCGGTATCCACCGCCCGGTGCCGAGCCCGCTCGGGACCGGGCTGCTCGCGGGCCATCGACACGGCCACCGACGCCGCGATCGGGGAGAGCCAGCCGCGGCCGCCGACCACCTCGTGGACGGCGCGCACCAGATCGTTGGGCTCGAACTCGCCGTGTACGAGGTACCCCCGGGCGCCCAGGCGCAGCATCTCGGTGATGATCTGCGGTTCCTCGGTGCTGGTCAGCACCAGCACGGCCGAGAGCTGCCCGAGGCCGGCGACGACCGACAGCCCGTCGGCGATCGGCATCCGGTGATCCAGCAGCGTGACGGCCGGACGCAACCGCCGGGCGAGGGCCAGCGCCTCCCGGCCGTTCGCCGCCTCGGCCACGACCCGGAGCCGCTCGTCGGCGGCCAGGATGCCGCGCAGGGCGTCACGCATGATCGGGTTGTCGTCGACGACGAGCACGTCGATCGTCATGGTCACAGCCTGCCTCATCGCGTACCGATCGAGCGGCGGCGGCCGGGGACGGGGGCGTCGAGCGGCACCTGCACGGTGATCGTCGTGCCGGAGCCGGGCGCGGAGTCGATCCGCAGGACGCCGCCGGCGGTCCGGGCCCGTTCCGCCATGCCCACGACGCCGAAGTGACCGGCCGTCTGCAGCCCGGCGAGGTCGGCCGGCACGGCGAAACCGACCCCGTCGTCGGCGATCTCCAGCAGCAGACCGGTCCGCTGCGGCGCGAGCCGGACGGCGACCCGGCGGGCGTGCCCGTGCCGGACCACGTTGGTGAGCGCCTCGCGCAGGATCGAGATCAGCTCGTACGACACCACGTCGGGCGGGTCGACGGCGGTCGCCGAGACGCGGACCGGGATCCCGGTCGACGCGCTCCAGGCCCGGCACAGCTCCTCGATGCTCGGGGCCAGGCTCCGTACGTCGGTCCGCATCTCCTCGAGCAGTGCCCGAGCCTGCTTGGCGGCCGCGGTGGCGCCGGCGACGACCGTGCCGGCCAGGTGTTCGGCCAGCGCGGGCTGACGTCGCAGCACGGACGGCAGCGCGAGCGCGGCCAGGGAGACGCCCCGCAACGTCTTGGTCACCGAGTCGTGCAGCTCCCGGGCCAGCCGCGCGCGCTCGGAAGCGGCCGCCGAGCGCTGGGCCGAGACGACCAGCTGGGCCGAGAACTCGATCTGGTTGGTCAGCGCCGCGGTCGCCATCGCCGCGCCCACCCCGGCCAGCGCGCCGGCCATCGGGAACGCGACGACGTAGGCCATGATGTCGACCGGCGGCTCGGTCCGGCGCAACACCTCGGCGATGACGGTGAAGCCCAGCGCGGCGTGGGCGGCCCAGACCGGCAGGGCACGCAACCCGAGCAGGACCCCGGCCACCGCGCCGGCCCCGGCCGCGAAGCAGAAATAGGCGACGCCGCCGCGACTGACCGCGAGCACGGCCAGGACCAGCAGGAAGTCGACGGCGATCGCGGCGGCCGGCCGGGTGACCAGGCCCGGCCACCGGCCGAGGGCGGCCAGCTGCGCGCCCGTCGCCACCGTGACCAGCAGGAGCACCGCCAGGACCGGCCAGCGGTCGTGCACCAGCAGCAGGCCGCCGGCGGCAGCGATCATGGTCGCCACCGCCCGGCCGATCAGCACCGCCCGGGCCAGCGCCGCCGCAGCGACCTCGCGGCCGACACCCACCACTGACTGCTCCACCCCTCGATCGCAGCCGGGACGTTACCGGAACCGGGTATCCGCTGGTAAGCGCCTTAATCAGGAATTCAGCACAGGCCAGTCGTGAACCGGCCTCGGGTCAGGAGATGACAACCTGGTCGAGGTCGGGGGCCGGGGACTCGTCGTTGAACAGGGTCAGCCGCAGCGGGCCGGCCGGCAGATCGGCGGCGAAGTGGAACGCATGCGGCGTCGTCCAGTCGGAACCGGTCGCCGGCCAGGTGCGGGCCGGGCCGTCGTTCACGCTCACCTTGAGCGATCGGTCACCGTCGGCCTCGTACACGACGGTCACGGTTCGCCGCCCGGCGACCGGCACGTCGGCGCGGACCACCACCTGGCAGGTGTCGCAGATGTACCGGACTCGCCGGCCGCCCCGGCAGGTGGCGCAGGGGGTCGCCGCCGCTCCGCCGGAGAGGATGTTGTGCGGATCCTCCGCCTCGACCGTGATCGGCGCGAATCGGGCCGTTTCGCCGCCGTCGGAGCTGGCACTGGCCGCGGGCTGAACGGCGGCGGAGTTCGTCGGGCCGGCCGGCGGCGTGGGCGAGGAGGCCGCCGATCGCGGGTGGTGGCGCGGAGCGATCAGGGGCGGCACGACGATCGTGGCGACCGCGATGCCGGCGATCACCACGGCGAGCCCGAGCCACTGACTTCGGCGGCGACGGGACCGCCGGTGACCCGGCAAGGTCTCCGGCGCGATGCCGTTGGCCACGGGCACTCCTCGTTCTGGCTGGGCCGGCAGCGTCGACAATGCGAGGCGGGGCGGCCCGGAAGGCCGCCCCACCCCTTTTGTCCGGCGAAGCTTACGGCAGCCGGCGAAGCTTACGGCAGGACGTAGTCGTTGTTCAGCACGTACGGGGCGGGTTGCTGGTCGTCCCGCCCGTCGTGGCCCTGAGCATCGCACTGCCGGGCCGCCACGATGCAGCCGTTCACCATCGCGGCGAGGGTGCGGTCGTCCCAGTCGTTCACGAAGTCGTAGTGGAACGTCGGGCCGGCGCCGCTGGAGAAATGGACCTTCGACATGTCGCCGTTGACCGGCCAGGCCATCTTGAACTCCAGCTTGGGCACGGCCACCGGGTGGTCGTCGGGGCAGACCAGGCCGGCCGCCGTGTGGCTGTCGATCGGGTAGGCCATGTGGCTCTGGTGGTCGGGCGAGTCCAGGTGGATGCCGTCCCAGCAGCTCGGCGCCTGATAGCGGATGTTGAGCTTGACGCTGCGGTCAGTGGGGCAGGTCAGCGGAATGTTCTTGTTCTCGTAGCTGTCGCCGCACTCGAAGCCCTTCTCGGTGGCGGCCAGGAACTTGTCCGCGTCGGTGTTCTTGGCGTTGCCGACGACGAACCGCAGACCCTTGGGGAACGGCCGGACGCTGCGGTAGTCGGTCACGCCGGTCTTGTAGTAGATGACCTGCGGACCCTCCGGGTTGACCGCGGTGTCGCCGTTGAAGAGCGTCGGCATCCAGTAGGCCGACAGGTCGCCCTTGGCCTTGCAGGTGGTCTGGCCCTTGCTGAGCGACTCGATGGTGCTGTTGGCGTTCGTGGTCGTGTTGCCCATGAACGTGTGCAGGTGCGACGCCCCCGGCAGGCCGGGGAAGACGATCGGGTCGTCGCCGGTGTTGGTCCGGCTGACCGAGCAGTTCGCCTGGAACTCGTGGAAACCGCCCTTGTTCGGCGGTATCTCGTGGGACGGCTTGACGCCGGTCACCGGATCGGGCGCCATGATGTATCCGGCCGGGGTCGTCTGGGCGGGCGTGGCCGGAGTGCCGGACGAGGCGCTGGGCGTACTCGGGCTGCCGGAGGACGGCTGGCTCTTGCCGAATACTTGGAACTCGAAGAGCGAGTACCCGTATCCGGTGGTCCGGGCGGTGCCGAGCATCCGCACGTAGCGGCCGGTGGCGTTCACGGTCCGGGTCTCGATGCCGCCGGCGCCGCTGACGCTCTCGTACACCGTGGTCCAGGCTTTGCCGTCGGGCGAAACCTGGATCTGGTACGCCCGGGCCGCCGCCCGCTCCCAGTTCAGGACCACGCGGTCGATGGCCGTGACGGCGCCCAGGTCGACCTGGATCCACTGCGGGTCGGCGAAGGCGCTCGACCAACGGGTCTTGGTGTCGCCGTCGACGGCGGCCTCGGCCGGGAAGGCGCGTCCCTCGACGGACGAGGCGGTCACCGGCTTGCCCCGGGAGAGGGGGATCTCCTCGGCGCCGGCCGGGTGCAGCGCCCCGACGACGAACCAGGTGATGAAGCCGGCGAGCGCGGCGGCGATACCGGCCATGGTGAGGCGCCGCGACCGCGGCGCGCGGTGGGCGGACAGGGACTGGGAACTCATCGGGTCTCTCCATCGCTGGCAAGCAGATCAAGTACGCCGCCGAACGCTAATGACCCGGATGGCTCGGGTCTTGAGCCCAAAGACCCAGAACGGGAAGCGAAAAAGGGCTCGCACTCGGTCAGGGCCGGAATCGGTAGCCCATGCCGGGTTCGGTCAGCAGGTGCTGCGGGTGCGCGGGGTCGGATTCGAGCTTGCGGCGCAGCCGAGCCATATATTGCCGCAGGTAATTCGTCTCGGTGAGGTATTGCGGCCCCCAGACGTCGTGCAGCAGGGAGCGCTGGCTGAGCAGCTTGCCGGGGTGGCGCAGCAGGTATTCCAGCAATCGCCACTCGGTGGGGCTGAGCCGGATGTCGGCGCCGTCGCAGGTGACCACGCGGGCGCCCAGGTCGACGGTGACGTCGCCGATCGTGATCGGCGAGCCGGCGTCGGCCGTCGCCAGTCCGCGCCGGGTGACGGCCCGGATGCGGGCGAGCAGTTCGTCGATGGCGAAAGGTTTGGTGATGTAGTCGTCGGCCCCGGCGTCGAGGGCGTCGACCTTGTCGCGACTGTCGGCGCGGCCGGAGAGCACGATGATCGGGATGACGGTCCAGCCGCGCAGGCCGCGGATGACCTCGGTGCCGTCCATGTCGGGCAGGCCGAGGTCGAGCACCACCAGGTCGGGGTGTTGCCGGGCGGCCGCGTACAGCGCGGATGCCCCGTCCGGCGCGGTGTCGACGTCGTAGTGGCGGGCGCGCAGGTTGATGCGCAGGGCCCGGACGATCTGTGGTTCGTCGTCGACGACCAGGATGCGGGTCATCCGGCGGGCCCGGCGGGCAGGGTGAGGATCATCGTGAGGCCTCCTCCGGGGGTGTGGTCCGGGACGAGGGTGCCGCCCATGGCTTCGGTGAGACCGCGGGACAGGGCCAGGCCCAGGCCGACGCCGGTGTGGTTGTCGCGGTCGCCGAGGCGCTGGAACGGCAGGAACACGTCGTCCCAGCGGCCCTCCGGGATGCCGGCGCCGTGGTCGATGACGCGCAGTTCGATGGTGTCGCCGAGGGTGCTGGCGGTCACGACGGGCGGCTGGCCCGCGGGGCTGTACCGCAGGGCGTTGGCGATCAGATTGACCAGGATCTGTTGCAGCAGGCCCGGGTCGGCGTGGACGGGCGGCAGATCGTCGGGGATGTGCACGGCGACCTTGCGGCCGTCGGGTCCGAGGTCGTCGAGGGCGCGCGGGACGACGTCCTCGGCGCCGACGTCGACGGCGTTGACGCCGAGCGCGCCGGCCTGCAGCCGGCTCATGTCGAGCAGATTGGTGACCAGCCGGACGAGGCGGTCGAGGGATTCGTCGGCGGTGGCGAGCAGTTCGCGGCGGTCTTCCTCGCCGAAATGGACATCCTCGCTGCGCAGGCCGGCCACGGCGGCCTTCGCCGAGGCGAGCGGTGTGCGCAGGTCGTGGCTGACCGCGGCGAGCAGGGCGGTACGCATCTTGTCGGCCTCGGCCAGGGGCTTGGCGGCGGCGGCTTCGGCGGTGAGCCGTTCCTGGCGCAGGGCGACGGTGGCCTGGGCGGCGAACGCCTCGATGATGCGCCGGTCGGACGCGGCCAGCGGGTGGCCGCACAGCAGCATCGTCATGGTGTCGTCGACCTTCACCTCGACCTCGGCGTCCCGGGCGACCGTGCACGGCTCCCCCACATGGGCGACGACCACGCCGGCGTCCAGCAGGGTCACCGAGTCGAGGGTGAACGTTTCCCGCAGGCGTTCCAGCAGGGCCATCAGCGGGCGTTCGCCGCGCAGCACGCTGCCGGCCACGGTGGCCAGGGTCTGCGCGTCGGCGCTGGCCTCGGTCGCCTGGCGGGTCTTACGGGCGGCGGTGTCGACGACCCAGCTGACGGCGATCGCGACCACCACGAAGATCGCGAGGGCGAGCAGGTTGTCGCCCTCGGCGATGGTGAACTTGCCGATCGGCGGGGTGAAGAAGTAGTTGAGCAGCAGGGATCCGGCGACCGCGGCGAGCAGCGCCGGCCACAGTCCACCGATCAGCGACACCCCGACAACCGCGGCCAAGAACAGCAGGATGTCGTTGGTGAGCGACAGCGACGGGCCTGTGTACAGCACCGCGGTGAGGATCGGCAGGCCGGCCAGCGTGGCGACGAATCCCGCGATCCGCCGGCGCCGGGACAGGGCCGCCGGAAGCCGGCGCCGGCCGCGGCCCTGCGCGGCGCGTTCATGGGTCACCAGATGCACGTCGATCGAGCCGGACAGGGCGGTGGTGGTCACGCCGACGCCGGCCGAGAACAGCTGGGCGAATTTGCCGCGGCTGGACGCGCCGAGCACGATCTGGGTGGCGTTGACCGCGCTGGCGAAATCGAGCAGCGCACGCGGGATGTCGGCGCCGACCACCTGGTGATAGGTCCCGCCGAGGCTTTCCACGAGGACGCGTTGCCGGGCGAGGACGGCCGGGTCGGCGCCGGCGAGGCCGTCGTTGCGGGTGACGTGCACGGCCATCAGGTCGGCGCCCTTGTCCCGGGCCGCGATCCGGGCCGCCCGCCGGATCAAGGTATCCCCTTCGGGGCCGCCGGTCAGGGCCACCACGACGCGCTCCCGGGTCTCCCAGGTCTTGCTGATCTTGTGGTCGGCCCGGTATTTGTCGAGCTGGTCCTCGACCTTGTCGGCCAGCCAGAGCAGGGCCAGCTCCCGCAACGCGGTCAGGTTCCCGGTGCGGAAGTAGTTGCCGAGCGCCGCGTCGATCTTCTCCGGCCGGTAGATGTTGCCGTGCGCCATGCGACGGCGCAGCGCCTCCGGTGTCATGTCGACCAGCTCGACCTGTTCGGCGGCGCGGACAACGGAGTCGGGCACGGTTTCGCGCTGTTCGACGCCGGTGATCTGGGCGACCACGTCGTTGAGCGATTCCAGGTGCTGGACGTTGACCGTGGTCAGCACGTCGATGCCGGCGTCGAGCAGTTCGTGCACGTCCCGCCAGCGCTTGGCGTTGCGCGAGCCGGGGACGTTGGTGTGGGCGAGCTCGTCGACGACGGCGACCTCGGGCCGGCGGGCGAGGACGGCGTCGAGATCCATCTCGGTGAACTGCGAGCCCCGGTACTGGAGGTCGCGACGCGGCACGATCTCCAGGTCGGCCAGCATGGCCTGGGTGTGTTTGCGGCCATGGGTCTCGACGAAGGCGACGACCACGTCGGTGCCGCGCTCGGCGCGCCGCTGGGCCTCTTCGAGCATGGCGTACGTCTTGCCGACGCCGGGGGCGGCGCCCAGGTAGATCCGAAGTTCTCCGCGTGCCATGTCGGCGCCGCCCCTCCTTTCCGCCGGTGCTTTCTTACTTTTGCTGGTCGAGGACGATGTTGAGCTTCAGCACGTTGACGCCGGGCTCGCCCATGAAGCCGAGCGCACGGCCGTCGGTGTTGTCCTTGACCAGTGTCCGGACAGCGGCGTCGGTCAGACCCCGCTCCCGGGCGATGCGGGGGATTTGCAGCTCCGCGTACGCCGGGCTGATGTCCGGATCGAGGCCGGAGGCGCTCGCGGTGACCGCGTCGGCCGGGACGACCGGCTTGGCCGGCGCGTTCCCGCGGATCGGCGTGATGACGCCGCCCTCGGCGACGTAGTCCTCGCCGTTCTTGGCCGGCTCAACCGTAACGCCGTCGTAGGTGGCGAGGAACGGGGTGCCGGTCTGGTTGACCGAGACCACCCGGGTGATCGGGCCGGTGAGCCCGTCGCGGTAGAAGACCGCGAGGACCGCTCCGACGCCGTCGGAGGTGCAGTAGGGACGGCTGCCGTCGACGCCCTCGAGCTTGCCGATCGCGAGGCTGCGCGAGCAGACCTGGGTGAGCAGGCTCTGCTTGGCGTCGTCCGGGTTGGCGGCGAGGGTGTCGACCACGCTCTCCGGGCCGAGGTTGCTGGCCGCGGTGGCGGTCGGGTCGTACCCGTCGCCGGCCGCCGAGGGGCGGCTCTGGAAGTACTTCGCGACGGGGTTGCCGTCCTTGTCGGTAAAGGCCTGGCCGATCAGGGTGCTGCCATGGGCGACGAGCGAGCCGTCAGCCTTGCCGGACAGGCCGGGAATCTTGCCGATCGCCACGAATGCGAGCGGGTAGGCGAGCCCGACCAGGACGGTGAAGACGAGTAGTGCACGGAGCGCGGCGAGATGCTGGGAAAGCCAGCTGGGCCGAAGTCTCATTGTTAGGCGCACGGTGATCAGATCCCCGGGATGAACTGGACGATGAGGTCGATGAGTTTGATGCCGATGAACGGGATGATCGCCCCGCCGAGGCCGTAGATCCACAGGTTGCGGCGTAGCAGCGAACTCGCGCTCGACGGCTTGTAGCGGACGCCGCGAAGGGAGAGCGGGATCAGCGCGACGATGATCAGCGCGTTGAAGATGACGGCGGAGAGGATCGCCGAGCCCGGCGAGTGCAGCCGCATCACGTTCAGCGTGTCGAGGCCCGGGTACACCGCCGCGAACATCGCCGGGATGATGGCGAAGTACTTGGCGATGTCGTTGGTGATCGAGAAGGTGGTCAGCGCGCCGCGCGTGATCAGCAACTGCTTGCCGATCTCCACGATCTCGATCAGCTTGGTCGGGTCGGAGTCGAGGTCGACCATGTTGCCGGCCTCCTTCGCGGCCGACGTGCCGGTGTTCATCGCCACGCCGACGTCCGCCTGGGCCAGCGCCGGCGCGTCGTTGGTGCCGTCGCCGGTCATCGCGACCAGCCGGCCGCCCTCCTGCTCCTTACGGATCAGCGCGAGCTTGTCCTCGGGGGTGGCCTCGGCGAGGAAGTCGTCGACGCCGGCCTCGTCGGCGATCGCCTTCGCGGTCCGCGGGTTGTCGCCGGTGATCATGACGGTGCGGATGCCCATCTTGCGCATCTCGTCGAAGCGGGCCCGCATGCCGGCCTTGACGACGTCCTTGAGGTGAATGACGCCCAGTGCCTGGGCCGGTTTGCCGTCGACGTGCTCGGCGACCACCAGCGGGGTGCCGCCGGTCGCGCTGATCATGTCGACGATCTCGCCGACCTCCTCGGTCGGATGCCCGCCGTTCTCGCGGACCCACTTCATCACCGCGGCCGCGGCGCCCTTGCGGATCTGCCGGTCGCCGAAGTCGACGCCACTCATCCGGGTCTGGGCGCTGAACGGCACGAACGTCGCGCCGGTCATCAGGCCCGGCTCGCGCTCGCGCAGGCCGTACTCGTTCTTGGCTAGAACCACGACCGAGCGGCCCTCGGGCGTCTCGTCGGCGAGACTGGACAGTTGCGCCGCGTCGGCGAGGCGCTGCGGGTCGGCCCCGTCGACGGGGACGAACTCGGAGGCCTGCCGGTTGCCGAGGGTGATCGTGCCGGTCTTGTCGAGCAGCAGCGTGTTCACGTCGCCGGCCGCCTCGACGGCGCGGCCCGACATGGCCAGCACGTTGCGCTGCACCAGCCGGTCCATGCCGGCGATGCCGATCGCGCTCAGCAGCGCGCCGATCGTGGTCGGGATCAGGCAGACGATCAGCGAGACCAGCACGATGCCGGAGACGCCGTGCTGGTTGATCGTCGTGGTGTCCGGCGCCGCCGCGTTGTACGCCTTCGAGAAGATGGCCAGCGGCTGCAACGTCACCACCGACAACAGGAAGATGATGGTGAGCGCGGCCAGCAGGATGTTCAGCGCGATCTCGTTCGGGGTCTTCTGCCGGTTCGCGCCCTCGACCAGGGCGATCATCCGGTCGACGAAGCTCTCGCCGGGCTTCTGGGTGATCTTGATGACGATCCGGTCGGAGAGCACCCGGGTGCCGCCGGTGACCGCCGAGCGGTCGCCGCCGGATTCGCGGATGACCGGGGCCGACTCGCCGGTGATCGCCGACTCGTCGACGCTGGCGATGCCCTCGATGACGTCGCCGTCACCGGGGATCATGTCGCCGGCCTCGGCCACCACGATGTCGCCCTGTTTGAGGTCGGTTGCCGGGATGCTGGTCTCCTTGCCGTCTTTCAACAGCCGGGCGACGGCGTCCTGCTTGGCGGCGCGCAGCGCGGCGGCCTGCGCCTTGCCGCGGCCCTCGGCGACCGCCTCGGCCAGGTTGGCGAAGACGACCGTGAGCCAGAGCCAGATCGTGATGATCCAGCCCAGTGCGCTGGCGTCGACGATGGACAGCACGGTGGTGAAGACCGCGCCGACCTCGACGATGAACATGACCGGGTTGCGCCACAGGGTGCGCGGGTCGAGCTTGACCAGGGCGCTGGGCAGCGAACGCCACAGCTGGGCCGGGTCGAGCAGGCCGGCGCCGATGCGCCGGGGGCCGGTCTCGG
>Ga0307509_10004823_pt1 | contig 19170 bp, 11 predicted proteins | sample 10_EM_MG_FD_202245 | JGI IMG/M metagenome (GOLD analysis project Ga0307509, IMG submission 202245) | Populus trichocarpa ectomycorrhiza microbial communities from riparian zone in the Pacific Northwest, United States - 10_EM | ecosystem: Host-associated > Plants > Roots > Unclassified | place...
GGGAGCACTCCGGCGGCGAGCAGGGCGGCGCCTGAGGCCGCGGCGAGGGTCAGTGTTCGGATGCGCACTGTGGGGGACCCTTCTGTTAGGAAAGTTTCCTTACCGGGTGCGCAACAAGGTGGCCCCATAGGCATGCCCGCGTCAAGACCCTGGTCCGAACCAAGTACCGCGACGCTCCGAACCAAGTACCGCGAAGCTCCGGACCGAGTACGCGAAGCGCCCCGGAGTTGGACTCCGGGGCGCTTCGTACTGGCAGTGGTTCAGGCCAAGTGCCTTGGTGTCAGGCCGCGTTGAACGTCGACGGGTCGGGACCCAGGCGCCGGTCCTCGTTCAGAGCGCTGATCGCCGCGAGGTCCTCGGTGTCCAGGCTGAAGTCGAAGACCTCGATGTTCTCCTTGATCCGCGACGGCGTCACGGACTTGGGGATCACCACATTGCCGAGCTGGATGTGCCAGCGCAGCACGATCTGGGCCGGAGTACGGCCGTGCTTCTGCGCGATGGCGACGATCGCCGGGACCTCCAGCAGGCCACGGCCCGAGCCGAGCGGCGACCAGGCCTCGGTCGCGATGCCCTGCTCCGCCTGGTACTCGCGCCCCGCCCGCTGCTGGAGCTGCGGGTGCAACTCGATCTGGTCGACCGCCGGGATGACCGAGGTCTCCGCGATCAGCCGCTCCAGGTGGTCGGGTTCGAAGTTGGAGACGCCGATGGCGCGCACCCGGCCGTCCGCGTGCAGCTTCTCGAACGCCTTGTAGCTGTCGACGTACTTGTCCCGGGCCGGCGTCGGCCAGTGGATCAGATACAGATCCAGGTACTCCAGGCCGAGCTTGCCCAGCGACACGTCGAACGCGCGCAGGGTCGCGTCGTAGCCCTGGTCGGCGTTCCAGAGCTTGGTGGTGACGAAGAGCTCCTCGCGCGGGACGCCGGAGGAGGCGATGGCCTTGCCGGTGCCCTCTTCGTTGCCGTAGATCGCCGCTGTGTCGATGCTGCGGTACCCGGCCTCCAGTGCTGTGGCCACCGCCCGCTCCGCCTCGTCGTCCGGCACCTGCCAGACGCCGAAGCCCAGCTGGGGCATCTCGACACCGTTGTTGAGGATGATCGGGGGGACCTTGCTGCTCACGAAGCTCTCGATCCTTCAGTCGTCGGGTGGGTACTCCCCATCGTCAACGATCACGGGCCGTGGTGCATTCCTGACCGCGAAATCCGTCCGGACCCACCGGTGGATCGGCGCGGCCGGCCGAAGAATGGCGAGAAATGCATCCGACCTTTTTCGGTCCGGACCATTGACCGCGGACCGTCGTGCCGCAACCCTGAAACACGCCGCCGGACGCGTCCGTGAACGCGATACGTACATGTGAACGCTGGCACCTGTCGGGACTCCGAGACACCCCACTCCTCAGGAGAGCAGGTATGCGCACACCAGCAGCCCGCTGCCCAGGTTTCTGCAGACAGGGCATCGTATGCAGGAAACATCGGATGAAAAGGTGTGGTGAAGGCCTCGCCGGAAACTGCCGCGTACGGCCCCCGGACCGGCGACGGCGGGCGGGTGCCTCGTCGCTCGAACCGACTGATCGGTCGGTCAATAGACCACGAATCGATCGGTTGGTCAACAGCCCAGGAAAGGGAGGAACATGAGACGCCGACGACTGCGCGCGGCCCTGACCGCGGCAGCCCTCGCCACCGCCACCCTGACCGGAGCGGCCCCGCCGCTCGGAACGGCGGTGGCGGCGAGCCGCCCGGCGGCCGCGCCCGACTGGTCCGCGGCCGTGGTCGACTCCACGACGGCCCGCTACACACCGAGCACCATCGGCGGCTGGTCCTACCCGGTCGGTCTCTACCTCTACGGCCAGTACCTCACGTACAAGCGCACTCACGACGCCCGCTATCTGACCTACATCAAGAGCTACGTCGACCGTTTCGTGAAGAGCGACGGCTCGATCGACCAGTCCTTCAACAGTCTCGACAGCATGCAGGCCGGCCGCCTCCTGGTGATCCTGCACCACGAGACCGGCCAGGACCGCTACCGCAAGGCCGCCAAGAAGATCCGCGACCGCCTCGACACCTACCCGCGCACGAGCGACGGCGGCTTCTGGCACGCCGACAACAGCAGCCGCGCCCATCAACTCTGGGCGGACGGCGTCTACATGGTGAATCCGTTCCTCGTCGAGTACGGCAAGGAGTTCGGCGACAGCGCCTACACGAACGACGAGGCCTCCAAGCAGCTCTACGTCTACGGCAGTCATCTCCAGGTCCCGAACGGCCTGTTGAGGCACGCCTACGACGAGTCGCGCAGCGCGAGCTGGGCCGACCCCGCGACCGGACTCGCGCCGGAGCACTGGTGCCGCGCGGTCGGCTGGTACGCGATGGCGATCACCAATGTCCTCGACGCACTCCCCGCAGACCATCCACGACGGCCCCAACTCCTCTCCGTCTTCCGCCGGTTGGCGGCCGGGCTGGAGAAGTACCAGGACCCGGCGACCGGCCGCTGGTTCCAGGTCGTGGACAAGGGTGCCCGCAGCGACAACTGGACCGAGACGTCCTGCTCCAGCATGTTCACCTACGCCCTCTCGCGCGGCGCCCAACAGGGCTATCTGGACCGGCACTTCGCCGACGTCGCCCGGCGCGGCTACGAGGGCGTCCTCGCCCGCCTCTCGGTCGGCACCGACGGCCGCACCGACCTCACGGACATCTCCATCGGCACCAACGTCGGCGACTACGCCTACTACGTCGGCCGCACCCGGGCCACGAACGACTTCCACGGTCTGGGCGCCTTCCTGATCATGAACGAACAACTGCGAGGTGATTAGTGTCATGAGCATGCCCAGAAGGGCGGTTCTCGGAGCCGCTCTCGGCGGAGCGGCCGGCGCGGTGGCCGGCCTGCCCGCCGCCGGCCCGGCACACGCCACCCCTGCACCCGCGGCCCCCGCCGCCTCCTGGCAGCAGAAGTGGGCGCCGACCGCGAGCGGCGACGGTCTCGGCGCCTTCGAGACCGTCGAGGACGACCGCGCCGACTCGCACCCGGCCGGGCACCCGCACATCTACGCCACCGGGGACAACTGGCGCTTCAACATGCATACGGTCGACCGCGACACGTCGACCGACCGGCAGCGGCAAGAGGTCACCGGGCTGCGTACCGGCAGCAGCAGCTACCTGAAGTGGTCCCAGGGGCAGACCTGGCGGATCACGTACTCGATGTACATCCCCAGCTCCCTGAAGGCGACCACGACCTTCACGCACATCATGCAGATGAAGCAGCCCGGCAACGGCACCTCGCCGATCGTCGTGCAGTCCCTGCGGCGGGTGAACGGCGTGCAGACCATCGAGCTGAACCTGCCGATCGCCGGTGTCCTGGTCGGCCGTACCGGCCTCGATCCGCTGCACGACCGCTGGACCGACGTCGACTTCCAACTCAAGGTCGGCAACGGCATGGCCGGTTCGGTCCGCTGGATCCTCAAGTCCGGCTCCACCACCGTGATCGACGAGTCGAGGACCGGCGTCGACACCTTCCTCGCCGACCGGGTCCGCCCCAAGTGGGGCATCTACCGCTCCCTCGGCGACACCTCCGGGTCCCTTCAGGACACCTACCTCCTGCTCACCGATCTCCGCGGCTACCAACTCGTGTGAGGAGCCCGTTCCGTGAAACCCCCCACGAAGTCCCGTATGAAGTCCCGCCTGAAACCACCCATGTACAAACGGAGTTGGGCGGCGAGCGTGTTCTTCGCGTTCGCCGTCGTCCTCGGCCTCGCCCACCCCTCGGCCCTCGCGGCGGCACCTTCCGCGACACCGGGCCGTTCCGCCGCCGTCTACGACGTACGCGACTACGGCGCCAAGGGCGACGGTTCCGCCAATGACACCCCGGCCGTCAACAAGGCCATCACGGCGGCCAATTCGGCCGGCGGCGGCACGGTCCGCTTCCCCGCCGGCAGCTACAGGTCCAAGAACACCATCCACATGAAGAGCAACGTGACGCTTCAGGTCGACACCGGCGCCACGATCCAGGGCTCGTCCGCCGACACCTACGACGCCCCCGAGGCCAACCCGAACGACCAGTACCAGGACTACGGGCACAGCCACTTCCGCAACGCGATGATCTACGGCGACCGGCTCACGAACATCGGCTTCGTCGGCGGCGGGGTCATCGACGGGCTCGGCAACCTGATCACCGGCAACCCCAAGTCGGGGGAGGCCGACAAGATCCTGTCGCTGACGCGCTGCGACGGACTCCGGATCGGCGACGGGCTGACCCTGCGCCGGGGCGGCCACTTCGCCGCGCTCATCAACGGCTGCACCAACGTCACTTCGGACCGGCTGACCATCGACACCGCGAGCGACCGCGACGGCTGGAACATCATCTCCACGACCAATGTCACCGTCACCAACGCCAGCATCAAGGCGAACGACGACGCCCTCGTCTTCAAGAGCGACTACGCGCTCGGCGCCAAACTCCCCAACGGCCATGTGCGCGTGAGCGATTCGTATCTGTCGGCCAAGTGCTGCAACGCGCTCATGTTCGGCTCCGAGACCTGCGGCGACTTCTCGGACTACCAGTTCCAGAAGATCCGGATCGAGGGCGCCGACAAGTCCGGCCTCGGCATGGTCTCCATGGACGGCGCGAGGATCTCCGACGTCCACTACCGCGACATCACCATGACCGGCGTCCACTCACCGATCATGGAGAAGATCGGCACGCGGAAGCGCTGCGGCAACAGTCCGGGCGTCGGTTCGATCAGCGACGTCACCTACGACAACATCACGGCCACCGGCAACAGCCCCTCCTTCAGCCCGACCCTGTGGGGCGAGACCGGTCACCGGATCAGCGGGATCACGTTCACGAACGTCGACATCACCGTCCCCGGCGGCAACGGCACCATGTCCACCGGCGTGCCGGGCAACGACCCCAAGGACTACAACCCGAAGGCCATCGGCACCCGGCCGGCCTACGGCTGGTACCTGCACAACGCCGACAACGTCCAATTCACCGACAGCTCCGTGAAGTTCGCCGCGAACGACGGCCGCCCCGCCGTCATCGCCAACGCGGCGAGCGGCATCCGCTTCACCGGCTTCACCGCCCAGCGGGGCACCGACTCGCCGTACGACATGGGCTTCCAGGACGTCAACGGCTACTGCGTGAGCGGCGGCGGCGCGCCACGGGTGTCGAGCACGGAGTCGACGGAGAACTGCGGCACCACGGCCGCCCGCCCGCTCGACCTGGAGAACCCCCGCCAGGCCTTCCTCCGAGGCTCCGTCGGCGGCCTCTTCCTGCACTGGGGCCTGCGCACCGCACCCGCCCACACCAGTTGCACCGCCTGGGAGAACGACGTCACGAACGGCGGCTGGACCCCCGACTACTGGATCAACGAGGCGCGGAAACTGCATACGCAATACCTCGTACTGGCTACGTTCCACAGTCGCCTCGGCTACGCCCGCCCCTGGCCGTCCAAGATCCCCGGATCGTGCTCCACCAAGCGGGACTTCCTCGGCGAGCTGATCACCGCCGCGAAGGCCAAGGGCATGAAGGTCGTTCTCTACATGACCGATGACCCGCAGTGGCACGACGAGGGCGGCCACGAATGGCTCGACTCGGCCGCCTACTCCGCCTACAAGGGCAAGAACGTCGACCTGACCACCCGCGACGGCTTCGGGCAGTTCAGCTACGACAACTTCTTCGAGGTCATGGACCACTATCCCGACCTCGGCGGCTTCTGGATCGACAACGACAACGCGTACTGGGAGAGCCACGACCTCTACCAGCAGATCTACCAGAAGCGCCCGAACTACACGCTCAGCAACAACAACGAAGACACGCCGATCATGGACATGATCAGCAATGAGCAGAAGACGGGAATGTCGCCCGCATACGATTACCCGCAGGCCGTATACACCGCACAACCCCGCCTGACGGAAGCCGACTTCAAGCTCCCGTCGACCGGCGCCTGGTGGTACGACGGCTCCGACCCGGCCGTCGACCGGATGCTCACCCTCGGCCGCCTCGTCACCAACGCGGGCTCCTCGGTCAAGGCGCTGATGGCGGAAACCGCCCAGGTCAACGGCAAGTTCCCGGCCAACCAGGCCGCCTTCAACAACTTCGCGAACTCCTACCTCGACCCCATCTGGGAGTCCCTGCACGGCACCGAGGGCGGCGGCTACATGTACGGCGGCCTCAAACCCGGCTTCTGGAACGACGGCGCCCACGGTGTCACCACCATCAGCCGCACGAACCCCGACCTCCAGTACATCCACGTCCTGACCCCGCCCAGCACCAGCACCCTGCGCGTCCGCGACAACGGCTACCGCATCGCCTCCGTCACCAACCTCCGTACCGGAGCGGCGATTTCGTGGTCCCAGTCCGGCGGAGTGTTCACGCTCAACGGGCTCGGCGGCTGGGACCCGTACGACACCGTCTTCAAGGTCACCACCGCCGGCCGCCAGGGCATCCTGTCCGGCGTCACCGTGAGCGCGAGCGCCTCGGCGAGCGGCCACGCGGGATCGGCCGCCGGGGACGGGAGTTACCTCACCTACTGGGACAACGACAAGACGCTCCCCGTCAACCTCACCTTCGACCTGGGCAGTTCGAGGAAGGTGCAGTACATCGGCCTCAACCAGCGCGAGGACTCGGTGGCCTACGCCCGCTCCGACACCGAGCAGTCGGCGCGGATCAAGGCGTACAAGGTGTTCCTCAGCAACGACGGCACCACCTGGGGGAGCGCCGTCAAGAGCGGAGAGCTGCCAAGTCGCCGCGGAATCCAGGGCATTGACCTCACCGCGGCCAACGCCCGCTACGTCCGCCTCGAAGTCGACTCCACCTGGGCCGCCGCCACCGACACCACCCGCTACAAGAGGCTGCGGATCGACGAGGCGTGGATCGGCACGTCGTACGCGACCCCCGCGACCTTCACCCCCATGTCGGACAACGGCCAGTCCCTGCGCCCCGCCATGGGCTGGAGCAGCTGGAGCTACGTCCGCCGCACCCCCACCGAGGCCAAGATCAAGGCCCAGGCCGACGCCCTCGTGTCGAGCGGCCTCAACAACCGCGGCTTCGTGTACGTCAACCTCGACGACTTCTGGCAGAAGTGTGACACGAACGGCTTCACCGTCGACTCCTACGGCCGCTGGGCCGTCGACCCGGCCAAGTTCCCGTCCGGGATCAAGGCGTTGGCCGACTACATCCACTCCAAGGGACTGAAGTTCGGCTTCTATGTCACCCCTGGCATCGCCAAGAACGCGGTCACCGCGAACACCCCGATCGAGGGCACGCCGTACCACGCGAAGGACATCGCGGACACGACCAGGACCGAGAAGAACTACAACTGCAAGAACATGTACTACATCGACTACGGGAAGCCGGGCGCGCAGGAGTTCGTCAACTCGTGGGCGAGGCAGTTCGCTTCCTGGGGCGTCGACTACCTGAAGATCGACGGCGTGGGCAGCGCCGACATCCCCGACGTCCAGGCCTGGGACAAGGCGCTGCGCGCGAGCGGACGGACCGTCAACTTCGCGCTCTCCAACAACCTTCCGATCGCCGACGCCGCCACCTGGCGTCAGTACGCGAACAGTTGGCGCACCCAGGGCGACGTCGAGTGCTACTGCGGACCCGGCGCCAACGGCAGCGGCTATCCGCTCACCGACTGGTCCCACGTCTCCGCCCGCTTCAACACCGCCGCGTCCTGGCAGCCGTACGCCGGGCCGGGCGGCTGGAACGACCTTGACTCACTGGAGGTCGGCAACGGCGACCAGGTGGGTCTCACGGCCGACCAGCGGCGCTCGCACTTCACCCTGTGGGCGATGGCGGGCTCGCCCCTGCTGCTCGGCACCGACCTCACCCACCTCGACACCGTCGACAAGGCGATGCTCACCAACGACCGTCTCATCGGCGTCGACCAGGACGGCGTCGCCGCGAAACGCGTCGTGAACAGCGGTGTGAAGCAGGTCTGGAGCAAGCGCGAGAGCAGCGGTGCCTACGTGGTCGCCCTGTTCAACACCGGTACGTCCGGCAGCACGACGGTCTCCGTGAACTGGTCGCAGGTCGGCTTCACCGGCTCCGGCGATGTCACCGACCTCTGGTCCGGCTCCCACAAGGGCACGATCGCGGACTCGTACAGCGCGACGCTACGGCCGGGCGAGACCCGGCTGATCCGGGTGAACCCGGTCGACGACGGACTGAGGGGACAGTCATGAAACGCGACAGAATCCTGGCGTGGGGCCTCTCCCTGGCCCTCGCCGTACCGCTCGCCGGACTCACCGGCCCCACCGCGCAAGCCGCCCAAGCCGCGCAAGCCGCGAGCACCGACTACCAGGCCGAGGACGCCACCGTCGTCCAGGGCACCGTGGCCACCAACCACACCGGCTACACGGGCACCGGCTTCGTCGACTACACCAACGTCACCGGTTCGTATGTGGAGTTCACGGTGAGCGCCGCCACCACCGGCACCGCGTCGGTCGCCCTGCGCTACGCCAACGGCACCACCGTCGACCGGCCGTTGGACATCTCCGTCAACGGAACGGTCGTAGCGCCCGCCGTCTCCTTCCCGGCCACCGCCGACTGGAACACCTGGGCCACGAAGACCGTGAACGTCCCGCTGACGGCCGGCACCGACAGGATCAGGGCGACCGCGACCACCGCGAACGGCGGCCCCAACCTCGACCGCATCGGCGTCGGCACCGCGACCGACGCACAGGCCCCGACCCGCCCCGGCCAGCCGAGTTGCCCGGACATCGGCGAGGACGGCCTCACCCTGGCCTGGGGCGCCTCGACCGACAACGTGGGCGTCACGGCGTACGACCTCTACGAGCACGGCAACAAGATCGGTGAGGCGCCCGGGAGTTCGACGAGCAGGGACCTCACCGGGCTCGTCCCGAACACGACCTACGACCTCACCGTCATCGCCCGGGACGCGGCCGGGAACACCTCGCCCGCCAGCCCGGTCGTCGACTGCACGACGAAGCCCAGCTCCGACACCACTCCACCCACCCGGCCCGGTACTTTGTCGACCGCCGACATCACATCGAATACCGTCGACCTCACCTGGGGCGCCTCCACCGACGATCGATCGGTGGTCGCATACGACATACGCAGCGCGGACACCGTATACAAGACGGTCACCGCCGGCACCACGACCACCCTCACCGGCCTCGCCTGCAACAGCCCGTACACGCTGAACGTCGTCGCCCGGGACGCGGCCGGCAACCTCTCCGAGCCGAGCAACACCGTCACCTTCACCACCAAGGCCTGCGCGGGCGACGGCGGTGTCCCCTCGTCCGTCGCGACCCTCTCCACCGGCTGGACCATCCCGTGGGGCACCTACTGGATGCCCGACGGCCGGAGCGCCCTCGTCACCGAACGGGACGACTTCCGGGTCTGGAAGACGACCAAGGACGGCACCCGGACCCAGGTCGGCACCGTGCCCAACGCGGTCACCACCAACGGCGAGGGCGGCCTCCTCGGCGTCGCCGTCGACCCGAAGTGGGCCACCAACCACTACGTGTACTTCATGCACACCGCGTCCGAGGGCAACCGCGTCGTCCGCATGACGTACGACGGCACCACCCTCACCGGCTACACGATCCTCCTCCAGGGCATCAAGAAGAACCGCTACCACAACGGCGGCCGCCTCGCCTTCGGCCCCGACGGCTACCTCTACGTCTCCACCGGCGAGGCCCAGACCCCCGACCTCGCCCAGGACAAGACCTCCCTCAACGGCAAGATCCTGCGCATGACGACGGACGGGAAACCGGCGCCCGGCAACCCGTTCGGCAACTACGTCTACTCGTACGGTCACCGCAACCCGCAGGGGCTCGCCTTCGACCGCAACGGCCGCCTGTGGGAAGCGGAGTTCGGCAACAGCTCCAAGGACGAACTCAACCTCATCAAGCCGGGCGCCAACTACGGCTGGCCCACCTGCGAAGGGACGTGCAGTGTCGCCGGCATGACCAACCCCAAGGCCACCTGGAACGTCAACGAGGCCTCGCCCAGCGGCATCGCCATCGTCCGCAACGTCGTCTACATGGCGTCCCTGCGCGGCGAACGCCTCTGGCGCATCCCGATCAACGGCGACACCGAGAACGTCGGCACCCCGACCGCGTACTACGTCGGAACGTACGGACGTCTGCGCACGGTCACCAAGGTCCCCGGCGCCGACCAACTGTGGCTGTCGACCACCAACTGCGACAACAACGGCAACCAGCCCGACGGCTCCGACAAGCTCTTCCGTGTCGACATCGGGTAGGGGAGGGGGAGTTCAGGCCCGGTACAGCGCCTCGACCTCGTTGGCGTAGGCGTTCTCGATGGCCTTGCGCTTCAGTTTCAGGGACGGGGTCAGCAGGCCGTGTTCCTCGGTGAAGGGCTGGGCCAGGATGCGGAAGGTGCGGATCGACTCGGCCTGCGAGACCAGGGTGTTGGCGGCGACCACCGCGCGCCGCACCTCGGTCTCCAGGTCGGCGTCCCGCACCAGCTCCGCCGGTGTCATCCGGGGTTTGCCGCGCATGGTGAGCCAGTGCTCGACGGCCTCGTGGTCGAGGGTGACGAGAGCGGCGATGTAGGGGCGGTCGTTGCCGACGACGATGCACTGCGAGACCAGCGGATGGTCCCGCACCCGCTCCTCCAGGAGACCCGGCGCGACACTCTTCCCTCCCGAGGTCACCAGGATCTCCTTCTTGCGCCCGGTGATGGTCAGATAGCCGTCCTCGTCGAGGGAACCGAGGTCGCCGGTGGCGAGCCAGCCGTCGTGCAGGGTCTCGTCGGTCGCCTTCTGGTTGTTGAGGTAGCCCTGGAAGACATTGGGGCCGTTCAGCCAGATCTCGCCGTCGTCCGCGATGTGCACGGTCACACCCGGGACCGCCTGGCCGACCGTGCCGTAGCGCGTGCGTTCGGGCGGGTTGGCGGTCGCGGCGGCCGTCGACTCGGTGAGGCCGTAGCCCTCGTAGATCTGCACGCCCGCGCCGGCGAAGAAGAGTCCGAGCCGCCGGTCCATGGCCGACCCGCCGGACATGGCGTTGCGGATCCGGCCGCCCATGGCGGCCCGCACCTTGGAGTAGACGAGTTTGTCGAAGAGCTGGTGCTGCATCCGCAGCCCGGCGGACGGGCCGGGGCCGATGCCCCAGGCCTTCTCCTCGACGGCGTCCGCGTACTTCACCGCGATCTCGACGGCCTTCTCGAACGGCCCGGCCTTTCCGTCCTTCTCGGCCTTGCGGCGGGCCGCGTTGAAGACCTTCTCGAAGATGTACGGCACGGCCAGGATGAACGTCGGCTTGAACGCGACCAGGTCGGGCAGCAGGGCGGCGGCGTTGAGCTGCGGCTGGTGGCCGAAGCGCACCCCGCCGCGGATCGCTGCGACCTGCACCATCCGCCCGAAGACGTGCGCCAGCGGCAGGAACAGCAAAGTCGCCGCCTCGTCGCCCTTCTTCGAGTGGAAGACGGATTCCCAGCGGTCGATGACGGTGTCCGCCTCGTACATGAAGTTGCCGTGCGAGATGACACAGCCCTTGGGGCGGCCCGTGGTGCCCGAGGTGTAGATGATCGTCGCGGTCGAGTCCGGGGTGACGGCCTGCCGGTGCCGGTGCACCACCTCGTCCTCGATGTGCGCGCCGGCGTCGTACAGCTCCTGCACGGCGCCCGTGTCCAACTGCCACAGCTGGTGCAGCGCGGGGAGGCGGTCGATGACGGTGGCGATGGTCATCGCGTGGTCCTCGTGCTCGACCATGGCCGCCGAGACCTGCGCGTCGTGCAGCATCCAGAAGCACTGCTCGGCCGACGACGTGGGGTAGACCGGCACCACCTGGGCGCCGATCGTCCACAGCGCGAAGTCGAACAGCGTCCACTCGTAGCGGGTGCGGGACATGATCGCGACCCGGTCGCCGAAGCGGACGCCCCGGGCCAGCAGCCCCTTGGCGAGGGCGAGGACCTCGTCACGGAACTCGGCGGCGGTCACGTCCCGCCACTCGTCCTGCTCGTCCTTGCGGCCGAGGGACACGTGGAGGGGGTTTTCCTGGGCACGCTCGAACACGACGTCGGCCAGACCGCCCACCGGCGGCGCCAACGCCGACGGAGGGTTGGTGAACTCGCGCAAACCCCACTCCCCGCTCTTGTCGACGCTCCCCACAGCGCGGTGAAAGCTACCCCACCGGACGGAAGGGCGGGAGGGGGCCGGAACCAGAGCAGTCCTCACAAGGGGAAGGGTCGGACAGAAATCCTTACGGTTCCGTAGGTTTCGGCCCCGTAATCTCCACTGAATCTGTACGACCCGATTACCCCCGCCGTCCCCCTCGTGCGACGTCACCCGGGCGACGCCGTCTCCTCCTCGCTCAGCGTCCGCGCGCCCGATTCCGTCACCCCGACACGCTCCGCCCGACCGGCCCCCACCAGCACGAGAACCAGCGCACCGGCCGCCGTACCGACGAACCCGGCCGTCACGAACGCCGAGTCGAGCCCCGAGGCGAACGCCGCCCGCAGCGCGTGCTCGGAGAACGCCCCGCGCAGCGCCCCGGCCCCGCCGCCCGCGAGCGTGTGCGCCGCGTCGTGCGGGAGCGTGTCCCGCATCCGCGAGGTGAGTACGGTCCCAGAGACGGCGACACCGAGTGCGTACCCCAGCTGCCGTACGGTGTTCATCGCGCCGCCCGCCATGCCCGCCCGCTCCGCCGGCACCGCGGCGAGGGCCGCCCCGGCGATGCCCGGCGCCACCAGCCCCGTACCGACCCCCACCAGGACCAGCCCCGGCACCAGCGTCGTCCAGTCCGAACCGGCGCCCAGCACGGCCTGGCAGAAACACCCCGTACCGATCAACAGCAGCCCGCCGCCGACTGTCAGCCGGGCCGGCACCCCGTGCAGCAGCTTCCCGGCCAGCACCGACACCACGACCGCCGCCCCCGTCAGAGGCAGCAGCGTCAGCCCGCCGCGCACCGGGCTCATCCCCAGCACCGTCTGCAGCCAGATCGACAGATACGGCATCCCGCCGAACGCCACCCCGTTGAACGCCAGCCCGCCCGCCATCACCCCGACGAAAGCGGGCTTGCGCAGCAGCGCCAGATCGAGCAGCGGATGCGCCACCCGCCGCTCCACCAGCACGAAGCAGACCAGCGCGAGTGCCGCCAGCGCGAAGGGCACGAGCGTCGGCGTGGCGCCCCAGCCGTCCTCCCCGGCCCGCACCACCGCGTACGTCACCCCGCCCGCGAACCCCGCGAACGTCACCGTCCCGAGCCAGTCGATGCGCATCCCGCGCGGCCCCTTCGACTCCGGCACCACCCGCAGCGTCAGCCACACCGCGGCCACGCTCACCGGCAGGTTCACGAAGAAGATCCACCGCCAGCCCGGCCCCTCGGTGAGCACCCCGCCCAGCACCGGTCCGACCGCCGCGGCCCCGCCGCTGACCGCGCCCCACACCCCGAGCGCCACCGACCGCCGCCGCCCCTGATAAACCGAGCCCAGCAAAGGCAACGTGGTCGCGAGCATCGCCGCCGCCCCCACCCCCTGCACGGCCCGGGCCGCCACCAGCGCGCCCGGCCCGCCCGCGAGCCCGCACAGCAGCGACGCCACCGCGAACACCACCAGACCCGCCACATGCACCCGCCGCCGCCCCAGAATGTCGGCGGCGGCCCCGAACCCCAGCAGCAGCGCGGCCAACGCCAGCGCGTACCCGTCCACCACCCACTGCAGATCACTCAACGACGCGTGCAGCGACCGCGCCATGTCCGGCAGCGCCACCACCACGATGGTCACATCCAGCAACAACATGAACGTGCCCAGGCACACCGCCGTCAGCGGCCCCCATGTACGCATGCCCTCAACTCCCCTGTCCGGGATGACCAGTTCTCCGTACGATGGGCTCCTCCCGGACGATCACCGCCGAACCGGGCGCCTTATCGCCGGAATCCGACAGGAGCAGCCGTGCTGGAGATGGAATCCGACACCCTCGACCGGCTCGACATGGAACTCCTCACCGCCCTGGAGATCAACGGCCGCGCCTCGTTCAGCCGCCTCGGCGCGGTCCTCGGCGCCTCCGACCAGACCGTCGCCCGCCGCTTCCGCAGACTCACCGCCGAGGTGGGCCTGCGCGTCGTCGCCATCCGGGACGCCGAACGCCTCGGCCAGGACCAGTGGATGCTGCGCCTGCGCTGCGCCCCCGACAACGCCCTCAACATCGCCGACGCCCTCGCCAAGCGCCCCGACACCGCCTGGATCGGCCTCGCCTCCGGCGGCACCGAGATCGTCTGCCTCACCCGCCCCCGCAACCCAGGCGACTACGACGACCTCCTGCTCGGCAAACTCCCACGCACCCCCAGCGTCCTGGACATCCGAGCCCACCAGATGCTGCACCGCTTCTACGGCGGCCCCACGGGCTGGCTCCGCCGCTTCAAAGTGCTGGCGGACGACCAGATCACGGCCCTGCTCCCCGAACCGGCGCCGACACCGGGCCCCGCCCGCATCGACGCGGAGGACGAGGCCCTGATCGCCGTACTCGAACGCGACGGACGCGCCACCTACCCCGAACTCCAGCGCGCCACCGGCCGCTCCGAGTCCGCCGTCAAACGCCGCCTCGCCACCCTGATCGGCTCCGGAGCCGTGTACATCGACATCGAGTACGACTCCGAGGTCTTCGGCTACCCGCGTGCGGCCGTGCTGTGGATCACGGCGACCCCCGCGGCACTCCACTCGGTCGGCGAGGCACTGGCCACCCACGACCAGATCGCCTACGCGTCCGCCACGGCCGGCACGTCCAACATCGTCGTCACGGCCGTCGTCAAGGACACGGCCGGGCTCTACGACTACCTCAGCGGACCCCTCGGACAGCTCGACGGAGTGCGGCACGTGGAGGCGAGCCCGTTCCTGCGCCGGGTCAAACAACTGACGTACCGGACGCTTCCGCTCAACTCGCCCCCAACTCGGGCCCCCTCAAAGTAAGTTCAAGATAAATCATGCTCAATACCAAGCACTCGGAGGCGGGAATCACAGTGTCCGGCGATCGAATGTGGCTCGTCCAAAGCGATGCCGCAGGGATTTCCGCAAAGATCTTTTCCGGTGCTGGAAAAAATCATTGGAAGTCCTCAGGGCGAGACCCCTGAAGGGAATATCGAATTGAAGACCAAAAATGCTCACCGCAGGTCCCTGGGACGCCACAGGAAGGTGGTGGGGGCCTTGGCTGCGGCGACGGCCCTCCTTGGCGGCGGGCTCTACGCCAACGCGAACGCCGCCTCCGTCCAGTCCGACCCGTCCAGCAGCGCCTCCGCCTCGGACCCCGGATCACCGTCCCAGTCCCAAACCACACCAGGATCCACCTCCCCGTCCACGCCCGGATCCGCCCGCCCGTCCTCGATCGTGCCCTCGAACTCCGCCGGGACCGGCACCTCCGTCTCGGACGTGGTCGATGCCGCCAACACCTTCCTCGACACCCTGGACGACGACCAACAGGCTGACGTACTCCTCGACTTCACCCAGGCCAACGCCGTCGCCTGGTCGAACCTCTCGTGCGGCGCGACCTGCCGGGTCGGCATCGAACTCGGCTCCCTCAGCGACACCCAACTCGCCGCCGCCAAGGCCGTGGTCGAGGCCGCCACGGGCACCGGCAGCGACACCGGCTACGACCAGATCTCCCAGATCCTCGCGGCCGACGACGTCCTCGGCGAGACCGACAGCAGCTACGGCAGCGGCAACTACTACCTCGCCTTCCTGGGCACCCCGAGCACCACCGGCACCTGGCAACTCCACTTCGGTGGCGACCAGTTGGCCGTCAACCTCACCTACAAGGACGGCGAGGTCGTCGGCGCCACCCCGTACTTCGCCGGCGTCGAACCCGTCAGCTGGACCGACGACAGCACCACCTACGCACCCCTGTCCGGGATGCACGACGGCCTGGTCTCGATGCTCGAAGGCCTGACCGACGACGAGTTGACCGAGGCGAAGCTCTCCGACACGACCACCGACGTGGTGCTCGGCCCGGACGACGACGGCGACTTCCCCACCACCAAGGAAGGCATCGCGGCCAGCGAACTCACCGACGACCAGCAGCAGTTGATCCTCGACGCCATCACCCCCTGGGTGGAGGCCGCCGACGACACGACCGCCGCGTCCACCCTGAGCACCTACAAGTCGGAACTCGACGACACCTACATCTCCTACTCCGGCACCACCGACCTGGACACCGCCGGCGACTACGTACGCATCGACGGACCCGGCGTCTGGATCGAGTTCTCGGTCGAGGACGGCGTCGTCGACACCAGCCAACTCGGCTACAGCAGCGTCTACCGCGACCACGACACCGACTACGGAGGAGAGTTCTCGTTCTCCTGAACCGCATAATGGGCGGCGCTGCTCCTGACCGACAGCGCCGCCCGCTGTCGCGTATTTCCTCGGCCTGTATTTCCTGTGCGCCTCTATTTCCCGACCTTGCGGAATTCGACATCGGCATCGCCACGCAATGGTGCGCCGATACCGCCGATACCGCCGATATTACGGACCGCGCCGATGCAGCCGATCCCCGCCCGCCAGAATCGCCGCCGCCAGTGCGTCCGCCGCGCCCTGTGCGGAAACCCTGCGCCGCCCGTGCACCAGCACGAAATCGACCTCGCCCAATTCCGGCAGCCCCGCCCGCTCCGGTACCCGTACGAGTCCCGGCGGCACCAGTCCCTTCGAGTGCGCCATCACCCCGAGTCCCGCCCGGGCGGCGGCGATCAGCCCGTTCAGACTCCCGCTCGTACAGGCGATACGCCACGCCCGCCCCTGCCGCTCCAGCGCCTCCATGGCAAGGGCCCGAGTGATCCCCGGCGGCGGATAGACGATCAGCGGCACCGGACGGTCCGCGTCCAACCGGAGCCGCTCCGCGCCGATCCACACCAGCTTGTCGTGCCAGACCAGTTCACCCCGGGGGTCCTCGGCCCGCCGCTTCGCCAGCACCAGGTCCAGCTTCCCGGCCGCCAGTTGCTCGTGCAGCGTCCCGGACAGCTCCACCGTCAGCTCCAGGTCGACCTCGGGATGCTCGTAGCGGAAGCCCTCCAGGATCTCCGGCAGCCGGGTCAGCACGAAGTCCTCGGACGCCCCGAAGCGCAGCCGGCCGCGCAGCCGGGTGCCGGTGAAGAACGCCGACGCCTGCTCCTGCACCTCCAGGATCCGGCGCGCGAAACCGAGCATCGCCTCGCCGTCCTCCGTCAGCTCCACGGAGTGCGTGTCCCGGGTGAACAGCTGCCGCCCCGTCGCGTCCTCCAGCCGCCGCACATGCTGGCTCACCGTCGACTGGCGCAACCCGAGCCGCCGCGCTGCCTGCGTGAAACTCAGCGTCTGGGACACCGCGAGGAAAGTCCGCAGGTGGGAGAGGTCGTACATGGCATACACCATGGCATACACGGTAGCCGGTCATCGCGAAACGTGATGGCAGTCAGAGCGGTATGACGGATTCCCGATCAAGAGGCGGAGGAGGACGATGGGGAGGGCACCGGTCCGCGCCGGACGGGCGGACGTACAGCGAGACAGTGGAGCACAGTGAAACGCCTGCGATGGCCCCGTCGGATGCCGATCGACCCCTACATCCTGCTGCTCCTCGGGACGGTCGGCGTCGCCGCACTCCTCCCTGCCCGAGGTACCGGCGCCGACGTCGCCTCGGGCGCCTCCACGGCCGCCATCGCCTTCCTCTTCTTCCTCTACGGCGCCCGCCTCTCGACCCGCGAGGCACTGGACGGACTCAAGCACTGGCGACTGCACACCACCGTCCTGGCCTGCACCTTCGTCGTCTTCCCGCTGCTCGGCCTGGCCGCCCGCGGCCTCGTCCCGGTACTCCTGACCCACCCCCTCTACCAGGGGCTGCTCTTCCTCACCCTCGTCCCCTCGACCGTCCAGTCCTCGATCGCGTTCACCTCGATCGCGCGCGGCAACGTGCCCGCCGCGATCTGCGCCGGCTCCTTCTCCTCCCTCGCCGGCATCGTCATCACCCCGCTGCTCGCAGCCGCCCTGCTCGGCGGCAACGCGGGCGGCTTCTCCGCCGACTCCGTCGTCAAGATCGTGCTGCAACTCCTCGTGCCGTTCCTCGCCGGGCAGCTGCTGCGACGCTGGGTCGGCGGCTTCATCACCCGGCACAAGAAGGTCCTCGGGTACGTCGACCGCGCCTCGATCCTCCTCGTCGTCTACACCGCGTTCAGCGAGGGCATGGTGCAGGGCATCTGGCATCAGGTCAGCGCCCTGCGCCTCGCCGGACTGCTCGCCGTCGAGGCGGTCGTCCTCGCCGTGATGCTCACCCTGACCTGGTACGGCGGCAAGGCGCTGCGCTTCGACCGGGAGGACCGGATCGCCATCCAGTTCGCCGGCTCGAAGAAGTCCCTCGCCTCCGGACTCCCCATGGCCAGCGTCCTGTTCGGCGCCCACGCCTCCCTCGCCGTACTCCCGCTGATGCTGTTCCACCAGATGCAGCTCATGGTGTGCGCGGTCATCGCCAAGCGCCGCGCCCGCGATCCACAGCCCGAGGTCACCGGGACGGCGGCCCCAACCGCAGGGTCACGAACCGCGGTCGGTACAGTGCCACATTCCGGCTGAGGTTCCAGGCCGCCGAAGTGGCCGTCGCGTCAAGCCAGTTGACGTCGTAGCTGAGCACGATCCGCCCGTCGCCGCCGAGCGCCGGATGTATCTGCGGGTTGTACGCGGCGACCTGCCCCGGCGGCAGCGGCGGACTGAATCCCCGGGCCGGACCGTGCCACGGCCCGACGGGCGAACAGGCCCAGTACGAGGTCACGGTGGTCAGCCCCCGGCTCCCCGCGGCCATCGTGAACAGGACGTACGTTCCTCCGTCCCGCACCACCGAGAACGCGCTCCCCACACCGATGTGTCGACCGTCCCCGAGCACCGCCCGCGGCCCGGCCCGAGCCGTCCACGCCGAACCGTCCCAGTACTCCCAGGCCCCCGCCTCCCCGAGCCGCCCCTCCGGCACCCGCGCCACATACGCCGAGGAGGTCGGCCGCGCCGCCGCCTGCGCGTCGTTCCCGCCGAAGACGTACGTCCACCCGTCCACCGCGACCAGCGTCGTCCCGAACTGCACCCGCCGGGAAGGGTCTTGGACCAACCGCTGGTCGAAGACCTGCACGATCGACTCCACCCGCAGATCCGGCAGCGACAGCGTGGCCACCTCGGTCGCGGTCGGCACCCCGTAGATCCACGGATACGCCCCCGCCGTCCGCGTCCACAGCAGCACCCGTACGACGGACTCG
>Ga0307509_10004825_pt1 | contig 19165 bp, 23 predicted proteins | sample 10_EM_MG_FD_202245 | JGI IMG/M metagenome (GOLD analysis project Ga0307509, IMG submission 202245) | Populus trichocarpa ectomycorrhiza microbial communities from riparian zone in the Pacific Northwest, United States - 10_EM | ecosystem: Host-associated > Plants > Roots > Unclassified | place...
AAATCTTTATCACTCTACCTACCTCTATTTTGAATCATTGAGCCTTCCTAGACAATCTCCGTCTACGATTAAGATTATCGGCCTGAGTTATCTCGCAAGACTTTGAGATAGGCTCCCGCCTAACAGAGGCGATCTATGATATAGGCCTTTATTTGCCCTCACTATGTAGCATAGACAGCAGACGCTCTACACGGATGCTTGAATCTACACCACGTTGCTGTGGACTCAATGTCACCATATACCGCCCTTGTTTGAGTTAGATTTTGATTATATCTATTTGACATTACTCACTAGTTTGACTATACATATCTTGAATTCCTGATGGCCTGTTGGAAGTGTGCGCGCTCAACAGGCTCTGGATCTCTGTTCATTATATATCTTGCAATGTCAGTTCGCTATCATATGATTCCAGAGGAGGGCTTGGGGGGGGGGGGGTTAATCATTCCTTACGATCCCTCTTCCACGGGGCGACGGGCTCCTGAATATGTGAGAGTTCTTCTTTGTATGCCGCTCGGAATTTCTGGCCTCCGAGGTAGCTGCGCGGGCCATCTGAGATGAAAAGAGTCATTAATGTTATTCTCAAATAGCAGGAGTGGTGGTTTGCTTACTTTCCCTTGAGTAATTGACGTCTTGCTGTGCCCAGAGGTACCATTGGTGCGTGGATGAATGAATTGAATGAAACGGCCATGGCAAAGAAAATGGTTGGCCGACTCAGGCTATTGACAACAAGTCAGGTAAGGCTCAGAGGGTATGGATTGTGCTTAACGTAGAGATCTCTCCCAACACCGGACATCAGGGGGCAATCGAAAAGCGCCAAGGTGGATGTGGAGGTTCTGGACGTCAGAAGAAGAGGTGGAAAGGGTGGCATGAGGGGTCCTTTTATAGTCGTCATCAAGAGCAAGAGCTTGTGTGTGCCCTTGCTCTTTCTTGTTTGTTTTCATCTGGGTATATACTGTACATGCCAGGGTAGGGTAGGGTGTAGAAAGCTCTTGTCGTAAGGTATGGTAGGCCGAATACATAACGATTTTCGATAGAAAGGGTTAAGGCAAAGACGTCCACCCTGCACATTGCATATAAAACAGAACACCAGGGCAATCTCACCTTATACCGATGAAGCTGAACTCCTCTGACTTGAAAGACGTGCTTAATTTATTCCAAGTCTAAGTATCATACTCTATGAAACCTATCAATATTGAATGCTAATACATTAGGGGTCTGCGAAGACCCAGGCTAGATCAAAGTGCTCTAATAGCAATCAAAGTCTCAAGGTCATGCTCAAAGATTGTCTCTTAACTCCTGGCTCATCATGAATATACTATTCGATAGACACTGCTCGGTGCTTCCAAAGTTGGTTATCTTTCAATAACGCAGTAGCAAATGCAAGTAGGCTCGTCATTTTGGACTTGCCCTCGTCCCAATTATCAACATCGAACTGCGCCCCGCGCTTCCTAACCTTGTCGATATCTTGCGTCAGACTCCAGATATGTTGCGACTGCCGATATGCATTTATCATTGCATCAGTTTTGATGGTACGAGGCATACAAAATCTGCGGGAACTGCCGCATTCATTAATAGGAGATGTCATACTGTCAGTCCTGCCCTCAGCTGAAACTAAGGTGTCTGAAACTTCTGATAATGCACTACACCATCACGAAGAGAAAGAGCACAGTCGTGTGGGTTTTGAGATCCACTAGCATTTGTACTGCTCGTGGGATTACCCTTGGGGTTCGGTTGATATCCTGAGTGGACATTATGTCCTGCTGCCGCATTTGCCCAATTTGAGACAGGTTCTGGTGCTAGGTATCAGTGTCTCTGCTCAGGAGGTGTAGGTGGTCCCGTTTGCGTCGCTGGCCGATGACAATAGACAAGGAGGTCAAGCGGGTCCTCGTTAGTTGGATTCAGCAGGAGCCAGGTACGTACATCTTCCTCACCCTTGATGAAAATATAATTTGAATAATATAATGCATGCGAAGGTTATGCACGAGGCTCACGCCGTCCTTCGCCCATAGCGCCGAATATGTAGCCAATGCTATCCTAGGGTACAGACCTCAATATTGCCCATGACAACCCCCCAATTTCATATGAATTTAACACTGCAAAATCCACACCATTGATATGAGGATAGCACCAATAGAGGATGCCATAATTAGGTCCTGAAGCGTCGCTATCAACCGGATGTTGTGGCCAAACAATGCACAGGGCCAATGGCCATCTGGTACAGTGCTCCAGTCTGTTTCTCATGTGTCAGTAAGTCACCACACAAATCATGTAGCTAATTTCGAAAATCACTTACTTATTTGCCTTATATCTGACAGATCTGGCGTAGCTTGTGTTACAATAGTCTGATTTTGCACATGGTGAATTGCCTGTGCATCATAATTTGGCAGCGCAGGCGTACCAGGAATATTTAAGGCGGCGGCTTGTGGGATTTGGGGAGGGTTATTCACTAGTGGAGCACCTTTTTTGGGAATTTTCACGCCTGACAAACCCAACCTTACTATCACTAGAGGAAGCAGCGGGAGAGGCATATTCTGCACTGCACTTTCTGAAGGACCAGGATCTGCATACGCTGTTGAGGGAGGTTGGATCAACCCTTGGGTATTTGCCGGGGGACCCTGGCTTTGGTTTCCTAACCAACCAGCATTTGCCGACCCTGTCAAGGGAGCTTGGTTGGGCCCTTGGGCATTCGGCGGGGGAGCCTGGATTGGGATTGCACCACTGGCTCTCTGAGGAGGATTCTTTAGTGGTGTGTTGTTCACCATGACCTGAGGAAACATTTGTTGTCGGTTATTAGCTGGAGAAGCAGCTAATCTTTTGAGTATGCTACCAGACGAGCAGAACCGCAATTTGAGAGGGGGAATCACTGAGGGAGGAGGCACATTGTACCGAGCACTTCCTGACAGACCAAGATTTCTAGGGGCTGGCAAAGGAAGTTGGAGCGACGTTAAGGGATTCGGCAGGGGAGGAGGCCTTTGGGATGGACCAGCAGCCGGGGCATGAAGTTGTATTTGAGCTGGCCCAGGCGAATTGTCTGGTGGAGCATTTGGGGGCCCATTGCCTGCATTCTGCACAGCTGTTGCAAGACCCCACTATCTCCCGGGGGGGCATTTGCAGGGAGTAACATGTCAGGGACTCTGTCCTGTACTGGAGGGACCCTGGGCACCTGTGGAAACAGCTTATTTAGCCTCTTGATTGTGTTAGTCAACTTCGTACCACCGTTCCCAACCATTTGAATGACACTCTGGTCAACTTCCTTCATCCTAGGAATGTGATTGGCTGCCGATGCACTGGTGAGTTCATCGCAGACAGGTCTCAATCGCCTGACACTGGCCACGATTTGCTGGAATTCTATGTCTGGGAAGTGGTGAAGATCTGTAAGATAAGCCCTGGCTAATATCTGATTCTTCACAGCGTCCCTCCATGTACCCTATATAGGGTCACCAATGTTACCCGTCGGGATAGCTATTGAATACTTATGTTCACCGATTTTTCCCCTATCCCTGCGTCTGTAACCGCTCCCTGGGGGTAGTGGTCTTGCAAAGGGGTAACGGTATTGACTCTAACCAAACTGGTGGTATAAACGAGATCAAGTACCTGAGACGCCGACAAGTAATCGAATAGACTCTATTACTTTATCAAAACTACTAAGAGAAGGCCAAGTACCTTTAGGCCAATGCGCAGCTCAAAGATTCTCGAATGGAACTGAATAGAAGATAACTGCTCAACCAAGTATATTGAAAACTCTGTCTGTCGAAGTCTGATCTCTCTAAGTCCGGAGAGATACAGGTCTTTTAAATACACTTGCGATGATCCATCTCGCATCAATCATATCCAAATCCTAAGGCATCAAACGATACCTAACCCATAAACAATCAAACAGTAAACAAGGCTTACGAACTTCCGGAGTTCGTATCCTGAAACAATACAAGTATCAAATAACAAGGCTTATGAGTCTCCTGAGCTCGTATCCTAAAATAAAACATAACACAAACTAACTAGGCATACAAGTCTCCAGAGCTCGTATCCTAAAACAATACATAAAACCAATCCATACCAAAACTGGTAACCTGTACCGGTTACAGCGTCCATGAGAGATTTCTCTGATGAGAGAATTGGCACGAAGTCGATATATCTCACCTGCTGGTGCCTGCTGCTGCCTGCCGGCTGGCATCAGAGCGTATTGTATGTTCTTCATATTCTGCGCCACATTGATTTTTTTTCTTTTTTTTTTTTTTTTTTTTTTGAATCAAGTGCATTTGTTTTATTAAGGTAGAAAGACAACATGCATCTTTAACGATATGGCCGACAAAAACTCTGCCCTCCTCACCCCATGAAACATCCAAACCCCCAAGTCCCTCTGGTATGAGACCAACCGCCCATCTCGCCTATTGCCCAACCAAATCCCACAAATATACATGTACACCCGAAGGATGTAGAAAGGAAAGAAACAAGCAGGAAGAAGAGGAGAACCCTTAGTGACATCTGTGAAAACCATAAGGTGAACAAAAGAAATGTATGAACCCCTGACAAAGGAAAATTACGTCTGATAAGTGACGTGTATCAGCCTGAGCTAGGAAATGAAAGTATGGTCCTGCGCACCGGAGCGGTGCCGGGGCACGAAGCGATGCCCGATGGCAGGATGGGAAGGCATGTGGAGGAGACTCTGTTGAGGGGTCTCCGGTGGGTGTGCCAAAACGGCATTAGCGACAGCCAGAAGGACGGGCGTAACCGAGGTGGGCCCTTGTATAGCGACCGCAAATAGACCGCAGAAAAGGGAGAAGTAAGGTGCCAGCTGAGGTGGTGGCGAGAGGGGCAAGGGTGTAGCTGTAACCGAGCAATGGGACGAAGACCAAGAGGGTGTTGAAGGAGGGATGGGAAGGGGAAGGCAATCCAAACGCTTGTGAAGACCGACAAGAGTAACCGCGGCCGATGCTTTTCCGAATGGGAAGTGAAGATGAGGTGCTGAAGTTACTAACCGAAGTGTTCGCCAACAGGACCGCATAACCGAGACAGAAAGGTATTTCGCAAAGGGCTTGGAAAGCTCAGTGCCGACCGTGAACGAAGAGAGCGAAAAGCCGACCGTGCAAAACCTAAGCAAGGTGCAAAGGAAGTGCGGGGTAAGGGGCGCGAAACCGAACTTCATGAGCAGGAGTCAACGATGAACGGGAACAGGAACCCCATGGTGGAAGGGCAAGGCCCCAAGAGGAGAGAAGGGGTGGTAGCATTGCTCCCCAAAGCCAGAGCCATCAAGGGGGAGGCGAGGGGGTGGTGGTGGATCCCACGATGATTTCCCTGGTGTTGAGATTTCAATCGCCGGAGGTGTAGGGGAGATGGTTCGTATCAGCGCCACCTTGATTGACTTTCAGTTTATATAGATATATTAAATTTCGGAGACTAGTGATGTGATTCTTGTGGATATAATGGAAGTTCTGAAAGGCAGATGATTCTCGGTATGCAGTCCCCCTGTGTGGATCTGTTCACACTATATATAAAACTCCGTGATCCTATAGGGCAGTGGAAAGATTCAAGTGTTTTTACCAATTGATTAGGAAGCCTCAATCTGATGCTCTATGACAGAACCCCTATTATCAAATTCAACTTGAATACATGAAACTAAATAAAGACCACGGCATTTGAACATGTAATTCTCGGACCACGTTCAATGTCCCAAAACAAACAAAGCTAGCACCACATGACATTCACACCACTCAATTCAAAAGACTCGATATAGTTCAGATTGTCCAGGCCGCTTGACCCTACGCCCGATCCACACGCAATGTAGACATCACCCCTGATTGACTTATCCTGGAACATCAGGAAAAAATCTCAATTCTGCATGCCGAAGTAGAGTTTACGTTGGGAAGAGCCTGTGGTGCATTGAAAGACATCTGAAGTCTTCCTATGGCATCCACGCGCATCCTGTTAACTTGTTCAATTCTTTTCTAGCAAAAATGGAGATGTTAATTATGTCCGATAGGGGTCACTTTTTTAAATATAGATACTTTGAATGGGATATTATTTAGTCAGCTAACGCGTTTTGGCAAATTATCATTTTTCAATTTTCGTCCCTCATTTCTGTCTCCAGATGCCTTCAGAAGCATAGGGTTCATAGGGTGTAAACTCATTTTTCTTGCTGATGAAACCTAACAAAGCCGACAAGACAATCTGAGAAAAAGCCCCCCATGTCTAATAAATGTAAATTCTGCTAATGGAAATACACCCGGTCCAGTGCATATGAGAAGCACCTGCGAAATACATATGCCAATCAGGATATCGTCCAGGCATCAACAGTATAATCTTGTTGAACTACAATTAATAATGACAATGAAAGGGTCATAAAGCGCCACAATGGGCATCGAGGCCCAGATTCAGACTACGAATCTGATTCTGAACCCAAAGGACATGACTATGACGCATTCAATGACATTGGTCACGAGTCTGAAACAGAGTTACTTAACGAACCTTCAAGTGTGTTACAAGGTAAACCAACCATTTATGAAGGCGCAGGTTCTTCATTCGGAGAGGTCAAGAGTTTTGAGCAAGAAGACTGCAATCTGTGTCACTATCCATGGTCGCCCTTCACTAGAGGGCACAGTTGCATGCTAGCGTCTTGGTTTATCGAGTGTAAAGTACCTAAGTCATGAATTGATGAATACTTCTCGAGTGGCCTTGGTGATGCATCATTGGTCAGGTATACCTCTATCCATACACTTCAGAACCACCTCTGCGCATTAGATCCTCACAGTGCATATCTCCAATGATACAAAGAATAGGTTGATAATCGCAAGCGAATATTAGTATTCTTCTATCGCAAGATCCTAGATTGCGTTAGATATCTTCTGCGCCAGAGGGCCTACTGAGATGACTTCATTTACTCACCATGCGAGGAATCCAACCCTTGTGGACAAAGAATATATGCGGAAATGCACACTGTGGACTGGTAGTGGAATGTTCAAGTACTGCGTCCTAACCCTTTTTAACCAGACAATAGCTTACGGATTCTAGCCGATACTTCCACATGCTGCCACACTTATTCCCATCATAGGGATGGCAGATGAGACCCATCTCATGAACTTCTCTGGCGACAAGAAAGCGTGACCAGTATATCTTATTCTCGGAAATCTTCCCTCTACCCGGCACAACAGCCCTGCGTCAATTGCAGTTCTGCTTGTGGCATTATTGCCTATTCCCCCAAAACTATCAAAGTCCTGCAAGGAAGATCCACAGCAGAGACAAATCAATGCCAACACTCTACGAGATATATACGAATTCATCCTATCGACTCTACAAGACCCGGCACATGAAGGCGTAGCAATTGATGCTCGTGATGGGAAGGTTCGGAGCTCCTTCCCAATCTTGGCAGGGCGCATTGCGGACGACATAGAACATATCGCTCTGTAAGTAATAAAATCCAACGGGTGTCCTAGAAGTGAGGTGCCCACGGGAGAATTGGGATCCAGCACGAAAGTCTATCCCGTTCAAGAATACGCAAGTTATCATTGTTTTAAAGGTGGAAACCGGATCGCAAAAACAGACGACGACATCACACCTGATAGTCTTGCAATTAGTTTTTGTGAAAATGTTTTTTACAGACTCCCCAGTGTTTTGTCATCCGATCTACACAAACCAGACATGCTCTATACCGTTTATCTTTGAATATTCAAGTGCATGATAGACTGGATACAGGGCTTCTGAAGAAGCACGGACGACTTAATTCATTAAAGGAAGTTTACAAGCCATTACCGCCCTACCCAGAATTCCTAGTACCTTAAAAATGATACTGTGAGGTTACACAGTGGCAAGGGAAGGAGATGAGAAATCTGGGGCGCGGTACTGGGGGTGTTCTTGGTATAGCGCTGCGTCAGCCCGGGAGTGCCCAAGTTATACTTTGCAACCATGCTGTAACCGGTACAGGTTACCTGTTTAGGTATGGATTTGTTTTATGTATTGTTGTAGGATGCAAGTTCAGGAGACTTGTATACCTTGTTAGTTTATGTTATGTTTTGTTTTAGGATACGAGTTCAGGAGATTTGTAAGGCTTGTAATTTGTTACTTGTATTGTTTAAGGAAATGAAGTCCGGAAGTTCTTAACCCTTGTTTATGGTTATTTATTTAGGGGTTAGGTATCGTGTGATGCCTTAGCATTTGGATATGATTGATCTGAGATGGATTATCACAAGTGTATTTAAATACCTGTATCTCTCCGGACTTACAGAGATCGGACTTCAACAGACAGAGTTTGCAATATATTTGGTTGTACAGTTATCTTCTGTTCAGTTCGATTCAAGAATCGTTGAGCTACGCATAGGCCTGAGGCACTTGGCCTTCTCTCAATAGTTTCGATAAAGTAAAAGGATCTATTCAATTACTTGTCCGTGTATCCGGTACTTGATCTCGTTTATACTACCAGTTTGGTTAGCGTCAATAGCGATACCCCTAGGCACGACCTCTACCCTCAGGAAGCGGTTACATTTTGTTAACTTCAGCAAGTCAACGAAGACCCAATTTCGAGCCTAAAGACAAGGACAGGCAAGAAGAACTCTCTAGAAGAGCTCACCAAGCTAACTGAGAAGTCGTTGAGAGATAAGGCTCGAAGGGAGCAGAAGAAAGTACGCGAGCAGTTCGAAATCCACGAGGCTGCTCGACAGCTATGGAGAGACGAAGCACAGGTAGTGCTAACAGAGTCAGCAAAAGAACTCGAGAAGGAGACAGCCATCAGCTCGGGAGACTTCCCATTGACACTCAAGAAGTAAGGAGAACTAGCACCACCACCAGACCCAGACAGCTCAAGCAGTGATAGCAATAGTGATAGTAACGACAACATGTCTCAAGCAGGGCTGGCCGATCTACCTGCATCCCCTCTACACCTAGCGCATGATAGCTCGACCAGGCTAGCAGTAAAGCTACACCAACCTCTGACCTTTATTCGTGAAGGAGACCATCTTAATGAAGAAGCCTTCGTGACATGGTTTACTTCAGTTCGATTATACCTAAACCTGACAGCAGTCACACCAAACTCTGCAGGATCTAGAAGCTACTAGATACTCAATCCCATGAAACGAGCACTAGAAGCTAGTCACCCAGCACTTAGAGAGTTTGGCGACGACATCACTAGAGACCAACTAGTCGGACACATAAGGGTTCTATTTGTTTCTACCCAACAAAAAGATATATTATTTGGAAAGTTTAATGCAGTACATGTTGGGAACCATGCTGCTTGCCATACTCTCAGGATAATTTGTTTGTCTTCAGATAGCTTCCGGGGATGCGCTTTGACTTCAGGCATTAGGCTTTACGGCTTACCGTTCCGGCGTGTGTTTGTACGGTCGAGCAAAACATTTCCTAAGTAGGAAGGTCGAGATCGGACAGGAGGAGGACCGGAGGCGGAAAGGCTGTAAGAAAGGCCTGAAAATAAGGGAGGTGGGTGTGAGAAAGTTTGACACCCGGAAAATGGGTGTGGGGATGTATGGCCAACGGTGGTTGTTCCTGCATTTTGTTAGAATGAGATTTCACAGAAGTTGAGAAAAGTTGGGAAAGGAGGAGACAGGGGCACATCCTTTCCTGATAGGAAAGGAGGATATATACCTATCCTTTTGTCCTTAGTTAGACGGTTGTTGTGGAGTGTTGTGGATGCGAGAGACTGTTGTTGTTGTTAGTGAAGAGATTTTTTCCCGTTTGCTGTGTGCGATCATATGGTGTGAGTTCCTTGGCGTTTACCCTTTCGTTGTCACCATACTGTTGTCGCCGTCGATCAAAGTTCTCTTGTACAACAAGTTACCAAAGAAGGAAAAGTACGAAGGATCACACAGGTCATTGTCGATCTCAAGATGTACCAGAAGCGACCCTCAGAAGAAGTGATAACAGAATATATTTTCCGTCAGAGAATGTACAACAGCATGCATCTGAAATTAAGACAACAAGCCAAGTGGGTTTACCAGGAGAACGACACCTTGAAACAACTGATCAGGGATCTCGAATGTATAGACACTGTCCTTAGGGATTCAGCAGTTAATAAAAACAAGAAGAAGCATTACTCTTGATGCAGCTCAAAACTAAAGGACTGCCATAGGTCAAAAGGCAAGTCAGCCAAAGAATAGAAGAAGCATGATAGGAATGAAAGGAAATCTGGACCAACCTGTTATTCCTGCGGCGGAAAGGGCCATATGTCAAAAGAATATCCTTCTAGGAAGGAGGACAAGCAAGGCAAAGGAAAAGCGATTAAGAAGGAAGCAAGATCGAGAATATCGAATATGAGCAGGACTCAACAGATGAAGTCTACATCCATGCTACCGAAGTCGAGTCCCATGCCACAGCACAAACTACCCGGCCAGCACACATCAAACCCCATGGCTTTCTAGAAGGAACCATATACCTCAATGGAAAGGAAGCCAAGGTCCTCTTTGATACTGGGACGATTGGAGCCAATATCGTCAGTGCCCACTTCATCGCCACACATGGAATAACAGCTACTGAAATGATGAAACCCATCAAGATTCATATTGCTATGAAAGGATCGCGATCCGAAAGCCAGTAGGAATACTCAGTGGAGATCTCGGTTGGGAAAATGAAGGTCCCCAACACCAAGATGATAATCAGAAACCTAGCGAAATCTAAACTCTTATTGGGATGCCCTCCCTCATGCAACAACAAGCGTCAATAGACTTCCACAAGCTCATACACTATTCCCGAAACACAGAGTCAGGGTAAAGTGCACCCCTACTAGCGAGTATGTCAGAGGAGCAGTCGTATCTACTGAGGAGAAAATGGATCAACATGCGGAAGTATTCACGGAATCAATACAGGAAGGACTACAGCCTCTGAGCAAGATCAACCACAAGACCAGGCTGAAACCGGATGCCGAAGCCCGGACATTACCAACCTACTCTGTCCCAGAAAGAAATAGTGGTGCTCTGAGTGAATGGATCAGAGAAACGGAAAGACAAGGGATCATCAGATTCCAGGTAGGGCATGGATCGGCACCGATGTTTGTTTAATATAAGAAAGATGGCAAAAGAGCTAGACCGCTAGTGGACCTGACAGAAAGAAACAAAATCACGCAGAAGGATGACCCACCGATACCCAATCACACGACTATTTTGAATGATATGGCGAGAGCCAGATACCACAGCAAGATAGACTTAAGTGACGCTTACTCCCAAACTAGGGTTGAGCATGAGAACATTTGGAAGAATAGTTTCAAATCGCCCTTTGCGGGATTTGTTAGCGAAGTCATGCTGCAAGGCGATATGAATGCACCGGGAACATTGATGCGCATTATGTCAGACCTGATAGCGGACTTCTTAGGAAAGTTTGTTTGGGTATACATTGACGATATGCTCATATTGTCCGATACAGAGGAAGACCACTTGAAACACATTGCAGCGGTCTGCAACAAGCTGAAAGGAGCACAGTTATACGCAAGCAGAAAGAAGTCCAAGTTCTTCGCACCTAGGATAGAGGTGTTAGCACATATCATCGACGATGAAGGGTTGAAACCAGACCCTGAAAGAATTGCAAAAATCGAGGCATTGACCACCCCTACCACCAAACGGCAGTTACAGGAATTCTTAGGGGTAGTCAACTATGTTAGTAAATTCTTACCACATATAGCAACACTTACAGCACCCCTGATGGCGCTTACTAGAACGGCGGAGTTTGTCTAGACACCTTTGCATGATACAGCTATGACAAATATTAAGAACCTAAGAGCGCAAGCCCGTATTATAAAACCTATGGACTACAAGTCTGGAGTCCCGATATGGTTAATAACGGATGCATCACTTTCAGGAAGTGGAGCTTGTGTAGGACAAGGAGACACACCTGAAAGAGCAAGACCTGCGGCACTCTAGAGTAGGAAGTTCACCGATGCACAAGACAACTATGGGACAACAGATAAGCAAGCGCTAGCAATAATCGATGCATTTTCTGCACTAAATCAAATACTCAGGGATGCTGAGTTTACGATTGTTACAGATCCTCAACCTCTAACGCGCCTCAAAGGAGGAAACGAATAGAGCGGAAGAAGAATCCGCGGAACCTTATCAGTACCTATGCAGCAAAGATAGTCTATCATCCAGGGAAGTGGAACTAATTAGCTGATGCTCTATCCCGCCTTCATGATGAACCAGACAACAACCCTCATTACGCTAAAGACCCTACAAAAGAAGACGAAGATGATAACTCTCCCATCTACGCTTTATTCTCTAACCCTCAAGACCTCCAACCCATGTCGCGATATGAACCTTTACTAGTGTTCGGGCACTTAGAACGTGGATCAGCCTGTAGCCTGAACGAAACAACTGAACAAGCCAATATGGAACTTGAAGAAGATCTCACAGGAGGCCTACCACCCATTACAGAAGCCCCAAGAGTACCAACCACTACGGGACCAGTCAGTACAGATGGCTGGAAGGACCATGAGAGCTACCACTCTGGACGAATGAATGATGAGGTTAAACATTCAGCACTCCACGGGACAGCATGGAAGGAGGAAGATTGCGAATACCACAGTACCGATAACACCTAGCCAGAACGGACAGTTAGTATGCCCAGCAGTCCACCGACAGCCTACCCAGAACCACACTAGTCTACCTCATTGTCACTACCAGTGACTGGCTCGCCAGTGAACACGAGATCATGCCCTGATCTCAGTGTCCTCAAACGCAGACTTCAGAACGCGGTACTCTAGAACCAAACTGTGCACCAAGGGTGCTACGAACCCAACTGTCCTGCACATGGACACAATCACAAGTGTCCCCTCTACAGCAGTGCCTTTAAACACTCCAATGCCACTATTTTCAGCCATCGAACCTCCTCGTCTCTCCCACCATAAACGACCACTCTATGAGGTATATGACGATGCACAAGATACAGAGGATGAAGACATACCACGCCTCAAAAGGGTTCAGGATGAAAGAGATGTTGCCCAGGGACCTACGGAGCTGAAAGGCATGTGGCGAGAACAAATGATCAAAGGATACAGGCAGTATCCTGTATGGAAACTAGCGAACCATTCTACAGCAACAGCAAAAGGAGGCATGGCCCAGCACTACAGTATTGGTAACGGTCTACTCTATGCTACCACTCGAGGAGGAGAGAAGTGTCTTTACATACCCAAAGGGCATGCCACGAATGGCGAGACGTTGAGAGAGTTAGCTATCAGCGAGATACACAACAAGGGTCACCACGGCACTCAAAGAAACCTTCGATATGCTACAGGATATCTATTCTGGCCCGAGATGAGGAAGGACTTTCGAGACTTTGTTGCACAATGCGAGCAGTGCCAGATCAACAAAGAACGAAGCACACTCCCTTCAGGAGATACTCTGATGCTACCAATTCTCTCTGAAATCTTTACTTCTTATGCCATTGACTTCATGGGTCCTTTCACCAAGCTCAAAGGCTATGATACAGTGTTAGTTGTGGTCAATAGGGCAGTAGGATATTGCTGGTTAATTCCTACAACTGTGAAAGGGACAGCGGTCAACACCATGGAGCTACTATAGAACTACATCTTTACACCTCATGGTGTACCCACCTCGATTGTTAGCGATGCTGAACCACAATTTACCTCCTACCTTTGGAAGCAGACTCTGAAGACTATGGGAGTTTAACACATCATGGCGGCTCCAGGACACCATTAAATGAATAGTCAACCTGAACGCAAAATCATGGAACTTAAGACAGCCCTTAGGACAGTTATCAACCGATGGCAGAACAACTGGCTTGTGTCTTTGCCGCAGCTAGTATCTTACACCAATGCTGGTTACTCAGATACAATAGACATGTCACCATACAAAGCAGTGTATGGCAGAGACTATCCACTACTTAGCACATATCAGACTGCAGCGACCTCAGTACCTGCAGCAGACGATTATTACAACAGGCACAATGAACTCCGAAACGCAGCTTACCAGGCTCTCAAATTAGCCAGAGTTCGGTCTACCAGGACGGCGACTAAGAGGAGAATACCACGCATTCCAGTACCAGTTGGCAGACAAGTTCTGGTCTTTGGAGACATGTTCTCTACCGAGTCAGGACGATCAAGAAAGCTAGACCCATGCTGGTGTGGGCCATCTACAGTATTGAGTTATGACGATATCAAGCCAAACTACACGGTCAGGATGGAGGCCAGATTGTACCGCCGGAAGGAAGCAGTATACTATTGTTCAGTGGTCAAACCCTACAAAGAAACCGAGGATGAACGATTCCCAGGACGGGCCAACATCAAGCCAGCACCAATCCTGATCAAGGAGGAACCTGAATGGGAAGTGGAGGCCATCCTGGATTACAGAGAGCGGTATTGACGAGGCCAGTTACTGGTTAAGTGGAAGGATTATCTAGCGAGCGAAAACAGTTGGGAATCTATCTAAGGATTGGAACATGTGGAAGATATGGTACAAGCATGGTGGACTGATAACATGGTTGGCGAAGAATTCCCAGTCTACTCAGGACGCATTACCATCAGATTTTCACCTACTGAGGCAGGCCTGACCAAATACGTGAACGAAGGACCCGTTGATAGAGGGTTTTAAGATCCCTACTTAGAGACTGATTACGACAGCAGCAGTTCAGATTGAAGATAGATTTTGTTTTGAGCAAATAGTTTGTTATCTTGTTTTCAGGGTGTAACCAGTACAGGTTACCAGTTTAGGTATGGATTGGTTTTATGTATTGGTTCAGGATACGAGTTCAGGAGACTCGTATGCCTTGTTAGTTGTTTTATGTTTTGTTTTAGGATACGAGCTCAGGAGACTTGTAAGCCTTGTTATTTCTTACTTGTATTGTTTCAGGATACGAACTCTGGAAGTTCGTAAGCCTTATTTATTATTGGTTTTCTTATGGGTTAGGTATCGTTTAATGCCTTAGGATTTGGATATGATTGATGCAAGATGGATTATCGCAAGGGTATTTAAAGACTTATATCTCTCCAGACATCAGCAAAACATCACCCTGCGTCAGATATGGCGCAGTTGCGTCCTGACGCACGCGACGTTGAATCTGTGTCCCCTGCGTCCTGTGGGTCCTGAGTTGCGTCCCCTGCGTCCTGTGGGTCCTGAGTTGCGTCCTCTGCATCCTCTGCGTCCTGTGCGTCCTGAATTTCCTGACAACCCCCGCCCAAATTCCATGCGTCCTGAGTTTCCTCGCAATGCCAGCTCACATCCCATGCCACCAGGGTCGCGCTGCGAGCTTCTTTGTGTCAGGATGTGAGGTTGCCTCATAGCAGCCTCCTGAATACCTCCAGGTGCCCGCCCCTTCAAGTTACTTCGATCTGCTAATGGATGCAGCCTATTATCGCGTCTTTGTTGCGTCGGCTGGCATCGGGAGTAGTAGCACTTTTTTTTTAAATCATGTCTTCCGCGCGCGGGTCATATACTACTGATCATCCGCCCTTGTAGTTTATGGATCTGCTGATTCTACTCTATAGCTTGTTTATTCATCGGTAGATTTTATACTACTATACTAGCACTAGGCTCCTCCCTCAAACAATCCCCGACGCAAAATTCTATGGCAGATGCCTTCTGATATCCGGATCCCTTAATATACCTCGTTAAATGTTCTCAAATCGATACGGCTATTGACAATCCAGCGCCGATCCCCCTCTTGGATAAGGTGCCCCAGGCCGAGAATTGTCCCTATGTCAACTACAGTAAACTCCTGAGCATCCTCCTTCATGTGGACGGTAACAAGGCTATGTACGTCTGATATCCGCACTGAGTTCACTGCACTCACAAACTGAACGCCAGCGAGGTGGCGCACTCGATCCTCGCATCTGTAGTCTCTGATTTTGAAGAGTGTAACGAGCTTGGCTGGAAGACGGCCCCGGAGTGCACCATACATGTCTTCTGTTCCGGCCCGCACCCAAACCCAATCATTGCGACTCCCGTGGTTCCTAAAGTTGAGAGCCCCTGTGCATCGCGCACGGTGGATGTGGTATATTTCTGTTTCATGGAACCCAAGAACTGGATTTTCTAGTTGTGTCAGTAGCTCCACTGGAAGTAATTCGAGTATCTCAGGGTCCTCCGGAAGACGGCGCTCTGGCGACAGATTATGCCAGCTGTATCGGATCAATCCATGACATATAATTTGAATAGAAACCCCCAAAACCCAACTAAAATCGGCCATGTTGGAAACATCGTCCCGGCGTCCCTTCAGCATCCTCATACCAATGTCAGGCGCTGTTGTGGTGCTAGTTGGGTCCAACTGTTCCACCACGTCGGGAGAGAGATCTGTACCGCAATGTCGCAGAGATTCCATATTCAATAGTCTCATTCAGATGCCATGCTGTCGACTATAGCTTTGCACAATTTGCCGTGAGGCATCTTTTTTATTCGATTGCCGCCATCCAGCCTTGATTTGGGTCTTATGCCCTAGCTCGGTGAACTCAATTGAATACATCGGAATATTGCCAAACTGGCGTATATGATCACAAAAGGGACTGAGCAAATGCATCTTGATGAAGTTGAAATGCGATTCACAAAAGATCAAGTCCATACTTCGCTCGGTTTCTTCTTCCCTTTCTGCATCGCGCATCCGGCGCCGTTTCGAGGGTGTGATGCGCTCCCTTGTCTTAGGCCTATCATGTCGCAACTCCCTTCGTTGCTCATCGATCTTCGCCCGTATGCGTTTAGTTACTCCAAACTGTAAAAAGATATCCTTCATCTTGTGAAACGTGTCCAGATAGTCTTCCATATAGGTGATTGTTTCTACTGTATGGCTTCGGTATTGCGCCATCATAATGAAATGGACCAGCGCCCGGACCCATCTGAGAGCACGCTTGAACGGTATGAGTTGGGCACTGCCAGGCCGACGCAGTGCCACAGCCAGAACGCCTAGAACACACCGCCCAAGGTTCCGCATCACTTTCCCTTGCCACTGTGTAACCTCGCGGTAGGCTTGTTTGGGTACAAGAAATCCTGGGTAAGGCGGTAATGCCATCCAAACTTCGTCAAATGCCTCAAGTCGTCCGTACTTTTTCAGAAAGCCCTGGATCTAGTCCATCATGTGCTTGAATAACCCAAGATAAACTGTATGGAGCATGTCTGGTTTGAGTAAATCTGATGGCGAAACCCTGTTGAGCCCGTAAAAATCATTTTGACCTAATCTAATACCAAGACTCTCGGGTGTGATGTTGGCGTGGTCGGTTTCTCCAATTCAATTTTAATAGTCGTAATGGTGATATATTGCATAATCTCTAACGTGATAGACTTTCATGTTGGTGCCTAATTTGACCACAGGCACCTCGCATCTAGCACAGACGTTAGATTTTATTCCATGCAGCCCAACGTTTTCCATGTGGTCTACAATCCACGCGGCCAAGATTAGGAAGCACCTCCGAACCTTCCCATCGGCACAGTCAATTGGTACGCTGTCATGCGCCGGATCTTGTAGAGGCGCAAAGATGAGTTCGAATATGTCCCATAGGGTGTCTGCGTTGATTTGTCTCTGGTGTTGATCTGCTTTGCAGGACTTTGATAGTTTTGGGGAAATGGGCAATAATGCAAGAAGCAGAACTGCCATGGATGTGGGGCTGTTGCGCCGGCCTGACGGAAGATTTCCAAGCGTGATATAGACAGGCCATGCTTTCTTGTCGCCAGAGAAGTTTGTGAGATGCCTCTGATCAGACATTCCTATGATCGGAACAAGCGTAGCACCTGGCGGAAGTGTCTCCTGGTTTCAGTAAGCGATTGTTTACTTTAAAAAGGGTTATGAGGCTGTACTTGAAGATCCCACCACCAGTCCACCATGTGCATTTCTGCGTATATCCGTTGTCCATTGGTGTCGTATTCCCTGCTCGGCCAGTAGACAAAGTCATCTCTGTAGGCGATCTGGCGCAGGAGATATCTGACGCAATCTAGAACTTTGCGATAGAAGAATGGCAATGTTCGCTTGCCATCATCAACCTGTCCTTCGTTCTATTGAAGATATGCACTGTGAGGATCCAATGCCTGAAGGAGGTTCTCAAGCGTATGCATGGAACTATACCCGGCCAATGAAGTATTACCGAGACCACTCGCGAAGTATTCATTGATTCGTGACTTAGGTACTTTACCCTCAATGAACCAAGACGCTAGCTTGAAACCTTGCGCACTACTAAATGGGGACCATGGGTGCTGACACAGATTGCTTTGTTCTTGCTCAAAACCCTTGACATCTCCTATAGATTCGCCAGCCCCTTCATAAAGCATCGGTTTACTGGGTAATGGACTCCCAGTTTTGTTGAGTATCTCGGGATCAGACTCGTGACTGATGTTATCGAATGCGCCGTACGCATGTCCGGTGGGATCTGGATCTGATTCATAGTCGGAATCCAGGCGGAGATGCCCCTCGTGGGGCAATATGTTGCTTTCTTTGTTATCGTTATTAGTCGGTGAGGATGCATCTTTTATTGTAGACGCTAAGACGATATCCAGATTTGCGTGCGCATTTCGCAGGTGCTTCTCATATGCACCAGACTGGCTGGATTTCCGCCGGCACAATGGACATTTGTTCGGCCGGGGCGTGATTTCTCAGATTTTCTCCGCCTTGTGTAGTTTCAAGTCTAAGGCTATCGGGGTGATGTCAACAACGCGTGTGGATCGCACCTAGGGTCAAGCGGCCCGAATAATCTAAACTGGATCAAGTATTTTGAATTGCTTAGTGTAAAGTTCAGGTAGCGCAGCCTTAGATTGTTTGTTTCAGGATCTTGATAGTAGACCGAGAATGTTTCCTGTTCGAACGCAAGAGTCTTTATTCCGTTTCATTTGTTCAAGTTGAATCAGATTATGGGGGTACCCTGTAGTAGAGCGTCAGATCCCGGTTCCCTAATAAGTTGTTAAAAATACTTGAATCTTTCGACTGGCCTAAGAGATCATAGTGTTTTTTATATAATGGGAACAGATCAACACAGGAGGACCTCATACCAAGAATCATCTGCCATTCAGAACTTCCACAAGATCCACAAGATGCACATCTCTAGCCTCTCATATTTATCAAATCAATATACTCGAGAACATATTCGATATGGCGCAGAATATCAATATCATTCAATACGCAGTAATGCCACCCGGCGGGCCGCAGCTGGCACCAGCAGGTCAGACATATCAGCTTCCTGCTAATTCTCTCATTGGAGAAATCTCATTTCGACGCTCAGACAAAAGAAAAATCACTGAGCATAAGAGGTCAA
>Ga0307509_10004826_pt1 | contig 19164 bp, 17 predicted proteins | sample 10_EM_MG_FD_202245 | JGI IMG/M metagenome (GOLD analysis project Ga0307509, IMG submission 202245) | Populus trichocarpa ectomycorrhiza microbial communities from riparian zone in the Pacific Northwest, United States - 10_EM | ecosystem: Host-associated > Plants > Roots > Unclassified | place...
TGAGTCACGCGCGAAAGTCATTACATCATTATGACTCACAATCGTGAGTCATAGAAACATCAACCAATCATAACATAACGATGACACGCAAGTGCGAGTCATGTGAGAACTATAAGTCAACTGACTGCATAGCGTGAAACATAAACATACCTTATGACTAGTAACTATTAGTCATGTGAAATCTGCCTTGCTTAGTCACGATTTGTGACACCTCGTCACAAATACAGCAATAGGGAACTTCAAGCTCAGTGGATCCCATTATCAATGTTACATTTTCCACATCCTCAATGTCCAAAGCCTGGACACAGCCAGGGATTAGGGCAGTCGTCAGCCTAGTTTGACAACGGCCTGTTTCGACCATCATCCAGGATTCAATGTGTAGTGCAAACGGATCGGTCTCTATTTTGATGAGAATAACAAATCTTGTCTTCAGGGTTCCGAATGGTCGGCGGTGTACTGGACTGGACTTCGTCAGTACAGTCAAAGTAAAGTTTAGGCTGAAGATGGAAATTAGACGGACTGGACAGTCTTGATTGTTGGAACTGACTGGCCCGGACCTGGTCGGACTGGGCAGACCGAGTAATAGAATGTGCCCCGCCTTTGGCCAAGATTCCTCATAGTCCGGAGCTGGACTAGTCTGCATTACATGCTCTGGTGATAGTTGAGTCCGGTAGACGGATAGAAATTTGACCGAGTAGTAAATCGCAAGACAACTGACTAGACTAGACAGGATCACACTCTGTAAGTCGAGTTATATCGGATGTTGGAATTTCTGTTTGACGAAAACGACTAAGAACCAATATGTGATTCGTCCGACAGAGTTTTATTTTTAGTGGCGGGTCGAGCGAGGGTGGGATCATTTTTCCATGCCAGGTTGTTTTAACTGCCAGGCGAACTCGAAAGAGTAGCACTATCACATGTAGTAAAACATGTCATAGCAACGGCCGCTTTGATTCAACGGGGATCCCATATTTGACTGGTCCCTGACCGGACTGGACTTGACCTGACCAAATATTTCGGTCAAGTCTAGTCTCCTCCTCCATTCTCGACTGACCGGTCGGTCTCCTGTTCAGGACCTGACCGGCCGGACAATTTCGGAACCCTGCACACACTAGAGCGTTTTGGCCACTGTCCTGGGGGAGAAACTTTGAGCTCAAAAATTGACCTGAGCTATCCGCTACATAGTAAAGAAGGGTTGATACACTCTTTCTTTGGTTGAGCCTTGCACTAGCTTATTTCCCAGAACTCAAAATTTGAACTCGGATTTTCACTTGCGAGGGGTGGCCAAAACACTCTACTGTGAATCTATCTTCTCTGTTATGAGCTCTGGAAGGAAGAAGAATGGGCTGGATGGATGAAGAAGGACGAAGAAGTCAAACAGGGGAACTTAGTATATTCTGCGGATTCGTGTCTGTGTTTCTTATCCTTTCAATCTACGGCCGGACAGTGGGTTTATATACAAAATGCAAAGACCTTTTTTCACTCTACTCAAGACGTGAAACCCTACCTGAGATGTAACCGGGACAAGAGACTTCCGGTTTCCTTTGCGCTCGGAATCCTGACTCTTCCTCCGTATTTCCTTCCGATCCATGCCCGGCCATTTCACCCGTATCCCCAATTTAGTATACTAATCAGGTATCCCCGTTCTCGTTGTCGTTCCCCTACCACAATTGATAATAACCAACAAAGGAATTCAGTGGACTGATCTCCGGTGATTCTTTTTTAACATTCTCGACATGCCTCTGAAACCGACATACAGCGAGGTGTCAAAGGAACGTGAACACTTGTATCTGGCAACCGAGCACCCCAGCTTAATTTAAGCAAATAATAATTTGGGCAACCCCAACAACAAAAAATGAAATACCATTAGCTTTCCTCCCAGAGTGAAAGTATGCTACTGCGAGGGTGGGATATTGGCTGTGCCCTCTGGGTCTGGTAGCTATCAAAGGAAATACATTCCTCGATTTTCAGCTGTCGTACTTAGTTGCGAGGTACAGGTGTTCACGTTATTTTGACACCCCGCGGTACATCCTGTCGCAAGGTTACCACCCGTCGCGATTCTGGTCGAGGATTAAACACGCGACGGAGGTATGCCTCTTCCGGAGACATGTCGGGGTGAGAGATACACAGTGTGTACTCGGGGGGTACCATAAGTCGGGCGACATCCATATAAAGTAACTAGTGTTTTTGCCCATACAAACCCGTTTTGTGGCTCTTTTTTTGCAGGAGGAAAAAAGTCGGGTGCTTTCCGGAATAGGGAATAAACCAAGACTTTTTGTGGCACCGCGCCCGACTTACCCTTGTACCCGAGTACATCAATTAGGATTAACATTTGACCTCATTCTGAGTATCCGTGCCTCGGTGAGTGCTGAATTGACCTTCCCCTGCGTATCTGAGGTCCCGACCGACCTACCTTCAGAACCGACATAAACTGGTGGCGGGGGGCTGTTCTATGTCGGTTCCTTTGTAATGTCGGGAAGAGACATACGCAGGGAGTGTAGGAATAAGGATTAATTTTTGACGTCACTCCGGGCACTCGAGTCTCTACCGAGTACTGAAGCATACTTCCCCTGCGTATCTGCGCTCACGACATAACCCCGGAACCGACCTAACCCCCGCCGCGACTTTACCCTGACTCCAGTTCATGTCGCTTAGGCAGGTGATTCGGGAGCCTGGGAACGCACAGGGTGTAGGCTAAGTACTGGGGCCAACATGAATTGTGCTCAAATATACACTACCCCTCTGCCCATCTCTCGAAGTCCCTGGAGAATCCACATACTACCCGTCACGACTACCAGTACTAACGCTTCAAGAGTGCCGGAGTCGCGCGCTAATGTCCAATGGTGGAACTCCTGACGAATACTGTGGAGGGAAGCAACCTCCTTCGCAGTAAGAAGTTTGTGTCATTGCGTATCTGTTGTTTTTCTCAGGCGTTGCCCCGGGCACGGATGCCAAGTTTTCCAACTTTTGATTCTCAGATTTATACACGGGCGCCGGTACCCTATTCCCAGTCAACATTACTTAGTGAGAAACACCACCTTTCATACTACGGAGGTACAGCGTGTAAGTTTTGTAGGTTCAACAAACGAGGACTGCCACCCTCACCCACTGTGTAACCTACAAAACTTACACGCTGTACCTCCATACAGTCGCACCCCGCTATAACGAACGCCAAGTATCAGGCCATTTTTGTTCAGTATACCAGATGTTCAGTATATGTATTGTGCAAAATCTATGATAATGATGAATAAGCAGTGGGAGAGGTTTTTAGAAGGAAAGAACCCAAACGGCGAAGGAAGAAAATAGACATAAAAATAACGATATCATCAAATTATCCACATGATTAATCGTCCAAGGCATGGCCAAGGGAGAGGAAAGGAAAATGTGCATGGAAATGGAAAGGAGAAGGACACGGAAGGAATTGGGGGTAGAGTGGACAAGGAGCCTGGGAAAAGGTATAGACAGGCGGGATGCCAGCAGGATTGAAGGTGGTGAACCCGGTGATGAGGAGGAAAATTTTCCTGCAGATGCTATCTATGATGAAGGTCAATAGCGTACTGGAAACCACCATCTCTACTCCCATTCCTATGATTCCCAAGATTTAAAACTCTAACCTGTCTCATATGCAAATATCTTGCTTCAGTCCTCAAGAATTCTTCAGGAATCCATTATAGCAGATCAAATTTGTATGAAAGCAGGAGAGAGACATCACAGAATTGAATTCGGATTCTTAGGAGCTTGAATTCATTGATGGGGGGGAAGTTGTATGGGGAAATTGAACCCTCAGGGGATTTGTTCGTAATAGCAGTTTTTCCACAATAACGGGGTCGATTATAGCGGGGTGTGACTTTAAAATGATGGCTCGCCTAGAGGCAGTGCTGACCACCCTACCCCCTACAACCCAAGAAATTATTGTCTTTTCGATCAGCGACCAATATACCATTCCCTTGTCGAAAGTCCACATCCCCCCGGTGACATTATGATTGTAGCTGGAGATCTTTCCGAAGGCCATTCAGCACAACTCATGGAGTGCCTGTTCGAACTGCATGTGCTCCCCCATACAATCAACATGGTTATCGGCGGTAACCATGACTGGGCGCGAGAGACGCCGTGTGCGACACACATGACTCCGCGATATATGACGACTTAAACAGGCGCCAGAAATTCCCAACACCTATCCTGGAAACAAAGAAGTCGGGTCTCATATATCTCGAGGATCGGAGCACGGATATGACGATTGCGGAACGGACATCTAATGTATTCAGGTCGCCAAAATCATTGGCTACATCCACCAATACCGCTTTTGGATATACGGAAGATGATGGCTTCTCGTCGTGGGAGATTATTCCTTCCGGCATTGACATTCTGGTTAACCATGGGCGACCGGCAGGGTGTGATGTGCCGTGGAAGGCGCTTTGGAAGGTCGCCCAATGCTTCATGTCTTTAGGCACGTGCATTCTTCCTACGGGACCACTACCCTGAGGTATGATGATACGCAGAAAGAGTCCGAGGCCCAGCATCTCGGCAGGATTTCGGAGGCTCTTGAGGGACAGAAACTACAGCAGGTGACATCCGGGAGTCCATATATTCCCCCAGATTTGTGTCCCAATCCCCCCGCTTCTTGGTCAGACAGAACATGTTCCCTCAGCTTTTCCGACCGGGGATCCGCCCATTGAGGCGCCCATTCTGGCTCGGGGAAAAAAATACTCATCAATGCTGCGGTTTAGGCTTCGGGCACACCGCGGGGGACAATTGTGGGTAAGATACGAGGATAGCATTTTTTATCACCTTGTGCACTATCAAATGAGCGGTTTCTAATTACTCCCTCAATACCATTCAGTTGATACATGCACTGTATTCAGAGTTAGCTGAGCCCCTTAAACTGGTGGGGTGAAGGCCCTCAGAAATGGATAGGCCCTCAGCGACGCAATATCCGAATCATCGCGTACTGGCAAGGATACGATATGAGTAATTATAGCCAAGTGAATGAGTGGTGTAGATTCATAGTAGTGGAACATAGCGATGGAACACAATTGCAGTATTGCAAGTTGCTGGTAAAAAATAAAGCAGCAACGACATAAAAAAAGTCTCTTTGGCGGGGAATTGAACCCCGGTCGTCCGCGCTCAGAGCAAACTGACAGGCGGAAATACTAACCACTATACTACCAAAGACTAATGGTGAAAGCCCATTCCAAGTTGGGCTACTCCTGCTAATCCGGAGGAATCACTTTTCAAACAGGGCTCATGTGATGGCTGGAGCCTAGGAATCGGTGTCAATTCCCATGCCCCCTACGCATCATTGGTCTGATTCTTCGTATTCCAGGATGATATTCAAATAATATGGGCTATGATCTGCCAAGAGTACCTTGGGATTCTTGTTCTTTTCTGTACCGCCAGCGGTGTCCTATATATACACAAGATTGACTTCCAAAGAAAAACTCTTCGTCTCCCACATCATTCTCCATTTTCTCCATTCTTCGTGCATCCACACCTCTTAGAAGTTTCCCGAAACTCCTATTCCATGAATCCCTTCTTTCTGTTTCATCCTCTTACACAGTTATCCTTATCCTGTTCAAACCTCCGCTATGCTCATACATTCGTCCGTTTCCTAACTATCATAGTGTGACACTGATCCGTTCCAACTTCCCGCTAACCTTAGTCCCAAACATTTACCACTTCCTAGTGCGTTTCCTGTGTGTACCCAAAACATCTCCGCTACAGCTAACCCTCCGTTCAGACAACTATCGTCTCAACTCGCATGTTCCGCAACCCATTCCTAAACCATAATCTCCTAGTCCAAACATCTCGTGTAGTAGTAGTGTTGAAGATATGGAAACTTCGTGAAATCTAACAGATATGACTATGGTCAAGAGAGATCATATGAAAAGTGCAATGATGCAGGGTCTCGCTAGGTTAGAAGGGTGTTCCTATTGCAAATCACCGGCGCTCTCTCCACTGTCACTGGACATCGTCCCTTCTTAGAGAATATAAGAACCAAGTCGCATAGATCACCATAGTAACAACCGCTCGGTGAAGCAAATGTGGAGTGGAGCCGAAGTGGGGAAAGCGGAATCGTTCTGAATTTCCTTACACCAAAACTGGGCCACCTAGCCCAGATCGCTCGGTATCCCGCACGAATGCTTCGGACTTTGGCCATTGGGCATAGGGGAGGGTGTGTGTAGTATCGCGGCACTCTTAAATTCATCTCTACCTCAAATTCACTTTCCTGGTCATCGATAATCTGAAGGCCTAGTAAGCAACAGGTACTACCAGGATACAATACGGGTAAGCGCTAAAGACTAGGTAACGAAGGCAACAACAACCCTGGATAGTCATATAAAGAAAACCTCCTTGGCTAAATAATTCGACGCGTATAGGTTTCTGGACAGAACTTCAAAAGGGTAGTATCATAATAGCTCCCATAATTAGACCTTATGTTAAGACTTCCAAAATTGTCTCGAAGCAACCCCCTCAACACATTTCTATAAGAAAATATAAAATCTGCTAGCGGACCAGGAAATGCAACTCGAACACTCCACCGCAGCCTTCAATTACCTCCCCTTTAAGGCTTTACCTATAAACAGGAGCGCTGCGCAGTGACAGCTGTTCAGTCGGCTTCGCAGTCGGAGATTTGTCGAGGTGAGGGCAAAAAGATTATATTAATGGTTTCGTGGTGTAGTTGGTAGTATACCATGTGAACGTTGGGGAGCGGTGGACTTCTCCCCCGCTAAACCTATCATGGGGAATCTTGGTGGGGGCAATACTCAGCGGCATTCAAGAGTGGTGTTCGGTCGTTATTATTTGGCTTGTCAGGGTTGACCTCTTCCCACCGGAGTAGAATTTTCACCACCTTCTCAGGTGCATTACGGGCAGCCTATGCGGGCGGTCTACCACCCAGAAAATCTTCTTCGTTGGTATCATAACATTCAATTTTTATCAAACCAACTACACCCTCAGCAATTCCGATGAATAATACTCAGTGCAGTTCACCGAACGGAAAGAGGGCGTCATAATCCTGAGGTAGAAATTCTTGGCTTGGGCTAAAAGTAATTTGGTCGATATCGGGCAATGATGCCCCTTTACGACTTCCAGTACAAGTGATCTCGCTGAATCCAGTAGCTCCCTTTTTGTATTCACTCCCTAGTACACGAAGTAATAGTGAAGAAATGGTGCGCTCTAAGTATTAGCAGAAGGTGCGGTCAAAAGGGCTTTGCCCTGTCGGGAATTCCGATATGTGAAGCAGATTTCTGCCATTGCCGAGTGAGGGCTAGGGAATATATCGGGATGAGTGGAAAGATACTCCTGGAGAGTAAAGTGAATCAATCGCACAGTTGATGCCTCCTTATTTACGGTAATAAGCCTGTGACAGCAGTTCACCAATGTTGACATTGAAGAGATGTTGCCAACATTGAAATCCGTGGAGCCTATCTGGACTGCTAGGGTGTGGCAGGGCTCATCCCCTTGTGGCGGCCGTTCGGCATGGCAGATCCACATCAATGCCTCTATCCCTAGTCCCGATTTGCCATCTTACGCCTTTATTGGCTCCATTGTCGCACAATAACATCCCCCAACTTCACTCCTTCTATCATTTTGCTTAGCCTTTCTCGTCTTTGAGAGATTGTCGGTTCGTATAAGATTGCATTGATATTTAAGGAAACGAGTAAAAACCTAGATGTCTATCTATTAGCCCATTGCGTGCAGTGGGGTTCCTAGTATCATTGCCCCTACATACATTTCAGACATATTTTGCGGAATATTCTCCTGGATGTCTGCCTCTAAATCTAAACTCTCGTCCATGGTGTTAGGCGTTTCGTCCTCATCTAGTCTAAGACGAATGGATTCGATGATGTTAGCATTGCTGGCGCCAACCAACACAATTATGACTTCCCCAGCAAGAGGCTTTTTGATATCAGCCCCGATATCAGGGCTTTTGATGATGAATATTTGTGTGATTGGGGATGTTTTGAGGATTTGTTTTAGTGAATTAAGTAGCTTGATTCGATGCGTTGCTGCGTATTCGTCCCAAGTGTCAATTCATATAAGAGTACACAATGAGAAGGTGATGGTCTGTAGTATCTTCACGATATCCGGCAGTTGTGGTCCTTGTCGACCAATGACCATTTTCTGCTCTTGAATTGCCCGTGTTATTTCCTCCGGAACTGTTTCCATTCCACCAACAACCTGTCTCAGTAAGGAACCCACAATTCAGATCACAGACTGCTCCTTTCAAGCTGCAAAGTCAATGTAGAAACAGGTAATGGCTGAGGTTTTTCCTCTGGCCTGGTCGCCCAACGTGTCTACTACTAGCGAACTGACATTGAGGCTTGTTAGTATTGACACCTTTCATCTCTCGGCTGATAATAATTCGCGTTTGATCATAAATGTCTCTCCAGCACCCGCCCCTCGGTAGCAAAACAAGACTGCTTTATCACCTTTACCTTCACCACTCCTGCTATGCCAGCTTCAATATTCATCAGTCTGCAAGAGCCATTCTCCCACATTGTCTACCGGGCTCTCTTGGATATCACAATAGTATAGCTCAGGCACTACGGATAATAAGCAAGTCAGGAGTGGAGACCAATCGTCAATTCGTCTATTATCATGCTAGCAAAGAAGAGAGGAAAGAAACAAACTATTCTTCCCACTTTTGCTCATTCCTTGTAACAACCCTACGATAGGTAGCTACAATCACTACCACCTTAGCCCAAAAGGTATAGAAAGAGGTAGCTGAAGCTGGTATGCTCTAGTATACTTTGTATACAAGAATGCGGGTTCACCTAATGGCAAGGCCTAGGAAACACTAGAGTACCCTTAGGCACTCTATTAGGCAGGGTAACCTTTCGGGAGAAAATTTGCATAAGGTCAAGAGAATTATGAGAATGTTAAACAGATCTCCGAGACAACTTTTGTGGTCGACTGGAGGACTTCCGGAGCGGTTAAAGGCACAAGAGGACAAAGTTACCCTACCTTGGGAATTTGGCCATTATTGCCAGGAATCTCAGTTACACGACTGAAATATCCAAGTCACCCACCCTACATTCACTAACAAAGTCATCCTAGAACTTAGAGGTTGATTACCTCATATTCTATGGGCTCATAGATGTTAATGGGCACCCATGCACCTGGGCCAGGAAGCCCCACGCCTCAGCAAGGGTGGCCCGAACATGCTATTGAACTTGGGGGGGTTTTGCTAACAGCCACCTCTGGCCCAAGGGTTGGGACAGCGTGTCATAGGCAGATGGCTGCATAGTTGCTCATTTGCTAGTAAAAAGAGGTCATTGGAGAGCCTGCCCTAACACGTATACGTCGTTGCCGTCCCTCCGACGGAATGTCGTTCGCAGGATATATAAGGGCAGTATGGGTAACCGCCAAAATGGGGGTCGCCCATATAGGGTCTGTCCGGCACCTAGGAGGAAATCTTATCCTACGGGTAGTAGGGTAGTCTTCCTTGTGGTACTTAGGTAGTCGAAGGAGGCCAGGGCGCTTTCGGGACAAATGCCTCAGTAACCAGCGGGGACCTTCTCCCCTTGATTTGTAGCATTACTATGAGTTCTCAATGGACTCTAGAGGTAGGAGTCTTAGCACAGTAGAGTATGTCCCGAGACGCTGGCTATGGGTGGTGCCCACTTAGCCAACCATCGGCTACATCTCATGGGGGGAGCTTGCATGTCAATTTATTATATTAGACAATCTTGTAGCTTAAATCATAGACTGCATAGCTTGTATAGACAAAACTACTCCTGGGCAAGTGAGTCCACCACCTAGGTATTGACTCCGGTTGTTGGCATAACAGTTAGCCACTGGTATCACTTTCATAGGAAGAGTTCTTCAACCAGCGGTTGTATTGGAGATGTATTGCAGAAACTGATATCCTATTGACCGAGTTAAGTTTACCCAAGTTGGTCCGATCCTTCCTGAAGGATAATTCCTGATTGAGGGTAGAACTCGGACAAGGCCTGAGCAGGACAGGGTACTCTCACAAGGTCAGAGTAGTGGTGAATGTCAAAGGCTTAAATCTGATGTCTACTTAAGTTTAAGTGTTTGACATTCTACTTCAACTACGAACTTTTCCTGGAGAAAACTAAATTGAGTAAGGCTTCGAGCTTAAGTATATTAAGTTTTACCGTTTGATTCTTTTGAATTATTTACCTTATCTTTATCTTCTACTTTGAGTGTTTGGTAAGGTCGCAACCTTAGAGTTCACCTCGACATAGGGCGCCCCTGTTACATCCCTCCAGTTTACTACCAGATATGGCCGTAAGGTGCACTGGCTCCCTGATCTCTCTTTTCTGTCAACCTATATGCGGAAATTGCCAGTATCGGAGTTCCAGGACTCCCTCTGACTTTTCCTCGACACTAATACACTCTCAAAACAATTATGAAAATGCTGTTATCACCGGGTAGACTTTTGGCATACCTCCCGAGATGGTGCCCGCTGATCTCCAGGGCGCACCGTTCTGGTATTTGCTATTCCTGAGTGCTAACACAGCTCCCCCCCGGGGGTCTTATAGTCTTTGAATTCCTGCCACAGCATATCTTCTTGGTGGCTTCTTTGTTGATATGCTTCACGTTATCAATTTTACAGAAGACATTAGCTTAACAGTAGCTACATACCAATGTAGGAATTATTTCTATCAGAGGGCCAAGGCCAAGAAAGAAAAAAATGCAAAAAAAGAAAACAATTGTAAAAGTAACCAAGGCCATTTAAAAGGGAATGTAAAACAAGTGACTGCCATATCATATTCCGTGACCTCGTTGCATACATAATCTATAACCACGGAACTACCAGTGCGACCTGTCCGCAATCATGTCCACCCTGAGCCATGCGTTAGCTTTTGGTCCATGCTCGACAGGGTTCTCTTCCACCACTGAATTCACGGGACCAGGCTACACCTTTTGCAGTTCCAGGTACGCTATCACTGCGCCGCGCTCGTTGGGAGTAAAGTCTTTTCCTCTGACAGCACTCATTACATCATTCCCATCCATGTGCTTGGAGACTGCATCATAGAGGCGTGTTGCACGAAGACTAAGATGGGCAAACATAAGGCAACGGTCGTTTGCCACCTTTTGAGCAATTTTCTCAAATCTTGGAGTGCTCGCGAGCACATTGAGCATGGTCTGTACTCCGGCATATGATGACACACAGATTCTTCCGGTTGTTTTTGCCAAGTTTACCATCCGTTCTGCTACTATTTATTTGTAACCACCAAACAGACATGTGTTATTCAAGTTTACCAAGGGGGCCGCACACATTATATTTGCCCTTCATACGCTGATTGTCGTCGACTACATACCTAATAACCGGCTATGAAAATGTTAAATAATCAACTCCAGGGGCCATGAGATTAAATTTCCTCTAGGCGGCTATTTTCCCTAGCATGATCATTCATTTCACGATATAGCTTGTCCTTCTCAGCATCCATCTACTTAACACGCTCATACCTGTCCGCCTCAATGGCCTCAATATGTTCCTTGTGCTCAGTGTACACGGCAGTTAGCTTGTCAAATGAAAAATTTCCTGATTTCGATTTATAGCCATGCTTGGCTACAATTAGGTAGGAATGAAAATTATAGGGTATAGCAGGACGATAGGCAAGGCTGTCGGCTTTCAGAAGGAGTGTGTAACTAGAACTAGGGCGATTCTGCCGCTGTTTCTTGCTCAGCAAACCTGTTAGTAAAAATCATTCAGGTTAAGCGGTTCGTAATTATGTTACCGGAAGGGTTAGGAATTTGAGTGAAATTCATTGCATCCTCTGGCTCATTTTACTAGCATAAAGAAAATTTGTGAGTGTCATTGAATTTATCGGAATTTAGCCGTGATGGGGATGAAGAAGAAACAAGATGTTTGTAAGGGGTGGATGTCAGATGAGTGCGAGCAAACTAGGGCACTAGAGGGTAAGGGTTAAATTTAAGCTTCTAGCTTGTAGATTCACCTTTTCTCCGGATTAGCCTTTCGAACCTTAATAATTTTGGGTAAGTGGGAGTAAATTTACCCGGATCTTATCATTTTTACATCATGGCCATACTGAGCAGTACATTTCATGCTATTTTGAGTTTTGCATCTATTTCTGAGAAGATTCTATTTTAGTGTAATTAGTTTTGTGGTGTAGTTGGTAGTGCACCAGGCGAACCTCGGAAAACTGCCGGCTCCCCCCCCGGTAAACCCAACTTAGTGAATCTTACTAGCAGCTACCGTAAACAACATGAAAACTCAACCAGGTTACTCAACTAGACTTATGCTACACTGGCATTGATGGCTGTAGTCTTATACAAAAGTAATCTAGCGACGCACAGCCATTAGAAACATGTGGGGCTTTCTTACCCTGCTGTTTCACTATTGCTCACCCCTCCAGATCCGTTCTTTTACATTTTCCCTATCCTTACACACCGCTTTCCTGAATTTTGTATAATCTCTATACCCACTATTTCTATTATTATGTAGGGCCAAGCAGCGAAATCCTGTATACTACCGTACCAAGGGAAGCCGGAATGCTGGTGGAACCAAGCCACTCATTCCCTGGTCCCGGGCCTCCGATTCCTTGCTCCTGGGGACCACACTAGAACCACAGAATCTATTCCTTTACTTAAAATACGCCCTACCTAAGTGGTGTTGCGAATTGGCCATAATTTAACAATATTTTAATCCATACCCTCGACCTCCTACCAACAGATGGTATGATTTAAAGCATCTTCTCCCTTAGTATAATAGTGCTCACCTCCAACAAGGGTTTAAGGCCCTGGTTCCCACGCCAGAAAAATCCCATTGTTCTCCTTTTTGTAGCATTCCTTCATCTTCACTCTCATCTCTTTATCACATTTTTGTACAACCAGCCGAGTGCTTGAGTAAAAGGCACGTTTTTATATATCTCTCATCCATACCACCTTGACTCTCCTCTATCCCAACTTAGTAGACCTCTCCGACATTAACTGTTAATTCTAGCCTCATCTCTTCCCCTCATAGCCCTATTTCATTGCAAATTCGACACGGTGAGAGCCTACCCACCGCCCCAACGATAACCAGGATAGCTCCCTAATTAATAGTGCAACAGATTAGAATGGCAAACATTCCCCCTGAACTATCCCTCATGATAGCTGAATACCTTGACCTAAAGGACCTGTTATCATTCATGTGGACTAGCTCATACTATCGAGTATCCATTGAGCTGACGCTTCAGAAACGAGTAGTGGCTTGGGGAAAACACCTTGTAACGGCCTGCAATCAGAAGAAACTCACTCTAGCCTTATATCTGCTATCAACAAAAATCTCAGCATACACTAAGCTGAGGGATATAACTCACGGCCTTCCGGAAAATCTGATTTTGGTGATCTTCCGACACACAGATGGGAAACAATGCCTACCCGGGTGTGAGATGGGAAAGTCAACGATTTTAGGATAGTTCTTATTGTTCCTATCCTTGAGGACCAGACTCTGGTCTGCTTTGCCCCCCCCTTCGGCTCTACCAAAAACAACAGGGATCCCACAGCGCTCCCGTTCGGCGACCGCTACAGAGGTCTTCAAGCCGGGCTCTGACACAGCCATGACATACTGTTCCTGGGCTTCGCAACACCATATCTGCAGAGGGCTCATCCCCTTGTCGGCATTCTCAACCTCTCCGAGCTCAAAAGTAGCTCCTAGGCCAGCATCGTGCACCAATTCCAGAAAAGAGCATTTGAAAGCCCACCAGCACTAATGTTATGAATAGACCTTATAGGGTTGTGCTCACCTAGAGCGACACAAGCATTAATAACCATCTGTGCACGTCTCTGCTGTTGCGGATTCCCTCTCTGACCAGAGGCAAACTTCAGATCTACCAACCCCTCGCCAGAGGCAATACTACTAGCTGCCCCTCCTCCCAGCCCAATCAACATTGCCGGACCGCCGAAAACAATCAAGTATTCACCCCGCTCAATCATTCCAGCCTCCTTAATAGCATGCAGTGCCGTAATGTAGAAACTATGGTCGGTTGGTTGGTTGAGACTTGTTTTTCTTCGTGGTTTCCTTTTTCTTTTTTGCCTACTCGTGCTGTGCTGGATGGTGTGCTTGTAGAATGCACTGTATAATATGGAGTACAGTATGGTACGGTATAGGTTGGGAATTCTCTTTTTTTGGGGGGTGTTAAGAATTATGTGCAGTGCTTTTCTGGGTTGCAGAGGGGTGAATTCAGTAGGCTCTCTCTGCTGATTTAGGAGTGGGAGTTCGTTCCCCTCTGTCCCAGCCCCCTCCTTCAACTGAAGATTACCCAGCTGCAGAGCTCCTTCCGTCATGACCAGGAAAAAGAGAAAAACTTCATATGCATGTATAGTATCCCCTCACAAACCAAACAACAAAAAAAGAAAAAAAAGAGTTACCGAGAATGCCGAAACGAAAAAAACCCGGCATCAATCCACCCAGCAAATCTCGGCGCTCAGCTTATCCCTCTACCACCACCACCACCACCACTACAACCCGACCAGCGCACGCTCACACCCAGGTCACCAAATCACTAACCTCAGCCCTCCCAACCTAGCAAAAACGGATCTTCCACGTCCTGAACAAACCCCGCGGCTTCGAAACCGTGAAGCTGATCCGGCCGATAAAGTCCTCCCGTACCTCCACAGCTCCAGCGACCGGGCAAACGTCAAGGCTAGAGGCAGAATTCGAAGTAATGAACAAGTTGAAACTGGATGTGCTTGCGCGAGGGCATTCACGCCGATGAGTGGGGAGGGATGGGAGGTGTGTTCGGAGTGTGGTTTTTGATTGGGGGGTTTGGAGCGCAGAGGGGGAGGGCCAGGGAGAGGATGCGGAGGTGCGGGGGATGGGAAAGGTGGAGCTGGATCTATGTGCTAGGTTGTATGGGGGTAAAGCGGTGAGGGAGGTTATGGGGGATGTGCTGGAGGGTGTTAGGCGGATTTTGGGTGTTGATGAGGGGGAAGAGGTAGTGCGGAGTGGTGGTGATGGGATGGAGGAGGAGAAAAGGAAGAGGAAGATTGAGGAGATGCTAGGGAGGAATAAGGGGGACAAAGGGGTTAGAGAGAAGAAGAGAAAGGAGAGGGAGGAGGAGGAGGTTAAATCTGCTAGCTCGCTAGTTTCTGCCTCTGACGACGACGATAGAGATAGCGAATCGGAGCATGAGGAAGAGGAAGGAGAGGATCAAGAAGACCAAGAGGACGTCTGGAAAGGAATAGACTCTGCCGGCCTAGATGCATTCTCCGCCTTCGACTCTAGGGCCGCCTCCGCCTCCTCCTCCTCCTCCTTCAGCGAGAGCGAAAGCGATGCAGGACCCCATCACCACGCCACAGATGAAGACTGGTTTACATCTTCAGCGCCAAAGTCCAAATCAAAGCCAATACAAAAACTGGGAAAAGGCACTTTCCTCCGGACCCTCCTGACAGGCTACATCTCCAACTCTTGCTCCTCCACCTCCAGTACCACCCCATCCACCAAACACCAAAACGGCCCCCCGAGAAAAAGCAGTAGAAGAACTGCATGGGCCAGCAAGCCTATGGCGCCCTCTGGGAGAAAAGGTACGGACAGAACACGGCTCACCTGAAGTAAGAAGCGCAACGCAAAGGGAGGAAGGTGGGGAAGGAGAAAAAGAAGGAGGGACAGACGGAGGGCAAACTTCACCCATCGAGGAAAGCGGCGAGGAAAGCTAGGAAGGGTAAGATGGTGGTCGTGCAGGAGGTGCTGAAGAGCGGTAGTGTGGGTAAGAAGATTGTTTTTAATTGATACTTGTATCGTGCAGTGTGAAACCGCCCTTGGAGAGGGGGGTTGTAAGGTCTATATAAGTTAGTCCATGGTAATGTCGTAGTAGAGGCGGAAAAATGCTATTTAGCCCTTATTCAAACTTCACCATTTTTTTCATGATTCACTTTCGCACTCACTCGCGGTATATCATCAGACCATGGTATAAAAAGACCCTATATATTATCAACCTACTTCATACATAACGAGAAAAAGAAAAAAAAGGAAAAAAAGCCAGCGTGATGCGGGGGTCGAACGCACGACATTGAGGTGTTCTCCACCGGGATTTGGTTTCCCGTAAAAGCCACACTGAGCTAACCAGGCCGATCAATGCATGACAAGAAAGCCTTTGTTTCTATCATTCACAAAACATATGATCAGAACTCGGATGATTGAACAGGGCGCTAAGAGGCCTAAAATTCCCTCTCTTGGACAGGGGGGGGGGGCAAAGAGTGACCGCTTAACCCTCAGGCTTAAGAAAAAAGAAAGGGGATAGCAAACAGAGTTCTGGACTTTACAACATCATACCAGTAAAAGGCAACTCCAACGTCCCTAGGGAGAGGAACAGGATTCAATTCCAATATTTGAGTTTCTTATCATAACATATTTCATGGGTCAATGATCAACTTGCATAAAAAAAGTGAAAAGCACCTGAAAAGAAGAACAAAAAGACCACGACAAGATTCTACATAATATTATTATACCGGTATCAATCAATGCGCACGACCCTTCGATTGGGTTTCCGAAATAACGGTAGACACCGCTATCTTATCTGTTAGAAATGACATTCCCTGTTTTCGGTATAAATCCTGCCTTCATGGCTCTTACTTATCGACCATGGTCAAAATAATGTAGCCCAGAGGTACAAGGCTTAGCGTTGCAACACATGTACCTTCATCAAAGTATTTTGTGATCGCCCATTTACGTCAATGCCAACAATGGAAGGGTTAAGTATTATTAAAGGTGAAAAAAAAAAAGATAAATCAATACTTTGTAGACGAGCCCCCTGCCCCAATAGAGAAAAAGCACTTGTGGTTGTGTGAGAAATTCTTCAAAAGATTGTTGTTGAAGAAAATTGGTGACAGCAAATTACTTTTATTGAGGTACTCGTGTTGCAACGCTGACCCTTGTACCTCTGGGCTACTTTATTTTGACGACAGGCAATACTTATGCTTGCCGAACAGATTGTTAAAAATAAAAATAAAAACAACTCATTACCTACTTACTAGGATGCTTTTAACTTATAAAAGGCCTGCAGTTAAATACCGCCTTTGTGGTTCGCAACCCACAGTCAGCACGATACAGTACCGGTACTATACTGTCTCTGGAAGTTAGCTGGTCCCACACGATCGCTCACACATCCAGTACTGTAGTTTGCCAGGTGAAACGGCTACTCCCCACCCATTCCATCTATCGGTAGCATATATATCCGTATGCCATCTCTAGGTAGGCAAGACACTAAAGATACCATCCCATCTCTCTATCAGTTTCTAGGTTGCGGATGACTGAATTGTCATTAACCCTCTATCATACCTCGCTATCATATTATCGGGTTCTTCAATGGTCATCAACTTATCATTCAGACCAATGTCCCTTAATTTGTGTGGAGACCTCGCGGTTTATTTATTTATTTTTAGCACAGTTAGGCTCAAGTCTTTACCAAACATACAGTACAGCACTATGTCCAGGGAGCTATTTCTGTGACCTGACCAAGGGAAAACATCAGCAAGATTGGCAAACTTCAACTATTCCTTATCTCGGAATATCCGAAGGAGACAAAACGCGGCGAATACGAAGGGGTACAAGTACTCGTATCTGCGTAGGTGTCGTGGTATGATGTTGGGTTAGTTATGGCCTGAGCTTGCATATCTGCGAAACTTTAGTGATTTGTGGGAGCGGCATGAAAACTTTGTACTGTACTCAAGTATCTTGCTGGTCTAGGAGATAATCTCTTTATACAATAAACAAAAAAGAAAAGAAAAACCTTCTTCATTACTACAACATGGCTAGAGCTACTTTATGGCCGAGAAACTTTGAGAATACAGCACAAAAGGAAAAAAGAAGGAAAATATCTTCTTCCCCACGGCTTCGCTGTTGTAGTGTAATTACTAGGCGATTTTTTAAGTATTCGGAATGGGAAAAGCTGAGTTACCTGGTCCTGGTATAACTTAAACCAGTTACTCATAAGTGAGACCTCCCGCCTCTTTACCTGTATGGTAGTTACTATCCCTAGAAAAGCTATTTCACCACAGGTTGGTCCCTGAAGGGGAAGAGTGGCTACCTTAAGAAGTATGGCTTGCTTCTGGGTAACTACCTTAAGTTATACAAGGGTTGAGTAACTCATATTTTCCTATTACGAATACTTAAAAAATCGCCTAGTACACAATTTCCCCAACAAGGAGGAGAAATTGAAAAATCGTATGGCATAGAAGCCAATTAAACCCTCAAAGAAAAATAAACCTTCCGGCAGGTAATATATCCATCCATCCATCCGCTCATCCCACCGCCTTGTTTGTTGTTTGATTGAGAAATATAAGTAAGCACTACAAAAAAAGTAATAAAGGAAAAAGTTAAATCCGATGTATCGCTCCCTATGGACATGTAACGACCCTACAATAGGTAGCTACAATCACTATCACCTTAGCCCAAATGGTATACCAAGAGGTAACCAGAGGTGGTATGGTCTCGTATACTTTATACAAATAGCTGGTAAAGCTAGGATAAGGCCTAGGGAATTGTTGAGTAACCTTAAGGTACTCTACTAGGCAGGGTAACCTTTCGGGAGAACATTCGCATAAGGTCAAGAGAATTGTGGGAATGTTACACGGACCTCCGAGACGACTTGTGAGGTCGCCTGGAGGACGTCCTGAGTGGTTAAAGGCATATGAAGCCAGTGTTACCCTACCTTGGGAATTTGTTCACTATGCCCATGGGTCCCAGTTACCCTACTGAGGAACCCAAGTTACGCTACCTTCACCGGCAAAGTCATCCTAGAACTTAGAGGTCGATTGCCTCAGATTCTATGGGCTCTTAGATGTTCTTGTGCGCACATGCATCTGCGCGCCGAGGCCCCACGCCTGTATAAGGGTGGCCCGAACATACTATTGAACTTGGGCGGGTTTAGCTAACACCCCCCTCTGGCCCCAGTGATGGGACGGCGCGTCATAGGCAGACGGCTGTGTAGTTGCTCGTTGGCTAGTTAAAAGAGGTCATTGGAGCAGCTGCCGTAACACGGTATAAGTCGTCGCCGTCCGTCCGACTGAATGTCGTTCGCAGGATATATAAGGGGAGTATGGGTAACCGCCAAAATGGGGGTCGCTCATATATGGTCTCTCGGGCATCTAGGAGTCTATTCTAGCCTACGGGTTGTAGGGTAGTCTTCCTAGTGGTGCTCAGGTAGTCTCAGAAGGCCAGGGTGCTCTCGAGACAAATACCTCAGT
>Ga0307509_10004828_pt1 | contig 19161 bp, 19 predicted proteins | sample 10_EM_MG_FD_202245 | JGI IMG/M metagenome (GOLD analysis project Ga0307509, IMG submission 202245) | Populus trichocarpa ectomycorrhiza microbial communities from riparian zone in the Pacific Northwest, United States - 10_EM | ecosystem: Host-associated > Plants > Roots > Unclassified | place...
TAATCAGCCAGCAGGCTGTCCAGCAACTCCTTCGATACGGCTTTCTTTGCTACGGTCATCATCGCTCCTTGATGCGCGGCAGTTTCCTGCCAAATGACCGTTTACACAAAAATTCTGACACCCTCCAGTTGCCTCATGCCAAAGGCAACAAGTCGACTTCTCAGACATTCGTTTGGTTGCGCACATCAGTCAGAATGCAGCGGATAGCTGCCGCAGGATGGCCGAGAATGTGATCGTCGGTTTTCTAATGCCGGCGCATCTGTGTGCTATATGCAGAACTGGCAAGTAAGTAGCCCCTCGGCTGTCACGAAGGATCAACGGCGAAGCCAGATCATCTTGCCAACGCGGCAACAGATGAACGGGTAGCGGTCCACTACGAACAATTCAGCATCATTAGCATCCTGCGTGCCGACGAAAAACAGCCACGCCTTCTCGGGCTGGCCTGCCTTGCCCTTGACCTCGTTCTTGGCGATCTCGATTTCGTTTCGCAAGGTGTTGCGCTGCCTGTCGGTCCACGCTTCCCACATCACACGAACCTTGTAGAAGCGCTTGGGTCTCTTCGGATCTTTCGGCCACTCGCCTGCATTCAAGTCCCACTCGATATAGGAGTCTGTTTCGACAGGGGAATTCCAACGCAGCGCCGCATAGAACAGTCGGGTCGAAGGCTGTTGAGCCTCGATACCGAAAAAGCCAAGTCCGCGAAACACCGTGGCATAGGTCGTTCCAGAGCAATCCGGGATTTCCAGCGGCAACTGCTGCCGGTCATGTGGGAATTCCATGAAGATGCGACAAACCGGCCGGATAGTGTTGACGGTGTGACCGTGATACGCCGCGACGCGCTCTCCGTTGGCGCGAGTTCGGGGGCGCCCCGTCCCTTCACCGGCACCTGGCGTATTTGCGCCTACCGTAACCGGGCGTGCCTCGACCAAGAGCAGTCGATTCGGAAACGGCACCGGAAAGCCATCTGGAGTCCCGACTTTCTCTGTTTTCGCCTTGGCCACCATTATTTCGGCGCCATCGACACCGCATGGTTGAATGTGCTTGTTCTCCATTGGCGTGAAGTACGGACGCCGTTTGTTGATGTTTTTCCGGTACGAGGCCGGAAAAACCTGAATGCCGCAACCTGAGCACTCGTAGGCTTCCTTGTCTACAACTTCCAAATCCCAAAGCTGCTCGGCGTCGATAATGTCTCGAGTGCGTTTGTCGCGTGCGCTGTCCACCGTTTTCTCCCTTCGATTTATTCAGGCTGCCAATTGAGCGCAGTCCCATGCTTGGGTCTGGCGAAGTTACCAGAATGTTGATCCGTTAAAAGAGGGGGCTTCGAAGCCGGAATTAAGGGCAGGGAAATCTCCCTGCCCCCTTCGCGACTGAAGACCATCAGGCTGCCTTGTCCCCTACACCAAGGATGCGATCCAGGGAGTCAAACCAAGAGCGCGTATGGACGATGCGAGCCTTGTGACCCTCGGCACTGAGAATTTCAGCTTTGGTCATCTGCGACACAGCCTCCCAAGACTCCATCGGCAACACGTAGGTGGCATTATTCACCTGAGGGCATTCCAGCACGCAAACGCCCTGCCTGACGAAGCCGAAGACGGTGTACCCATCGAATCCCCCCATGCCGATAGCCACGAAGTCAGGCTTCTTCGCGCCAACCGCGCTAAGGCGTGCACGAAGCACTTTTTGATTGCCAGCCGGAGCCCGATCGACCATCTTCTCGAGTGCCGGGATAGCCGACTCCCAAGGGTTCTTTCCCGGAGGCAGCAACTGCCAGTTAAGGCGGCGAATCGGCGCACTCACCCAGCTGCTGAGGTCGTTATCGAGCACCTCGAAACCACCGAGTGCCTCACGCAGCACGTTGGCAGTGTTCGTTGCTGATGCCGTATGTGCCTCGTCTTTGACAAACGGACCGGCCACCACGAAGAGCTTTTCGTCGTCGCGAACCTTGATTTCCAGCTCGACGCTGTAGGGAGCAACTTTGGTGCGCGGAAAACGCAGATAAGGGACATCAACAATCTTCGACATCTCCACCGTTTCGTTTCGGCCCACGAACTGGGTCCAGTGCCACTCGACCTGGCGGTAGGCTGTTTCCTTCTCCAGGTCACGATGGATGATGTCGAAACCATTTGCATTGCGGCGGCACGCTGGCCCCTTTTTGGCCGGGGGCAGCATTCGCTGACCAGGTACAAGCGGCACGGTGAAGCCCATGTCTTGGAGTCGCTTTCCCACTCCAACATCGACCAGCAAGCCGAGCATGTAAAGCTCATTTTGCTGAAAATGATTGAGATACTTATTGATGTTGCGGGTTTTTCGGTTAATCTGCATTGGCATATCCTTTCATGTTGATTTATCGGGCAAAACACTTGCCCTACATCCAGTAAGACTCCCGAAAACTGCGCCGTGGACGCCGACCCAAAAAATATTTTTTTAGCAGGACCATCCACGGGGTGCTGCTCATGAGTCTTAAGGAGGGAGGGCTCATCAATGTGTGCTGCTTCAAAACCTGAAGAGCGTCTGACCAGGGCAAAAATCGAGTCTATTCTTACCTCGTTCACGCCAGCAGACTGGCAGCGTGCGATAAGCATGGCCGCCCACTTCTGTGGTGGAGTGACGGGGTGGAAGGCCGAGGACTTGTTGCAGGAGACTCTGACCAAGCTGCTTGCCGGCGAACGAATCTGGCGGCCGGGACTGCACCCGCTAGTCGTGCTGAAAACCGCGATGTACGGCATCGCCTTCAATGCCAGAAGGCATAACAAGCGGAGCCCCGTCGACGAGAACGTAGTCCTTGACCCGTTCGAGGCCGAGGGGGAAGAAAACACACCGGTAGCTCGCGGCAAAGTTACGGTCACGCCGGAAGATGTGGCCTTAGGAAAAGAACAGATGACCCAGCTCTATGCCGTAATCGCTGGTAACGAGGACCTTGAATTGCTGGTTATGGCTTGGGCCGACGGCATTCGTGGTGCTGATGCACGCGAAATGCTTGGCTGGGACGCTAAAAAATATGATGCGGCTCGGAATCGACTGTTGCGGCAGCTAGCAAAGCTGGACCCAGAGCGGAGATCATGATGATGATTACGCCAAAAAACGAATTCAAAACTTTCATTGATACGCTGGTCGACGAGCTAATCGAGATGTCAGACCAGCAGGTTTTAGAGGGCCTAAACCCCGCTGCCGTGCAAGCCGAAGGCCTGCGGCTGTTGAATGTCGCCAAGGCAGAAGCAGGACGCTCGCGGCTTGCCGCAGCAAAAGCCGGATATGCCGCATCGAAAAAACGGCCCGCCTTGGCTGCTGTAGAAGTATCAGTCGAGGAGGCTCGCAGATTCCTCGCAGAAGCCAGAAACGACGAGAGGTTCACGCTTGCGGCACGCAACCTTGGAGAGCTATCGGATGATGAGGTGCTTGATTTGTACAGAAAACTCAAGGCGCTTCAGTCTAGTCAAGACGGTGTTGAAAAGTGACTTCAGCAGGTGAGCGTGCGGAAGCACTCGTCGCAGAACTCGGCATTACGAGCCCACATGAACTAGACGTTGAGGCCATCGCCTTTGACTCTGGCGTTGAGGTTGTCTATGAAGACCTGTCCGGGTGTGAAGCTTCACTGGTTGGCTTTCTTGACCGCGCTGTTGCAACGATCAAGCCATCAGCAGTCCGGGGCCGGGAACGGTTTTCGATTGCTCACGAGCTTGGACACTGGCATCTCCATAGGGGGCGCTCCTTCCAATGCCGAGTAGATGACCCAAGTGCTAACCTGTCCTCTGACCGAGCAACAGAAAAGGAAGCCGACAGATTCGCCTCCCACTTGTTGCTTCCAGGCTTCCTCTTCAAACCAAGGATTGCCCAGCTAGTCCAACCCAGCTTTCAGCAACTTTCAGCTCTTGCTGATGAGTTCGAGACAAGCCTCATGGCGACTGCCCTACGACTGGCAGCTATCGACACCCTCCCAATTATTGTGGCGAGCTACAGAAAGGAAGGTATCGTTTGGAGCATGAAGGCCCCGGACATACCCTTTCGCTGGAGTCTCAACAGCAAGCTTGACGAGGATACCTTCACCTATGACCTCCTCAACCTTGGTAAAGAGTGCCCTCGGCTCAGCAAACAGTCAGCAGACGCATGGTTCGAAAACGACGACGCAGATGAGTACGAGGTTTGGGAGCAGTGCATTGGCAGTGCTGGCGATAGCGCCCTTGTGCTTATCTACTTGCAGTCGAATATGATGAGTGCAGGACCAGACTGGAATGTCAGGAAGCGACGTACCGCATAAGAGCCTATTCCTGTCGGGTATCTGCCTGGTACCTGCCGTTCAGTCAGACCATCTTCAACGGTAGCAAAGACCGATAAGCTGCCACATTTACTTTCAGCAATTTTTCAATAACCCGGCACGTTTTTCATTTTCTCCGTCAACCTCCAGCTCTCGCGATGCGTGGAGGCGCAGTTGTTTTTCGTTGGTTAATTCCATATTATTGGAAATATGAAAAATACAGATGCCGTCTGCGCGCTCGCCGCCCTTGCCCAGGAGAGCCGCCTCTCGATCTTTCGTCTGCTCGTGCTGAATGCCCCGGAAGGGCTGACCGCCGGCGTGATCGCCGAGCAGCTTGAGTTGCCGGCGCCGACGCTGTCCTTCCACCTCAAGACGCTGGCGCAGGCCGGGTTGGTCAACACGGCGCAGGAAGGCCGCTTCGTGCGCTATCGCGCCGAAATCGAGGCGATCAACGCGCTGGTCGGCTTCCTGACCGACGACTGCTGCGGCGGCAATCCCGAACGTTGTTCTCCGAAGGCCAAAAAATGAGCGAATCCGTTTCTTCTCCGATCAACATCCTGGTCCTATGCACCGGCAATTCCGCCCGTTCGATTCTCGGCGAGGCCTTGTTCAACCACCTCGGCAAGGGGCGTGTGAAGGCGTACTCGGCGGGCAGCCAGCCGGCCGGTACGGTCAATCCGCTGGCGCTGGAAACGCTGGCGCGGCACGGCGTGCCCTTGCCCGAAGCGCGCAGCAAGTCGTGGGATGAGTTCGCCATTCCCGGTGCGCCGGTGCTCGACTACATTTTTACGGTATGTGCGAGCGCGGCGGGTGAGGTGTGTCCGATCTGGCCGGGGCACCCGGCCATGACGCACTGGGGAATCGACGATCCGGCGCACGTCGAACCGCTCGAAGCGCGCCGCGCGGCTTTCGAGACGGCTTACGGGCAACTGGAGCGGCGCATCCGCGCCTTCCTGGCTCTGCCGCTGGCGACGATGCCAGTCGCCGACGTCAAGGTCGCCGCGCAACTGATCCACGAGGCGGCGCAATGAGCGCGCGCTGCGCGGCGATCGGCGAGCCGGTCGTGGCTGCGCCGATGAGCGTCTTCGAGCGCTATCTGAGCGTCTGGGTTTTCCTCTGCATCGTCGCTGGCATCGCGCTCGGCCAGATGCTGCCCGGCGTCTTTCAGGCGATCGGGCGTATGCAGGTGGCGCAGGTCAATCTGCCGGTCGGCCTGCTGATCTGGGTGATGATCATTCCGATGCTGGTCAAGGTCGATTTCGGCGCGCTGCACGAGGTGCGCCAGCACCTGCGTGGCATCGGCGTCACGCTGTTCGTCAACTGGCTGGTCAAGCCGTTCTCGATGGCCTTCCTCGGCTGGCTGTTCATTCGTCACCTCTTTGCACCGATGCTTCCGGCCGGGCAGCTGGACAGCTACATCGCCGGCCTCATCCTGCTCGCCGCCGCGCCGTGCACGGCGATGGTCTTCGTGTGGAGCCGGCTGACCCAGGGCGATCCGCTGTTCACGTTGTCGCAGGTGGCGCTCAACGACACGATCATGATCTTCGCCTTCGCGCCGCTGGTCGCCTTCCTGCTCGGCATTTCGGCGATCAGCGTGCCGTGGGATACGCTGTTTACCTCGGTCGTCCTCTACATCGTCATCCCGGTCATCCTCGCCCAGCTCTGGCGCAAAGTCTTGCTCAAGGGCGGGCCGGCAGCCTTCGCCGCGGCGATGGAAAAGATCGGCCCGTGGTCGATCGCGGCGCTGCTGCTTACGCTGGTGCTGCTCTTCGCCTTCCAGGGCGAGGCGATCATCGGGCAGCCGCTGGTCATCGCGCTGCTCGCCGTGCCGATCCTGATCCAGGTCTTCTTCAACTCGGCGCTGGCCTACTGGCTCAACCGGAAGGTCGGCGAAAAGCACTCGGTGGCCTGTCCGTCGGCGCTGATCGGCGCTTCCAATTTCTTCGAGCTGGCGGTGGCCGCGGCGATCAGCCTGTTCGGCTTCGAATCGGGCGCCGCGCTGGCCACCGTGGTCGGCGTGCTGATCGAAGTGCCGGTCATGCTGCTGGTGGTCAGGGTGGTCAATTCCAGCAAGGACTGGTACGAGCGCGCATGAAACGCCTACATTGAAAGGGACAGGTTCGTGGACGCGGGCTGCTAAAATCTTTCTCGACGAGGGCTCTCCTCGCTAACGGCGGCACGGCCCGCGACGGGCATCATATGGGCACGATACGGAAAGGATTCGCGGCATGAATTGGGGAACGATGGTGCGGGCTGCAGCGCTGGTAGCCCTTTCGACGATGCTTCCGGCGGCGCATGGCGAAGAGTCGGCGGCGGCGACGACGGCGGCGAAAGAGGCGGCCGCGAGCGACGCGCTGCGGGCGCAGGCCCTCCTGGCGCGGGCGGTGACGCTCTACAAGGAGCTGGGCGACGGGGCCTTCGCCGCGTTCAACAGTCCGACCGATTTCGTCGACGCCGAACTCTACGTTTATGTGCTGGGCACCGACGGCGTGATGCTCGCCAGCGGCGGTTCGTCCGCCGCCCTGATCGGCCGCAAGGTCAAGAACATGCGCGACGCCTTCGGCACGCCTTTCTTCTGGGACATGCTCGAAAAGGCCAATACCAGCGATACCGGCGTCGTCGAATACCGTTGGCTGAACCGCCTGCACCACAAGCCGGAACGCAAGATCACCTACTTCCAGAAGGTCGGCGAGCGCCTGCTGGCGGTCGGCTACTACATTCCCCGGGCCTCGCCCGAGCAGGCCGGCGCCATGCTGGAGCGCGCGGTGACGGCGGTGAAGAGCGATCCGGAGAAAGCCCTCGCCGCCTTCAACGATCTCAACGGCGGTTTCATCGAAGACGATCTCTACGTCTTCGTGGTCGGCCTCGACGACGGCAAGTTCCGCGCGCACGGCGTTTCGTCGCGCCTGATCGGGACCGACGGCTACGCGCTCCTCGACCCGAACGGCAAGCCGATCATCCGGCAGATGGTCGATGCGCTGAAGGAAAAGGATCGCGGCGAACTCGACTACGCCTGGCGTAACCCGGTGACGCGCAAGGTTGAGAACAAGCACACCCAGTTCCGCAAGGTCGGCGACTTCCTGGTCGGCGTCGGCTATTACACCCGCTGAGCCTGCCAACGCCGCCCGGGAGAGTCTCGGGCAGCGCTCTTCCCGGTATTTTTCCTAGGCGAGAGCCCGCGTCACAATCTCGGCCACGTCGCGCGACAGGCCCGGATGGTCGCGCAGGCTCTCGAGCGCCTTGCGGCTGTGTTCCTGGCGCTGGCTATTGAACTTTTTCCAGCGGTCGAAACAGCGCGCCAGGCGTGAAGCGACTTGGGGGTTGCGGCCGTCCAGCGCCCTGATCTGCTCGGCCAGGAAGGCGTAACCCGCACCATCCGCGGCATGGAAGCGCACGGCGTTGGCGCCGAAGGTGCGCAGCAGGGCATAGACCTTGTTCGGGTTGCCGGCATCGAAGGCCGGGTGTGCGCTGAGGCGGCGCACGGCGTCCAGCGTGTTCGGCAGGCGGCTACCGGCCTGCACCGCCAGCCATTTGTCGACGACCAGCGCCTCGTGCTGCCAGCGCTCGTAGAAGTCGGCCAACGCCGTAGCCCGCTCGGGGCAATCGCTCTGCGCCAGCGCCGACAGCGCGGCGAACTGATCGCTCATGTTGTCGGCCTGCCGGTATTGTTGCCAGGCGAGCTGGCGTGCTTCGGCCGTATCCAGTTCGAGCAGGTATTCGAGGCACAGGTTGCGCAGCGCGCGCTTGCCGGCGTCTTCCGAGCTCGGCTGATAGGGGCCGCTCGGCGCCAGCGCGCGGTAGGTGGCGCTCAATTCGGTTTCAAGCGCCTGCGCCAGATGCCGGCGCAGGCCGTCGCGCGCGGCGTGCAGGGCATCCGGATCGACCTCGGCCATGGCTTCGGCGAGCGTGCCTTCTTCGGGCAGGGTCAGCGCTTCGGTGACGAAGGCGTGGCCGCGCTCGGCGCTGCGCGCGAGCAGGCGGCGGCAGGCTTCGACGAAGCCTTGCGGCCAGACCGGCACCGCGCCGCTGCGCATGGCCGCCGTGGCGTCGAGAATCAGCTGGCTGGCCAGACGCTGGCCGGCCTCCCAGGCGTTGAAGGGATCGCTTTCGAAGGCCAGCAGGTGAGTCAGTTCTTCGCTGCTGTAGGGGAAGTCGAGGATGACCGGCGCCGAGAAGTCGCGCAGCAGCGAGGGCACCGGGGCGGCGGCGATGTTCTCGAAGCTGAAGTCCTGTGTCGTCTCGGTGAACTGCAGGGTCTGCGCCGTGCCGGGCAGCTCAGCGCCGCTCGCATCGAACAGCGCGACCCGGATCGGGATCAGGTAGGGCGTCGCGTCGCCGGCCTTCGGGTTGGCCTGCGTGAAGCTCAGCGTGTAGCGCCGGCTGGCGGCATCGTAGGTGCCGCGCGCCTCGACGCGGGGCGTGCCGGGCTGGCTGTACCAGCGCATGAAGGCGCCGAAGTCGAAGCCCGACGCGGCGGCCATGGCGGCGACGAAATCGTCGCAGGTCACGGCCTGGCCGTCGTGGCGGCGGAAGTATTCGTCCATCCCGGCCCGAAATGCCTCGCGGCCGATCAGCGTCTGGATCATGCGCACCACCTCGGCGCCCTTGTCATAGACGGTGGCGGTGTAGAAGTTGTTGATCTCCATGTACGAGGCCGGGCGCACCGGGTGCGACATCGGCCCGCCATCCTCGGGGAACTGGCGGCCGCGCAGCGAGCGTACCTCGCGGATGCGGGCCGCGGCGCGGTCGTGCAGGTCGGCGCCGAATTCCTGGTCGCGGAAGACGGTGAGGCCTTCCTTGAGCGAGAGCTGGAACCAGTCGCGGCAGGTCACGCGGTTGCCGGTCCAGTTGTGGAAATACTCGTGCGCGACGACGCGGTCGATGTTCTCGAAATCGAGGTCGGTCGCGACGTCGGCGCGCGCCAGCACGTACTTGGTGTTGAAGATGTTGAGCCCCTTGTTCTCCATGGCGCCCATGTTGAAGTCGCCGACCGCGACGATCATGTAGTGGTCGAGATCGCACTCGAGGCCGAAACGCTGCTCGTCCCAGGCCATCGATTTCTTCAGTGCCAGCATGGCGTGCGGGCACTGGTCGAGCTTGCCGGGCTCGACGTAGATGGCGAGCTGCACGCTGCGCCCGGAAGCGGTGCGGAAGGTGTCGAACAGGCCGTCGAGTTTGCCGGCGACCATCGCGAAGAGGTAGCACGGTTTCTTGAACGGGTCCTGCCAGCGCGCCCAGTGGCGACCGCCTTCTTCGTCGCCCTGGGCGACCGGATTGCCGTTGGCGAGCAGGACCGGCAGCGCTTCTTTGTCGGCGTGCACGGTGACGGTGTAGCTGCTCATCACGTCGGGGCGATCGGCGAACCAGGTGATGCGCCGGAAGCCCTGCGCTTCGCACTGCGTGAAGTAGCCGTCCTTCGAGCGGTAGAGGCCGGACAGGCGGGTGTTGGCGTCGGGCTTGATGCGCGTCACGGTGCGCAGCGTGAAGCGTTCCGGAACGCCGGCGATGGTCAGCTGCGTCGCGCTCAGCGCGTAGTCGGCGGCGCCCAGCGGCTTGCCGTCGAGGGCGACGGACAGCGTCTCGAGCTCGTCGCCGTCGAGCACCAGCGGCTGGCTGAGGCTGGCAACCGCCGGGTTGCGCCGGCAGTTGAGCGTTGCGCTCACCGTCGTCGCCCCGGCATGAATCTCGATGTCGAGCTCGACCTGATCGATCAGGTAGGCCGGCGGCGTGTAGTCCTTGAGGTAGATCGTTTCAGACATGTCGGTTTTCATTCCGGTTGATGAGGCGGCGCGCTAAGTCTTTATTTGCTTACTTGCGTACTTACCTGACCTCGAGCAGGCTCTCGTCCCACTTGGCGTGCTTTTCGAGTCCGATCAGGTTGGCCGTGGTGGCGGCGATGTTGGACAGCCCGGCGGTCGGCGTCTGCTTCAGGCCGAGGCGGCCGCCGCTGACGTTGTCGTAGAGGATCAGCGGCACCGGGTTCAGCGTGTGCGCCGTCTTCGCCTTGAAGGAGCCGTCTTCGTTCCGGGCCGGTTGTTTGCTCTTCTTGTCGAGCTCGTACATTTCGTCGGCGTTGCCGTGGTCGGCGGTGATCAGCGCGACGCCGCCCAGCGCGTCGATCACCGGCAGGAGGCGCGCCAGTTGCAGGTCGATCGCCTCGATCGCCATGGTCGCGGCGCGGAAGTTGCCGGTGTGTCCGACCATGTCGCCGTTGGCGAAGTTGCAGCGCAGCGTCTTGTACTGCCCGCTCTGCAGTGCGCCGATCATCGCGTCGGCGATTTCGGCCGCCTTCATCCACGGGCGCTGCTCGAAGGGCACTACGTCGCTCGGCACTTCCTGATAGGTTTCGCCGTCGAATTTGACCGAGCGGTTGCCGTTCCAGAAATAGGTCACGTGGCCGAACTTCTGCGTTTCGGAGCAGGCGAACTGGGTGACGCCGCCCTTCGCGAACCATTCGCCCATCGTGTCCGTGATCGCCGGCGGGGCGACCAGGAAGCGCTTGGGCAGCTTGAGGTCGCCGTCGTATTGCAGCATGCCGGCATAGGTGACTTTGGGCGCGCGCACGCGCTCGAACTTGTCGAAGTTCGCTTCCTCGAAAGCGCGCGTGATCTCGATCGCGCGGTCGCCGCGGAAGTTGAAGAGCACGACCGCATCGCCGTCTTCAATCGTGCCGACCGGCTGGCCGTCGCGCGCGATGACGAAGGGCGGCAGGTCCTGGTCGATGGTGCCGGGGAACTGCTGGCGCAGGGCCTTGACCGCCTCGGCGGCGCTGCCGAACTGCACGCCCTGACCGAGGACGTGGGTGTGCCAGCCTTTTTCGACCATCGGCCAGTTGGCGTCGTAGCGGTCCATCGTGATGTGCATGCGTCCGCCGCCCGAGGCGATGCGGGCGTCGAAGCCGCCGACGCTGATCTCCGCGAGGAAGGCTTCGAAGGGCTCGACGTAGTCCAGCGCGCTTGTTTCCGGCACGTCGCGCCCGTCGAGCAGGGCGTGGATGCGCACGCTCGCCAGACCTTCTTCGCGGGCGCGCAGCACCATGGCCTTCAGGTGATCGATGTGGCTATGCACGTTGCCGTCGGAAAAAAGGCCGATGAAGTGCAGGGTGCCGGGCTTGCCGTCGGCGCCTGCCTTGGCGCCGGCGACCACCTGCTGCCAGGCTTCGCCTTGCCAGATGGCGCCGGAGGCGATGGCGTTGGAAACCAGCGCGGCGCCCTGGCTGAACACCTGCCCGGCGCCGATCGCGTTGTGGCCGACCTCAGAATTGCCCATGTCGTCGTCGGACGGCATGCCGACCGCTGTGCCGTGCGCGCGCAGGCTGATGTGCGGGTAGTCGGCGAACAGCCGGTCGAGGGTCGGCTTGCGGGCGGCGGCGATGGCGCTGCCGGTATCGGATTTCGGCAGGCCGTAGCCGTCCATGACGATGATCACGACCGGGCCGGGGACGCCGGCGAAAGCGGAGAGTTTTTGCAGCATGGCGGGTTCGTTCCTGCAGGCAATAAGGGGAAGTCGGCGCAAGGGCTGGGCGGGCAGAGGGCCGAGCAGCACGATGCCGGCGTTTCCTGGCGTCGACGTGGCGAATGAAACGCTATTTTAACGGTGAATCCCGATCATTTCTTGTCGAGCTGAGTCCTGAAAGCCGTGTCGAGCTTGCTGGCGGGCTTGGGCTTTTGCGCTTCGATGCCATTCACGAAAAGCACGAACTCGTCGAGCGGCAACGGGGTGCCGATTGCCTCCGATTGCCCGTCCGCCGACATCAGGCGCAGGGCGAAGCGTCCGTCGGCGCGCGCCGACATTGAATAGCGCGCGTTGCCGCTGCGGGCCTTGAGCCGATCGACGGCCGCGCTGGCCTTGGTGGATCGCATGGGTAGAGCTCCGAAAATGCCGATGGGCCAGCCTACCTCGAATCGCGGGGCGGGGAAATGGCCTGGCAGAGGGTAGCGTAAGATTCCGGCTTGCTTGGCGCAAAGGCCAAAAAATATGGAGTCGAAATATGGAGTCGATGCATGAAGTCGAAGCATGGAGTCGCCTCGATGATCGGTAAAACGCGGCTATGGATTTTCCTTTTCTTCGCCGGGATTTTCTTTGCCGCTGCAACGCGCGCCGCGGAAGTGCCGGTCGAAATCGTCAGCGCCGAGTTCGGCATCTTCGACGACAGCAACCCGCAGGAAATGGTCTTCGAACCGACCGGCGTCGTTCCGCACAAGGTCGGGCAGCGCTACGGCTGGATCATCGAAGTGCGTGGTGGCAAGCGCAGCCTGAGCGTGCGTGAGGAATACCTGCTGCCGGCGCCGGCGCAGAAAAAGGCGGATGCGCTGAGCGACAGCCTGAATGTTCCGGTCCAGCGCCGCAATCAGGTCAGCCAGCGGCAGCTGGTTCCCGTCGACGGCAAGATCTACGGCGAGTGGGCGGTCGGCCCGAACGAGCCCGCCGGTCATCGCCAGCTCCAGGTGGTCGTCGAAGGCCAGGTGGGCGCACTCTTCGAGTTCGACGTGCGATAAATCGACAACTGGCGCCATAGGCCGCCATATTCAACAGGCAGATCGACCATGGGCTGGCGAGGGTGGGACAGGTTTCAAGCGCTGCTGCGCAGGGAAATGAGCGATCTGACGGCAGTCAGTTCCAGCGACCGGCGCTGGCAGATGCCGTTCTGTGCGGCCCTCGCCACGGGCCTGCCGCTGCTGGTCGGCGCATATTTCGACCATCTCGACTACGGACTCGTTTCGTCGCTGGGGGGACTGGTCTTCCTTTATTCGCCCAACACACCGCTGTCGCACCGGATGGTTTCGCTGATGGCATGCGCTTTCGGCATGAGCGCCTGTTATGCACTGGGCGTGATGAGCCACTTCCTGCCACTGCTGTTGGTGCCGGTGCTGACTTTCATCGCCATCCTGGTCTCGATGGTCTGCCGGATCTATGTGCTCGGACCACCGGGCAGCCTGTTTTTCATCATGGCCGCCGCCATCGGCGCCTATTCGCCGATCGAGGTATTGCAGGTCCCCCTGTTCGTCGGGTTGCTGACCATGGGGTGTCTGCTGGCCGGACTCATCGCGTTGTTTTACAGCATTTACATCCTGCGTCTGCAGGCGGCGCAGCCAGTCACCCCGTTGCCGCCGGCGACCTTCGATTTCGTTGTTTTCGATTCGATCGTGATCGGGCTGTTTGTTGGCATTTCACTGGCCATGGCCCAGGCATTGCAACTGGAACGTCCCTATTGGGTGCCGGTCAGCTGCCTCGCCGTCATCCAGGGGGTATCGTTACGCGCGGTGTGGAACAAGCAGGTTCAACGTATCGTCGGCACGGGCATCGGCCTGCTTCTGGCTTGGGCTTTGCTGACGCTGCCGCTGGACCAATGGAGCGTTTCGCTGACGATGATGGCGCTGGCCTTCATCATCGAGACTCTGGTCGTACGGCACTACGGCCTGGCGGTGATCTTCATCACCCCTTTGACCATCCTGCTCGCCGAGGCCACCCAGCTTGGGCATGGCTCGCCGAATGCGATGCTTCTGGCCCGCCTGTGCGATACCGTACTGGGCTCCGTGGTGGGGCTTCTCGGCGGCGTCTGCCTGCATAGCCCGCGCTTTCGCGACCTGCTGGGCCGCCAGATTCGGCGGCTGTTTCCCGTGCGTCCGGTGCCGTAGGCAGCGCTCGGAACCCGAATTCCGACCAGGATGGGAGGCGTTCCTGGTGACCCGTTCGGGGCGGCGGCCAGCGTCCCTTGGACGCCAGGCGCTTCGGTTGGTTTATGCCGATTACTGCTTGACGGCCTCGAGGGCGATCGTCAGGGTCACATCATCGCCGACGTAAGGCGCGTACTTCCCGGCGTTGAAGTCGGAGCGCTTGACCGTGGTCGTGGCGTTGGCGCCGATGGCCGGCGTCTTGAGGATCGGGTGTTCCAATGCCTGGAAGTTCGTGACGGTCAGAGTCACCGGCTTGCTGATACCCTTGATGGTCAGGTTGCCTTCGACCTTGGACGGTTTGTCGCCGTTGAAATGCACCGTGGTCGATTTGAAAGTAGCGGTCGGATACTTGCCGGTATCCAGGAAGTCTTCGCCCTGGATGTGCTCATTGAACAAAGGGGAACCGGTACTGACGGACTTCAGGTCGATGGTCACATCCACCGAGCCCGTCTTGGCCACCTTGTCGAACACGACGGTGCCGGTGGTCTTGTCGAAGCGGCTCAGCTGGGTGGAATAGCCGAAGTGGTTGTACTCGAAACGCGGGAACGTATGGGTAGAGTCGACCCCGTAGGTTTCAGGAGCGGCGAAGGCGGAGGCCGATAAGGCCGATATGAGAGTGATGAGGGCAAGTTTTTTCATGGTGATGATTTCCTGATGGAATGGTTGAAAATTATTTGGCGTTGGCGAATAGCCGGGGGCAGGGCACGGTCCGGGCAACCGCCCAACCGCCCCTTCCTTACGGCTTAACGACGGCTCAGACGAAGGCCGCCTTGTTGGCTTCAACGTAGGACTGCAGACGCGTCAGCGGGCGCTCCAGCAATTTCTCGCCATCGGGCGAAATGACTGCCGCCAGATTGTCGCCAAAGAGGTTGAATAGCTCGACCAGACCCTTGGCTTGCCATTCCGGCCAACCGGAGCCAAGCAGGGAATCGAGGGTCGTGGCGTTATCCGGCGAGACGTACTGAACAGCTTTGCCGGTCACGGTTGCAAAAACGCGGGCGAAATCTTCGCCGGACAGCAGTTCCGGGCCAGTGATGTTGTAGGCCTTGCCTTCATGACCACTGGTCGCCAGGACGTTCGCGGCAATTTCACCGATGTCACCGACATTGAGCGGCGCAAAGCGACCATCGCGGATGCCGAAGTAGAAGGCGCCCTGCTTGATGCCGTCAGCCCATCCCACGAGGTTTTCCTGGAAGAAGATGGTCCGCAGATGGGTCCATGCCAGACCAGACGCTTCCAGATATTTCTCGCCTGCACGGAACTGGCGGGCAAACAAAATGGCCTCGTATTCGGCGCCCACGACAGAATAGAACAGCACGTGCTTCACCGTCTTGGCGGCGACAGCGGCATCGATGGCGTTCCTGGCATGCTCTTCGCGGTTTTCCACGTTACCGATGATGAGGAAGAGCTTATCCACGCCCTGGAAGGCCGCGGGCAGCGTGGCGGGCTGATCCAGATCCATCACGACGGCCTGGATGCCGGGATACTTCTCAGAGAGGGCCTTGGCCTTGGCTTCGGAACGCACACCGGCGCGAATCACGAAGTCGTTCTTGTACTTGCGGGTCAGGGCATCCAGGGTGGCGGTACCGTTATTGCCGGCGGCGCCGATGATCAGAAGGGTCGGTTTGGTCATGGTGTTCTCCGTTTGTTGGTTCAGTTGGTGGTGCTTGGGCTTGGGATGCCGGCTAGTGAGGTGTTACCGTCACCCGGCGTGCTGCTGCTTGGGTTTTCTGGAAATCACTGCTGCGCTTCGGTCGCCGCCATTTCGATGATGATGAAGTGGGCTTGCTCGTCGGCCAGTGAAAAGGTGAGCTCTGCGGGTCCGACGATTTCCAGGGCATCGCGCTCGCCCAGGGTGGCGAGCCCATCGATATCCACCGTGCCCTCGAAATTGTTGATGTAGGCCTGCCGACCCGCCTGCAGGGAGAAGGACACCCGGGCATCCAGGTCCGTCAGTTCGGATGCGTAGAAATTGACGTCCTGGTTGAGATACAGCGGTACGTCATCCTGCTTGGCCGGATTGCCGACGATATGGACGAGCTTGTTCAGGCGATCCGCCGCCTCGAACTTGTGGTTCTCGTAGCGAACCGGCAGGCTGTTGCCCGGCGGCTGAATCCAGATCTGCAGGAAGCGGCAGCTTTCCCCGTGTTTGTTCATCTCCGAGTGCCAGACGCCGGTACCGGCCGTCACCGTCTGCACGTGCCCGCGTTCGAGGGTGTCCTCGACATTGGTGGCGCTATCCCAGTGGGTCAGCTGGCCGTTGACCACATAGCTGACGATTTCCATGTCGCGGTGCGGATGCTTGTCGAAACCACTGTGCGGAAGAACGTCGTCGTCATTGAGGACGCGCAGCACGCCGAAATTGATGTTCTCCGGGTTGTAATAGTTGGCGAAGGAGAAATGGAAGAAGGTGTCCGCCGGATGCATCGGGCTGGCAGGCAGGTAATGCAGGGACCGGGCGTCGATTTGTCGGTATTGCGGGGCCATCGCTTTTGCTCCACTGAGTTGATGGCGCAACTTTAAGTATTTACACTCGCGCAATAAATAGCCTTGTCCGCAAAACATACTTACGACAAATGGAACAATACGATCTGATAACCCTACGCAGCTTTGTTGCGGTGATTGAGTCCGGCAGCTTTGTCCGGGCCGCGGAGCAGATGGATGCCAGCACGGCGGCCATCAGCCGGCGGATTGCGGCCCTGGAGCAGGCCCTGGGCAGCCAGCTGATCAATCGGACGACGCGGCGCCTCGACATCACCGAGGCCGGCCGTCGCTTCTACGAGGACGTGCTCAATATCATCGAGTTGCTGGGCGAGGCCGAGGAACGGGTCCGCGCAGGGCGGGAGGCTGCCACGGGACTGATGCGGGTCGCGGCTCCCCTAAGCTTCGGGATTGAACGGATAGCCCCGGTGCTGCCGGCATTCATGCGCCGGCACCCGGACCTCAAGGTTCAGTTGCTCCTCGAGGACCGATACACCGACCTCCATGGCGAGGCCATCGACGTCGCGGTTCGGATCGGGGGCTCCCTGCGGGACTCCTCCCTGATTGCCACGCGCATTGGCCCCATCTCCCGCATCTTCTGTGCTGCGCCGGACTATTTGGCCGGGAATGGCGAGCCGACCACGCCCGAGGAGGTAAAGCAGCATTGCTGTCTGCATTACAGCCTGCTGAGCTTAAGGGATGAATGGGGCTTTCTTTTCAAGGACCCAGGCGAGACGGTCGATATCAAGAGTTCGCTTTCCGCCAATAACGCTGAGGTCCTGAAGCGGTGCGCCATCGAAGGCATGGGCATCACCCTCCTGCCACGGTTTGTGGTCGAGGATGCGCTGTCCGACGGCCGGTTGCGGCAGGTGATGGCTTCTTATACGCCAACCCCGTCGGCCCTTTATGCCGTCAGGCCCTCACGTCGCTTCGTTCCTGCCCGGGTGCGCCTCTTTATTGACTTCCTGCGCGAATCCTTCGGCGAGGACCAGCTTCTGACCTAGATCGGCTGCGCGGCGTACCGCTCAAGGCCGGAGGCGCGACGGAAGCAGGCGCCGGATCAACGTTCGCGTCGCTGTCCTTCGTCGATGTGCGCCTGAGCGACGGAGTGATCAAGGGCGAGCGCCTGTCGGCCTTCGCTGCGCAAGGTCTGCTGCCGATAGTTCTCGATATGACAAACCTGCTCCCCATGCGGGCCTTGTAGGCGCCGCCGGAGTTGAGGAATTCGACGGCCAACTCCGAATCCTTTCCGTGACGCCAACACCAGACGACCCGCGCGTCGCTCTCGAACTCGGGGGCGACGTGTGGAATCCGCAGATGCACCAGCGCTCCGGGCTCCACCCGGTAGGCGCAGCGGAACGCCAGCCTCCCGATGCCAATGCAGTGGGCCTGCAAGAATTGTTCGTCGGCCTGCAATCCCGCTAGACGGGCTTCGATCGGTATGGTGGCCGGATGGCAGATGAATTGCCTTCGCCGAAACGCGGCGCCAGTCCGACGGCGATTCGCCACGGCTCGCGGAAGCAGGAGGCAAGCGCCTGCGGAGGCTGTTATAGGACATTTCTCCTGTGCCGGATGGGAGTCTTCCGCCACGCAAGCGGTGCCTCGTCTGGCAGATTGCTCCTGCCGAAAAAGGAGTCCCCGCTGATGTGCCTGGTAGCCGCAGTGGCTAGAGTGACCCCATGATGAACGGACGCCATACCCGGCGCCTGCCGCCATTAGCGTCCGCCACGTCTACTCCGGCAGCAGACAAAAAACGTATTTGCGTCTTCACCACATTCAACAATCAGGGGGAAACGTCATGGCCATCAACACCACATCCTTCAGCAACACGCCGCAAGCGCAGGGCGACACTTTCCTCACCGGCAGCACCGGCCTCACCGAGGATCTCCTGCAGCTCGTGTACCTGGATGTCATGGCCAACGACCTCGGCGGCAATGCGAAAATTCTTTGGTCGCTCGATGACGCCAGTAGCGCTTCAACGGCCACCAAGATTTATGCGCCAGTCGACCTGCTGACCCAGGATACGGCCAGGGTTGAGGTCACGAGCACGGACACCAGCCTGAATGGCGCAAAGATCTGGATCACGACTGACGGCAAGGTCGGATACGACGCGGCGTCCTTAAGTGCTGCGTTCAAGGCGCAGCTCGAGGGCCTCCGTGCGGGAGAGAGTCTGAGCGACAGTTTTACCTATGCCATTCGTATGGCAAATGGCACGCTCAGCTGGGCCACTGCGAATGTGCAATTCGGAGGCGCGAACGACAACGCCGTGATCACGGGCGTCACGACCGCGTCGGTCAGCGAGGGCGCGGGGGTCGGTATTGAGACGGCTGGTGGAACGTTGGCACCGCTAAATGACACGACGCACGGGACGCTGGCGTTCACCGACGTGGATCTGCACGATCACCATTCGGTTACGGGCGTGACGTCATCTGGCGGGGCGCTTGGAACGCTGACGGCCAGCGTCACCAGCGACACCACGGGCAGCGGCATCGGTGGTGTGATCACCTGGAATTACTCCGTCGCGGATAGCGCGATCAACCACCTGGCTGCGGGCCAGACCAAGCTCGAGAGTTTTACGATCCATCTCTTCGATGGCACCAGCACGGTCGACAAGGTGATCGACGTCACCCTCACCGGCACCAACGACGCACCGACGGTCGCGGCGGCGCTGACCTCGGCGGCCGACGAAGGCAGCGGCGCCTTCAACGTGAACCTGCTGAGCGGCGCCAGCGATCTGGACGACGGCGAGAC
>Ga0307509_10004829_pt1 | contig 19158 bp, 25 predicted proteins | sample 10_EM_MG_FD_202245 | JGI IMG/M metagenome (GOLD analysis project Ga0307509, IMG submission 202245) | Populus trichocarpa ectomycorrhiza microbial communities from riparian zone in the Pacific Northwest, United States - 10_EM | ecosystem: Host-associated > Plants > Roots > Unclassified | place...
GGTGGGTGTGAGATGTGAACAGGTCGGACAGCTTGTCGCAAGAAACCACACACGTACAGAATGAAAACTGGACCAGTACCCCATCAGTCCTCATCCTTGATATCGTGGGCCTTCTTCAGCTGCGCCAGCTCCTCTTCTCTTCGTGCCAACTCCGCCTTGGCCGCCGCCGCATCCTGCTTCGCGGGCATGTGGTACAACACCACGATATATCGCTCTTGCAAATGAAACCCGTTTAGGTGTTCCAAGGCATTTTTCGCCTGTTACAAAACCGGATCAGTCTCTTAGGATAGAGGGGAGGGGGGTCAAAAAGGCGGCGTACATCCATGACGTCGTCAAAGACGACGAACGCTGTTCCCTTTGTCTTTGGTTCATTTCCTATGCGTATTTGTCTGATACTTCCGTAGCGGCCAAAGAGGTCGTATAGGTCCTCGCCCGTGATTTGGTAGTTCAAATTTTTGACGAAGAGTATGCGGTTGGCGCCGGGAGGGAGCTTGGCCTACAAAACAAACACATAGGCATGAGCAAGTAAATATCTCACGTCGATAAGGAGAGAAGTTGTACGCACAGTTGGTCTTTGCATCGACGTTTCCTATGAATCCTGAGTCAGAGTGACAAAAATGAAGGAGAGACGTGGATGAACGGTTCAGGACTGTTCGTAGGGTTATGGTTATGGTTATGGTTAAACCAGACGCCCAGGCCGGGCGTCCACTGGGCTTCCTTTCGGGCTATTCCTGCTCTCAGTCGAGACCACCCAGATCAGGTAGTAAACGAGGGATATCCTTAAACCACTCACGCCTTTCCCTTTCGTTGCCATGGTGCACTGGGCAGGCAGGGTCAGCCGTACCGCGACCGTATAGATCTGGATGGAGCCCGATCCGAAGTGCACTAATTATCCCCGCTCCCTAACTGATTATGGGTTCCACCCGGCCCTGGGTTCAATGTTCTATTCAACGGCGAGGTGTTTCATTCGGAACGATGTCGACCACCTCCGACAGCGTGTTGGCGTGCTGGGTAACAGCTCTTCTCCGTAAGCCATGTTTCTCAGTTCATGCGTTGCGATGTCGCCAACTTTATCACCCCGACATAACATGGAAACACATATTTCTACATATCGAACAGCTCCATCATCGTAAGCATATAGTTTTACATCTTCTGATATCTCCATCGGTCTCGACATCCATCGTTCACAGAGTCTGGTTACCTTGATGCCAGTACGTCTTGCACTGGCGGACAGACCGACCGCTCGTCATCAGGTCCTTTCACACAACTATTGAACCACACATGACACGCACCTTCAATGTGCTTGACGGGTCCTACGAACCACTTGCGGGCGCTGATGACCCAGAAGCCGAGGGCGTAGACGAGGACGACGCCGAAAGCGACTGGGGTGTAGTTGAGAGTCTTGGAATTGACGGGATTGAGCTCCGGAAGGCAAAGAACGATCAACATGAAGGAGATCCAGAGCGTGGAGACGACCGCGATTGGGTACGACAGCTTGCCAAGGTAGAAGGGACCTCGCACAAACCGGTCCGGGTAGATGACGCGCAGGGCAATGGGCACTCCTAGTGATTCGTTAGTTTACGAGTAAGGCGGGGTAAGTGGGACTAGGAAAGAGGTATTTTTGGAAATCCGCACCGAAGGAAAAGTAGAGTCCGATCGCGGCGATGGACGAAACTGCGTTGAACGCGACCATACTTCCGAGGTCAGGGAGGGCAAAGATGAAACTCAACATGCACAGGAGCCACACTGGTGAGAAGCCAAAAAGGCAAAAATAAGGACTTCGTCAGCGCCTGAAATACCCTTTCATTCCGGAGAGCATGAGGAGAAGGGACGAACCGCAACGATTGGGGGAGTGCCACCGACTGTCGACTTTGCTTAGGAACTCGGACCCTGGGAACGCGCCGTCGCGGCAAAACGCGTACATCAGGCGCGAGTTGGATGTTATAGAAAACGTCCTGCAAAGAGAGCCTAGCACGGCATAGATTGGGAGATCAGCGACTTGGCCTTACCCGCAGAAGAACATCCCTATTATCACTAACACCTATCAAATCCCGCCGTCATCTCCTTGGACATAAATTAACCTTTCACGGGATGCCAACCACCATCAGAGCGATCGCGCCGTTCTCTCCGACCGTGTCCAAGAATATCTGCATTGCTGGTAGGCCCGTTGGCGACGCAATGGTCTTTGTGTAATCTTGAATTGAGAAGAGCAAACCCAGTGTGAGGAAGCAGCCGAGGACCGCGGAGGCGCCGATAGATAGGATGATGCCAATCGGTGCAGCCATGGCCGCGTTTCGAGTCTCTTCCGTCATATAGGCACCCGCGTCGAAACCTGAAAAGGCAATCAATCAAAAAATGGATATCCATCCGAGCGATGCGACGTGTGCTCCGACCTGTCAGCCCGTACTGAGCAAAGAGACTACCGATTACCCCGACGTAGGCCGTGCTCGCTCGTTGCGACCATCCGACACCTTCGAGACCCGTGTCGTCGACGAACGTCCGGAAGACGAACTTGCCACTCTGGTGCGTCGGAGCCTTTGCAAGGACGGCAATAACGAGAGAAGTCGTCGCAAGGAAGTGCCACCACACAGAGACGTCGCTCAAGCGCTTGAGAACGCGCAAGCCAAATGTGTTGATAGTACCTGCATCGAGGTTGGTCAGGGATCAGGGAATGGTCACACTGTATCATACCTTGAAGGAAGAGAACTGCGGCATAGATCCCGATGGTCTTATGCGAGTTCGGATGATAGTTCGTACGAAGCGTAGCTGCTGTAGAGATAAAGTTGGCACATGCGAAGCTGGATGGCGGCATGAAACACCAATCAGCCGAAGATTTACGTGTGACTGATGACGGAATGATGAACCTCAGTGCCGTTGTCGCTGCGACATGCCCCACAAGGCTAACCCAGCCGGTAATCCAAGCGGCGAAGGGAGCACCCCGAGGCTTGGAAATCATGGCTGCCCAGAAGTAACCACCACCACTGGTCGGATATGCGCTGCAGAGCTCTGGGGCTAGGAATCACTACCACGGTACACTTCAGGATACACGGGGGACAGACCTGCCGTACTCGGGCCGACTAATAACGTGAAGAAGGCTTTTTTTGATGCGTAGTGATTCAGTGACCCTGAAGAGTTAAGCAAACGGCCCTACCGACGATGACCCAGCCCCAGACCATGACAGCTGGTCCACCACTGATCTGTGACCCATCAGAGAAGGGGTCTACAGCTAATTCCCCGCGGATACTTACCATGCCCAAGGTAAACAAGAAGGCGACACCCCCGGTGACGCCGATGACAGAGAACGAGATACCAAAGTTCTGTCGGGCGGACTCTCTTGACACATGTACAAGTTTGGTCATTTCGGTGACAATCTCACCTGAAACCAGGTCAGATCACGCCTGGTGGTGGGCGGGACACATGAATTTCGAGTCACTTGGATGCATAAGTTGGCCTGAACGTACTTGAGCTGCTGCTTATACCCCATTCTTGCCAGTTCTGCCTCATCGCCCATCAAAACACCTCCGTCCTCCACCTTCGGGCTGTCCTTGGTCATGGAACTGGAGTTTGGCATAGTACTGCTGATGGTCGTGTACGTTGCAACTTGAGGGAACGGTCGCTTCTTTTGACTGGATGGTCTGACAGAGAAGGAACGCCAGTCGCGCTCGCCAAAGCCGCGTACTTATAAGACGTCGCAGGTCCAATTCCGATAAGGAAAAGAAAGTGCATAGCACAGAAGTGATGGAAGAATTCGTGGGATGACGTGCACACTACTGCTAAGAATTATTGTCTCCACCTTGTTCACAATTGCCGCCACCCGGACCCCTACAGTACCAGGGCATAGTGCATGGAGATCGGGAGGCTGGCGATTAACTGGAATGGGCCAGACGGGGTGAAGACAAGGTGAGCGCGAGAGTGTTCATGCAGAAGTATAAGTTCAGCACAGTCGGGGTCGCACGGTTGAGGTGATCCCATGCTCGAAGATGCTTGAAGTCAAGCTCGTTAGGGTTATATGAAGGGACCATCACGGTTTTCATACAGAACACTGAAATGTCTTCCATTGATAGACAGAGGCGTTCAAAATCAAAACGGAGGCAAGTGAAGTCCCCTCTTTCGCCACAAAGCGCCCGCGGCAGCGCGAACCGGAAGGAAAAAATGTGCGGAAATCCCCTTGAACTGTGTGAGAATTGCTTATGAAAACGGAACCACCCGGCAACCGCCGGAACACCACCAACGACAAGCCCGACGTGATACGAGACAGTACGAAAGACATACATTTAACGAGAAAAGCAAACCATTTGCTAAAAGAGAATTTTTTCGAAACGTTCGTTGCATCGCGAGCCATCGAGTCGGCAAAACGGTACTGTGCGCGGGCCTTCTCCCTCTCTCCCCTGCATTCCGGCACACGTAGTTCACATGAATGGGAATTTTGAAATGTAATCCGGAATTGTCAAACCTGACCTGGCCATGGCAGGAAAAGTAGATTTCGGACATGCGCCGTCAGAGTCCAGGGCTGTTTAGCCTGTGGTTGGCCACCTTGAGAATGTGGGTCCGTCGCAGACATAAATTTTCGAGGTAGATGTGGAGATGGCCATGTGTATAAAAGGCGTGGATACGGGTCACGATGAGGGCGGGGTGGAGGTCGAGGGCAGTACGGGCACGATACTATCGGGGGCGGCGCGGAAGATGATGCCGAGCGTTGTGACGGTCGAATGGGGAGGTGTGGGAGGTGATCACGATGCATAACCCTATCACGACGTGTAAGCTTGCTTGCCATCACCCAGATGATACAAAGCGCACCACATGCACCCTATTATATAGCAAGCAGGACACCCGGAAGGAATGTACCCTGGCGCAGCTCGGGCCCAACCTTTTTTTGGATAGCGCCATGCGAAGGGCGCCCAGCGCATTCACTGGCGACAACTCGTCCGGAACTGGAGCAGGACCATTATCGCAAGGACGTTGCGAACGACGAGGCAAAGGGTGACGCGGGTGCTGAGAGAAGTTGGAAGTGGGCGTGTGAATGGCAAAGGTGCGTACATACCCACGAGTAGGTTGGCAGCGGGATAAATACCACGGAGCCATAAACTTTGATGACCATCGCAGCAACAGCTCCGGTTGGTTTCTTGGTCGTCGCGCATGCCGACGGTACAGGATACGGGAGATAATGGAGCGACCGTACAGGTGATGAGCCTGCCATGACGTATGGGCCAAGCGGTTCGACGAGGGGAATTACAGTAGTCGTCCAGCAAAAACTACGGACGGTTCAATGTGTGCATCGTCATCGGGACCTTAGTTTTCACTAAGAATAAGGAGCATGGGTGTCCGGTTACAGCGAGCCGTAAATGACCAAGGCGTACCCGAGATTTGTCTCCCTCATCGTTGTGGACCTCTGTGCTCAACAAAACCATGCACTTGCTGCCCGTAATTTGCCAAGTGTTGCTTGGCGGGTCGTGGGATTCCTTTTTTTTTCTGCCCTTGCACACTGCACACCATCAAGCAGGTTCTTCTTGCTTGTGATGAAAAGTAATAAGCTCCTCGTTCGGAAAAAGTGGCCGAGTGCTATACGCACCTGGCCGATCAATCGACCCTGTGGCCCACGTGTTCCCAGCATGGTTGCCACGAGTTTGCCACGCGAATCAAGTCGGACTTGTGTTTTCTTTGCTTCTCATGCATCATATTCTCGTGCTTTTGGCGGTGCTCATCCTCCCCGTCGAACACGGGTAAGTTGGCACAGGCATGTAGTCATCGAGCGAAAACGACGGACACAAAAGGAAGAGGTGATACTGAGGTGATTCGGCCATTTACAGGAAACGGTAAATTAACAATTATTGTTGATCCGGACTTCGTTCCAGCGGAGTTTACGCTTTGCTGTGCTGCATCCCAAGGGAAAGGGGAGGTGGAGGCGGCGTATTTTCACAATTTCTGCGATCTTTGTGATGAAGGGGGTTGGTTTGGCGTGTGTCCTTCCCGACGTGGCAGAGGTAGTGGTCCATGGCTTGTCAAATTGCTTCCCACGGGGTTGCGACGAAGATCACTCGGAGATCGCCACCATCCTTTGATTCTATGTGCGGCCTCTGCGGGCAAGTCTCTCATTTATTAGCACCCAAGCGGCCGTCCCCTCACAAAGTTAACATATTAGTTTTAAGGAACGGGCGGTGCTGTCGGTCCATGATGGACCAAGTCTACCCTTGACCCTGATGCCGACGCCACAGAAAGCGGAGTGCACCGACTACGGGAAGAGATGGTACACAAGAGGTGTTATACCTGGTTCTGTACTTCCACGTTCTCAAATTGCCAATGGCATAGCAGCTGTGATAGTGTCGGCAGTGTCCCAGTATTCTAGTATAGTAGTAGTATCGGTAAAATTCTGAGGTATCGTGAAATGTACGGTATGTTGCATCGGAGTGCCTCCGAATGCCTAGCTAATAACGACAGCACAGCGAGTCCATTCTACGAATGTATTCTACTGTCCGTGGGTGATATACTGTATAGTAGAGGATCGATAGTCCATGGTTTCGGGTACGAAGTCAGCGTCCAAATGATACCTAAAGAGGTCCCAGGGCACCTTCCATCTAACTTTCAGTCCGTTAGGCGATTAATCACGAGTACTAGTGATGGAGAGAGGAAGTGTGAATTGGTATAACATAGCCAGTAAGCTGGACGATCGGCATCCAGCTACCAGCTGAGATGTGCACAGCACCGACGATCTTGACATGGTGTTGAGAGATGCCGTGCGGGGCAATTAACCACCTAGGATCGGTGCAAGCGACACCAGTCATGCAGTTCTAAAGAAAAAGGGACTCGATCAATGACGGCGATAACGGAACGAACGAACGAGCTCACATTGAAGAACTTGTTGACCGACGAGGCGATATGCTTCATGAAGCGACCGAGTGTGATTGGAGCCTTTCGAGATGTCTCGTCCTTCGTGGGAATCTGGCGCTTCCAGTGAGGATAGCCTGGCCACTGTGAGTATGAGGAGGGAGTTGGCGAACATAGTTCAGGAACCTTGGCAATTAGTATGAGAGTGCATAAGCTCACATTGATTCGGACGTGCGTAGTGGACACTCCTCCGAGTTGTGCCTGGCTGTCGCGGTCGAAAAGATTGATATCGATGCCCTGAAGGATGTCATGTAACGTGAAGCCAATTCCACCGTCATTCTTGACGAAGAGAATAGGAAGCTGGAGCCTGGCCTCTTCGATGTGTCGGCGAACGTCGACTTCACCATCTGGGATCCATCGCTGCTGCGGGACAACCGTGCCTTGCGTGGCCCCGACGTAGAAGTCCAGCGGTATCCACGGGTGCTGGGCCGCGACCCCTGGCGACTGTGGCAGCACATAGTTCTGCGTGATGTACCACGATCTGCCATGGTATACTACATTGTAGAATTGAAGAAAATCCGGTCTTCCGAGCAAGTGCGTGAGGTAAGCAGGGACGCCTTGGGGAGAGAAGGTATTTGCAATAAATCCGTCCACAAAGATGTCGTTAACGGTAGGTTGGACTGGTGGTTGGACGCTTCCGTTCATGTCGAGAGGGGTTGGATGAATCGTGTGATGACTGGTAGGACTTGTTGACTCAACCCTCCAGATTCATGACGAATAAATACTACGCTCTCCATCCTCCCCGACTCCCCGACCCCCCCGGCTGTACTTGCAGAGTGCCGGCAAGGACGACACTCTAAATGGTGTGGTTTCTGAAAGTTACATCTCCCGGTAAACAGGTCGTAGTCGGGCCTTCGATGCTCCGGGAGCGGATGAGCAGGATGGGATAAACTAGGACAGCGCTATGCTGTGTTGAGCATCTATGGTGTGTGCAAGTGGGCGGACGTAGAAGTGTGGTAGGTGGACATGGCATAGTGATAGATTTGTATCGAGATCATCATGAACAAGCTCGGAACACCGACTGGGCAACTTGAAATTGGGGCCAAACAAACCAAAATATTCGGGTCTGTCCGATCCCAAATCAATATCGTCATCATCATCATCGTCCTGTACTGCATCCTGCATTCCCTCCTTGCCATTGACGGTGAACTGGTTCCGAGGACGAGGTGTATGCGTTTAATAGGTTATATAAAAGGTGAAACCAGGAGACAAGTCCACTAGGATCTTCAGGTCCCGACGTCGGTAGCCGATCTTCTCCGTTGTGCGTTCAATTCATCTCTACTATTACGGCTACACTCTAGGAAGGACAAAGGGAAAGCGTGTAGGATCACTGAGGTTCATGTAAAAAGTTTTCGGCTGCGACTTGGGCTGCTGAGACCCCCGCGGGGGTATTATAGTGCTTAACTTCTTTCCTCATCTGTCGCGAAGTGAACGGTCGGGCCCGAAGCCTTGCCCACATACAGGCCCGGTGGTGCGATTCGTATACCGTTAATGCTGGACAAGACGGTTCTATTTTGGTTTCACTCTGTCGGCGCCTCCCCAGAATGTCGGTTTTGACTTATAAGTTTCAAGGAACGAACTAGCGCTTTGTTCCATAACACACAAGCACACCCGCCGCTGATGGCGACGCCACGCATGACTGAGGCACAAATAAAAGATATCATATAACACAGAATAGTCAGGACAGATGCTGTACTCGCAGTACTAGAAGTGGTAGCAGAACGGACTATGGTATATTGCACCCGAATGACGGGAGGAAAATGTTGATAAGATAGTCTCCGATCTACTGTAGCCGCGTAGCGTCCATGGTCCGTAACCTAAACCCTAACCCTAATAATACAGCCTATCTAATGAGGTCCGTGGTATCTTAGTGTCTGTGGACAGTCCAAAAGGGTTAACAAAGTCCGCGCATGTGTGTAATGGTCCCAGCTAATTAATCGGAAATGCCATCGGAGCAGAACGGGTGTGAGAAGGGGTGCGTTCATAGTGCACCCATGCGTTTAGCTGGATAATAGGCATCCAGGTACCCGCAGAGACATGGACAGCACCGATGACTTTAACATGGTGTTGCGTGAAACTCTGCGGACCTATACACCACCTGGGATCAGCGCCGGGATTGGTGCATTGCTAAAGGAGGAACTCGATCAATGACGGTGCTAACGGAAGAAGCGAGAAGCTCACATTCATGAACTTGTTGACCGAAGTACCGACGTGTTTCATGAAACGACTAAGCGTGATCGGATTCCGTGCGTACGTCTCGTCCCGCGTGGGGATTTGGCGTTTCCAATCCCCGTATCCTGGCCACTGTGACAGGGATCGGCAGACACTTAAGTATGAAACCCTTTTGTAACTAGGATGGCGATGTGAAAGTTTACATTAATGCGAATATGAGTCGTTGCTCTTCCCCCAAGTGATGCCTGGCCGTCCCGGTTGTAAAGATCATGATCGTGGCCTTGAAGGATGTCTGTTAACAAAAATCCAACGCCACCTTGTCGGTTGACGAAGAATACTGGAAGCTGAAGTGTGGCTTCTTCAACGTGACGGCGGATGTCAACTTCATCTGCTGGCGTCCATCGTCGCTGGGGAACCACGGTCCCTTGAGTCGTCCTGACGCTGTAGTCCAGCGGCAGCGACACGTTCTGGCTCGGAGCACCTAGTGATGGCGAAGGTACGCTACGAATAATGTACCATACCCCATGGGCATATGATATACGATAGTGTTGCAGGAAGTTTGGGGTTCCCAGTAAGAGTATGAAGAAATTGTGGGCATCTTGAGGAGAAAAGGTATGGGCGAGGAAGCCATCAACAAAGAGGTCGTTAACGGACTACATATCACAGAATGTTAGAAGGCACGAGTCGACAATCACAGAACATAGAACCCCTCACCTGAGAAGACATATCCGACTGTCAGAGATAAGAGGGCTTTCAAAGGATGTGATGAAACGACCGGTTGCAGAGAAAACGGCATATAAATACACCTGACATACCTGTATCGCCAAAAAGTGTTTGTGAGGGAATAGCTGTAGCCAAATAATGCGTCCTCACCAGTAAGGTGACATTGCTATTCGACTTTCGAGTTATTGTCGCTCCGGTATGCAGGGCATTCTAGGACAGTGCCCACAGTTTGAACTGTCAGGAGTCAGACGCGATAGAATGCAAGAGACCGCCCACACACCGCAAACCCAGTCCAACATCCATCACAGGTGGATGTATACACGGTGCCATCGGCGCGTCATCTTGTTCTCCAGGCTGTAAACCATCCATCAGGTCTATCTGATACGCAGTATCGGGAGGACGGGAGCCGCGACCAAAAAAAATGAGCATTCCTGTGCGCAGTAAGAGAGGGAGAAGGGGTTTGTAGGGGTGTGCGGTGTTTAGTGTGTCGGGCTGGTGTATTGTGTGTCTATGTGGGTGTCAATGGGAATGGAATGAAAGTGAAGTGCGATGATCTGATCACGTGATGACATTTACTAGATTGCGGCGATTGAATATTCAATTCCCCGCAATGGCGGAACCAAGCCCAAGCTCAATCTCATCCCCACATGTCGGACTGGTTCTGCGAGAGTTCGTGCTTCCATGTAGAGGCCACGGCAAAGCCTTCGAGGTCACCGAGGTCCGTGTGCCGTTCACTCCACGTCGCCGCGCGCTTATCATGCCCCTTCTCCAGAAACAACCAGCCACACCTTAAAGCCGGTCAATCTCGATCTAAGTTAATGTCATCACATCACATCACCACCACCAGCCTTTTGACATTCCTGTGCACGCGTCCTACGTTCCCTCCTGTGACGTGAACTGGTTCCGAGGACGAGATCTATGCGTTTAAACCAGAGGTTACCATATAAGGTGAAACCGAAGAGAACGGTCTACAAGGTTCTTCAGGTTCCGACGTCGGTAAACGATCTTCTCCGCGTCCGCCGCTTATACCATAAGGCTTTTGAAAGGGTTCTTGTGTGCGTTCAATCCATTTCTAATATACGACCACGCTTTGGTAAGAAAAGGGAGAGCGTGTGGGACTACTACTGTAAGATTCATGTACAGGGTTTTTCGGCTGCGACCTGAGTCACTGAGACCCCCGCCGGGGTACAGCATGTAGCTTCTCTCCTCGACGGTCGCGAAGTAAGCGGTCGGCCCAAGGTCTTGCTCAGGAGGCACAATTCGTCACGAATTATCACGCGATTTCGCAATGAAGGAGAGCGGGCGTGGCGAAAGCGCCACGAATGCAAACTCAAGGAACGAATTGTTAGCGCTTTTGTTCCTTGACACACCAAGTCCAACCCCGACGTTGATGGCGCCACAGGACTGGGGGCATAATGAAGGAGAGACCATACAGTATAGATTGGATAAATTCTGTATTCGTATTACACCGGATTGCCGATGAGCATGGCATACAACCCTGGTACGCAGGCGCGGCGTGTCCAGTTCCACTTGGCAGTGTAACTACTTTTTCTACTGGCGTCGAGTGGGATTTTGTGGCAGCGCAGAACGTATTAAGGGTATATTGGGGAACGAAACGTTGAGAATACAGTGAATCGGTTCTACTGTAGTGTCCGCAATCTGATTAATATGGATTAATAATACAGCACCAACGAGGTCCGTGTAGAGATGAGAGTCCCTCCTAGTCTCCGTGGATAGTCCATGTCAGCCCCCTGATAATACAGTACCTAGGGAAGCATGTGGTATATGTCGTGTAGTTCTCATCTCCAATAAAAGTCCTCCGGCCAATTAATCAAGGATACGGGAGATGCGGAAAGGGTGTGTAAAGGAGTACGTTCCTATAACACATATCTAGTGAGCTGTATAATGGGCTGCCAGCTGCCGGCAGAGACATGAACAACACCAATGACTTTGACGTGGCGCTGCGTGATGCCGTGGGGCGCGATGCGCCAGCGAGGATCGGCTCCAACGCCATTCTCCAAGCAATGCTAAAAGTGGAGGAGCTCGATCGATGAAGGATGATAACGGAAGAAGCAAGCTCACATTGATGAATTTGTTAACCGAAGTGCCGACATGCTTCATGAATCGACCAACCGTGATCGGGTTCCGCAGATACGTCTCGTCTCGTATTGGTATCTGGCGTCGCCAATTGGCATATCCGGGCCACTGTAAACGAACATGGATGAAAACCTTTTGCAGCCACATAAGAGAGCGGGCTCACATTGATGCGAATATGGGTCGTTGTTCTTCCCCCCAGTTGTGCCTGAATATCTCGGTTGTAGAGATCACTATCGCGGCCTTCAAGAATGTCTGGGAGCCAAAAGCCAACGCCACCGTTTCGATTGACGAAGAAAACTGGGAGCTGAAGCGCGGCGTCTTGGACGTGGCGGCGAACGTCGACTTCGTCGGCTGGGGTCCATCGCCTTTGGGGAACAATGGTGCCTTCAGTTGCCCTGGCGCTGAAGTCTAGCGGTAGCTGGGTCGGAGGCCCTGATGAAGGTTGCTGCACATAATTGATATACCATACACCCCGCGAGTATGATACGTGCGCGCGGAAGTCCGGAATTCTGAGTAGGAGTGTGAAGAACGCAAAGGCGTCTTGGGGCGAAAACATATGGGTGATGTACCCATCCACGAGAATGTCGTCGGGCTACATACCACGAGTGGTCAGAAATAATATGTCATGGGTCTGTTGGGACCCTTACCTGATGCTGATACTGACGTGTTGCCATTTCTGAAGATGATGCTGGGTATTAGGGATAGGAGGTGACGTCTGCCGAGAAAGGCTTGATACTGGAACTTCGTATCACAATGTCTGGATGCATTCTGTTGCCTTCGACCTTCGTTTATATAGTTCGGTGTGTAGCGTATTAGAGGAGGACCGAGGGCAGTGTCCAGCGCCCACAGCTGTTCAGAAACTGCGATAAGTTGTTAAACACAAGACAATTGCAAGACATGGTCTACGCATCGCAAAACCAGTCCATCATAGTGGAATGCAACCACGGATCTACCGGACACCGGTGACATCTTTGCCCCTGGCTGGGCTGTAAAAAACAACGTTGGTCGGATGCACAGTCACAGTGAGACGTGAACTGCCGCAAGAATATCTCCCGCGCGCACTCAAGGTGGAAGAAAGGGAATGTAGGGGAGTGGTATCCAGTGTATTGGGTCCATATACTGTGTGTGTGTGTGTCTATGTAGACGTGAATTGTTGCGGTGAACCCCGACAGCCCCGAGTCGTGCCGACTGATATGATAGCAGCTAATAGTAATGGAAAAATAAGTAAATAAGAGTACACAAACACGAGCCACGTGACCCGCCACCTTTCTCTCGAACTCTATTCGACCCTCACCTCTACTGTATTCCCCCCAGTCGTAGCAATGGCAGAGCCAGAGGATTCGAAGCCCAAGCTCAATCTCATCATCAGTCATTCAGGAACACGTAAGTCCCCCCTCTCTTCCCGTCGCTTTTTATATGGGGCTAGCTCTGAGGACGAGAGTTCACAGAGGTCACCGTAAAGGTGAAGGCGAACAAGCAATTTAAAAAAATCTTCGAGGTCGCCGAGGTCTGTGTGTCGGTTACTTCATGTGGTCGCGCGCCCTTATTACGCTCTTCAGAAACGATTCGGCAAAGACCCTGGTGCGCTCATCTCCCCGGTCACACTTTAAAGCTGGGACAAAGGAAGTGACCTCGAGAGTTGTATAGGATCACTAAGATTTGTTTATGACGGAGAGCGACTATCGCCCACGGAGACTCCCGCAGAAGTACGCCGCTTCTTTCGCCCTTGTTCTTTTATCGCTTGTTCTGACGCGTCGTCGCCTGCCATGCCCAGAAATCGATGGAGGACGGAGACGTGATTGACGCGCTTTTGCAGCAGGTATACACTCGTCTCGTCTCTCGTTATCCTCGCTGATCTCGCCGATCTGTCCAGCTTGGAGGTGGCGCACACTGTCTCTCATGATTTATCCATTCTTGGTTTCGCTATCGACGCGCGTTCCATGGTTCTCTGTTGTGCTGTACCTATTGTCCTATCTACTATCAACGATTGTCCCTAATTCGGTCCTCGGTCCTCACTGTATATTCGGCTCCGCAAAAGGATCAACAACAATACTACTGTAGCTTGTGGGGATGCCAACTGTATGAGAGCTGACGTACTGACGTTGACGTCATTTGGCACGTTCCTCCCGGCGTCTGCCGCTGTCGTAGGGGTGTAGGGATGTTGGCATGTAAGCGCGCCGCCACGAAAATGTTACGAGGGCGAGGGGCGGTTGTCAGATAAGCCAAAATGCAGGCGATAATAAAGTTTAGAATGAATTTTTCTCCTCTGCACCATATTCCACACTGCAAGTTAGTTTATGCTATTCCACTTCCAAGTAGCGGAGCTCCCTGCTCCCCAACACCCTCTAGTGACACAGCGTCGGAAGGCACTTGACACGTGGTATCCACGCGTCGATGGCGATTGACAGATGGACCGACAATATCGTATCAAGCTGCAAGCGAGTACGTGCCGCTCATTCGAGCCTCAAGCTGTGCACGCCCATACGGGCACGCAGGAAAGGTGCCACATCAGCGGAGTAATCGAACAATGTGTTTGACGGCGGACATAGATGGTGCGGTGTCCTCCAGAGGAGTCCCCAATGATTCCGCCGTGTCCACAGCAGCAACATCGCCAAATTACTACAGCTAAGTGGGTGTCTGCATCGGGGTATATTCAAGAATTGCACAAGTCAATTACACCAGCTGGGAGTTCCGAGAAGAGCCTGACAATCCATAAGTCGGCGGAGACAAGAGGCAGGGCTGTGACACGGTCTCAATGTGCTCTGCCTCGCCCAGGCGTCGCCGAGGGACTTATGAAAAAGTCCCTCGGACCAAGGACCGCGGCGATGTTACTAGCCACTAGAGAAGCCATACGTGCAGCCGAATCACAAGAGTATTCTGCATAGCGAACCAAGGAGTCGAGATATTCGGATTGGTGAACAGCACCGGCTCGGCATCGCAATAACCGATCCAGTCCAGTCTGCGTGCGCGCACGGGGCCTCATAGCAACCTCCACCGGAAAGAATGGAGGGGGACGAGCATCAGCGGTATTAGGGCAGTAGCTTCTTGGTGCCCGACGCAGACAAAGGAACCAAGGGAAAGAAGACGGCTCGGCTGCGTCTACTAGCCCGAGGGGATGATGTGCGGCTGACTGTCAACTTGGGGACAAACCAACAACCTGGTTGACTGGAAAGCAGACAGGTCTTATAACCTCGCAACCTCGGCGTAGGAGGAGAGCTTGAGCCATGCCGCGGCCTTATTAAGCCGGCGACGGCGGTTGGCGCAGTGTTGGCGCATCTCGTTGGTTGATGTGTGTTTCACGGTCATGTGACCTATTAAAAAAGGAAAGTCGATGACACCAAAATGGCGCAATGGCGCCTAGCCTCCTGATGCCGCGGCCCACTACACCTATCCCTATATCCCATCGTAATACCCTTGACCTCATTCACGAGGCCTAGAACTCAGAGGTAGGCAACTGACAAAACGGGTTGACTGGACCATGCGCCATGAGTCAACATGCAAGAGAAGCAATAAATCGGCCTTTTGAAGTGGAAGTCGCGCATCCAGTTTCTGTCAAGACAAGCAACTTATCAAGACGAGTAGAAGACAAGCTAAGGTATGTACATGTATTAAGTTTAATGGGTAGTAAGTCCATACCAATATAAGCCAATATGCTTCTAGTAAAGTCCGGTTCCATACAATTCCGCCTGGCGGAATTGTATATCGACGGCCGATGAGTCTAGTGCCATCAGTGTAGGATCCGCGCGTGGCACCGCAATGGCGAAGGAAGGGTGTCGTTTCTGAAACAATCACACAGGGAGCCTCGTCGTGTCTACACTCTACGTATACACACTTGTATCCGAGGAAAACGAGGAAAATATCAGTATCAATGATTATCGGTGTGCTCCACACGAGTTGGGAGACGGTGGCCTCGATCCTCAATTTCAACAAAGCACGAGCCCACTGGCACATCACGGCAGCTATTACAGTATACTGCACACGCAATCGGTGAGATGGTGAGTTCTGTCTGTGCCCACGGCGTTAGACCCGCGGCCAAGTGGTGTTGTCGGGGCACACGCCTGTGCCCCGGGCCAGATGGCGAGTATACTTAGGGCAGGGGCTTCACCCCCCTCCAGGCCCTCCTTCAAGTCGCCCAATAACTTGACTCGAATCTTGGATCACGCAAGAATCGGCAAACAGTGTGTGTCAGTGGAGTCCAACTAGTATCATTGCCAGCATCCACCGGTGAGTACCCCGCTGTTGATGGTCTCCTACGTGCATTTATCAAAGACAGGGGCGTGGCCGCGGCGCAGGTGAGAAGTTATTGAGGTCTCCTTTTTGTGCTCCGCACGAGCGTGATTGCCTCGACGAGACTGGACCACCGCGCCCGGGAAGAGCATACTACATATTCACGCCGTGGAATGTATCGCGTGGAAAACTTGAAAGGCAAGAGGGTGGAGCTGACGTACTGTATTCATCCCGTGCCCATCATGGATTATACTCAATAGGGTACTACACCAAGCTATATCCGCGTATAGGCTGGAGATAGTCACCACGGGCGCTATTCCCCCACTTGGCAACTCGATTTGATGATAACATAGCCCAATCTAGTCGATGCGCACGGCATTTATGAGCGTGGCAAGATGTTACTAATATTAGGAGGAGGGACCTCACATAACGATGTCTCTGGTCTGAGAGCCTCGGAACCAAAGGACAAAGGACAAGGTTTGTAAACTGATGGGGAGATGGCTGCCGATTTGACCATGCGAAATCCCGACGTGATGAAAACGCATCTGAGCTAACTCAACCTGGAGTACACTGACAGAAGACGGGGTAATTGAATCTTAATTATATGGTCCCAGCTCGGCATCGAACGACATTCAGATTGGGCGCCATATTCGCAAAGAAGGAAAGAGTGCCAGGCCCATGCTCCAAGCTTGAGCTTGATGGCCCATCGACCCACGTGTCCCGTACTACTATAGTTCCAGAAGTGTACGTTTATTGAAGGAAGAAGTAAATTTCTGCGCGGATGTGACCGTACTCCACAATAGTCCCCGTCAGCGTTGGCAGACATCAGTGTCGCTATACGGTATTAAATTACACGTGTCCGCTTCCATAAGGAACGTGAATTCAAATACTAGTATGGGCGGTCGATGCCTTCCACAGCTACGAATTCGATGGGGCTTCACGTTGTCAAGAAAGTGGCTGATGACTCGACGACCCGAGGACCGCATGTCAGAAAGGCGTGAGATGTGCTGAGTTCGGGCAGAAAATACCCTAGGTTTCTGTTGAAAAAGTATCCCAAGCGGAGAACGGTGGCCAAGACTCGGAGGACCCGCCACGTCGGCTGAGATGTGCCAACACTAGTTCCGTCTGGATTGAGGTGCCACCCGACTCTGTAACCGACCTTTTCCTGCACATGTCGAACCTCAGTGAAGATTACCATACCAAATCGTTGTAACTTACGTATGGTTGGCACGCGCCGAAGTCTCAGAATCATCGAGCACCTTCAACCACGTGACGTCCTCCGTGCGACTCCGCCATGCCTAACCCTCCTCTTGCCTTCGTCTTACACGCGTCGCCACCAAATCCGTTCTCACTCACCCTCGTTGCCGTTGCCATACGATTGACCTTTCCCCCTCACAGCTAAGTCTCCTCCTCTCGCCGCACCCCAATCCTTATGATCAAAGAGATGCGGATCGCCCAAGACATGTCGACTGACACCACAAACACGCGTCACTTCAAAAATCCCGTCGCTCCACGTCGCACACGTCGTGCATGGCCCCTCGCAAGTCTGGATTGTGTCTCTGTTTGGAAGGGCTATTACCGTACATGAGGTTAATTGAATCTTTTCATACATTCCCTTATGTTTCTTTCGTCCTAGATCTGCTGTCTCCAGTTCACAGTTTCCTCTTTCACTTGGCCTTTTGGCATTGAACATTGCTGCACGTCCTTCACCCACATCATCTACATGCTCACACTTTCCTTTATCAACGTTGCCGCGCGGGTCTCTCTCCGGCAGGACCGCACTCACCTTCACTCCTATTTTCCCTCTCCCCCTCTACTCACCTTGTGCACAGTGTACTTGTCTATATAAACTCCCTCACCTGGCCTCGTAAAAGCAATTGAGCCCCATTTGATCAAGGTGGGGCTTGATTGCTTGCCTTTTACAAGGCCAGGCAAGGGGGTTTATATGCAAGTATTCTACGTGCAAGTTGAGCAAGGGGGGGGGGGAGGAGAAAGGAGAAGGCGAAGGTGGCCGCGCGGTGACGATGACAAAGGGATGGATGAAAAGGGCTTGATTGATCCTATGTACAATAAGAGTCTTTCCTGACAGAGACATGGTCCAGAACTGCAGGGGGGCAAGAATGGTGCATGCTACATGGAATCAACAGGCTTTTCGAGGTGGTGTGTACTTGTGGCATTGGCCAACAAGGCTTGGGTGATTCGGCCATACGGATTGGGCGCGACGAGAAGGGAAACTTGGTTGCAAGGAAAAAAAAGGTTCGGTCATAAGGCAACGAGGGCGGCTGAAGACAGCTTGGAGGCGAGACATGCAAGCCGAGGAGTGGGAAGGGCTACGCATGGCGGGCAAAGCGGACGCAGGAGGCGTCACTTGGTCGGGAAGTACTCGTTTCCGAGGTTACAGTGTGTTACAGTCGTGCCACAACGAACTACGCAATATACGACGGCGACGGAAGATATTCGACTGTATAGAATATCCTAAAAATAATAAGTCGTTGATCCCACAAAGGTAATCTGTGTACGCCGACATATGTGTGACGTCATACTACACCTCGTCTTTCTTACCCTTACCCTACACCACCCCTTGGAGGGTTACCCACTTGGACTTTTCCCAGCATCAGTGTCAACAATCACAAACGGAAATTTATGGAGAATCCAGAAGCAGACATCGATAAAGTCGTGCAACTGCTCACAGATCCGGCTTCTCCCGACATTCAGGAGGCTGCCGTTCGAAAGTGAGTGCGTGCCAGTGACCCCTATACAATTCCCCAAACGGCCCCTTAATATTATGGGATGGCAGGTATTTCACCAAAGATGCTGGTTTTCGCCATCCAATGTGTACTGTGGAACCCGCGGCCAACTCGCGCGAGGGAATACTTGGGCTTTATCAGTGCGTCCTTATAGTCGTCCGCCGAGTCCTGACTAAACGGTACGAAGGTGGTATCGTATCATGGCAAAGCAAGTTGAACTCTCTGTCGATAAGATCAGCACGTCAACTTCACCTCCACCATCGCGCCGAAGCTAACAGGCGCATACAGCATATGATGCCCAAACATCAAC
>Ga0307509_10004830_pt1 | contig 19154 bp, 19 predicted proteins | sample 10_EM_MG_FD_202245 | JGI IMG/M metagenome (GOLD analysis project Ga0307509, IMG submission 202245) | Populus trichocarpa ectomycorrhiza microbial communities from riparian zone in the Pacific Northwest, United States - 10_EM | ecosystem: Host-associated > Plants > Roots > Unclassified | place...
GGGGGTAGACCCCAGAGGGAGAGGAGGGGAAGTAGCGTCACTCCCCTAGGCAGAAGCCATCAAGGGGGAGGAGAGGGGGGGTGGTGGATCCCACGATGATTTCCCTGGTGTTGAGATTTCAATCGCCAGAGGTGTAGGGGAGATGGTTCGTGTAACTACTGTGACCGAGGCTCCTCCGTATATAGACTCTTCAGGCCAACAACCCTAACCCTTGGTGACTCATAACTTGAGTCACTGCCCAACATGCTGTAAACCAATCACAAAACATAAAAGATGTCAGGTGCGCAAAGTGCGTCACCTGCGTGGAACCCGTGACTCATAACATGAGTCATGCGCGAAAGTCATTACATCATCATGACTCACAATCGTGAGTCATAGAAACATCAACCAATCATAATATAACGATGACATGCAAGTACGAGTCATGGGAAAACTCTGAGTCAACTGACTGCATAGTACGTAACATAAACCTACCTTGTGACTAATAACTATTAGTCATGTGAAATCTGCCTTGCTTAGTCACGATTTGTGGCAGATGGACTGAATAGCTTGTATAAACAAAATCACCAGTGGGCCAGTGGGTTCACTCCTGCGGTATTCACCTTGGTTGTTGTCATACTAAATAGCCACTGGCATGACTACAATAGAAAGAGCCTTTCCACCTACGGCTAGAAGGTGAGCGACCAGGAAGCGAAACAAGCCCCAGAAGTGACACAGGCTGGGATATGCTGAAATATATTGTTTCTAGAATAGACAACCCCGCACTTTAGTGATGTAAGAAATCCATATGATTACAAGCTCAATGGCATCACCGATGCTATTCAATTCAGACCACGAGGACCGGCTGCGAAGGGCAATTCCGGCAAGTCACGGTGGGGACAAGCACAATTTTCCATCTGATCGTATAGCCTTTGAGGTTAATTGAAGCATACTATATTGAAGACTTGCTGGGACTCCCAGGATCAGACTGGAGGCCCATGAAGCCCAGCCGTGGCATACACCATCAAAAGATTCTGCAATTGTCAAATCGTGCCTTAGCCAAGATGACATTGGCTCAGCATCTCGCATTAAACCGAAGCAGGATCCTGTCCCCATTGTTTGGACAATACTGTGTTACTCGCTTCCTAAAGTGACATGCATCGCTAGTGTTTAAGCTTAGCACCCATTCGGAGGGCCACAGAGCATATGAGTATGATCCCGAGCTATTACAGGATTATTTTGGAAATTTGGGGTGGTGGATCAGGCACTACGACCTCCGGGAGTCCCAAATTTGTAATATGGATGGGAACTACTTCCTGATAGGTTTACCTACACGGGCGAAGGTTTTATGCAGGAGAGGGAGGAGGAATCCCCGTGATACCCATGATGGCAAACATCAGTTACTAACTGTGATAGAAACAGTTGCAGGAGATGGATGTGTACTTTCACCTTTTATTATAAACAAGGGTGTCGAGCATTATATGGGTTGGTACAAAAGCTTCAGTGAGGGTGAAACAGCCTACCTGTTTAGCTACTCTCTGAAAGGGTGGACTGATGACCAATTAGCACTTGGGTGGCTTCAGAAGGTTCTCCTCCGAGAGACAGAGGCAAAATCCCCCAATCTCCCCCGGCTTCTCATTTTCGATGACCATGGGTCTCATATTACCTTCAAATGCATCTCTCAATGTTTTTCTAACTATGTTTTATTACCATGACTCCCCTCCGATGTTACTCATTTGCTCGAACCTCTTGATGTCTAACTCTTCAGGCGATACCAACATTTTTATAGCATGGCTGTTGACAAATATATTCATTTCGGTCAGAATGTTGATTGTATAAAAAAGTTGATGTTTATTCTTTTTTTAACCAGAAGAAGCCAGGCAGTCAACCTTTACCCCCCACACTATCCGGCAGTCAGTTATCAGTATTGGCATCTATCCTCTTAACCCGTAATATGTGCTAGGAAAGCTCATCCCTAAGGCACTAAAAAGGCGCAATACATTCAGAATTGTCCAAGCCCCGACTGAGAGCCACGAGAATCGCCACAAAGTACTAGTGACAAGCCAATTCCTGGCCAACATGTCACTGCAGGATACACGTGCTACTGTGGACAGGATAACTAGTATAATGAGAGAACTTGGTGATCAATTTGAGGAAGAGATAGCCTCAAAGGAGGTATGGCGTGAGCTCAGCAATAGGCTGCAAAGAAGGGACAAGCTCTACAACTACAGAGACAGGAGGAAGCTTAGTCATGTGAATGGTCTTCATGGCATGGCACTTATGAAGCTACGGGATGGGCGAATTAAGCAAGATTAAAAGAAAATAAAACCAAGCGGTTTGGCAAAGTGCAAGAGTGGAGGACCTACTCCAGTACGGGTGAGGAAAGGGTGGTTGAAACCGAAGTGAAAACTACTCTCAATACTCCCAACATGCTCTGTCCCAACTACCCCCCCCCCCCACATAGTGCTCCGGCCAATATCATGACCATTCAGCCAAACCTCATGTCTTAGTAATTGATTCGTGGGGTGCCTCCAATGATGATAGTGAGCCGGAAGAACTCAACGATTCTTAATTGTCTTCTGTCATTGTTGTAGCACCACCCACTCTTCCGACTCAACCCCAATCTCTCTCCTCATCTTGCCAACTGTTTCCCCCACTAGCACAGTGTAGGAGTCTTCGTATACGCAAATCACCAACCTCATAGGCTTCCTTTTCTTACATGGTAGTAGTACCCCATCCTCAACCACATGTTTTAGTTTTAATCTAACTCTCTTTCTTCACATTCTAGACTTTTCACACTTCTCTTTACTGGGTTATATTTATATTTCTCTGGCTTTCTTACTCTGTTTCTTTTATTTGAAACGTATCAAAATTGCTGAATATAGCGGGCGTGTTGCGCTTTGCCCTGGTGCCTGATTGCACAATCAGAGACTGTGTTATATCCCAGTCTTGTCTCACTTCCCAGTCATTGATGTTATTCGAGATGCATTGCAGAATCTCATATCCTATTGACGGAGTTACCTGTTCCCAAGTTGGTCTGATACTTCCGGCAGGATAATTCCTAATGGTGGGTAGACCTCAGACCTCCCTGAGGAGGACAAGGTGCTCACACCAAGGTTGAAGTAGTGGTGAATGTCAAACGGTTAAATCTGATATCTGCTTAAGTTTGAGCCTTTGGCATTCTCCTTCGATAATCAATTTTCCTTGTGAGAACTTAATGTGTGAAGCTTTCAGCTTAACTATATTAAGCTTAACAGATTTGATTCTTTTGAATTATATATCTTTATCATCTACTTTGAGTCTTCAGTGCTGTTGTAACCTTAGAGTTCCCCTCTCTATAGACTGCCCCTATCATCAGCAAAAAAACTGGGGTCCCCCTGTGTCCCCTGGGTTTGAGTTTTATGTTTTGTTGAATCGTGTGTCACCCAATTGATATGTCGGGAGTCCCATTTCTTAGATTTGAAAAGAAGATCCTTATCATAATTTCTGCAAAATATGAGCTATTTCTATCATCAACTCACGGACCTTTTACATACTGAAGTTTCACAGTTTGAACAAATATTCCTCAACTTCAGTATGTAAAATGTCACTCAGCAATTGCTAAAGATAGCTCAGATTTACCAGAAATTAAGATTAGTATCATATCATTGAGTATAATGACCTAGATGTTCAGGATTAGCAGGGGTCACATACGATTAGACAAAACGGTAAAACTCAACAACATGGATCCACAAGGGGAATATGGTGGAACATGTTTTTTGCTGATGGTTACAGCAGGCCTCTACTCTCACCTCCTAGCTTAGGCTGATTTCGAACAAGTTTTAGTGGTAATTTTCCTTTGTCAGGTGTGTATTCATTGCTTTTGTTCATACTTCGAAGTTGTTGCTAAGGGTGCTTCTCCTCTTCCAGCCTGCTTCTTTCCTCTTTTGTTTCCTTGGTATGTACAACTATATTGGTAGGACCTAGATAGGTGAGGGGCAAGATGTGTGGTTGGTCTCCAACATGTGGGACTTCTGAGTGTGGATGTTTCTTGAGAAGAGGAGCAAAGAGTTTTTGTTGGCCGTATCGTTAAGATGCATGCTTTCTTTCTATCTTAAGAAAACAAACACCCTTGATTCCAAAAACAAAAGATCTTATAACTCTTTCATTTCTTTTCAGTAACCATCAAAACCACCACAATGGGAAAGATCCAGGAGAGGCAACGCTCAATTGGGATAGCATACCACAAGAGGTGGATCTCCTGTCAATAGATAGTCTGACAACTAAGCTAGATTAGACTCTTCTCTTCCGATTGGTTTTTTTTCAGTCTCAGGATTCACCTTTTGTGAAGGTTTTCAACCAGCTCATTATTTTGAATCAATTGTGATTTGTGTGATTTGTTTTCTGTGTCTAGTTTTTCTTAGTCATAGATCATGATTTATAGTCACTTCCATCTCTGCAGAATAGATATACTGGTACACAATATTTCTGTTTATCCGTTCCAGCTCCCGGATAGGAGGGCTTGGCCTATATTGTCTAGCCTGACCTATATTGTAATGGCGGACCCACTGATAAGGAACAGCCACACCGTATCAACAGAGAATCTTCCTGGTTAATCTAAATAGTTTACAAAATAAGAACACAAAATAGAACATTTGTAATTTGTTACTTTTCGGATAAAATGTAATTGCTACAATAGACGTGAGGCAGAGGGAATGATTGTAGGATAGGACTACTGGTGGCTCTGGACGTGAGTTTTTAAAACTTGGTTGAGCTTGTTGTGTATTACTCGTTTCATGATAAATTAAGAATCAATAATTCAAGGCAAAGAGGACAAAAATTGAATATGAGAAAACTTGAAGAGGCCAGGGGGTTAAGGGAGCTTTAAAGCAATCTGTTCTCAATACTAATTACGGGGCCTGTAGGCGCTTATCAGGCCTGATAGGCTTCGTAGGCCGATCGAATTCGGCCTAGATCGCCCTAGGCTACCTTCCCTAGCACCCCGGCCCAGCCCGGCCTACAGCCTACAGGCCGGCCTACCATCGGCCTGGACTGTTGGGAACACTGGAAGTGGCAATCAGATGCGCCTTCAATTAACTAATTAACAATAATAACTTTTTTTTTGTTTTGCCTTGCTACTAATTAAAACCACCTGCGAACAAGAAGCTTCTCCAGCTTCCCTTGAATCAATTTCAACTCTCCCTCCAGCTTCCCCAACCTCCCTCTAGTCTTTCCTGCCCCTTTTCGAGTCTCTTCTCCATTTTCTCCATATCCGCCCCAACCCTATCTTGTACTCTCAAAAGCCTATTGTGATATTTTTCTTGCATTGCGATATCATACGACCAGATCTTAAGGCCTACCTATAGAAGTGTCAATACAAAATACAAAGAGGAAATGATTTCTGCCAGTGTTCCCAACCGTCCGGGGCGCCCTATAGGGCCCTCCAGGACTGTAGTCCCGGGCGTCCCGGGCAGAGTGAGTCAGGACGGCAGGGCAAAGCGTCCGAATCTCAGTTAGACGGCCGTCCTAGGCGTGGACCGCCGGGCCCTGCAGTCCTTAGTAAGATGGGTTCTTCCGGTAGTCATTTGTAGGGCCCGGTCGTCAACTGTATGGCCCGGCCGTCAACTGCAGGGCCCTGCAGGGCCATGTTGTCATCTATCGGGGGGAAACCCATTTCGGTTAGTGTATTGCGCCACCTAAGACACCTGCCGTCCCGACAATTTGTCCAGGGCAACAATCAGGACGGACGCCACAACTACCGTCCATCCAGGGAATCCATCCAAGTCCGCAGTCCGTCCTTTCCATAGCCAAAGACGGACTGACTGGACGCTTGGGTTCACTGATTCCTGCACCCGTATAACATACCCCCAACATAATCGCCGAAACGAGGAAGCAAAAAAATCCCCTTCCCTCATTCTTAGTGTTCTTGATTTCATCTTCGATTCTTGCCAAACCATTCTTTGTGACGTGCTCGTGGAGTCTTTCCAAAACCATAACATGCTAGTTATAAATTAGCCAAGTTCACTCTATTATACTTGTAGTTAAGGAAACTAGCCAACAGTTTTGAGATCATCATCTGTTTTCTCAGCCCCCTGCCCCGCCCCATCAACCCCAGGCTTCCCCTCCCCAGGGCCGCCGCCAGCCTTGGTGGAGGAAGGTTCATGAGAGTAGGGTTCGGCACTGAAGAGGTCATGAAAACCTCTTCTCACAAGGAACATGGTAGGGGTGGGGGGCCCGGGGGCAAATGTGGGGCGGGTGAGGGCCGGACGAAGAAGAGAAACCGAATGAACAAAAGAAACCGGACGAAACAAAGAGGCCGGAGGAACAAAAGAAACCAGACGAACCAAAGTGGCCGGACGAACCAAAGTGGCCGAGCAGATGGCCAACCGGTGGGATCGGGCAGTGCATTTCCTAGTAAATCCCCAGTAGTTAGTCTTCGGTGCTCTAAAGTTACAAGCATATAGAACCAGAACACAGGGATAAAAAACCTTGTATGGAAAATTGTCTGTGCGTATCTGACCGCCCCATACGAAATTCGGACTCAAATGTTCGGGTTCTAAATGCCTGTAACTTGTAGGTGGGGATGGGGGTACCAACCTCTTCGGCATTGTGAGGGGTGGAAGCGTGACCGGTGGACAGGTAATCATTACCATGATCACCGCCTTGGACCGCCTCAGCATGGGAAGGTTCCGCATTGAAGTCACCGGAAGTTTCATGGAATTGTCTGCGAACGAAACCCTTACGGGCAAACCTGGAGCGATGAGCCACCAACGGGAGACGACCTTTAAAAGAAAACATTTTAACCGTAGAAAAAGAACCTTTTTGCAATCAACAAGTGGGAGAGGGGGGATGAAGAAAACTTGGATGGAGAGGTGGAACTGGTGATGGAGAGATGGGGAGGTTGTTTGATAGAGAGGCCTACTTATTATGTTGTGACGTTTCCAAACCTACCGGTATCAAAAATCTGGGGATTCGCAAACTGCAGATCATAGCTCAGATTGGGTATGATCGTGCCTACGCACATCATCACTGAAAAATACTGAGGCACGCCTTGGTCATCTCTGTCTTAGGCATCACAGGAGGGTCGGCACCTTTCCACTGTTACACCACTCCAGGAGATCCTGCTCGCCAACGGAGCCAGGCACTAGCCTTGACACTTGATATGGCGCGAGCGAGCACCTCACTTCCATCATCATCATCCGAAACCCTCAGTACCGGTATCATAGGGTTAGATATAAACTCCTTCCACAAGACCGCCGGTAGCTTTAGTATTTCCTTACCATACTATACAATTTTTCGCCGCCACCACCAAACGTCGGTACGATTGACTATCGTATCTTCTTGCTGTTCGGTTTGGGGGAGAGCAACCGGCAGTCCAGTCACCCGCCTCACTTCGCCAAAGGGATAGAGCAGCTCTCCTCATTTATTCACTTAATCGAATATGGAGTATATCTGAGTCGCTAAAGCACGTGTCTCTTGTATCTTCATTCCGCCCCAAGAAGATACTTGCGAACTATCAACTAACATAGAGGTACCTGAGGATTTTAAGTTCGAGGACGTGACTATCCTGCATCATGGGCAGCCGAGAGTTGTGACCCTCTACCTTACTCCCCACCATCTCATCTTCCGGATAGACCCCAAGCTGAATCATCCTCTCAATCAGCTTCCCGAACTCCACCCCCACAAACAAAGCCGGTAAAGCGGCCTTGGGAAATATGGATATCCTATTCTATTGTTTCTACTCTCTTTCGGCATCCCGCGAGTGCCGCTTCACCGGCCCACTTGCGGCTACGGAATCGAGATTTCTCCATCATTACTTTCCAGTTCAAGACGGAGCGGGAGTGCAGAGATGTTTTCGAGTCAATCAAAGCTCTTGCAATTGTCAAAGAGGTAGAAAACCTTTATGCCAACTCTTACGCCCCAGGTTCCATTGAGAAGAAATTCAATGGATGGAAGATATATGATCCCCGGAAGGAATACGAGAGGATGGGTATTGGCACCGAGAGATGCAAAGGATGGAGGATATCAAAAATTAATAAGAATTACGCTGTGGGTTGATACCTCTTTTTTGGTGGGCTTAGAACGGAGCTGATTTCAAGTAGTTTTCTCCAACGTACCCTGCATTGTTGTTTGTCCCTGCCACAATAAGTGATACGACCTTAAGCCATGCCAAGAACTACCGGTCCAGGGCGAGAATACTCACCTTAACGTGATTCACCCGCCTTATGATCTGGGAGATCGTGCTAAAGTTTGAGCAGCTATATCCACCCTCTCAACAACTGCTCCATAACCAGGTGTTCCCAGCCGCTAACGGGCGTCCGTGGGAACCGTAGCATACAGGATGAGAAGCTCATCGCGGCTATTTTCGCCTCGTCACAACCACAGAATCTGCCCCAAACACCAGGGCAGCTTGAAACTTCCAATACATCCCCCTCCGGCTCCTACCCTAATTTCGGGGATCTCTTACCGGATTCCGATGCAGGCACTACCCGCTTCCCTCCCGAAGCCACAGAGGCCCCTCCAAAAAAATATAGGGTGCAACAAAACAATCTGATCGTGGATGCCCGCCCCACTGTGAATCCATATTCTATGCAGGTGCTAGGCATGGGGAGTGAGAACATGGAGAACTACCGGCACTTCTCTTCACCGCCAAGCACAAAGACTTGTCTCGGCATTGAGAATATTCACGTCATGAGGGATTGTTTGAACAAGGTCATTGAAGCCATCAAGGATCCAGATCTCTCCCCCCTACCCCCAAACCGGGAAATGCTGTTTCGTTCAGAATGGACGAAGCATATTGGGACCATGTCGGACGGAACTGTGGTAATCGTACGACAAATGGCCCTCAAGCATAGTCATGTTCTCATTGATTGCTCTGATGGATGGGATAGAACCAGTCAGCTTAGTTCTCTATCACATATCTGTCTGGATCCATATTTCAGGACTATAGACGGGTTTATGGCGCTAGTGGAAAAGGATTGGGTAAGCTTTGGTCATAGGTTCCGTGACCGCTGTGGCTTTCTCGGGAGCGATAAGTGGTTCATCGAGAAGAGTGGAAACGGAGTATCTGCTGAGGAAGGCTATCTTGCCTTTGGATGATCCAGTGGCATCTCGAAACGGTGTCCCCGGGGCATTCCCAACCGTAGCCAACGCTGGTGGGGGCCTCAGTGAGGCTTTGGAAAAGGGCTTTGGGCAAGCAAAGCTCTTCTTCAACACAGGCGTTGGGCCAGGACGCGCCTCTTCATTAGCGAGCAACAGCACAGAACTTCTAGATGGCGCAGAGGACTACCCAGCCTCCTCATCTCTTGACCGCAAAGCGAAACTATCAAATACAGCGACAACCCCAGCAATAATAACAAAGCCAAAAAAGGTCTCCAAAGCATTTCACCAATTCCTCGACGCGACCTATCAAATACTGCACCAGAACCCCACACACTTTGAGTACAATGAGCGTTTCTTAAGAAGACTCCTATATCACCTATACTCTTGCCAGTACGGCACCTTCTTCCATAACAATGACAAGGAACGTCACTGCGCCCGGATCCTGGAGCACAGCCGTAGCGTATGGGACTACTTCATTGCTTGGAGAGAGAGGTGGATTAAGGAAAAGTACGACCCCGCTGCTAATGGCACTAATAAGGAAAGGGAAATTGGTGGAGGGAGGGTGTTTTTCCCGAAGACCGGCGCGGCAATCAGATGGTGGGAGTGCTGGGTGAGGGAAGTGGGGGAGATGAACGGGAGTGCCATTAGTTTGCCTGTACAAGTTTTTCAGAGGAAGGGGGCAGGAGTGGAACTGGAGGTGGAGGAGGAAGAGGAACCAGTCCGGTGCCCGGGTGGCAGAGTGGGACTGCAGCGGGGAGCGATAAGGGGATAGCGGTTGAGATGAACTCGTATTATCTTGTTTCTGCTCCTCTCTACCGTATGTTTGTTTTTTGTTCCCTTTTCTTCTCTTCTTTCCTCTACTCCCCCCCTCCCTCAATCGGGTTGGTTAGTTAGGTTGCTTGTTTCTACATGTATTTTGGTACTCAATCGCATAGTGGTTTGACAGTTTCTGCCTGCCCCGTCTCGTTGGCTATCCCCGTTAGTCAGCCTGCTTCATCACCAACACATTGTATTATACACGTTTGTACTCGTGATGCCGTGATGTTTGTAAAATGCACCGCGATTGCATGCAACCAAAAATTGGCTAGAGCACCAGAATTTTGGTGGGATGTCGTGGAGGTCTGCTTTACAAATGTCCCGAGAATACAAGTACCAATATGGGCCGCTCAGTAAGGAGGCAGAGGCCAAACATACCAAGATTAGAGTTTTTTGATCAGCAAAATTCAACTAGTTTTTGTTGGGGAAAATTTCGAAAAACAACTACCTCAAGGCATCCCAAGGTAACTTTTCAGATTTTTCTACCCAGTGAGATGGAGCAGTGATCAACCACCATACCATAGTATTCCAGACCAGACGATACAAGACAGCTGGCCGGCCAGCCATTGTCCACGGTAGCCCCCATATGCATCTACATTCTGCCTTTGAATATCCCCTACTGCAGCAGAGATACCGACCGATACGGTACTAGTACAGTAGACACTTCACATGCCAACCCGTGTATGTGTGAACAATTCCAGTCCAGTTCGGATCAATTTCAGTGCAACCGTGGGGGCCTACTTTGCCCACACTCAAGACCGCACGCGCCGCCGCCACCACCGCCACCATCCACGCGCGCTCTTACTCGCGATTGATCGGAGTGCTAGTAAAGTAGCCGACCATCTCGTACTGTATGTAGCGCACTCGAGCAGCGTGCGCATCCTTTTCCATCGATCTATGCAGTGGGTGGGGGAGAGTGAGTCGCCTCAGAGTACCGTACGGTATGTATCAGTAGCGTGTGCAGAGGGGGGAAGGGCTTATGGAGGTAGTTGCACGATTGGTTGGGAATGTGTTGAACGGAGGATATGTTGGAGTTGTATTGAGTTGCGTTGTCTATGGAGGTTGCTAGCTATGGTTTCCGCTATTAGGGAAAACTCTGCTCTCTACATGTGATACCCATATGTTTCCGAATATGCCCTAATCATCCGTGCTTGCCCTAGAACATTCACCCGTCCACACTTCTGTGTTCCTCCATACATGCCCACGCTGCCTATCAGCCTGCGGTATCTCTGCTCCTATCGCAATAGTCTACTACTAGGATAATAATACCATCACTCCCACTAATCCCATGTAGTGTGCTAAAAAACAAAAAAACATTTCAACAAAAGAAAAAATAACAAAGGTCTAGGGTAATACATGCCTACCATGGCAACAAATAGCTCATGCTTTGTCTTATCCAATGCCTTCGTAAGCCGATCTGCCACCATCTAGTCCATCCTGAGATATACTATCTCCACCTCTCCCATCTCGACGATTTCCTTCAACCAGAAGTAATGTACTCCTACGAGTCTCATAGATACCTGCAACTTGCTGTTTGTAAGGCTCGCTATACAGGCTTTTTTTTATTTTAAAATGATTTGTTCATTGTTCCCACAGTCCAAGAAATGACATGCATCTTAGCAATATTGCCAAACACAACCGAAAATCAAATAACAATCAACAAAAGAAAGAATTGATAACCCGATTCCCCCAACAGGACCAATATGGGTTGGAGAGCAGGAAAAGCTAATGAAAGAAATGTGCAGATCTGTTAGCTTGTCTCGAGGACTAGGGGCAGGTGGGAGGGCAGAGAGGAGAAGAGGATAGGGAGGGGGGGGATGAACAGAGTAGGTGAGGGGGGGCATCCCACGGGGAAAGCCTGTGATGGTAGTGCAGATGACCTCAGCTAGGTGATTGAGCATTTGCAGGTCGGACCAGAGGGGGGCCTCGGGCCAGATGTTAGAGACCCCTTGGAGGAGGTGGGATCTCTAATGAGCGAACGAGGGGTATGAAGGTCTGACGTGCTCGAACGAGTGTGGCACCCTGGAGCAGTCAGGGCAGGTTGTGTCAGGTTCGAGGATATCCCAGGTGTGGTGTGCTCCCAGGTAGCTCTTCACAGCGCACATCTGGTGAACCGTCCGTGCAATGAAGTTCTGAAGCGCAATGCAGGGGTAGGGGCAGTCTTAAGGGAGATAGGGGTAGTAGACGCGGGTTGGGGCATGTGCCCAATGAGACAGAAGGTGTTGTCTCTCTTGCATTTTGAGTCTTACGTAGGCGGGGACGACGGGGGGACAGTAGGGAGGTAGTCTGTCACTTTGAGGGAGATGAGGGGTAAGGTAGCCAAGTCCAGGATGAGGGGGGCCGTCATGCTGGCCAGGGAGGTGATGATGTTATGGCGGTATCTTGGGTTTCTAGCTTTGTCTGGGGAAAGCTTCCAGTCAAGGTTAAGGAAGAGGTAAGGGCAACTTGTAATCTTTCCTCAGGCCACCGGTTGGGCGCAGTGGGGAGAAAAGGGGGGTAGGGTTTTAGGAAGACGTGCCATGGCTCGGAGCACTTCAGCGGAAGAGCAGATCAGCCTTACGCCGGCCAGGCAGCGCTGGTAGTGTACTAAGCAGGGAAGAGGGCAGAGGCATGCTTCCCTGAAGAGGTAGATTGTGTTGGTAGTTGAGAAGCAGTTGGTAATCCACCTACAAACCCACCGCCAGAGGCCCAGGATACAGCCTGAGTTGTGATTATATAGCTTGATATTTGGTTACTCGTTCTTCGTGTAGTTGGTCAGATATAGCTTAGTTTGGACTTTCTGTAGCCAGATCCCTTCCTCGGTCTCCATAGATGTTGAGTTAAACTCTGCATCCCCTGTAGACTTTGCCAGTGTTTGCTGTGTTCGAGGTTGCCAATTGACGGTCGCTCTATACTTTTCTCTCAGAACGAAACTGCTTGTGGATTTCCTTTCATCAATCTCCTGTTCAAAGTCGGCGTCGGCGTAGACTTTAAGGGCTTAGATGGTTGCATGCTCGCTCGATATTCCCTCTTTTCCTGCTCCCACTAGCAGACGATATTCCTTCGTCACTTGAACATAAGGATGTATTCCCTTCACTTCTGCCCAATATATGGTCGACAGATTGGCAGCAAAACGTCCCACATGCCCCGCAGCATACGGGATGTCTTGTTTTGTAGTTCTAGCTGCGTAGGTTAAACTGCCCACAGCCCCCTGGTAGGTCTGTATTTCGGTACTCTCCTCCACTTCTGTCCTGAAGTGTAATTTACTTATAGGATCAAGTGACGTTGAATACCCTTTGCCGTGGTCCATAGACAATCACTGGAGGATTTTTGTCAGGTAGGTTGGCTGGCTTAGAAACAGTGTCCGTGTTTCCCTATTATGCTCGACAAGAATTCTGTGAAAAAACTTAAGTTGTGTAGGTCTTTTATCAGAAATCACAGGCGTATCTGATGCTGCATCTCCACTACTTCCCCTTTCATTCTGATAAGGAGAAGGTCATCCACCAATGCGATACTAGTGCCTCCTGTTTTAGAGATGTACATTCCGGCCTCATGCTGAGAATGTTTCATCTTCATCCTCTTGACAAAATGTGAATTGAGCGTGTAGTACCAGTTGTGTCCAGCTTGTTTGAGTCCATACACACGCCACAGAAGCTTTATGACAATTTCTGAATCAGGTTTCCTTCTGATTGATCCTTGTTCTTCCATTTTCAGCTCTGCTCACATATTTTTCGCCATAGTGAAATGCTTCAGTTGCTTCAAGTACAGTTCCTCCTCAATCCGACTCTCAAGAAATATGGTCACAATATCCAATTGTGTAATCTGCTTGTCTTCCACTACGGCCTTAGACAGAACTGCTCGTATCGCCACTTGTAAGATTGTACGAGAGTAGGTATTGGCGAAATAGATTCCAGGTTGTTGACGGACCCGGTACGGCACTAATCTAGTCTTGTAGCAGGCTACATGTCTGTTCTGCCTCACCTTCTCATGTAGCACCATCCGTGAACTAATCAGTCTTACAACTGTCGGTAGGCTCCTATCAGCAAATGAAGACCTGGCATCTGGTACATCGGGCTAGCTCTCTCAAGGACACGAAGTCGGATTTGTGTCCGCTGCATCCTGTTCTTCCTGAATTCAGTGGCAACCTCCGCTCACATCCCCTGCGTCCTGAGTTGAGTTGAAATGCCACCCCACATCCTATTCTGTCTGGCTTGGAGTTACCCTGTATTCCTCGCCTGATACCACGTCGCCTGATACAAGTGTTCTCAATACGCCCAGGCTCCGCTTCATGTTACCTATTTCTTCTGATGCATCTAGCCTGTTTTTGCCTCTTCTGTACCTCTATGAGGATAATTAAATTACTGCTGCTCCCGGCGTCAAGTGGCGTCGGGAGCAGTAGCCATTGTTCTTCTTTCGTTTCATCTCTTCTCTGGGACGGTAATCTACTTAACAGCCAGCATCGTGATTTATTTGATCTTATGATTCTACAAAATACTTTGTATATACAGTGGTAGATTGTATACCAAGATCCTCTCACAATGCCTATGCAACAGGAATCGCAAATTGGTTCTAAGACCTGTGGCTCCCTTAATAAACCTTCTTAAATGTTCTCAGATCAATCCGGCTGTTGCCAATCTAGCACAGTTCTGCCTCCGGTATCAGGTGGGCCAGGCGCAGAATTGTCTATATATCTACTCCAGTAAACATACTGGCTTCCTCCTTAATTTGAACTGTAACTAGGCTATATACGTCAGATATATGCGCAAGAGTGATAACACTCGCGAACTGAATACCGGCCAGCCAGAGCACTGAATTATCGGGTTGGTACTTCCTGATTTTGAAGAGAGGAACAAGCTTGGATGTAAGATGGCCTCTTAGTGCACTGTACATCTCTTCCATACCAACTCTCACCCAAACCCAATCGTTCGGAGTGCGCTGATTCATAAAGTGTAGTGCCCCAGTACATCATGTGCGGTGGATGTCGTATACTTTGGATTCTTGGAATTCGGGAACGGGGATTACGACTTGTATCACGAGCTCAACTGGAGGTGATCCAAGTATTGCTGGCTCTTCCGGAAGTCGGCGGTCAGGCAGTGGATTATGCCAGCTAAATTGTATCAATTCACAACATACCCTGTGAAAGGAAACCCGGGAGACCATGGAAAGAGCATTGATGTTGCAAACATCCTCTCGGCGTCCTTTAAGGATTCTCTTGCGGGTGTTTGGCTACGGATGGGGGCTACTTGTCATATCCAAATGTTGCAAGACGTCGGGAGAGCGATCACCAATCCATTCTCGGATAGATGCCAAGTTCTATAGTCTGATTCGGATTTCATTCTGACCACTAGAGCTGTACATGATTTGATGTGAGGCAGGGTTCTTATTTGATTGCAGCCATCCATCCTTGATTTGTATCTCATGAGCAATTTCAGCGGTCTCAGTTCAATCCATTGGAATATTGCCAAATTGGTGTATATGATCAGAAAAGTTACTTTATAGGTACATCTTGATAAAGTTGAAATTCAATTAACTATAGGTGATGTCCATACATCGCCGTTTGTCTTCTTCCCAGGCTACGTCAAGGTTCCGGAGCCGTTTACAATGTGCGATACGCTCACCTGTCTGAGTCATAAGATGTTGCAGCTACCCGCTTTCCTCATCACCCTTCATCCGTGTGCATTTTGTTACTTGAAAGTCTCAAAAGATATGCTTAATCTGGTGAAACCTTGGCAGATGATCTGCCATATAAGTAATTGGTTCTGACAGGTGACTTCGGTACTGCGCTATCATATTGAAGTCTGCAAGGGCTATGACACATTCGCGAGGATGCTTGAACTGTATAATTTGGGCACTCCCCGGTTGAGGCTGTTGCATGGCGAGAAGGGCGTGAATACCACGTCCCAGGTTCCTCATCTCCTGCCCTTGCCACTCTGTAACCTCGCCGTCTCCATTTTACGTACTAGGAATGCTCGGCAGTGTGGTAATGTCTTTCAAACTTCGTCGAATTCATCAAGTCGTCCGTGCTTCTTCAGGAATCCATCTATCTAGTCAATCATGTGGTAAAATATTCCAAGATAAACAGTATGGAGAATGTCTCGTTTTTGCATGTAACAGGGACACCCTGTAGAGAGCTGAACTCTAAGGTTGCAACCGCAGCAAGTACTCAAAGTAGAAGATAAAGATGAGGTAAAATAATTCACAGGAATCAACGGTAAAACTTACTATAGTTAAGCTCGAAGCTTCACTCAATTTAGTTCACTGGAGGAAAAGTTGGTTGTCGAAGTAGAATGCCAAACGCTTAGGCTTAAGTAGATATCAGATTTAGGCCTTTGACATTTACCACTACTCTGACCTTGTGGGAGTACCCTGTCCTGCGCAGGACTTGTCTGAGTTCTACCCTGCATTAGGAATTATGCTTCTGGAGGTATCCGACCAAGTCGGGTACACTTAACTCCGACAATAGGATATGAGTTGCCGCAATGCATCTCCAATACCAACCGAGGTGGAAAAACTCATCCTGTTGAAGTCATACCAGTCGCTAAATGTTATCACAACAACGGTAGTCAATACCTAGGTGGTGGGCTCACTGGCCCAGTGGTAATTTTCTCTGTACAAGCTATTCAGTCAATCATTTAACCTAGGAGACTACCCAATGTGATAATGTAACGGGGGCACCCTATAGAGAGGTGAACTCTAAGGTTGCGACCGCACCAAACCCAAAGTAGAAGATAAAGATAGAGTAAATAATTCACGAAGAATCAAAACGGTTAAACTTAATATCGTTAAGCTGAAAGCTTCACTCAATAAGTTCTCACGAGGAAAAGTTGGATATCGAAGTAGAATGCCCAAACGCTTAAACTTAAGTAGATATCAGATTTAAGCCCTTGACATTCACCACTACTCCGACCATCTGCGAGCACCCTGTCCTGCTCAGGGCTTGTCCGAGGTCTACCCTACATCACGAATTATCCTGCTGGAAGTGTCGGACCAACTCGGGTACCCTTAACTCCGTCAATCGGATATAAGTTTCTGCAATACATCTCCAATACAATCGCAGGTGGAAAAACTCTTTCCATCGAAGTCATACCAGTGGCTAACTGTTATGACAACAACCGGAGTCAATACCTAGGTGGTGGACTCACTGGCCCAGTGGCAGTTTCATCTATACAAGCTATGCAGTCCATCATTTAATCTACTCCTCTACTCAATATGATTAATTGACATGCAAGCTCCTCCAGTGAGATGTAGCCGATGGTTGGCTAAGTGGGCACTACCCATAGCCATCCTCTCGGGAGACACTCTACAGTGATAGGAGTCACACCTCTAGAGTCCAATAACAACCCATAGTAATGCTACAAATCAAGGGGAGAAGGTCCGGGCTTGCTAATGAGGTATTTGTCTCGAAAGCACCCTGGCCGTCTGAGACTACCTGAGTACAACTAGGAAGACTACCCTACAACCCGTAGGCTAGAATAGACTCCTAGTTGCCCGAGAGACCACATATGGATGACACCCATTTTGGTGGTTACTCATACTCCCCTTATATATCCTGCGAACGACATTCAGTCGGACGGACGGCGACGACTTATAAGGTGTTACGGCAGCTGCTCCTATGACCTCTTTTTTACTAGCAAACGAGCAACTACACCGCCGTCTGCCTATGACGCGCCGTCCAAACGCAGGGGCCAGAGGGGGGTGTTAGCAAAACCCGCCCATGTTTAATAGCATGTGCGGGCCGCCCTCATACAGGCGTGGGGCCTCCCCGCGCAGATGCGTCTGCGCCCAAGAACATCCAAGAGCCCATAGAATGTGAGGCAATCGACCTCTAAGTTCTAGGATGACTTTGCCTGTGAAGGTAGGGTAACTTGAACTCCTCAGTAGGGTAACTGGGGTCCATGGGCAAAATGACCAAATTCCCAAGGTAGGGTAACTTTGCCCTCTCATGCCATTAACCTCTCCGGAAGTCCTCCAGTCAACCACAAAGGTCGTCTCGGAGGTCCATGTAACATTCCCATAATTCTCTTGCCCTTATGTGAATGTTCTCCCGAAAGGTTACCCTGCCTAATAGAATGCCCAAGTCTATTCTACTGTTCCCTAGGCCTTGCCTTTAGGCGAACCAGCATTCTTGTATACTAAGTATACTAGACCATACCACCTATGACTACCTCTTGGTATACCATTTGGGCTAAGGTGGTAGTTATTGTAGCTACCTATCGTATGGTCGTTACACTACTCCCCTCTTCTCTGGGTCTGTCCTCACACCGTCAACGTCGTCTCTTAGTTCCACAGTTTGGATTGTCTATAACCCTATGGTCTTTGGGTTTAGACGGATACCTCTCATGGAACTGTTGCAATGCTTGCATTGCGCTATCTTCTAACATCTCAAACGGTTCCCAGGAATTCTCTTCTGGACCGTACCCTTCCCAAGCAACCATCTACGGCACAAACCGGTGGGGAAATGTCTTCTTAGGATTCCCATACCACCGACTGTCAACAATCTCTGAGACGACATAACTAGGCTCATTGTCCACAATATCCGGCGTTGGTATTTCCTTTTGAGGTCTCCCATTGGGATCCTCTCGATAAGGCTCCAACAACCCGACATGGAATACAGGATAGATTTCCCATCTGTCTGGCAGTTCAATCTCATAGGCCCTAGACCCAATTTTGCGTAGGACAACAAATGGTCCCAGCATCTTGTGGTCTAGTTTTTCCATAGGCCTTTTTGTGCGGAGATTCTTTCGGTTAAGCATTACTCTGTCTGCTTTCTTAGCCCTGCCATGGAGGACATCCTCCAGCATGACATATTCCGGAGCTGGCTGTCTTTTCTGATCATGCCATTTCCGTTGTCTTTCCTGTGCCCTTTGTATTGTCTCTCGGATTTCTTGCCAGGTGCCTTCCCAATCCTTAACCATAAGCTCACTGTCTGCGTGTATTCCCTTATTATCTGACACCATCCCCGACCATTGCGTTTGCGGGGCGAATCCATAATTAATTTCAAAGGGACTAGCCTTCGTAGATTCAGACTTTGAGGTATTGTACGCATGTTCCGCAAACGGTAACAGGGATACCCAATCGTCTTGCTGATAGGTGCAATAACTCCTTAAGTATTGCTCCAGTGTCTGATTAACCCTTTCAGTTTGCCCATCACTTTCAGGATGGAATGCTGTTGACATATTCAACTTCACTTGCAGTAGTTGCATTAGGCTTGTCCAAAACTTAGACATGAATCGGGTATCTCGGTCAGAGACTATTGATTCAGGAAGCCCATGGAGGCGCCAGATTTCTTTCACAAACGT
>Ga0307509_10004831_pt1 | contig 19149 bp, 19 predicted proteins | sample 10_EM_MG_FD_202245 | JGI IMG/M metagenome (GOLD analysis project Ga0307509, IMG submission 202245) | Populus trichocarpa ectomycorrhiza microbial communities from riparian zone in the Pacific Northwest, United States - 10_EM | ecosystem: Host-associated > Plants > Roots > Unclassified | place...
CTGCTCACCTGCCGGAGTTTGAATCCAGGAACCGTGACGATGTGTGACGATTCGTGACGAATGTGACGCCGAAACGATGGTGAGTGCCGAAACGGTGGTAGGGGATAGTATGTGCTGTACAGTCTTCTAAGCGGGCAACTGTAGGGCGTCCAAGGATTCCATAAATGGAAATGGCGAAGATCTCCGTGCTTACCACTGCGCCCTGAGTACCCGAGCAAGTGGCTGGGTTGTACAGCATGCACAGTCTTGATGACCCCATCACAATTCAACCACGTTAACTTCCCATCATAGTTTCTCGAGCCAGTGGCCACCACATCGTTCTGTTTTCTTATATCCTAATGTTCCACCCTGAATCCTGACTGCATTGTCCCGACTTCAAGGGGGGCCGTTGTTTTGATTCAGCAGCTTGAAGTGTGAGTGATGAGATGAGAATCTCGTGGTCGTAATTGAAAAAATTACTTGAGAGGCTGCACGAGGAGCGAATGCGCATGTCGGATGACATCTAGGAACGCGCCGTCACTGTGCAGGATCAGGTGAGATAGAATTACGTGAACTGAAACGGGTAGATTGTATCCCGCGCGTGATCTCTATTTGGGGGGCGCCGATAGAGAAAGCGTTTTCGTGCCCCAGACATTTTTTGCGTTATCCGAACGCACTGTTTTCACGAACCAAATAGAGTTTGTAGCCTGTCACAATGCATGACTGAGTGTCACAGAACATGACCATGCGCACATGAAGGGGGAATATTGTATCACACAAGTAACACGCGTTGTCACAGTCACACAATCTCGAGTAAATCGAGGGTCGGAGCAGAATTTCGGCGTTATCACGACCCGAAACCCGTTTTCACGCGGCTGTAGGTTATCAGTTCCCGAACAGCACATTTTTTCGCACAAGATAATATTTCGACGCAATTTTTTTTTGACTGGTATCTCGCGTCGTAAAAACGTTCCCGAACGCACCCTGGATCACACCCGCTAAACAGCTTTCTGCGAATTTCGTGTCACTGTCACAAATTCATAGCCCACACAGTATTTGGCATACATTTGATGATAAGAACACGATTCCCTAAGGGTCCGTTCGAGAACTTTGTTGGGCCAAATAATGTTTGTGCGTGATCTCAATCTGGGGGGTGCCAAATAGAGATACGGTTTTCACGCCCTAAAGTTTTTTTTGCATTATCCGAACGCACCATTTTCTGAACCAAATAAACTTTCCTTTTTGGATGGCCTGTCACAATGTGTGCATGCACGTGACAGCCATGGCTGGGGATCGCATCACACGAGTCACATGCGCCGTCACAAAGTCACGCAATCTCGAGGAAATCGAGGTCCGGACCTGTATTTGCACTTGGCTGGTGTTATCAAAAACCAAAAAACGTTTTCATGCACAAGAAAAAGTTCCCGAACAGCACTTTTTTTCATGTGCAACAATATTTCGACGTAAAAACAGTTTGGCTGGTATCTCGCGACCGACGAAAAAAGGTTCCCGAACGGACCCTAATCGACGCCTCACACACAAAAAACGCACGCGACTGACGCACCTCCTTCAAGCTTGTCGTGCAGCACCAAAGCCACGTGTTCACAGCTCTCCCTCTTACACCGACTATCGCCTCATGGGTTGCTGTAGTAGTACTGCTACAGTCCCTGAAGAGTGCCAACCAGCGAGTAATGTCACTGACACAGTGCAAGTGCCAATACCAGTGTCACCTTCACCCACCTTAGAGCAGTCTTCTACCAATCTGTCACGACCTCGCAGTCGAACACGGTCTCAACAATCACCACGCCGTGGTACAGAGATATCAGATACGATCTCTCCAAGGAGGGCGCTATCCGCGCCCCAGGTGCAATCTACGAACTCACCGTCATCCCAACATCCGCTGCATTCTCAAGAACCTAGGAAGAGGGCCGACATGTCTGCCCGGCCCTCTAGGTGTGGCCGTGCTGGTTCCAGACCCCCGAACCCAGGTGAGGGAGATTCCTGGCTGGGTTATAAACTCAAACTCTCAATGACTGCCTTAGAAGCGCACGCGAAGACTGGGAGGAGGTCACTAGCTTCAACGATGCGGCAGGTCCTGTCTAATCATTCCAGGTATGTTATTTGATTATGGCAAAGGGACCACGCCCACACTACGCGTCCGCAGATTTAGGATTCTCGTGGTTGGAAAGGTACGTCCATGTAACTCTCAGCCAAATTCAGGTTAAATTGATACCACTTCAATCACAGACGGGCTCGGGCAAATCGTCGCTCATCAACACAGTCTTCAAAGTGAACCTGCCAGTCTGTATTCAGTCCTGCTTCGTATCCCTGTCTTATCAACCTGCCTACATGCCGAAAAACAGGCTACCCCAGGAAGACATGATATCAACCACGAGATTGTTCCAGAAGATAATTGTTATCTCGCCATACACGAGAGCTCTGGATTTGGATCCGGTGATGACAAAAACTCGCAAGCCATCCAGGATTTTATCTCAAAGCGGACTGCATCGCGCTGTTCAGCCGTCGAAAAATTGCATGCAATCTGGTAGAAGGTCGATGTTGAAGTCCCCAATTTCTTTCTGGCTGATGAGATTCAATCCAGGATATGTGTTCCAACTTCTGACATGAGTAACTCGGAGGACACCAGAAACGAAGTTAAGAAGATTGTGGACGTAGCACGTGGTACGGGCCTTCAAATCCCACGTCTGTATACTCAATCAACATGAGGCGCAGTGCCAGTCATTGTCGCGTTCACCAAATTCGATGCGCATATCTTCGTTAAAGGTATTGAGTCTCGGAGCCATGAAAATGGGAGAACCCAAGCATATGCACATCATGAGGAGTCGTTACGTTCCTTTTTTCGCAGTGATACAGTACAAACAGCGATCGTTCATGGTAGCTGGCGCTCTTTTCTTTGGAATGGCTCCTGACGAGTTCATTTAATTTACAGTGGGTCCACGGTTGGGTGATCGTGTAGACGATCTAGTTGTGAAGACAAATGAACTCGTCACGACCTGGGCGACTGGTTCCACTCGACAGAATGCACAGAATGACCTAGTCCGCCTCATGTGGTCTGCCGCATTGAGAGTGCGTCCGGACATTTTTATCCAAGTCTTCATCGAGTACGTCGATTTTCTACCGAAGTTCATCTCGATTATGTATTTGGTTCACAGAATCGGTCGAAGCGAGTATAATCACCTCCCTGGTCTGGGCAGTTCTGACATGTACATTCTCTGTTAGGATACTGGCGTGACCTGTGGTCTAGGATCGACTTCGCTGATCAATCCCTCAAGGACTGCGTCGACGTGATTCACACCGACATCGTCGAGATATGGAACTTGAGAGACAGGGATAAAGTTAGCTTGCCCTATCTTTCTACTGTTTTAAGTTGCTCAGCGAGATCAGCATCTCTCTGGAGCAGGGTTCAAGAGGAAAATGTCCCACATCGTCAAAGACTTGGCTAGTTCGGCTGATAGTATTCCGCCCAGGTGCGTGTGTTATGCATAAATTATGGAAGAGGGATGAATTCCCTATAGTGACTTCGCTGAATGGGTTCACGGCGTATATCGAGGCAGGTGAGTGAACACAGTGGTACGTCGTTAATCCGTCTCGACTTATCTCGAATATCAGCGAGGAGAACGTTCGATGTGTGATGGGCTACATCGTAGACCTCACAATTATCTTGGACGTCATATTCAAGACACCCTCTGACCAAGACAATGTGTCAGCCAACGTCGTCCAGTCGGCTATGGATGACCACGTCAATTCTGGTCGCAGGGATAGGACCCACCGGGACATCCGCGCGTTTGTCGCACAGACAGTCGCGTTCAGGATTACGGAGGCGCAGGGAAACTTAGTCTTGGACAAGATCATCGGTTTGATCTAGGAACATCCTGTTCCCACTTCTATTTATTATTCAATGTACATATTTTTTATGATATTTATTCACATTATCCCTTACCCCCTTTCCGGCACCCACCAAAAAGACCTCATTGTAGCTTTAACTTTGTACAACTTAGTTCTTGTACTGTGCTAGAATTATGTCTGATGAGTCGAATGAACAAAAACTAGGCGAAAATCTCGTGGGATTTCAGGATTATTCGTGCTGCCCCTCCGTCACCACGAGCCATGGAACCACCTCGGAACGCACACAGGTTTCCGCGTAAGTGCACACTCGGTCCCATCTGGTCCCACCATATTCCCACCACCATCCCAATATCGCGTGGTATACCCCCGGTCCAGTTGGTGCTTCTTCCCCCGCCCATTTGAGGCAGCAGTAACCCCCGCACAGCATCTCCGTTTCCGGCTTATCTCAGTACATCAGTGTCGGTGCTGTCCAGATCATATTCGGGCCATTGTCGTCCAAGCAGCCCTCAATAATCCAAAGCCCGGAGCAGACGACTTGCCACGGAGGTCCATGGTCTCGTCCGTGTTATCATCTCGGAGTGATCGCGCGACCTTGCAATTTTCGAATAGCGTCCGGCCAATTTAGACACGGAAAGATGGTGCGCTATGCTGAAAATGCATGTGCGCGCTCCTGCAAATTTCTTTCCGGACGATGCAACACACCGATCTGGCAGCATCCCCACCGGCCATTCAACTTGAATGCCACCCTGTCATCGATCAAATGTAAAACCTCATTGCGTCGTTAGTTCGCTGGGTCCCTCACTTGTACGGATGCGATCTCTATATCCGATGAACGCTCATCTTCACCGTCCCTGCTCTCATAGAAGCGCGAATTCCGGCATCTGGATGAGTTGTTGCATGCGGCGCCGAGGCGGGTTGGGAGAACGATGTTGACGCCGCCGTTGTAGTCGCGCCTCGAAAGGAGTGCGAGCGCAAGCGACAGTGGGGCCATAACTGGTGGTGATGCGAGAAAAGTGGACCTAGACGCACTCTAGACTCTCGCCACGCGCCGTCGACAGGGTTGAACATGCGTTGAACATGCGAGTGGGATTCATTGCGGAGTCGGATGCGGACGTGATTGAGGGCGTACCATTGCGCGCGGGGTGGTCTTGGATCCACAAGATTCACCGAGGGCCCACGCAGGCTCGAGGCGGTGGGGCGAAGGAATCCGAAGGAGGTGCGGGTAGCCTGGAAGAAGGCAGCTCCTGGGATTGGGGGGTCGCTACGCGACAATTACGCACCTCGGCCCATCCCATCATCGTCACGGTGATCCCGAGACGCGCGTGAAAGGTCATACCAGACGACCGGGGGACTTCCGACCCCTACGCTATACAGTGAGTACTGCTCACTCGGTGGGCTCCTTGAACCGCTACCACCATCATTGTCAGGTTTCCTCAGCCAAAAGCTGGGACAAGGATGGGATTACACCCCTCGAGTAACTTTGCCCCCCTCCCCACAACAAACACACTATAAACTCTCGGCCTACCAGGCATAACTACACACCCCCCGCCATTGCATACTCTCCCAACACCATCGTCCAAGCATGTTACCCCACATCTTTGTACAGTACATCAACAACTTAATAAATTCCTATTTGCTATCTCATGTCACTCTGCAAGTCCCACCCAATCACACAGTCCCCGACGTCCTAAGTAGACCAAAAAACACTGGACCCCCCACACCATGCAACGCTGTAGCTGCCTGGGGGGATCACTCAACGCACGACCGCAGCACCTCAGAACCATAACACCACCGCCATCAAAGGCCACCTGAACAATGCCACCCCTTTCATCGTAAGATCCCACTCACCATAAGATCCCTTTCATCGCAAGTTCCCCTTGAGTGTCAGACTTTTTTCATCACCCACCCCCATAAGATCCCTTTCATTTCCTACATTTTCGCAAACCTAGTGAAAGCAAACTGGAAACCTGCCTAACAGCGCATGGGAGACCCCCAAACAACTGGCCATTCTCAAGTGAATGTTTTTAGTGGGTAGGAGAGTGTAACAATTCTAAGCCCCACCCTGTCCCATACCACCAACTGTAGCATTTCCCACCTCACCCCAGGCCCCAGCAGTGCCCCAGCCTGGCTTCAGCGCGTCAAATAGGGCTGATGGTAAATCTCCTGCTATTTGACACTTAGTTAGTTAGCACAGAAAAAATACTAATTACTGTGAATAAAGCGCAATCCAAAAAGAAGACAGAGTACTGCTCACTCCCTCGCTTTCTTTTCACTGTCCAGTCCAGTCCCGACCTACCCCTTGCTGGCGCGCCTTTTTTCCGCGCCCTGACCAGTCTCGACACCGAAAAAAAAAATCGAGCCAGTGAGGGCACTCACGAACTGGAGAGGGGACCGGGAAGTCGCCACACCCCTGTCGATTGCCGCGACCGACCCGCCCGCTGACGACCACAGACATCCGTATCCTGAACAGTCCCCTTTCCAGTCTACGCCATCCACTCGAACTACTATGACCACCTCTACCAACTCGAGACCGCCTTCGAGCCCACCAGCCATGCGCTCTCTCACCTTTCGCTCCCGCCCCTCCCAGCCTTTGCACGCATGTCCCTTTCACCAACATATCACGTCTGACGCAACCGCCAGAGCGTCTCTGCGATGTTCTCCAGCTCGCCGCATGATCGTCATCGTGAGTGTATGGCTGGCTCACTTTCTTTCTATTTCCTGACCGATCGTGACCTCTACCCCCTCCAGCAAGTGAGCGCATCTCGCCCGATCGCTTTCATTCGGTGCCCTGACCAGCCGCGTCCTCGCCCGCTTTTTTTCTGTATTCTAACCGGTCCTGAACTCCCCTTTGCCTTTCCCCCGTGGCCTGACCAGCTTGGATGAGTGCCCATCTTTTTTTCTTTCCCGCAGTGCCATGAATGCCGTCGCCACACATTCGCCCGTCGTCTCGCACCCCACATCACGCTATTGTGCCCTGTCTTCCATGCCATTCGACCTCGCGTTGAGTTCCTCCCTCTACCCTTTCCAGCGACTGAGTGCCTGTTGCTCACTCGCCCTCTTTCCTCTGACCAGTCCCTTCCACAGCTCCTCTGGCCCCTACGGCGGTACCACGCCCACCCCATGCCACCACATTACAGCCACCACATTACAGCCACCACATCACTCGCACTCCACAAACGGCGATGCCGTTCCCTCAAACCCCAAAGCTGAAGCAGCCCCGCCATTGCAAGGTCTCGACGAACACCGCCGCCTCTGCCCGCCGCCTGCACCCCTACCTCTTCGACCCTTGTGGATGGGAAAGTCGGCAGTACATGCGACAATGACGACAAGGAGCTCACGTTTTTTGTGTGGGGTTCAATACGTGAGTCCAGCTCTTCCCCCCAGTTCTGTGTGCTTCGCCGCAACCCTCTCGCGTACCCCTCACCTTGCCCCCCACGCTCTTCGCGTCCGACTCGCCTGAAGCAATCAAAGACCGCCATGGGACGCCGGCGGCACGTGCCCCTCTCTTACACCGTCCTCGCCGCCATCCCGCTCCTCCAGCATGAAAACACGACGACGCTGAACAGACAGGGCATTACCACTCACCTCGTCCGCCCATGTCTGCGCTCGGATGAGCCGTCCCTCCTCTCGCTCACTAGTATGTCCTGCCTCCGCCTCGCCGATGACTCGACGCTGGCGCACTCTCGCTTCATCCACCTCTGGATGCACCCTCACACCTACCCTTGCCTTCCGCACACGTCCGTCTCCGCATTGGTGCACCTGCGCTCTAGCGCCACCCACCACGGCCAGCCACGCAAAGCCGCTCTCGAGGACCACGCTCGCCATGTTCACCCACAATCACAACCGCAGCAGCAGCAAACACACGCATATGCACATGGATCCGGGCTCTCGCGCCTGTGCTTCACCATGTGCTCGCACCTGTCACCTGCCATAGCGGCAGCTGGCTGCGGGGCGCTACTTCCTTCTCATTCAGATTACTAACACGTTCACTTTCCTTCCATGTATTTCATGTATTTTTCCCCCCCTTTATTATCTGCTGGCTGGGGAATAGCATTCAACTGGCTCAACGCCGCCCTTTTTTTTTTTTTTGTTTGGCATGTCACCCTCAACCGACCGGCCCGGGGATGCTGAGACGCGCGTGAATAAATTAGGTAAGTCAAATCCCCTCCCCCCCTTTTACTCCTGCGCCTCAGGCGCGGAGTAAGAGCTTGTTCAATACAATACGAGGATGAAATGTGATGACATATGACATATACAATATAAAGTCACATGTTACAGGTGTGACAAACGCGTTTGGGTAGACTTGCTGCCCCCGGTTTCCGAACAGGATGACGCATGCTCATCGGGAGAAATTGGGTGGGACATACCATCTCATGATTACAACTGCAGGATATCATTCATATTCTATAGATAAGGTCATCAGCTGGTGCACAGCAGTTACCTATGGTGTGAACGCACCAATCTCACAAGACTGCTCATCTTGGGCTCTTGAAAATTGTCGAGTTCCCCATCAGATCCATCTCCTTGGCCATGATGGGCCTTCTTCCTTTGGTCGCGAGTATATTCATGCAGCGCGAGAGCGTTTTGGTGCAGTTGGGAGCTAAAGAACAAAATTGGGCGTGCGATGGACATGTGACGCATCAAGAGATCGTGAGTGGCAAGAGTCAGGGTACGGCATTCACAACGTACTTGATGTGGGACATCAAGGTCCCATATGATGGGTGCCTGTTGTTCTCTGATGGACAGGTCAGATAAACATCCGGTGGCACTCTACAACATAAACCAACTTAGGTAATTGCACAAGACCGTGGTCAGCGAGCCTCTTGGGCCTTCCCAGGCGCGCTGCAAGACCGAGCAGGCGGACAGAGAGACCTGCCAGCGAGCATGAGGTCACTGTGTTCCTGTAAAGGACGCCTAATACTCACAATGTTCGCATATGGAACATTACTGTACTCGCACCAACCATCACAAACCAAGGCCGCCTCTCGGGAAGCGCACCCCAGCTGAGATTCGGATATTGTGCGTTCTAGCTCTCGTCCTCGCCGACCAGTAGGAGGGAGTTCGATTTGATCAGTAGAACAACGCCCACCAAGCTGTGTATCGATTTGTCGGAGGCCATTTGACGGCTGTTCGGGAAACCACCGCCCTTCTATTTGACTTTCAATAGATTGGGGTATAAATGTCGAGTTTCCGAAGTCCGTACCCTGGCGCACTATGCAGAAGTCAGCATACGAAAGAGATGGTCATCGTTCGGCGCTCGCCTTTGGATTGGCATGGTACATAGACATTATTGCAATGGTAATGGGGAAGGTCGAGCAGGGTCCCGCTATGGCAGGTGTCGAGAATAGCCTGAAAAGGATGATGACGAAATCTGAAAAAAAAAAAAAAAAAAGAGGGGGGGGGAAGGAAAAAAAGGAAAAAAGAAAAGGAAAAAGGACGTAAAATGAAGAACTACATACTAGAAGGAAGCACCCAACCGGGAGGGGATTTAAGATCTCTCTGAGCTCCTAAAACCTTGTTAGTGGGCATGGGTCGTCAAGATGGATAAGTTTGCGAGCTAACATTATTGGTGATGTGCCCGTCACTTGCGGTAAGCACTGTACAAGTAAGCATCAGAGAGGGATCTCTCGAGTAAAAAGAGGTCACACCTTCGTCCATCCCGTCTTCTTCCATGTCACTTTTGGCATCCTTTTGATCAAAATGTCCGGAGTCTGGGGTTATGGGTTAGGTGTTAGAACAGTTCGAGAGGTGACGGCGTACAAAGAAAGGTCAACCTGTCACCCGACGCTGCACCAGCAACCAGTGCATTCAATTCACGAATCTGTGTTTTATCTCAACGTGAGTTGCAGAGTGGTAATGACCTGGTATCACGAACCATGTTAATGCGAGTAGGCTGATAGCGTGCCGGGAGTTCGGGGTGATCCTTGAGCACAATAATGTCTTCTGGGCGATAGCCATATATGGCTGCGAGAGTGATTGTTGTTGAAGGCTAAAATTGGATGAGTTGTGTGATTACGCACTGGTAAGTAGTTCCCGGTAGCGATCCACATCATCATGAGGGCCATCCAACGGCAACCATTGATTGTTTGGAATACAATAGTTAATGCCAACGAGTAGAGCCCGTCGCTTCATCGCCTCCCTCCCTTTTTTGTCGCTACCATCTTCTGCAGACAGGGAGTGAGCGCTTGCGTTGACGCTGGCGCCATTAGATATGTCGGGCTTGCAGCAAGGGTGATTGTCGTCATTCTCAGCAGGTGGGAGATTCATGATTGCCGATCTTTCAGATGTGCTGGGGATGCAACAAGAGTGGTGATAGTAGGGTCCCATCGGAACCAGTGGATTGACGTCCTGGTTACCTTCATACGCTGCGACCGATCCCACACCTTCAGGAACCGAAGGTTCGCTAACTAGAAGAACCCGCTGAGTGACGCACACGGGATCAGGGAGTTGGTACGGAGATGAGAATGCGCCTGTGCGAGGTGGAGCATAATCAGGCGGCCTTTTGGCCAGGTCTGCGGATGACAAGAACCCTGGTATAATATTTACTTCCTCCACTTGCGGACGAGTGGTGTGTACGACGTTGGTCTTCGATATCACGAAGATGTCAGCGTTGTCGGGAAAGTGCTGGATTTCCAAGGGAGTAAGGCAGGGCGAGGGTTTGAGTGGATCATTAAGCTGCGTAGTCGACGGGGATGTCGGAGAAGGAAAATTGACATGATTGGTGAGGGGACTCTGGTGAGCACACTCTTGGTGGTGATCAGGGATGTTGCAGAATCGGTAAGATAATGGCTGTGTCAAAACGGGGTCGAAATGATACGTGCGATCAGAAAAGGCGGTCGGGGCAGCGTCCGTGCCTTGGTGCAATCTGATGTAGGCGTGGCGAATCTCTTTGAGGATCAAGATGGGTGTGCTGTCGGCCCCATTCCTCCACGCTCCTTGAACGATGTCGTTCCACAAGCTACAGAATTCGTGCTGCAATTTGGGAAGGGTATTGCGTATATCAAATTGGGAAAGGGACGACAGAATCCACGGCGTCAAGGAACCAGTGCGAATGGCTTGGCGAATCATGTAAAGCAAGACGGAAAGCAACGCGCTATCGCCATCGTCGATGTTGGCCTGAAGGACTTGGTCTGGTATGCCAAATTCAGCTTCAACCAACGAGATCCAGCGGTCATCACGTTCCCGTGCACCTGCAATAATTTGGGCGACGATCCCTCGCACAAATGGGGTATATTGTTGATCAGCACCATCGCTCCAGCGTCTAAGAGAATGTCCCGTTTCGACGGATTGTAACATTTTCTTCCAGCGGTTGTTAAGAATGTCGCAAAGGATTTGGGAATCGCCATCGACACCGAGTACGACCTGGGTAGCATTCAGACAGATTATGAGTTGATCACTTCTGGCGGATTCGGAGATCCGATCGGATGAGAACGTGCGGTCCAAGAATCCGTCCATCGCCCTCCTAAATCTGGTCCGAAAGTCTTCGAGGAGATGTACTTCGAGATCGTCGACCAGATCCGAGTTGAAGAAACCAGGGATGGCTTCGAAGAAACGAGCCCGTGCGGCGTCTCCCCCCATAGCATCGAGTGTCGATATCAAGACACGGACATCAATCTCCGATGACAGTTGCGAAGCAGCCGCCTCCCTTGTCTTACCTAGACCTTCAAAGAACCGCTTGTGGTAATGCCTCTTCAATTTATGAAAGCGGAAGCTGGAACCAAGGACCGAGGAAGAGAGGAGTTTGAGGACGACATATGACATCCCGGTATAGATGGACCAAATTGCCGGAGAAAGCGGCGCATCATACAGAATGTTAGGCCGAAAAATGGGCAAAAGCGTTATCGATATGTATACCAAAGCCGATAGAACGGCCCACAAACCCCCAGCGTGGAAGACAGTGTGGTTGATGGCGCATAGCCAAACGAGGAGGCCCGTAAAAAAGAGCCACATGGAAAGATGGAGGAGGACCGGTAACGTCTCAACAACCCAGGTAACGTGAGACTTTTCAATACCATGAAAAAAGAATGCACGGATCCGAGCTCGCTTATGTGGGCTGTATGTTGGCCGCTGAGTGGACATGAGGTATCGACGTGCCCACCGCTGTATCAATGATGCCAGCAGAGCACATGTGAGGCTGATAAATAAGCTCAGTATCAAGAATGCATTCCCCCAGACGGCGGATATTGGCGGAGAGAATACTGGAGGTTTAGAAGGGATGGAAGCACGAGAGACATTGGGGTCGTCGAGGATCTGAAATATGTTCCCGAGATAGAATGATGACGTGTTTTGGGAATCGGGCTTGAGATCATGGACCGATACCGAAACTATCGCTGCGATGGCAGCCGAGAATAAACCAGTCTATAGTTGGGATTTATGGGTGTAGTCTTACGAATGTCAACACGAGGACTCACGAAGATAAGTACCCCATCAGCTTCTTTTTCCCACCTCTCGGTCATCCTACTGTCTTCTTCCTCTACAATCCTTGTATACATGGAGAAGAGAGCCATAGAGCTATCATGAAAACAGGGGCCTTCTGGGGGCGATTGATTTGGATCTGACCGAAGCTGAAGCTGGTCTTGGTTACAGTACTCTGCACATAAGTGTAAATATGTTGGAGGAGAAATGGCCAGGAGGGTAACAAACCTCTGTCATTCTTTCCCTTGGGATACATTTGAAAGGTGTTGGGTTCTGGGGGAGATGGAAGGCGTCAACCTGCCCTACCCTGCCTCATTGAAACCGCAAGGGAAATAGTATTACGTATGAAGTCACGGGTCGAAACTAGGAAGCCCCGAAGTTTGGTTCCTGATTCCACTTTCCATACATAGTAACCCATTCCATACGCAGCAAAGCAAATTAATGACAACATTCTCACGAGTCGCCGCCCTCTTTGGATTTTGATTATATTATCCAAGAATTCAGGCTCCTAACCAGCCGTCGGTGCTGGTTAGTGTTGCCGGAGAGTTGTAGTTGAAACTGGTGGACCTGAGTTGAGTTGCCCAAATTGGCAACTGAGTTGCACCTGGTGCAACTATTGTGGTTACTGCATTTGGATGGTGGTTACCGCATTTGGTTTTAGTGCCACACTAGACCAAACAATAGCCGTGAAGAGCGATTGTGTCCCGTGTTCACAAAACAATGCAATGAGCACCGAGTTTTCCTACCGTTTCGCTCCTCCTTTGCCAAATGCATAATTCTCTGTTTTGATGAGTGTCTCACCGGGCGATACTCCTAACCTCACGGCCGAAGACTCGCGGATCGCCCACATCGCATCGGCCGACGTCAAGACTCGAAAACGCCGTCTTTCCATGCTTCAGACTCGCCGCTCTCCATTTCCTCCCTTCCCCTTTCGACTTAGACTTCGCTCTCAAGTTTCGCCGTACCATTCCTCACCGCTGTCGCTATTGCACTCGACGTCGAGCACCTCACGACAATTCAATAAATTTCAATATTCGAAGACCGCTTTTCATTGCATACGACGGACGCCGTGCAGGTATACTTGCAATGGAAGAAGATTACACGATTGAGGGTCCAGTGACTGAGGCAGCAGTTCTTGAACTGCTGAAGGCCGGGAAGGAGGCGGAGCTACGTGAGTTATATACCAATTGGAACACATAGTCAGATTAGTAGATAATATGGGGAGATCAGTCTGTCAAATAAACAACGCGCTGCATAATAAGGTGGAATGACCACTGGCCACGATGGTACACAGGACGCAACTACACATATTTACGATTACGGCACCTTGTCAAATCCTGAACGCTGATTGGTCCGCTAGCTCACCAACTCGTTCCTGACACCTGGTGCAACTCGTGGCGTGCCATAGTTAGCCTGAGTTCAACTCAACTCAACTCAACTCAACTCTCCGGCAACACTAGTGCTGGTTACACCTAATCCTGGTAGCGTACGAATCCTGGCAGCTGTGTATGTACAAAATTAGCCAATCAGAGTCCTTACGGGCCATGCCGACGTAACCTGCCCAGTTGGCTGGTTAGGAGCCTGCCAAGAATTGTACTACAGTAAGAGATTCTCCACGTGAGGGTTGTGGTCCTGGACCAGTGCCCACTCAGTGCCCGTCCGACCCGTCGCCACGCCGCCGCCTAGGGTAGGCGAGAACTGGTCATGATTCGGGACAATGCAAAAAAGCGAGGGACCCTCTTCAGTGCTTTATTTTCACTGTCCCGAACTGCTGCGACCATCAGACCCGTGCCCGTTGCCACGCCGCCCGGCGCGTCGAGTCACTCGAGTGTCCCTATTTTGGGCCGTGCTCCGACCAGCTCCGTCCCCTGTTCCTTCCTCGCGTCGTCTTCCCTCCCAGTCCCCAGTCCCATCCTCATGTCGTCTTCCCTCCCAGTGGGTGCCCTTATTTTTGGCCATGTTCTGACCTGTCCCGTCCCCAGTCCCGTCCCCTGCCACGCTCTCACCGGCCCGCGTCCCTCCCACACCGACATCCTCTTCGCTGCCGGCCGCGCCTCGATCTGACCCACCTCCCCGTCCAGGCAAAGACTCTAAGATTACTGCCGTCGACACGACGGGTGCCTATGCCCGCCGCTCCTGCACCGGCCTCTGACCCAGTTGTCATTAGGCCTCATTCGTGATGTTCACCTTCCCGTTGCCCCCGGTATGTGTTTTATTTTCTTATTTCCTTCCTTATCATGTACTCTCTCCCAGGCGATGACTCCCCCCCCGAAACGTCCTCATTATCCATCCGTACACTCTCTAAACCTTCCATCTCATTCGTCATGTTACTGAACACAGAGGCATCGATGCCTGTGTCGCACGTTTTGTTCGCCCGTGTCCCCACTCGAACAAGCCATGCCTTCTCACGCTCACCGGTTCAGCCTCCGTCTCCCTCACCGACGACTTGACGCTGGGCCACTTGCCCCATTTCCCATGCATGGTCGATCACGGCGGCGATCGTGGTTGGTCGGCGATGGTTACAACGAACGAGGTGAGTATCATGACATTACCGGAGGGGGGTGGCTAAGCAGACACTCCGATTATTTCACCTGTCTGTTCCTCGGGTAGCTTTCTGCAGAACGGCTGGCCAGGGGTAGTAACATGAACTTCAGGGGATAGATGGGCTTCATTCATTCCCCCACCCCACCCGGTGCTGTGTCATTCACACTTGAATACTTCCCCACAGCCACACAATATTGTATGCTGTGATAACTCCAATAAACTGATACTAAACGATAAATGTGTTAAAGTATGATAAATTTTCAACACTTGAGGACTCCGGATGAATGACGCTCTGCAGGAATTCTGTCATTGCAAAGCGGTGGCAGCACAATGGGCAATAAATGCCAACGATCGTGAGCCGGAGATGATAATGGGAGGGACGGCGGCAGTTTCGTCGTTTCTTTGTAGTGTGTCACTATGGGTAGGGTTAGCCTGCGGGATGGGTTTAGCCATGGACGAAATTTCACTGGTGCATGACCTTACGGATGGTGAGGCTATGTCGTTTTCCAAAACATCAGGAAGTTCATTGCTTCCCAGAGGATTAGACGCCTTAGCGATGAAAGTAATCTCTTGCCCTGCATTGGGGATAATAACTGGTGGGGGCCCACCGTTGGTAGGCGGGATCGTGTGAATTGAACGGAGTTTGGAACAAGAGGGTGCATGAGGTCCAGTGGTCGGAGGGCTAGCGGTTGGAGGAGGGTCGAGTAGGGAGAAAGTAGGTGGAGTGGTTGCGAGAGCCCTAGGGGTCTCTTCCGTTTCGGAGGGATACGTATGGGGCGTTGGCTTGTGGGATGGCATACCATTTGTAATAACGTCGAAGGCAGACAACGCTGATTGGCGTGGGTGATGAGAGATCTCCGTCGGAAGGTGTGGGTTGAGATCCTCGGTATTTCCAAGCACCGTGATCGAATGAATACTTTCAGGAGCAGAAAGAGCGGTGACTGATGCAACCTCTTGAGTGATTTGCACGGGAAGGTTGAACGGAGATATGGATGAGAACGGGCGGCTGTGAGAAAAGGGATGAACAAGCGGCCTCATAGCCAAGTCTGCCAATGGAGGGAATAGTGGGGCGATGTTTTCTCCCTTGGTTTCCTCTGGTGATGTGTGTACGACATGGCTCTGATCAACCTTTCCAAGGAGTCGCTGACTTTCTAAAGGAGTAGAGAGGGACAAGGGATTGAACGAATCATCGAGTCGAGAGCCCGACGGAGGTAAGGAGTGAATACGTTTTCGAGTCGGAGGGGGGTCAGCGACATGCTTGATTTCGGGACGCTGATGAGTCCACACTGGGAGGTGATCAGGGATGTCGCAGAATCGGTAAGTCGATGGCTGTGCCAGAACGGGGTCGAAATGATACGTGCGATCAGAAAAGGTGGTCGGAGCAGCGTCCGTGCCTAGGTGCAATCTGATGTAAGCGTGGCGGATCTCTTTGAGAATCAAGATGGATATGCTGTCGGCCGCATTGTTCTGCGCATTTATAACGATGTCGTTCCACAAGTTACAAAATTCGTGCTGCAATTTGGGAAGGGTATTGCGTATATCAAATTGGGAAAGTGACGACAGAATCCACGGCGTCCAGGAACCGGTGCAAATGGCTTGGCGAATCATGTAGAGCAAGACGGAAAGTAACACACTGTCGCCATGGCTGATGTTACTCAAAAGGTCTCGATCCGGTATGCCAAATTCAGCCCCAACCAGCGAAATCCAGCGGACATCACGTTCCCGTGCACCTGCAATAATTTGGGCGACGATCCCTCGCACAAATGGAGTATATTGTTGATCAGCACTATCACTCCAGCGTCTGAGAGAATGTCCTATTTCAATGGATTGTAACATTTTCTTCCAGGGGCCGTCAAGAATGTTGAGAAGGATTCGGGAAACACCATGGATACCGAGTACGGCGTGGGTGGCATCCAGACAGATTACGAGTTGATCGCTTCTGGCGGATTCAGAGATCGAATGAGATGAGAAGATGCGGCCCAAGAAGTTATTCGACGCCTGCTCGAATTTGACCCGGAGGTCTTCGAGGAGATGGCCTTCAAGATTATTGACCTGATCGGAGTTGAAAATTCCAGGGATGGCTTTGAAAAATTCCTCTCCAACGCCATCTTCTCCCAGATTGCCGAGTGTCGATATCAGGACACGTACATCCATTTCCGATGACAGTTGAGAAGCTGTCTTTTCGGCGGTCTTTCCCATGCCTTCTACCAGCCGTTTGTGATAATACTCTTTCAATCTATGAACGCGGTGACTGGTGTTAAAGACCCGGGAGAGAACTCCAAAGACCACATATGGTATGCCGGTGTAAAGGAACCAGATTGTCGAAGAAAGCGGTGTATGAAATGGACTGCTGGGGCGGAAAATTGGCAAAAGCGTGATGTAGATGTATGCCATGGTGGAAAGCGCCATCCACCATACTACGGCACCGAATACAGAGTGATTGGTATTAAAGAGAAAAATGGTGAGGCCGGCAAAGAAAAGGAAGAGGGAAAGGTGTATCATGACCCGCAAGCCCTCTATCATCAATAGGATTGGAAAGCCGTTGAGGGAATCGGAAAAGAATGCACGAACCCGTGCTTTTCTTTGTGGGCTGTATCGTCGTTGTTGGGTGATCATGATATATTGACCTGCCCACTGATGTAGCATCGTGGCCAGCATTGCATATGTAATGCTGATAACGAAGCTCAAGAACCAGAGCGAGTTCACCCACACAGCGTACCTCGGTGGAGAGAATGCGGGTGATTTTGCAACAATGGAGGGGATAGAGGAGTGGGATCCGTTGGTTTGGGCAAAAAGCTGATACATATTCTCGAGATAGAACGCCGAGATATCTTGGGGGTCTGGTCTCAAGTCCTGAACCGTCACCGTGAGCAGTGCGGCAACAGCGGCAGAAAATAAACCCGTCTATGGTGTTCCAGTTTATCGAGGCGTCACAATGAATACCGACATGAGGACTCACGAAGATGAGGGTTACATCAGCATCTCTTCGCCAGCGCTCGGCAATCCTATTGTCTTCCTCCTCTGCAAACTTTGAATACATAGAGAAGAGCGGAACATAGCCATCCCGAACCCCAGATTGTCCAGGAGATTGCTGGTTTCCCCCTAACCGAGCCTCCTCCCTGTGACTATTCCCTACTATAGATGGGGTGAATTGATGAGATGGCCAAGCGGAGGTCAAAATACCTACCTACTCCTGTTCCCTGTCCGAGATTCAGAGACATTAACGAGGTGTTGTGTTGTTGGGAGTTGTGGGGGTCGAAAAACGCACCCTAGGAGGGTCTTAGTTGCATTTAAAACATAAAGCAGCCCCTCCAGCGCTAACCCTCTTGGCCTAGACTTTTAAACCTGTGACAATATGTACAGCCTCTTGTACATCTAAATGTCATCTACCGCATTCACTTGTGTGGTCATGGGAAAGTATGAATATGTTACCACGACCCTGTTGGATGCCAGGAGAATCGGGTTTCGTCCTCGGTTTGGAATCAGTCATTTTCACATTTATACCCATGAGATGTGAAGTGCAGCGAGGAGAAGCCATGCAGAGAGCACGTTGTCGTCAGTCAGTCAAGCCGGTCCCTGAGCATGCTATGATGATGTCATCCCCTCATCACGTGTGTAGCTTCTTCGACGCTTCTGATCAGACTACTGTAGCCTGAGTGTGAGCACACCCCTGCCAGTAAAAAATCTACAGAATGGTCACCAACTGCCAGTGATTATGCCTGATCACCGTCTGGTCCTTGTCTGGGGGTTTCATAAAGCATGGGTCAGGCTTCTCAGCCTGGCGATGCATAATCAGGTATCCTGCGGCAGTGACTAATGCCTAGTCAGGGTGCCCAGTCTGACCGAGATGATCACGGTTCCTCAGCCTGGACACCGTGGTCATGTGCTGGGGATTTTGAGAGAGGCTGGTCATGCACGGTCATGATTCACCGGGGTGAGAAGCTGCTGATCAGTTCAATATCAAGTGGCCAGGTCCGGCCACCAGGATAGCCAGGCTCCATCAACTTGTCCTTTTTCCTACATGATTTTTAATTATTTTGTTCGAATTGTACAATTTATTGATCAATGCCGGTGACTATAATACAATGGCTCGGTTCTACCCATCGGCACAAGGAACAGAAAACATCCGAGTGACAGGAAAAAGTTACGGCGGCTGGCGGTCATCCGCTAAGGAGACCGTGCCAGACTTGTCAGCAAAAAAGTCACAGAATGATCAGGCTCCTCATACTGATGACATGTGATCAGCAGCTGATCAAACACCCTAACATTGATAATGGATTGATCATAAAATGATCAGCTAAAGTCAGCATTACATACGTCAGTCAGTCTGAGGGAGGCTGACCA
>Ga0307509_10004832_pt1 | contig 19148 bp, 6 predicted proteins | sample 10_EM_MG_FD_202245 | JGI IMG/M metagenome (GOLD analysis project Ga0307509, IMG submission 202245) | Populus trichocarpa ectomycorrhiza microbial communities from riparian zone in the Pacific Northwest, United States - 10_EM | ecosystem: Host-associated > Plants > Roots > Unclassified | place...
ATCTTCTCGATGCTGCCGCAGCTGCTCGAACGCGCGGGCCAGGGCGAGACCGGCTCGATCACCGCGGTGTACTCGGTGCTGACCGAAGGCGACGAGGAGAACGATCCGATCGCCGAGGAAGTGCGCTCTATCCTCGATGGCCACATCGTGCTGTCGCGCCAACTCGCGGCGGCCGGCCAGTACCCGGCGATCGACGTGCTCGCGAGCGTGAGCCGCGTGATGCCGAACATCGTCGCGGCCGAGCATCGCGCCGCGGCCGACCGCTGGCGCGCGCTGCTCGCGAAGTACCAGGAGCTCGAGCTGCTGATCCAGATCGGCGAGTACCGCACCGGCGCCGACGCGCTGGCCGACGAGGCGGTGCGCCTGCGCGCGGCGATGCAGGGCTTTCTCGCGCAGCCGCCGCGCACGCATCAGGCCTTCGAGCACACGGTCGGCGAGTTGCAGCGGCTGCTGCAGAGCGAGGGCACCGCATGAGCATTGAATGGGACCGGCTCGTCGACGTGCACGAGCGCCGCAAGAAGCTCGCGCTCGAGGCGATGCTCGCGGAGCGGCGCGCCGCCGAGCGCAGCCGCGCGCAGGCGCAACGCGAGCATGCCGAGTGGCAGCAGCGCGTGGCAGCCAAGGCCGCGCACTGGCAGGCCGCGCGCGGGGCGTTCACGAGCGGCGGCTTCAACGTGGCGCAGCTCTGCGACGCGGCGGCGTGGAGCGGCGCGCTCGATGCGGCTATCGCGCAGCAAGGCCAGGTCGTGCAGCAGGCGCAGGCCGCGTCGGACGAACGCGAGCGCGCGCTCGATGCCAGCCGCGCCGCACTGCGCACGGCGTCCGGCCATGTCGAGAAGGCGGCGCGCATGCAGCAGCGCGATCTGACCGAACGGCAGCGCGTGAGCGATGCGCGCGTCGAGGCGGTTGCCGAAGAGTTCGCGGCCACGCGCTGGTCCGCGCGCCGCACGGTCTGACACGCACACGAAGGCTGCGGCGATGCAGATCCAGGCCACCGAACTCAGCGCGATCGAAGCCATGTTCGCGCCGATCGCGCTGACGCTGCCGCGGCTGCTCGCGGTGTTCGCGGTCGCGCCGTTCTTCTCGGGCAATCTGATCAATGGCATGACGCGAAACGGCCTGGTGCTGATGCTCGCGATCTTCATGTCGCCGGTGGCCGGCGAGATGCCGGCCATGGCGGTCGGCACCTGGCTGCTGATCGCCGCGAAGGAGGCGCTGATCGGTCTGCTGCTCGGGCTGGGTTTCGGCATCTTCATCTGGGCGATCCAGAGCGTCGGCGACCTGATCGACTTCCAGACCGGCTCGGCGAATGCGCCGTTCTTCGATCCCGTCGGCGGCCACGAAGGCGGGCCGACCGGGCAGTTCCTCGGCTGGGTCGTGATCACGCTGTTCATGTCGGTCGGCGGGATGCTCGCGATGGTCGGCGTGATCGTCGACTCATTCCGCATCTGGCCGGTCGCGTCGTTCTTCCCGAACGTCGGCGCGGTGCTCGAGCAGTTCGCGGTGCGCCAGGGCGACACGCTGTTCCTGTGGACCGTAAAGCTCGCAGCGCCGGTGATCCTGGTGCTGTTGCTGGTCGAGATCGGCATCGGGCTGATCGGCCGCGTCGCGCCGCAGCTCAATGTGTTCGTGTTCTCGCAGCCGCTGAAGAGCCTGCTCGCGAATTTGATGATCCTGCTGTTCCTGTACTTCGTCTACGAGTCCTTGCAGGAGTTCCTGCGGCCGGAGAACGGCGTGCTCGACTTCTTGAGGGCCACGCTATGAGCAGCCTGAAGGACCAACCCCCGACCCCGCGCCGCCTGCGCGAGGCGCGCCGGCGCGGCGAGGTCGTGTTCAGCGCCGACGTCGCGTCGGCCGGCGTGTTCGCGGTCGCCGTCATCGCGCTGTGGCTGCTCGGCGCGACCACCTTCGGCCTGCTGCGCGAGCTCTGGCTGCACGCGACCAGTCCCGAGGTGCTGACGCGGCCCGACGATCGCTTCGGCGAGCTGCTCGTGCACACCACGCGCGTGCTGCTGTGGTCGGCGCTGCCGATGCTCGGCCTCGCGGCGCTCGCTGGCATCGCCGGCTCGTTCTTCCAGGTCGGCGGGCTGATGGCGTGGGGCCGGCTGCTGCCTGATGTGAACCGGCTGAACCCGGCCGAAGGGCTGAAGCGCGTGTTCTCGACGCGCAACCTCGTCAACCTGCTGAAGATGCTGCTGAAGACCGCGCTGCTGATCGCGCTCGTCGCCTTGATGATCCGCGGGCTGATCGACACCGCGGTCAAGCTCGGCTACCTGCGGCCCGACGCCATCATGGCCGCGGGCGCCGGCGCGCTGCTGCGCCTGTTCGGCTGGGCCGCGGTGATCTATGCGCTGGTCGCCGCGATCGACTACGCGCACATGCGCTTCGAGTTCATCAAGAGCCAGCGCATGTCGATCGACGAGGTGCGGCGCGACCACAAGGAGGCCGAGGGCGACCCGACCACGCGCTCGCGCCGCCGCGGAACCTACTACGAGACCGTCTATGCCGGCCTCGCGGACCGCGTCGCGATGGCCTCGGCGGTGGTTCATTCGGATCGCGTCGCGGTCGCGCTGCAGTACCTCGGCGAGCGCGACCTGCCGCGCGTGATCGCGCGCGGCGAGGCCGAGACGGCGCAGCAGATGCGGCGCTTCGCGGCCGACGCGTTGGTGCCGGTCGCCTTCGATGCCGCACTCGCCGAACGTCTGCATGCCGACGTGCCGCTCGAGCAGCCGATCCCGCGCAGCCTGTATGTGCCTGTCGCCAAGCTGCTGCGCTGGGCCGGCGGGGCCGACTGACCGAAGAACACCGTCCCTCACCAAGGAGCAATGCATGGGCAACTGGATCCGAGTTCAGCAAGGCGAATCGCTGGAGGCAATCGCACGGCTGCATCACTTGACGATGCAGCGCCTCGAAGAGCTGAACCGCGCGAAGAAGTTCGACCTCGCCGCCGCCGATGGCAAGCCGTCCAGCCCCGGCCTGAAGCCCGGCATGCGCGACCCGGACTCGCTCATCGTCGGCGAGAAGCTGCGCGTCGCCGCGCCGGCGCCGACGGAACAGGCCGTGGCCGCGCCGAAGCCGGCCGCGACACCCGCGACGCCGGCGGTGAAGCCGCTGTCCGACCAGGCGCTCACCGAGAAGCTGCAGGCGCAGGTCGCGCAGGCGAATCATGTGGCCGAGGACGACAAGTCGATCAACGACCCGTTGCGCCTGCTGGCGCAGCAGGATCCGATCGCGTATGCGCAGCAGGTCGTCGGCGCGAAGTACGGTCAGGACGCGAAGTCGACGCGGCAACTGGCGGACTGCACCCAGCAGCTGCGCGTCGACGACACGACCGAGAAGGTGAAGGCACTGATGGATCCGCCGAGCGGCACGGCGGCGAAGCCGCTAGCCGCCATCAAGCTGCTCGACAAGGCCATGGACGGCCCCGGCGTGACGACCGCGGATCAGCGCAGCGAGCTGTGGAAGAAGGCGGGCGAGCCGTATTTCACCAAGGAGTTCTTCACGAAGCAGCTGCACGACGCGGCATACAAGGCCCGCTACGGCAAGCCCGAGGTCGCGGTCGGCGACTGGATGCTGGCGTTCTCGAAGAACGCCCCAGCTGAAGCGTCGCGCGAGCTGCTGGACGTTTTCGTGAAGCACGATTTCGATGACGACCTGGGGCCGAAGTTGAACCTCGTCTTCGACATGCGGGACAAGACGAATCCGGCGCTGTTCAAGGGCCTCAGCACCCTGGTGCAGCAGGGCGCCGAGATCCCGGGCGATTCGCGCGCGGACAAGGTGGCCACCTGGCTGCTCGGGCCGAGCGGCGGCCCCTCCATCACGCGTCTGGAGAGCCTGGGCCCGCTGGCAGTCCGCGCGGCGATTGCGGACGGCAACGGCAGCCGGCTGGCGACGGCGTTGATCGACGGCGCGAAGAAGCAGCCGGCGCTGGCCGACCTGCGCGAGCAGCTGCTGAAGCAGACGGCGCAAGGCGGCGACGACCTGCGCGCACGTGCCGCCGCCTCGCGCAAAAGCTGGCAAGACGCGATGCCGAAGAACCTCAGCTGGGCGCTGAACTACTTCGTCGACGACGGCGATCCGAAGGCTGTGATCCACGCGGTGGAGCTCTATCGCGCGTCGGATCCGAAGGGCGCCAATGCGATGGACAAGGCCGCGTTGCAGGCGAGCCGCGCCACAGCCGACGTCTACGCCTTCGTGAAGGACAGCGGCGGTCTGAACGTGGGCAAGGATCCGGCGACGGCTGGCGAGCGCCAGCTCGGCACCACGCTGAGCGGGATCGACGGCGACAAGGCGCTGCTGCAGGGACTGCAGAACAGCACGGACGTGGGGAAGGTACTACTCAAGCGGAGCGACTACGGGGAGCGACCGCTTGATGCCTTGCCGGTCGCGCCCGCCACCAGGCTGGCCGAGGGCAGCCAGCAGGCTTTCGTGGTGCGCAACTCCAAGAACATCTTCCAGCAGGCCCTGCAGGAGACGACCAAGGGCCAGGTCCGGCGGCTCCTGGCGGCCGGCGAGACCGGCAACGCGCATCTGCAGGACTCGGTGTTCTCGTACCTCAAGAAGGTGGGCCCGCTGTACGGTGTCAGCGCAGCCGACACCAAGCGCCTCGTCGATCGTGCGGCTGCGGTGGCCAAGCACGGCAGCGAAGCGAAAGCGCCGGCGGACCAGGCGAAGTACATGGAAGACCTGACCAAGTTCAACGACGAGCTCAAGGGGCTCAAGGGCAAGTACGGCGGCCAGGTGGGTGGCAACTTCGGCAACCTGCTGAAGGTCGTGAACGTCGCTACGTTCACCACCAACATCGTCTCGTGGGCGCAGGACGCGCCGGGCGCCAAGCCGCTTCCGCCGAACGTGATGGTGCTCGGCAACATGATGCTGGGCGCGCGCGACGCCGGTAGCCTGATCGCCAAGATCCCAGGCCTCGAGAGGACACTGGGCGAAGGCACCGATCTCAGCAAGTTCAACAGTTTCCTGAGGGGCTTGGGCGACAAGACAGGGTTTGCCAAGTTCACCGGCGTCACGGGCATGGCGTCTCTCTCGGTCGCCGGCTACGAGTACATGATCAAGGACCTCGGAGACGGCAACATCCCGTTGGTCGCTGCCGACACCTCCCTCAGCTTCGGCGCGGCCCTGAGCGCGGGTGCCACGGCTTTTGGTGCCGAGGCACCGGCCGCGGCCAACCCGATCGGCATCACGCTGCTGGGCCTCGGTGTGCTCGGCCGCGTGGGGATCAAGCAGTACGACACCGTGAGCCAGTCCAACGAGATGGAGCCGAGCAAGAACGGCCAGCTGCGCGACTTCCTGCAGCAGCTCGGTTTCGGCAAGGACACCGCGACGCACCTGCTCGACCAGACGCACCACGGCGTCAGCCCGATGATCGCGCTCGACGCCTGGGCGCAGATGCGCGGCCTGTCGCGCAGCCAGCTCTTCGACTACCTCAAGTCGCTGCCCGAGAGCGACCTGAAGACCGTGGTGAAGGCCGCCCACCTGGTGACGGACTCGAACGAGGATGCCCTCGTGGGTACCCAAGGGCCGCCGCAGGACGCGTTCTCGCCGGACGCGCTGCGCCGGCTGAGCGCGGCGATCGACACCGCGAGCGTGAAGCCGCCCGCGGGCACGAAGACGGTGAATTACCCACTCGATCCGATGGCCGCCGGCAACGCGTATTCGGGCGATGCGTCCAAGGTGCTGCAGTCCTTCAACCAGATCGCCGAGGGCTACAAGTACGACCTGCTGGCGGTGACCGACGGCGACACGCGGCTGGAGGCGGAGAACCCGCGGCTGGTCAAGTCGCTGGCACTGGATCAGCTCTTCAAGCTCAACCCGCAATACAACCGCGCGCTGCTGGACGGCAACCCGAACACGCCGCGTGGCCCGGGCGTGCAGGGGCTGGATCCGGATGCGGTGAAGGTCGGCACCCGGCTCAATGTCGGCGTGGGCACCGAGCCGCCCATGTCCTGAGCGATCGACAAACGTCTGTGCGAGGAAGGCCATCATGACGACCCCTTCTGTTGCTGCGTCTGGGTGCCCATCCTGGACGCCGACCCTGTTCACCGACCAGGCCGCGGCCGCGGCGCAGGCCGCCGCGGCGGCGCGCCAGCGTGCGATCGAGGCCGCGGAGCGTGCCGCTGCCGACGCGCGGGCCGCGGCCCAGGCGGCTGCCGCGGCGCGCGCGAAGGCCGAGGCGTCGCGCAAGGCGGCGGAGCAGGCCGAGGCGGCGGCGAACAAGGCCAAGGCGACGCAGGCCGAAAAGGACGCCGCCGTCACGGCGCGCAAGCAGGCCCGTACCGACGAGGCGGATGTCGAGAAGAAAGAGTCGGCATCCGAAGTCGCCGAGACGAATGCCACGCTCAAGGCCGCGCAGCGCGACGACCTCCAGGCCGGCCGCCAGCCGACCAACCCGTCGGCCACGACCGTGAAGGCGCAGGCCGAGTACGACGCCGCGACGAAGACCGACGCGATCGTCAACGAGAAAGCCGGCGACCCGCACTCGCCGCTGGCCGAGGCGCAGGCCGACACCGCGGCGAAGCTGAAGGCCGCGAAGGCGGCGAGCCAGGCAGTCGCGCAGGCGAAGGCGGACGGCGGCAAGCCGAGCGCCGAGCAGCTCGCCGCCGAGAAGCAGGCGCAAGGCGACTGGTCGGACGCGATCCAGCACCAGCTGCGCGTCGCCGGCGCCGACGCGACCTCGCACGACCAAGACCCGAACGCGGCGATCGACGCGCAGGTCGACCAGATCGTGAAGGACGTTCGCAACGATGGCTACTTCGATGCCGACTCGCTGAAGCATGGCCTGGCGCCGACCGCACAGCAGCTCAAGAGCGAATCGCCGGCGCAGCGCGACCTGATGCTCGAGTACGAGTCGGTGCAGGCCGACGGGCAGAAGCAGGTCGCCGACGCGAAGACCGCGGTCACCGACCTCGACACCAAGGCCGACCAGGCCGAGGCCGCGGCGAAGACGCCGGTCTATGGCCCGTACCTGCCGGGGAAGGCGCCGCCTGCCGAGACGAACTCGACGACCAGCCCGGTCGTCGTGCCGTACGCGCCGACGTTTACCAATGCGAACACCAACAGCACGCCGTCGCTGCTGTTCGGCGCCCCGCCGAACACACCACAGTTCCGCGCCACGCAGGCGCGTGCCGCCGCGAACGCTGCGCAGACGAAGCTCGACACGCTCGAGGCCGCATTCGGCCACACCGACACGAAGGACCCGAGCCTGAACACGATCGGCACCGTGCAGGCCGACTTCAACAAGCGCGGCGCCGACATCGGCGCGACCGATGCGCGCAACAACTACCTGAAGGTGCTGGTCGATCCTTCCAGCACGCCGAAGCAGACCAGCGATGCGTACGACGAGTGGCAGACCGCGGTCGATCAGCAGACGCTGATGACCCAGATGCAGACCGCGATCAACGCCGACGCGACGCTGTTGCAGGCGCAGCAGAACCAGGCCCAGGCGCAGACCGACCACGACCAGACGAAGACGCGTCAGCCGCTGCTGATCCAGACGCTGAACGGCTACGGCCAGTCGGGCTCGCTCGCGCCCGACGGACACGACCCGACCTTCGATGTCGACTATCACAACCCCGACGACGCGAAGCACGTGCAGCTCGTCAACGGCACGTACTCGTACCAGAGCGAGGTGAACGGCCAGACCACGCTGCAGCCGCTGAACCCGGTGGCCGCGCGGCTGTGGCAGGCGAACGCGGCGCTCGACGCGGCAAAGACCGCCGACAAGACCGCGAACGACACCCTGAAGCAGACCTGGCTCGACCAGCACGGCGGCGCAGACGGCACCGGGCTGGATGTGGCCGGGTGGCTGAAGAAGTCGGACCAGTACACGAAGGAGTTGACTGACGCGAACACCGCGGTCACGACCGCGCAGCAGAACCTGCAGGCGGCGAAGGACGGCCTGCAGCCCGAGACCGTGCTGCAGCAAGACCGTACCGCGCTTGGCGCGGCGCTGCAGCAGCAGAGCCTCGCGCAGGCGCGGGTCGATGCGGTGACATCGATGCAGACGCTGCGCAGTGCGCAGATGTGGAGCGACCCGGACGGCCGTCCGCCGAGCAACCTGTCGACACTGACCGACAACGCGCGCGCCGCGGTGAAGAAGGTCGGCGACCTGTCGGGCACGCAGGCGCCGATGACGCCGGCCGACGCGGCCACGCTGCGCGACAAGACGCTGCCCGACGAACGCAGCGCGCTGAGTGCGCTCGACGTGAAGCTGCAGACCGCGAAGAGCGCGGCCGACGCGGCGCCCGGCGACGCGGCCGCGCAGAAGACCTACACCGACCTCGCGAACCAGTACGACTGGCTGGACCGCAAGATCACGGTTCAGCAGACCGCGATCGCCTATGCCGACGCGCAGCGCGCCGCGCTCGCGGCGCCGTTCGAATACTCGAACACACAGCGGCCCGGCGGCGCCGACCTGCACACGCGCACGCACAGCGACACCAACGCCAGCGCGCTGACCTGGGGCATCACGCCGGGCCGGGACGGCACGCCAGTGCTCAGCGGGCTGCCGTCGAACATCCAACCCGAGGATGTGAAGGTGCAGAAGAAGGACGGCGTCTGGACCGTCACCTTCGACAAGGACGCCGGCACGTTCGCAGCGCGCACCATGGCCGCCGGCAAGGGCGGTGCCTACACGACCTATGTCGACGGTTCGAACAAGGACGACATCGCGATCGAGAAAGGCCACAGCTACAGGCTCAATGCGGATGCCGCGCGCTACTGGGAGGCGACCAACACGAGCGCCGGCACCGGGCCGAGCACGCTGGTGAACGCGAAGGCGGCCTACGACGACGCGGTCGAGGCGGCCAGCCACGACCCGCTGACCGACGCGACCGGGCAACCGACGCTCACGAACAACCAGCTGTCGACCTCGCAGACCGTCATGGGACCCGACGGCAACCCGGTGCCGACGATCGACTTCAACGTCGACCAGACCGCGAACAAGAAGATCGCCGACGCGAAAGTGACGGCGACCGCGCAGGCGCTCGCGACCGCGCAGGACGCGCAGAACGCCGGCGTGGGCGATCCCACCAAGCTGAAGTCCGCAGTCGCCGATGCGACCGCCGATCACGAGCTCGCGCTGTCCGCGCAGAGCGCCGTCGGCGCGGTGCTCGACTGGCAGATCGCGAACCGCGCACGTCAGGCCTACGACGCCGACCAGCGCGCGTGCCGGCCGGCGACGATGTGCTACGCCAAGTCGCCGCAGGAGAACGCCGACGACCTGCTCGCGATTGCCGACGCCAAGGTCTCGCATTGGGTGTCGGCGCGCCAGAAGCTCGAGGTCGGCCGTGCGCAGACCGCGGTGAACACCGCGCAGACCGCGTACGACCAGTACCTGAACGCGCGCCCGTACCTGAGCGGCGCGTCGGCCAGCGACTCGACCGAGGCGCAGACCCTGCAGGCCGCGAAAGTGAAGCTCGATGCGGCGCAGCGCCTGCTCGGCGGCGCCGCGGTGCCGACCGCCGAGGCCGACCAGAAGGCCTTTGTCGCGGCCCATCTCGCGCCCGGCGGCGAGAACGACCCGCACGCGATGTACGAGCTGTTCATGAAAGACCCGCGCGTGATGTCGCAGGCCCTCATCAACAGCGACTACGCGCAAAAAGGCGGCCTGCCGACCGAGATGCACAACCGCACCGAGCTGCGCAACACCGTCGCGCTCGAGCTCGGCTACACGCCGTCGATGGCGCTGGACCCGTCCGCGGGCGCCGCGTACGCGCAGACGATGCAGACGCAGGACTTGTTCGGCAACCTCGACAAGGACCGGCGCGAGCTGCTCGACAAGACCGTCGACCAGATCGTCTCGGTCGGCGGCGAGCACGCGAAGGTCACCACGCTGCCGGTGGTCTACGCGATCGACGGCGACAAGGACAAGGGCGGCGGCATCGTCAAGACCGCGGTGTTCAAGGTCGAGAACCAGGATGGCAGCGGCACGCACCTGGTCGACGAATACGGTGAGCGCTACGACGACGCCGATGACTACCGCGCGAACAACAACCTGCCGATCGACGGCGTGAACCTCGCGATGCCGAAGGACGGCCAATTCACGCTCGACAGCAACGGCAACGTCGAGCTGTTCACCGGCGATGCGCGCACCGAGACGGACTGGCAGCACTTCCGCCGCACCAAGCACATCGATGCGATCGTCGGTGTCGCAGCGATCGTCGGCGGCGTGCTGCTCGAGTTCGGTTCGGCCGGCACGCTGACGCCGGTGGCCGGTGCGCTGATCCTCGGCGGCGCAAGCCTGTACGGCGTGACGACCGCCACGCAGTCGCTGGTCAACCGTTCCCAGCACGGCCTGAGCGTCAACCCGTTCACCGACCGCGAGGCCGGGATGGACTGGCTCAACCTCGGCGCGTCGGCGCTCGCGCTGCCCTCGCTCGGTTCGGCCGGCCGCTTCGGGATGATGGCGTGGCGGGCCGAGCGCGCCGCGGCGGGCGGCGCGAGTCTGGTCCAGGCGGCGCACCAGACCTCGACCCTCGTCTCGTTGACCGGCAAAAGCGCGATGGTCACCGGCGGCGCGGCGATGGCCGACGGCGGCGCCTACATGGCCCAGAACTGGGACCACATGAGCGACGCCGAGCGCTGGGAGCAGGGCGGCATGTTCCTGCTGAACCTCGCGAGCTTCGGCACGCATTCGGCGGCCGAGGCGTTCAAGCAGCGCGGCGCCGCGCCCAAGCTCGACAACGGCAGCATCGTCGATTCGAAAGCGGGCGGCGCGAAGAACGCCGACGGCTCGCCGGTGGTCGAGTCGGTGGCCGACACCGGCACGACGACCGAGACCGGCGGCACGCGCACGCTCGACGTCGATGGCGGCGGCACGCAGCCGATCGCGGCCGACGATGGCGCGCCGCCGTTGCTGACGGTCGCGGACACGCGCGGTACGACGGGCGACCAAGCGACGACCACCACCACATCCGACACCGGCCCGGCGCAGAACCCGCTCGATCTCGGCCTGCCGTCACCCCACGGCAACGCCGGTGATCCAGCGCCGATCGACCTGCTCGGTAGCAGCGGCAACGGCGATCCGGTCGGCAGCGGCGACCCCGCGCTTGCATCCGCGAGCGGCGCGCGACGCCCTGGCCACCGCGGTTCGCGCGACGATGCAGCGCACGAGGACCACGTGCAAGACCGCCGCCAGGCCGAGCGCAACAGCCAGCGCAAGCAGGCCGCCGCGGGCCCGCTCGCACGCGCGCACCAAAGTCAGCGCCGTCTGCTCGAGGAGGGCGTGACGACGCGGTCGCTGTCGGCCAACGAGCCGTTGCCGACAGGATCCAGCCACGCCTCGGAACCGACCATCGTCGACCCGGCCCTCGCGAGCCACGACGTCGATGCGAACGGCTGGACGCTCCCGGTGGACAGCCTCGGAGCCGAGAACGTCGACCGCACACTGCGCGGCATCCACGACGCCGGCGGCCGGCTGGACGGCGTGCGCTATGTCGTCTACCCGCGCGTCGCACACGAAGAAACCGGCTTCTACACGCTGGCCGCGCGCGATGGCTTGTCGGAGATCGTTCCGTCCGGCGCCGAGGGCGACCCGCATATGGATGCGTCGGCCCTGCGCTCGGCGCGGCCGACTGCTTATCGAACACTGGACGAGGCGCTGGCCGCCACCCGCCCCGCGAACGACGGCCTCGACGGCGCGGGGATCGAGACCAACGGCGACGAGATCGCGATCGTGTCGAACGATCAGACCGATGCGCACGGCAACGTGACTACCGGCGGTGTCGTCGCGACCTTGAAAGTGGAGGGCGCCGGCGCCGACGCGCGCGTCACCGACTACGGCCTGAACCCCGACTTCGACGGAGCGGTGCGCGTCGCCTGGCCCGAGGGCTATGTGCCGGGCCAGGCGCCGATCCGGCGGAGCGGGTCGGGCGACGTGGACCTGCTGAACACCGCGCCGGGCCGTTCATCGTTGGGACTGAACCAGTTCCGGCGCCGCAGCGCCGACCTGTCGGTGCTGACCGATCAAGGCCGGACCCACACGCGCAGCGGCGACCCGGTGGTCGAGCAGTTCCCGGTGCCTGAAGGCCAGTACGCGGTCGAGATGCACGGTGACGACCCGGGCCGCTGGGTCGAAGGCTCGGACGGCGCGGCGCTCAACGCTGCGGAGGTCGCGAAGCAGATCCGCGCCGATGCGAATTGGGGCGGCCGCGACGTCTTCCTGCTGGTCTGCCATGCCGGCGAGGGCCGCGTGCAGTTCGCCCAGGAGCTCGCGAACGCGTTGAAGGTCGACGTCTACGCGGCCGACGGGCTGGTGGTGCTCGGCAAGCGGGTCGACGAGGTGGCCTACCGCACGCTGAGCTTGCGCGACCTGAACCGGCCGGACGACGTGCAGCCCTCGTTTGCACGCTACCGGCCTGGGCTCGACATCGTGCAGATCACCGAAGCGGGCACGGTCGTCCACGGGCCGGATGTCGGCCTCGGCCTGCGGCCGGATCTGCCTGCCAAGCGCGCTGCGGCGGCTGTCGACGCCGCGAAGAGCGACACGGGCGAAGACATTCTCGGCATCGCGACGCCGCCGACGCCGAACGGTGATCCGGCATCCGCCCAGCCGGGAACCGCCGCCGCTGCCACCGAGCCGACGACCGGGCGTGACGCCGACGGTGCGCCACTCGCGCCGGACAGCGCACACGTCGTCCTGACCCGCTGGCGCGACGTGCTGGCTGAAGCCAAGGCGCTCGCGGCGCAGCACGACCCGCGTGCCGGCGCGGGCAGAACGCCGCCGAGCGGGCCGCAGGCCGCGGTGCAGCGCCGCATCGTCGAGGAGCCGGGCCGACGCGCGCGCACGCGCTTCGTCGTCTCCCAGACGCCTCCGCACGAGGCGATGCCCGCGGGCCTCGCGATGAAGGGGCGCAGCGCGCTTGCCGTCGAATCCTTCCGCGCCGCGAGCCGGCGCGCAGCGCAACGCGACGGCGCCTGGGTCTACCGCATCGAACCCGACGGCACGCTGGGGCACAGCCCGCTGCGACGCGGGCGGGCCGAGGCGCACGAGGTCGCCGGCGCGGTGCATGTCGCGAGCGACGGTTCGACGATGCCGATCGGCGTTCCGAATCTCGACGCGGCGATGTGGCGACCGGGTGGCTCGGCCGGTGAGCCACCGGCACCGGCGGTCACGCTGCAGCTGTCGAATTGGAAGGCGGTGTCGGCTCATGCACCGGCGCTCGCCGAACAGCATGCGCCGGGTTCTGTGGCCGGGCCGGTGCAGGCCTCCGAGCGCGAGACGGCGTTGCTCAACGTCGTGAAGGCCAAGCGCATGCCGGGTTCGCGCGTGCGCTTCGCGGTCTCCGACGCGCTGCCGCACGAGGTGGCCAGCGGCGACCCGCTGAGGGCCGAGAAGACCTACCGCTCGTTCGAGAAGGCGAGCGAGGCGGCGCGCGCGAACGGCGGTGCCTGGGTCTACCGCGCCGAGCCGAACGCGAGCCGCTGGCAGGGCCTGCGCGGTCGCAGCGCACAGGCCGGCTACGAGGTGGTCGGCGGCGTGCAGGTGTACGGTGACGGCAGCGAACTGGCGGTGCCCGTCGTCAACCCGGACGCCGCGGCCTGGACGCGCACCGAACGCCCGGCGCTGCCTCGCGTGGTCGCTTCGGTGGGAACGGGTGCGGCGCTGGTGGGGGCCGCGAGCTGGGGCATGTCTCACGTGTTGCCCGACCACCTGTTCGGCACGACGCTGACACTCGCGATCGGCGGGTCGGCCTTCCGGGCCGGCGTCAAGCTCGCGCGTTTCGAGCATGCCTATCGCTGGGACCAGCGCTTCATTCGCATGAACGTCACGCGGCCTGCGAAGGGTGAGTTCGAAAGCGCGCTGAACGAGCTCGAGCAACGCGGCGTGAACCGGGGCAGCCCGCAGCAGCAGCAGGCGTTTGCTGCGGCCGTCGAGGCGCTGCGCCAGCACGAGGTCTCGCGTCTGACGCGCAGCTCGACTTACCAGCGCCGCCTCACCGATGCGCTCGACATGCTGGAGGTGCACGCGCGCATCATGGGCATCGACGCCAAGGGACCGCTCACGACCATGCGCGAGAACCTCGTCGCCAAGGCGGATTTCGACCAGGCGATGCAGGTGCACGCCAATTTCGGCACGCGGCTGGAGAAGCGCTTTTCGCTCGCCAACGTGCTGGCCGGCATCCCGAAGGCCCAGCGCACCGGGATGCGCGCCGAAGTGGACGCGTTGAAGGACGCGGTCAAGCAGCTGCGCGACCCCGACCCGAGCAACGACGGCAAGGCGATCGAGGACGTCGAAAGCGCGCTCAAGAAGCTGCGCGTCGCGCCCAATCTGCGTCCCTCGAGCAGCCCGGTTCGCTGGGTCATCGACGGCGCGCAGACCGCCACCTACGTCGTGAGCCTGGGCTACGGCATCCACGACTTCGGCCTCAATGGCGGGCTGGCACTGGAGACGTGGATGTTCTCGATCGCGAATGCGGCCGATGCCGTGCGCATCGTCGGCACCCGGATCGGCGGATCGGTGCCGCTGTTCAAGGCCCGTGCCGGCGAGCCGAGCGTCGGCTCTGCGCGGACCTTCACGGTCGCGCTGTCCGCCGCCGACGAAATATTCACCGCAGTGGGCGGCACCTGGTTGGCCACCAAGGCGGTCGGGGTGATGCTCGACGCCCCGACGTTCGCGAACACGGCCGCGGCGACGATCAAGACCGGCTATGCGGCCGCGAGCAGCAATCAGTTGATGAATTCCCTCGAGCGCCGCTATGCGGATCCGGAGCCGAACAACCTGTCGCAGCGCAAGCCGTACCTGAACTCGAAGCGCATCGCCGGTGGTGCGGCACTGCTGCTGGCCGGCAACACGCTGGGGCAGGCGGCATGGGCGTACTTCCACCCGGACGACGACAAGAAGCAGTCGCCCGGCGGTTCGCCTGCGCCGACGCCGACCACTTCGACGCAACCGCCGGTGCAGCCGCCGGTGCAGCCACCGGTCCAACCGCCGGTGCAGTCGCCATCACCTGCGCAGGTCGTCGTATCCGCGCACGACCCGCGCCGCGCGACGCTGTGGGGCATTGCCGGCGCGAACACGTCGACGCTGCTGTCCAAGGATCAGATCGCGTCCGATCGAAAGCGCGGTGGAGATGACGCCGTTGTGCTCGATGCGTTGCAGCAGCTGTTCCAGGTCAATCCGCAGCGCGGCTTCCGGCCCGAGCTGATGGACGGTGTCGCGACCGCATTGCGCGGCGATCCGGACACGATCCAGCCGGGCTGGAAGATCACTGTCGAGGGTTAGGCGCCGTCGACCGACTGCGGCTGCGGCAAGCAGTCCTCGAGCAGGCGCAGCGGCGCCTCCGCATCGACCGGCGGCGTGCGCTTGGCCAACTCCTGCCAGCGGGCCGGGCCCAGCGCGGCCTGCAGTGCGCGCAGCGATGCGGACGCCGCGCCTTCTTCGGCCGGCGCGCGCAGCAGGCCGAAGCGCTCGCGCATCGCGCGCGACTGCGCGAGCGCGAGGCCGGCCTGCGGCAGCTGCCCGCGATGCTGCAGCAACCTCGCGCCTTCTTCGAGCACCGATGGCAGCAGGTAGTGGCGGATCTTCTGGTCGAGCTGGAGCAGCTGGCTGAAATAGCCCGCGGCCTCGTCCGGCGAACCGTCCAGCCAGCAGGCGCGCACCAGCCACAGCAGCGTGATGTCGGCCTGGTCGCCGCAACAGGCTTCGCGGTGGATGCGCAGGCTCTGGCCGAGCAACTCCCGGCCCTGGCTCGCGCGGCCGCGCAACACCGCTGCAGCGCCCTGCTGCTGGAGCGCGCAACCGGCGAGAAAGCTGTCGCCCACCCGCTTGTTGATCTCGAGCGCTTCGTCGATCGCGGCGACGCCGTCGTCGATGGGGCCGGTCAGCAGCATCAGCTCGCCGTAGTCGACCAGCACGCAGCCGAGCTTGCGCAGGTCGTGCGAGGCGCGGGCGCGCACGACGGCCTGCGAGCACAGTTGGCGCGCCTTGGCGTAGTCGCCGCGCAAGCGCGCCAGCAACGAGAGGTTGAAGAGGATGCCGGCCGCCATTGCCGCGCTGACCGAGTCGATCTTCGCGAGCGCCTGTTCGAAGTGCCCATGCGCCTCGTCGTATTCGCCCTGGTGGCGCAGCAGCGTCCCGAGGCTGTTGCGGCAAGCCGTGATCGCGGCATCGCCGAGCGTGAGCGAATGCTGCAGCGCCTGGCGAAAGACCGACGTGCCCTGTTTCCAGCGCCCCATCATTGCGTGCAGGTGGCCGACCAGGCGCAATGAATCGACGACACGGCAGGCCAGGCCGTCGCGCCGCGCCTCTTTCAACGCGGCCAGCGCGTGCGGCATGGCTTCGACGTAGTAACCGAGGTTCAACAGCAACTCGGCGGCCGCGTACGACGCGCTCGCGACCGGTGCGCCGGCGCCGCTCGCGACCGGCATCGGCATGATGGCCTGCACCCAGCGCCGACCCTCGGCGCCGAAGCCGCGCATGGCCCAGAACGGCGCCAGCGCGGCGACGAAGCGATGCGCGATGGCGGCATCGTGCGCCGCGGCCCATGTGACGGCGACCTCGAAGTTGCCGTGCTCGGCCTCGAAGGTGGCACAGGCCGCGTCGGCGTGGCCGGCGCTGCGCTCGCGCCCGATGCGCTCGGCCGCACCAACCCAGTGGCGCGCGAACTGCGCGCGGGCGCGGCTGTCGTCGGGGCTCCGCCGCAGTTGGTCGAGGGCGAATGCGCGCACCGTCTGCAGCATGCGGTAGCGGCGACTTCCGCTGTCGTTGTGCTCGGGTTCCGCGAGCGACATCAAGTGGTGTTCGAGCAGCAGCTCGAGCGCATCGGCCACCGTGTCGCCCTCGTCGTCGAAGACCTCACGGGCACTGGCGAGTGTTACGCCGCCGGCGAACAGGCCGAGCCAGTTGAAGACGCGCTGCACGTCTGCGGGGAGCAGCTGGTAGCCCCACTGCAGCACGGCCTGCAGCGAGTGGTGGCGCTCCGGGCTGTCGCGCCGCCCGCGGTGCAGCAAGTCAAAGCTGCCTTCGAGCCGGCGGCGCAGCTCTTCGGTGCCGAACAGCTTCACGCGTGCGGCCGCGAGTTCGATGGCCAGCGGCAGGCCGTCGAGCCGATGGCACAGCGCGACGATCGACGCGGCGTTGACCTCGGTCAGCCGGAAATCGGCCTCGGCCGCCTGCGCGCGCTGCACGAACAACGCGACCGACGCGACCTGCTCGAGTTCGTGCAGCGGGCGCGGCTCGGTTGGCGGGAGCTGCAGCGGCGGCACGCTCAACAGCGTTTCGCCGGCCACGTTCAGCGCGGCGCGGCTGGTGCACAGGATGTTGAGCCGGCCGCCCGCGGCGATCAAGCGCGAGACCAGCGGCGCGGCGCCCAGCAGGTGCTCGAAGTTGTCGAGCACCAGCAGCACGTGGTGGGTCGCGGCGTAGCCCTTGAGCAGCTCTTCCCAGGTGTTCGGGACCGTTTGCTTGAGGCCCAGCGCGCGCCCCAGTGCGCCCGCCACCGCCGGCGCGTCGATGATCTCGCTGAGCGACACGAAACAGGCGCCGTGTTCGAACTCGTCGCGCAGGTCGTTGGCGAGCCGGATCGCGAGCTGCGTCTTGCCCACGCCGGCCGGGCCGCCGAGCGTGACCAGGCGGTGGCCGGCGCGGAACAGGCGACTCGCGCGTTCGACCTCGTGCTCGCGGTCGATCAGCGGCTGCAGCAGGATGGGCGGCACGAAGCGGTGCTGGTGCCGCGGGCTGCCGATCGGCTGCAGGTCGGGCGATTCGGGTCGGGGGTCGATACCGTCACCCGGCTCGTGTGCATCGTTCGGCCGGCCGAGCAGCGCCTCGCGCGTCTTGGGATCGGGCGCGACGCCCAGCTCGCTCGCCAGCGCTTCGCGACATTGGTCGTATTGACGTTGTGCCTCTTGCTGGCGGCCCGCGCGAACGAACAGCTCGATCAACTCGCGGTGGCTGCCTTCTTCGGTGGGCAGCGCGCGGGTGAGCCGCTGCAGCGTCGCGATCGCGGCCTCGTCCTGGCCGTGCCGGCGCTGCCGGCGCGACAGCTCGCGCAGCGCGCCGACATAGCGCTGCTCGAGGTGCTGGCGCGGCTGGGTGCTCCAGGGCTGGCCCTCGTCTTGCGGCAGCAGCGGCCCTTCGTAGAGCGCGATCGCCTCGGTCAGTTCGGCGGTGGACGCGTCGTCCACCATGCCGATGTCGAGCAGACGCTCGAAGTGGTCGATGTCGATCCAGATCTCGGCATCCGGATTCAGGCCGATCATGTCGCCGGCTGCCGCGATGTAGCGCGACTCGGCGCGCGTCGCGCGACCGGGCTCGAGGGCCTTGCGCAACACGTACAGCGCATTGTTCAGCCGGCTCTCCGGCTTGGCTGCGGTCTCGACCTGCAGCCACAGCGCATCGTTGATCCGGTGGCGCGCCGCGTGGTGGCCGACCTGGACCGAGAGCAGTTTCAACAGCTGTGCTGCATCCTTGCGTGGCCAGCGATCGATCGTGACGCCGTCAATTCGAACGCTGAATTTGCCTAGCAACTCGACCTTGAGCATGGGGGCGGAAGGGGTGACTCATTTCCAGATGTTTCGACGCGCACGCTGCGGTCGCCATGCCCACAGAGGCAGGTGCGACCCACTCTAGCGCAACGGCGTGATGGCTGCGATTCAATGCGATTCGTCTGCGACTGCCCGCATCTCAAATCGAGCGCACTGGAGGCTTCGATCGATCATGCAACCCCACACGAGACCGGCGCACGAGACACCCGCTGCCACGTCGTCGACCGTCGATGGCGTCTTTCTCTACGACGAGCCCTACCTCATGCCCACCGGACAGGTGCCGGAGTCGGTGCTCGGCCTGGAGCTCATGGCGTCGCTGCACCGAGCCACCTGCGCGTCCGATCGGGAACGCGCGGTGTGGGCCGAGTTGCGGGCGATCGGCGTGGACTGGCTGGAGTACGGCAAGGTGCAGTGGCGCGGTGGCCGCGTCGAACCGATGTCGTTTCTGCGCACCTACAGCCCGCCGACCTGGAGCGCGGCCTACTGCGCCAATCGCTTCTGGGAAACCGACAGCCGGCTGCGTCCCGAAGCGTGTGCCGGCGTGCCGTGCCTCTGGACCGTCGACGAGGAACTGGGCCGCCTCGGCCACTCGCCCGCGCCGGGCTCGACGGCACATCGAATGTTCGGCACGCTCGCCGCATGCGGGGTCG